>Ga0184628_10000156_pt1 | contig 39743 bp, 33 predicted proteins | sample PLM4_5_b1_FD_133149 | JGI IMG/M metagenome (GOLD analysis project Ga0184628, IMG submission 133149) | Groundwater sediment microbial communities from an aquifer in East River, Colorado, USA - PLM4_5_b1 | ecosystem: Environmental > Terrestrial > Soil > Riparian zone | place: USA: East River...
GATGGGCTGCGAAGCGGCGCCGGATACGGAAGGCGGACCGGTCCATCTTCCGTTTTGAAGAGTAACAGTACCCGGGCCTTCCGCAAGTCCGGAATACGTTGCGCTCTTCAGTTCATCCAACGTTGGCGGTTGCTTGAGAGTCGGAGGGAGCTGCACTGTCTTTGCCGCTTCCGAAGATAGTGGTGGGCCGACGCAGCCGTCACAAGCGAGCGCCAAAACGGCCAATACTGAAATGCAACTTGCCAGTCGCATCTATTTCTTTTTCATCGGTGGCGGAAAGTTCTTCAGTAGTTTCTCGACTCCCTTGGTCATGTTCCTCTGCCGTTTGCCCGGCTTGGCACCGGTATCGAGTGTCTTGGTGGCGACGCCGCGCCAGATCAGCTGCTTCGTCTCGGGATCATACATATCGAGTCCGAGCGTACCTATTGTGAGGGTATTGACGCTGGTTGTGGAGTAACCACCGCCGCCGCCATACCAACCTCCACCCCAGTAAGGTCCTGTACTGAATCCCGAACTGTAAGTGGTGAGCTCCTTCTCATTCTTGACCGCGAGCTGATAGACAATCACAAGGTCGGCTGTTCCTGTATCCAGTTTGGTGAGACCTTTTTTTACGAACTCGAGGTCCAGAGTTGCACCAAGCTGGTTCATGGTCAGCTGGTCGATATCCATGGATTGAGGATGTTTTTCCCAACGGTAGGTTTTGTATTTGGAAAAATCAGCCTTGCTGTCGAAGTTGTAGCTCACGTTCTGAGCGAGCACAGGCGACGCAAAGAACAATGTCGCCAGAAACAATCCCGGAAGAATCAATCGAATTGAACGCATACCCTTTCTCCTTGGCGATTCAAATCTCGTCATGGCACGCCGCGCTGGTCGGTCTCTAATTTGTACCAACGGTCCAAAGCGGGTAACTGTAAAGTCAGGCAGTCTCGCGCATGCCCGGATCACTCCAGACGGAGCTCCATTCGCACGGTTTCGGGCGTGGACGACTTGCCGGATTCGCGTTCACTCAGAAAATCACGTTTCGGCATGACCTGAGTGTTATCCAGAACGGCAACCTGAACCGCCGCCACATGCATCTTCAACCGCCACTCCAACGCTAAACAGGGTAAGATTTAAACCTTGTCTGCGTGCGATGGCACGCGCGCGTTCAGCCAGGAGCAATACGGTGCGAATTCGACGAATTTTGCGTGTCCTTGTTGTGGCGGCAGGCATTGTTGTTGTGCTGCTGGTTGCAACGACGGCGCTTCTACACACGCGCTTCGCAAAACGTCAGGCACTGGAGCAGATTCAGAAATTCCTCACCCGGCAGGACATAGCAATTGAAGCTGCCGATTTCAATTACAGCTTCATGCCTCTGAGTGTCTCCACAGGGCGAATATCCATTCAAAAGATTTCCTCGTCCGATCTGCCTCGGATTTTTTCAGCAGACCATTTCACAGTCAACATCAGGTTCAACGACCTTATTCATGGCCGCTATCGCATTGAAGACCTGCAGCTGGAGAATCCCTCAATCCACGTTGTCATCGACGAACAGCGGCGCGACAATATTCCCGGCGTTTCCGGAAAGACTGCAACTTCAAGCCAGCCCATCGACTTGTTGATTGTGAAATTGCGGGCCACCGGCGGCTCTCTTACGTTGGAAGATCGTTCGACGAATCTTTTCGTTCGTTCGCCAGTTTGGGATTTGTCGATGGATGCCAACGGATCAAACGACACCGAGGAGTTTCAGTTCAAAACGCGTGAGGCCACTGAGGCACGTTACGACGGAAAGACGCTGGTGATAGATGGCATCGCTTTCCTGGGTGCGTTGAAGCAGCGCCATACGATGTTGGACATTCACAGTGTGAACATATCCAGTGGACTGGGCGACCTCGCTGTCAAGGGAACAGTTCTGAATCTCATCGACCCGCAGCTGGACCTTTCGATGGCAGGCGATGTTCATATCACACCCGTGCGGCAGCTGCTGTCCATTACGGAGAACATTCAGGGAGATGTGCATGTTGAAGCGTCGGCCACGGGGCGTCCAAAAGAGCTGAAATTGACGGGGCGTCTCTCCGGAGGCCAGCTCGCGGTGGATCGGTTCAGGGATGTTGCATTCGATACCGACTTTGCCGTCGACCTCGGGACCAGCAGGGTTCGGCTGACCTCCGTTCGTGCTCGTTCTCCCGATCTGTCGGCGAGCGGCGCGGCAGACATTGCATTCACGGCCGCCGCCGGTGAGAGCAGCATGGACGCGCGGTTCGACATTGCGGATCTCCAGAGACTCTTGCAGTTCTACAAACTTCCCGTTTCCGTATCCAGCCGCCTCACCGGCAATGCCAGGCTGAGTTGGCCCGGAACGGAGGTTGGGCAGCTGAAAGGCAGCGGCAGAATCCAGTTGTTCGCAAAGTCAACGGTCGTGACCGGGAAGGATATTCCGGTTGCCGGTGTTATCAATGTCAGCACACGTGGTGACCGTTTGACGGCCTCCATCGGCGAACTCGAATCTGGAGCTCTTCGTCTTTCCGGACAGGTAAGTCTTCAATCGCTGAAACAGATTGGTGGCACTCTTCGACTCGAAGTATCGGACACGGCACAGGCACTGCCTCAGGTTGCCGGCTGGACTGGGAGCAGCACTCCTGCAGATTTGCAGATCTCCGGGCCCGCCATCATCGATGCGAATCTGGCCGGAACACTGGAACAACCCCGCATCGGCGCGAATATCGTAGCGAACGGCCTGAGACTGAATAACCTGGAGAATATCCGTGTGGATGCCGCCGCGGAGTACACCCGGGAACAACTTGATGTTCGCCAACTTTCAATACAGTGGGCAGAGGAGTCCATGACAGGAAGCGGCCGGATTGGATTGACGGCTGCCGAACCGACGCTTGATGGACAGGTCGCCATATCGAGCGCTTCCATTCATCGTGTACTCACCGCGCTTGGCACACCCGAAATTCCGGCGGCTGGAAACGTGGACGTTTCCGCGATTGTTTCGGGAACCGTGCAGAATCCAGTCGTTACTGCCAAAGTATCCGCGTCGGATCTTCAGGCCTACGGCGAGTCTTTGGGAACTCTTTCGGCTTCAGCCAGTTTTCAGAATCAGATTGTGCAGCTGGATTCGTTGACGCTTAACAAAGCGGGAGGTGGCGACATTCACGCCTCCGGTCGATATGAGATCACATCTGGTTCGTACACTGCCGACTTGAACGGAGGAGACCTCCAGCTGAACGGGATTACTTTGCCTCAGGGAACGGTCATCCGCGGCGAATTGAGCCTGACCGCGCAGGGTCGTGGCACGCTCGACAATCCGGGCGGGGTGATCAAGCTGAGCGCGAGCAATCTCGATGTAGATTCCCGAGAGCTTCGATCGATCGATTTGGACGTCAATATCGCCGATCATCAGGCGCATATCGCAGCTGCCGCGCCCTTCTACGGAACTAAAGTCAGCGCATCCGTCGGCATCGCGCGTCCATATCCAGCGGAAGCCGAGATCCGTGTCGACGATGCTGACATTTCGCGCTTTCCGATAGAGCAGTTGAAAGACCTTTCAGGCCGCGTGACTGCCAACGTGAATGCGACAGGTAGTCTTGACGATATTGAGCATGCGATGGTTCGGGCGGATGTGCCAGGTTTCAAACTCGATTGGCGGAATCATTCGATTACCAACGACAAACCAATTCAGCTGAGCTACGCCAATCGGGAACTGACAATTGCTCAGGCGATCGTTCGACTGGATGAGTCGATTGCGCGATTTTCGGGCAACGTTCCGCTGGACGGATCTGTTGGGCAACTGAAGGTGGAAGGAAGCGCCAGTCTTTTCGATCTTGCCGCCTTCGTCTCTCCTGACTCGCCGATCATTGCCCAGGGCCAGGTTCTCCTGGAGGGAAGCCTCCGGGGAAATTTGAAGCGCATGGATCCCGATTTGACGATTACGATTACTGAAGGGTCTGTCGAATCTGCTGCGATCGTTGCGCCTTTGCGGGAGATGAATCTAAAAGCAGTCGCACGTGATGGACGTGTGGTACTGGAGGAACTCACCGGGAAATGGGGTGATGCGAAAGTGTCCGCACAGGGGGAAGCAAGTTTTGCCTTGCTTCCGGATTTGCCGGTCGAAATACCACGGCCCGAATCTCCTGTCCGGCTGTCCGTAGATGTTGAAAGGTTCATGCTGTCTTCGATGACGCGGCCACCGGCAAATACGGACGGAACGATCTCGCTCAAGATCGAAGCGCAGGCCGAAAAACCCGACCTCAACTCCGTCCAGATGCGGGTCACATTTCCCGACCTGAAATTCAATGCCGGCACATTCGATTTAGCGCAAGTGGGAGTATCGAGAATCGAAATTCGAGATGGCATTGCTACCGTCGGGCAGTTTCATTTGACGGGCCCGCGGACGAACATCCAGCTTTCCGGTACTGCAGACCTGCGAAAGAACGGTCCTCTCGACGTTCAGCTGAAGGGAGACAGCGACGCCGCTGTGCTTGCTCTTTTCAGTAAGGCCGCAAAAGGAACCGGGAGCGCTCGATTGAATGTGGATATTGGTGGAACCGTGCAACAACCCAACGTGAATGGCTACGTGGAAATTCAGGATGGCCAGGCTCAGATCGACAACCCTCGCATCGCCGCCGAGAACATCCAGCTACGGCTCGAGCTCAATGGAGACAGGATTGATGTGACCCGCCTCGAAGGCACAGTGAATGGTGGCACGATCCGAGGCGAAGGCCAGGTGAGTCTATCCGGCGAGCATCGTGGCGAGATGAAGCTGGCGGTTTCGGGAGACGGAATCTACATGGAGTTTCCGCAGGGGCTGAAAACGGTTTCGAATGCCCAATTCCATCTCGATGGTGCGTATCCGTCAATGGTGATTTCGGGCAAGATCGACGTGGAAGAAGGAGCATACACGGAGCCTTTTCTGGTCGGCCGGGGACTGATGAGAGTCTTCTCGAGCGAAGGGGGCACCATGTACGTGGTGGACGAATCCGCAGACGTGAAGGACACCCGGCTGGATATCGCTGTTCGGACGCTTTCACCAATTGCGGTGAACAACAATATTGCGCAAGGAGAAATTGATGCCGAGCTTCGGTTGCTGGGTACAATCGATGAGCCGGGGCTGACTGGGAAAATCGAGGTTGAAGAAGGTGCAAGACTCTACCTTCGTGAGCGAAGGTATTCGGTGGACCGCGGTCTTATCACCTTTAACAACGAACACGCGATTGAGCCCATTCTGGACGTGGCCGCTACGACCACAGTAAAGGCGAAGACGGAAAATGCGAGTACCGAGTACGACATTACGATGAATATCTCCGGTGATGCGACCCGGAAGCTTGAAACGGATTTGACGTCGAGTCCTCCGCTGGACGAAGCAGACATTGTTTCCGTTCTCGCAACAGGTCGAACAAAGGATGAGGCCACCAGCGATAGCGGTAGTGTTGCCAAAGAGCAGTTTCTTTCTTTTATCGCCGGCGATCTGGGGACATCTCTCACGTCGGGTGCCGGCCGTGCCATTGGCTTGAATGAGGTTCGAATTGAGCCCAGCCTTATCGCCGAAGAAGAGAACCCTACAGCACGTCTGACACTCGGCAAAGAAATCACGCCGAAGTTGAACCTTGTGTATTCCATGAATCTGCGGGACAGCAGCGACCAGATGTGGATTGCCGAATACAATGTCACCCGCCGTATTACCACCAGCGGTGTCCGTCAGGAGGACAACAGCTTCCGAGTGCAGGCTCAGCACGATCTCCTGTTCGGGCTTTCCGGAACTACCGAAAAGTCCACGCCGGCCGTGCGAAGAAAGATTGGCGCCATTCAGTTTTCGGGCGATACCCATTTTTCCCCGGAGAAACTATCAAGCACCGCCGGTATCAAGACCGGTAAGACCTACGATTTTTTTGCGGTCCAGACAGCTCGCGAGCGCCTGGGAAAAAGTTTCGCGGCCGACGATCGGTTGGAATCGCGCATTTCCATAGAGCGGAAGACGGATGGCCCAACAGTCGATCTTGTGTTCCGCATCATGGAAGGACCTAAGGTTCAGTTCGTATTTGAAGGTTGGGATGTGTCGAATGACCTGAAAGACGAGATTCGAAAGGCATGGAGCAATGGTGTCATCGATCTTCAACGAATTGCAGATGCCGTGGACCTTATCGAAAGTGCTCTTATCAAGGAACGATATTTCGGATTTCATGTGGATAGCGCAGTAGATGCTTCAAATGAAGATGCCAAGAACGTTGTTTTCAAGATTGAACCCGGCAGCCAGTATGAGGAACTGCGCGTCATGTTTGACGGTGTCCAATCCATCAAAGAAAGCGAATTGCAGTCCATGCTTAAGGATGCCGGGTACTTCAATCAGGGTCCGAGAGAACGAGACCTGGCGGTGCCGGCAATTGAAAACATATACAGGGAACGCGGGTATATCGACGCAAAAGTCGAGCCTCCGAGCAGTCAACTGGACCAGCAATCCCGAATATTGACGACGGAGTTTCGCGTTGCGGAAGGAGCGCTCTACCATTTTGGAGACGTCCACTTTCAGGGAAATGTAGAGTTCACGAGCGAAGTACTATTGATGAACATCAAGATCGGACCGGAAACCGTCTTTCAGCTCTCGACTGCGAATAAGGCGAGGCAGACAATTCAGGGGCTCTACCGGAAGGCGGGATATAACGAAGCCAGCGTTCAATTCAGCCAGGTTAAGGAAGTTTCCAGGAAGGTCATTAACCTTAGCTTCAACATTCAGGAAGGACGCCAGCGAATCGTCCAGGAGATTCAGGTTGAAGGGAATGAGAAAACGAGCAAGGGACTTGTCCGTTCGCAATTGGTGCTGGAGCCCGGCGATATTCTCAATGACGAGAAACTGAGCCGGGCGCGCACCAACCTTTACGATGCCGGTTCGTATGCATTCGTCGATATCGATATCGCTGCAATGGAACCTTTGCCCGGTTTGAAACCAAATCAGATTCCGGTACGACTGTTGGCGCGCGTTCGCGAAGTTCAACCATGGGAGCTCAAGTATGGCGGCTACCTCGATTCCGTACGCGGCCCCGGTATCATCACGGATTTTTCAAATCGCAACATGTTGGGGAATGCGCGAGTTGTCGGAATGCAAGTACGCTACGATGCCGATCTTAGCGAAGCCCGAATGTATTTCAGTCAGCCGGTTCTTCGTCGATTCCCTGTGAAATCGCTGTTCTCGGCATTCAAGAGCAAGGAAGAAGTAAAGGACGATGAGACGGGCCGCACGACAATCACCAACAAGCAGGGGCTATCGCCTACCCTAGAATATAAATTTCGCAGGAGCAACACAATGTCATTGGGATACCGGTTGGAGCAAACGCACTCCGTCGATGTCGTACCGGATCCTCTCCATCCGCCCGTGCTGACGCGGACTGCGCCGATCACGACCAGCTTTACACGAGACACGCGTGATGACCCCTTCGATGCCTCCTATGGGCACTTCACATCGCATGCGGTGGACTGGGGGACCGGTACGCTCGGATCGGACCTGCATTACCTCAAGTATTTCGGCCAATACTTTGATTATTTGCGGTTGGGAAAACCCAGCGTCGTGCCGTGGACGAAGCAGGTTCGCAATCGTCTGCTCCTGGCCTTTGGGGCAAGGGTCGGAATCCTGAAGCGGGCACCAAACCAGGATTTCCAGACTGAGCAATTCAAAACCGAGCAATTCAAGACGGGAGGCGGCACAACGGTTCGCGGATTCCAGCAGGACCGACTGGGTCCGCTGGATGCAGGCAACAATCCAACCGGAGGCGATGCCGAACTGGTGCTCAACAGCGAACTGCGCTTTCCCATGTATAAATTTTTCGATGGTGTTGCGTTTGTCGATGCCGGCAATGTTTATCCGACGCTGCAGGACTTCTCTCCCTTTGACGTAAGGGCGTCCTATGGCTTCGGACTGCGCATACGTACGCCATATCTCCTCCTTCGTTTCGACTACGGAATCAACATGAAGCCGAAGCCGGGCGAACCGAAAGGCCAGTTCTTTGTGTCCTTCGGGCAGGCATTTTAGCCGATACGGCGGCTCGAAGCAGGGACCGGCCTGGTTCTCCGGCTGCGAGACGAAGCAGGAGTACGTTCGGGATCTGGATTCCGAATCGAAATGATTCGGCTGCTGATTGCATATTGCGTCAAGTCGGCAGTCGTACGAAGGCCCAGCTTATCCATGATGTTTGTCTTGTGAAACTCCACCGTTCGCGTCGTGATCTTCAGTTTGGCGGAAACCATTCGGATGGTGAGGCCCTCCGCCACAAACTGGAGCACTTCGCGCTCACGGGACGTGAGGCGAATCGCCGACCCATTCCTGCGCTGCGAAGAGGCCAGGATGCTCAGTTTTACATTTTCGGCGATTCGTGGGCTTACGAATTGACGTCCCTTCACCACTTCCCAGATGGCGTGACTCAGTGTTTCTGTTGCGGAATTCTTCAGAACGTAACCCGAGGCCCCAGCCCGAAGCGCTTCTGCTGCGATCTCGATATCCATATGCATGGTGAGGAATACGACTTTGGAACACGATCCGGCATCTCTCAGCTGACGGGCCGCATCGATACCATTCAACAGGGGCATGGAAACATCGGTTACGATCACATCCGGCCTGAGCTTTTTCGCGGCGTCGACGAGGGCCACGCCATCTCCAACCGTTCCGATAAGGTCAAACTCCGGTTCCAGCAGGTGTCTCAATCCATCGACCACGATGGCATGGTCGTCTGCCAGCAATAATCTGGGTCGTTCCATGTCTTCGCTATTTTTCACGATTCCTGCTCCTTCCAGGTAACCATCGGGCTGTCCTGAAGTCACATATTCAAACTATTTGGCAATTGCGGAGTTTAAGGCACTAACAGTTGTGAGTGAATCCAGAGGGTTGCGTAATTTAAGTACGTTGACCTACTTAGTGCGAACTGAAGAACCGCGCAACGCAGGTCCGTGCAGGAGTTCACTTCACTGCAACGGCAGTCGACACGAGATTAACGGTGAGTCTTGTCCCTTGATTGGGCTGAGAATCAATTTGAAAAGTACCGCCGAGTCCCCGCACACGCTCCGCGATGCCTGCCAGACCCATGCCGCCAGACTTGCGGCCGTTATTTTCCGGCGAGGAAACCGGAATCCCGACGCCATTGTCCATCATTGAAAAGGCCAGCAGGTTTCCGTTCTTTCGAATCTCGATTCTGGCGGCGGTGGCGCGGGAGTGCTTGATAACGTTGTTCAGGCATTCCTGCGCGATTCTGTAGACGCTGGTCTCGGCTTCCTGCGAAAGCAAACCGTCGATCTGTTCCAGATAAGTCGACAGAAAAATGGAAGTGGACTCCGAAACGCGCTGAATCATGGCTTCGATTGCCGCGGCCAATCCCAGTCTATCGAGTTCGAAAGGTCGGAGGTTGTGAGCAATTTGACGAACTTCGATCATGGCTGCTGCCGCAGTCTCGGAAATTTCCCGCAGTTGTTCCCGAATCAGTAGCTCCGGGATATTGTCCCGCAGGCAGATCATTGCCCGATTTCGAATGATCGAGAGACTTTGGCCAAGGCCGTCGTGCAATTCGCCTGCAACGCGCCGCCGTTCTTCGTCCTGCATCATAAGCAGGCGCGAAGTTAAGTGTTGTCGAACGAGTTCATCCTGTTTGCGTTCGGTAATGTCCAGACAGGATCCAATGTAACCTGCAAGATCGCCATTGGGCATCAATCGTGGGACACCGTTGCTGTCGATCCACCGGTAGTCCCCATCGGCTCGCCGGAGCCGATATTCCATTGAAAAAGGTTGCCGGGAAACAATGGCTGACCGGTAGACATCCAGACAGCGCGAGTAGTCTTCCGGATGCACGCCTTCGGTCCAGCCCATTCCCATTTCCTGTTCTGTTTTCCGGCCCGTAAACTCCAGCCACTGGCGATTGAAAAAAGTGCAAAGCGCATCCGGGCCGGAAACCCAGATCATAACTGGCGCCGTATCCGCCATCATCCGAAACCGTTCTTCACTCTCGCGCAGCTTCTGTTCAGACTTCTTGCGAGCCGTGATGTCGCGCGCGATCGTCGATGCGCCAGTAATCGTCCCGTGCTCGTCTCGGATCGGGGAAACGGTCAGTGAAACATCAATCTGACGGCCGTCTTTAGTGAAGCGCACCGTTTCTCGATAATCGACACTGCCACGCCGGACTCGCTCCAGAATTTTCGGGATCTCCATCGCCGCGTCCGCTCCAGCAAGTGCAGTGACATTCCGTCCCAAAATTTCACGTGCCGGATAGCCGTACAACTTTTCGGCGCCGGCGTTCCAGCTTGTAATCGTCCCGTCCAGGGTCTTACTCAAAATTGCGTCGTGCGACGATTCGACAATTGCAGCGAGAGTGTTCTTTTCCTGTTCGGCCTGGCGGCGTTTCTCGCGGCTTGCTAGAAGCATCAGGATCAGTGCGAATTGAAAAATGCACAGTGAGAAGACTGCAATGATGCTCCATTCGTATGCCTCCCAGAATGTCGGATCGGTGATTGCCGCAACGGGAAGAACACTCTTTTCCGCAGCCGAGACTATGGCCGAAAAGGTGAAAAAAGGCAGCAATCCGAAGAATAGCCGCAGAAGCATTACGGGCTTCATTTCAAACCTTTCCCAAAGCCCTGCCTTGCAACTTTGCGTTGGACTGCTCCGGCGAGCTTTCGACGCAAGTGAGGCAGACGAGGACCAGCTTCTCCGATGGAGAAATCTACGGATGTCCGTTGAAGACGGAAAGACGCGACAATAATTCCGGGCAATCGTGGATCTGAAGCAGTTTTCGCGACCATCTGCAGCCCCTTTCAGGCCAGCTGCATCCTGCAGTGTCAGTTCGTTTCGTTTGAACGCAATGGGCAGTATAACCCCCAACAGCGGCTTCGATGAAGGACTCTCGGAGTGGCTTTGGAGTTCAATGGAATCCGGCTTCGGGGTATTCGTGCCGTGAGAAATCGCAGGCGGTGCCTCCAATTTCGAACCTGCCTCATATTACGGTTACCCTCTTCCAGCTTCTTATCCAGAATCGCCCCTGATTCAGGTCTTCCGCCGGGAAGGAATTGCGTACATGTTGCAGGAAATTGCGGGAAACGTCGCGAGCCACGCGGCAGAATCGGACGTTCACAGCCTGATCGACGAATTCGTACTTCGGCTGCAGGAAGGAACAGAGTTTCTGAGTGCGGCACTGATCGGCGTCGGAATAGTTTTGGCCGTCTATCAGCTCATTAGTCTGATCCTGACAGCAAGGCGAAAAACACAGCGCGAAAGGCAAGTAGCTTATCAGGGAGCACGGCTGGTACTGTCCCGATTTCTGGCAATGGCTTTGGAATTTCAGCTGGCTGCAGATCTGCTTGGCACGACGGTGGCGCCGTCGTGGGATCAACTGGGCCGGCTGGGTGCCATCGCCTTGATCCGAACGTTTTTGAACTTCTTTCTGGCGCGTGAGATCGATGAAGAAGAGAAGGCCGAACGAGAGGCAAAGGAAGCAGCAGCGGCACGCTAGCGAGATCAACTGCGGCACCGGTTTCATAAGAGGAGAAATACAATGGCGGATCAAGCTTCGAAACAGCCAGCGACACTGGACGTCGGTACGCGACTTGCGTTTGATCGAACGCGGCTCGCCTATGATCGGACCATGATGGCATGGGTCCGGACGGCGACTTCGCTGATCAGCTTCGGGTTCACCATTTACAAATTCTTTCAGATCGAGATCAACAAGGGTGAACCCAGCGATCGCCTGATTGGTCCACGCGAGTTTGCATTGATGATGATCGGGATCGGGTTGTTGTCGCTTTTGATGGCCACTATCCAGCACCGGCAGGACAGGAATCTCATGAGAGCTATGAACCCGGATCTGCCAGTTTCGATGGCGGCTGTACTGGCGGGATTGATCGCGATTCTGGGAATAGTCGCTTTTGCAGCTGTGATCCTGCAGGAATAGATGAATCTGCAAACCTCAGCGCAAGGCGCCGTGGGTGTTGAGCGCGAAATTCAAACTGAAGTAGCAGCTTCAGAAAATTGCCGGCCTTAGCAAACGAGAGGGGCGGTACAATCCACCTGCCACCATTTACAGTTAGGCCCCGGCTTCCAATCGGATAAAAGGATAGAGGCTGGCTGAACCGAGTCAGCGTAGCAATAGGAAGCGGTACAACATGAACAGCGGGAAAGCGTGGTTGCGCCGGGTAGAAATGGCACTCTTGGTTGCGGGTCTTGCGCTCGTGACTGTATTTGTTGCAGTAAGAGTGCAAAGCCGGATCTCCGCCCGCCTGGCATTGAATCGATTCGAGGCCGAACGAGCGGCTGCGCGGCAGGATGCTGAAAAATCGGTCAAACTGCAGACCGGTGAAGACATGGACCTTAGTCTCTGGAGCGAGCATCGCGTAAAGGGTTACCTCGAAAGTCTGGCGAACAAGAAAGACGCGCCTCCAGCTGTGTTACGCATTCCGAAACTCCATCTGGACGTTCCCGTCTATGATGGCACCGACGAACTCACGCTCAATCGTGGTGCCGGAAGAATAATCGGTACAGCCAGGCTGGGTCAGGTGGGGAACACGGGAATCGCCGGACATCGGGACGGGTACTTTCGCGGTCTGAAAGATATTGGACCGGGCGACACTCTCGAGCTGATGCTTCCGGACCGGACCGAGCATTACGTCGTTACCAAAACTCTAATCACCAATCCGGAAGACGTCAGCGTATTGCAGCCCAGCTCCACGGGTTTGCTGACGCTCGTGACGTGCTATCCGTTCTACTTCGTCGGCAGTGCACCGCAGCGATTCATCGTGCAGGCTTCCGTCGGCGACGCCGGTCTTCTCAGCAGCAAACCATCGATCCAGATTCAATCTCAATGACAGACGTCAACACAAAGGAGTGATTTCAATGAAACTAATACCAAAGCCCATATTCGGACTGATGCTCGGTGGCATTGTATCCATTGCCGCGGCACCAGCCCTGATGGCGCAGGATACTACCCAAACCCTGGTGCAACCCGGTACGTCGACCAGTACGACTACCGTGGAGAAAGGCGAAGTCGTCTATGTTTCCGGCAACGACCTGGTTGTCAAAATGGATACCGGAGACATCCGTCACTTGACCGTGCCGGATACTGCCAGAGCGACGGTTGATGGAAAGGAACTTTCGGTTCGCGATCTCAAGCCGGGAATGAAACTCCAGCGGACGATCACCACAACGCAGACACCAAAAACCGTGACAACTATCCGGACGATTCAAGGAACGGTATGGGCAATAAACGCACCGTCCACGCTGATTCTCAGTTTTCCGGAGGGTCCCAACAAGCAGTACAACATTCCAAAGGACCAGAAATTCGTCATTGATGGCAAGCCCTACACGGCATTTGAACTGAAGAAGGGTATGAAAGTTGGAGCAACCGTCGTGTCGGAAGCTAGCGAGACCATCGTTTCCGAGACGCGAAGTACGACTGGGAGGGCAGCTGCACCGCCACCGCCACCGCCTGCGACCCCGGTGTATGTGGGTGTACTTTTGATAGAAACCCCCGCACCGCCGCCTGCTGTTGCCGCCCGTCCGGCACCAGCACGTGCCGCTGCGACGCCGGAACCGGCTCCAACGGCGCTGCCCAAGACTGCGAGTTCCATCCCGCTGGTGGGATTGTTGGGCCTTCTGCTCTGCACCGTTTCGCTTGGAATTCGGATGCTGCGACGATCGACACGCCAGTTCTAAGACTGAAAAATCCTCCCTTCCTTTGTCGTAGAGGAAGGGAGGATTTGTGTTTTGGAAATAATAACGGCCTTGCCTCGGGGGGGGAGGCAAGGCCGTCGATCAACTGTCGATCCTCGACTGGTTGATCTGATCCTATTTCTTCGGCTTCGGCGGATAGTTCTTCATCAGCTTTTCGGCTGCTTTGGTAATGTTCTGCTGCCGTTTATCCGGTTTTGCCTTAACATCGACGGTCTTCGATACGACACCGCGCCACACCAGCTCCTGTTTGAGTCTGTCGAACATATCGAGACTGACAGCCCCGATTTCGACGGTGCTGGTGGTGGAAGTGGTGACCATTCCGTTCGTATACCAGACACCGCCCCACCCGGGAGTCGCGATCCAACCCGTGGCGTATGTCGTCATATCCATTTCCTTATCCACACCCGCCGTGTAAACAATAACGAGGTCGGATTCTTTTGTTGCGGATTTGGTCAGCCCGCTTTTGACAAGAGCTGCGTCAAACGCCGCGCCTAACTGCATCAGGAGTGCCGGATCGATATCCTGCATCAGCGGGTGTTTTTCCCAGCGGTAAGTCTTGTATTTGGAAAAGTCGGTCTGCTTGTCAAAAGTGAACGATACTTTCTGGGCGAATGCGGAGGTCGCAATAAACAGCGACAGGATCGGAAGTATCCATCGAACAGCTTTCATGCGATCTATACCTTTCAAACTGGTCCGGAAACTGCGGGTTAGAATTACGCCCACGTCCAATCTGCACTAATGCCAGAAATCGGATAACTGTAAATGTGGGTAGGTAAGTAGTACTTTCGAGGGGGGTGGCGGCCGGGAGGCTGGTTGCAGTTCCGTGTCAGCGGACTCTTCTTCTCTCGTAAACCGCTTTATCCATTATTCCGAAGTGCGAGATCATTCCCTGATTCGCCTGGCCGAATCCGAAGTCGATACGGATGACGTTCACATACGGAACGATCAGTCGAATTCCGAATCCTCCTCCTCCAATGAAATTCCTGCTGAATTCGTCTTTTGCGTTCCAGGCGGTACCGGTGTCGCCGAAGACCGCGAGCTGCACTCCGTAGTAGTAATTGAATCCCTTAAATGAATGGTCGTTTACCTTTAGAAGATCAAACCGGTACTCCAGCGTGTTCAGCCATTGGTTTTTGCCGTGTCTGGCGTCGATATTCCAACCCCGCAGGGAATTGGTACCTCCAATATGAAAGTCCTCGTGAATGGGAATGTCGGTGCCAACGGTACCGGTTTGGATCGTCAGCAGCGAATTCATGGCCAGACCGTGGCGCCCTGAAAGATGGTGGTAGCGGCGGACATCGAAATTAAACGTCCAGTAATCTCCGTCCGCGCCCAGGCCGTTTGCCAGAGCATCCACACTGTTCCACCAGCCGTGCTTGGGATTGGTCCAGGAGTCCCGGCTGTCGAACTCCACAACGGCCCCGAGCCCCGGTATCTGGTCGAGATTGGTAGGAGACAGGGTGATTCCCGGTTGGTCACTCTTTACCGACAGGTAATGGAATCGGCCACCAAGCCTCAGTCTGTTTGTCAGCTGACGTCCGGCCTGCAGCTCCAGTTCGTTGGAGAACTCCTGGAAATCATCCAGTGAGTTAAAGCGATCGCGCAGGAAGTAGTCGCTTTTCCACCACCAGGATCCCTTGGGCCTCCAGGCCGAAGCGATAATTACCTCGAATTCGGTCGCTCCCCCGCCTCGGGCTGCAATGGATGCATTGGCGCCCGACCCAAGAAAGTTCGTGGATTTCAACCCCGCGCCGATCGTGAGACCCTGCTCGTCCGTGACGCTGATCGCGGGGTAAACGAAATATGGCGAAGTTTCCGTGAGGTTCACCACCAGGATGACGCCGTTGGCGCCAGAGAAAGCGTCAACTGCGATTCCGCTGAACAGGCCCATCCGGTCCAGGCGCTCGTGATCCGTTGCCAGGTTGGAGGCCGAATACAACCCGCCAACCTGCGACTTCATCTGGCGCAGCACTGCGGGCTCCCTAACTCTGTTCAAGCCAGCAATGAGAATTTCCTCGATGGGCGTTCCATCCTGAACAGTCGAGTTCGCGGGATTTTGCGCGAGGAGCGTCGCTGAATCGAGTGCAACGAGCAGGAGCCAACTCAGCGCCAGAGTCGCGACCTTCGCTCGTTCAGAATCGGACCTGAAAATTCTCCAGCGCCGGAGGGGGAAGCGGCGCCGGTGAGAAGCATGCGTCACCTGGGATACAGGAACGTCGCTCCGACTCGAAATCGCCATTTCGGTCCACCGTCCGGACTGGCCAGCATCGGACCCGCAGCTACCACGAAGTTCACAGGGCGCTTACCCAGCAAAGTAACTTTGTTGATACTGAAGAGAATCGGCGCTGTCACCTTTCCGTTGGTTGCTTCCCATTTGACGGTTGCTTCCATGTTGATTCCTGCGGAGAGGCCGTTTCCCAGGTTGTAATTCACTACTGGCTGAAAGAACCCCTGATTGACTGCTTCCCGGTCTTTGGCTCCGTCCACGGACCAGAGCTGATTTCCCAGGAAAACAAACGTCCAATTGCCAGGTTGCTTGAGCAGCACAATGGATGGACCCAGAGCGAATTTTTCTGTGCCGGCTCCAGGATTGGTCGCTGTGGGGATCATCACGACGGGACCTGCACCCCAGGTTATTTTGCCGGATTTCGAGGGCAGGAAAAACGCCGTTGCGACGGTGTCGCTGATTCCGTTGATTCTCTCCCCGGTAGGCGTCGGTTGAGATGTCAAAGGGATGATAACGCGCAAAACCACGTTTGTGCTCGGGCTGGCGGCGAATGGCAGGACAGGTTGAAAGTTGAACAGAGTACCGGTGGCGTCCCGATCGCCGATACCGAAATCCCAATTGCCCTGCAATGGAACGCTGATCAGGTCGGCGATCGGGTTCTGCGTCTGCTTCGCCAGTTCATCCGTATCGACATCCTGTGCCGCCGCCGGAGCCGAATGCATGAGCAGCAGGGCCAGCGCACCAATTAGAAGTGTCGGTGTATAACGCGTCGCCATTTTTGTCGTCCCTTCAGATCGCGAACACCGGTCCAGCGTCCGCGGAGATTTTCACAGGATTTGAGGATAAACGAAAACAGTGACTGATGGCAGGTAGTTCCATATCTGAGTGTCCGAGGGAAGTATTTTCAAAAACCTGCCTTAGCTTACAGTTTTTGTGCGCTCGCGTTCGTTGTACTGTGACGCTGTCGGGTTGGAAAGCAATCGGAGACCGCAAGAGGCGCTGGACTCCCACCACTTCTTCGGGTGACTGAGCTCCAGGTGGGTATTTCAAATTCGACGTGGGATTTCACAGGAATTTCGTTGAACACAGCAAAAGACTCAATTGCGAATCAGGGAAGCACGCCGTGGAACAACAAACCAAGCGGCGCTTGAACTCCGTGCCAATGCTGGAGAAGAAGCCTGCGACGCGTACGAAAATCCTACTGGCAGACGACAGCCCAGCTGTCCTGGCCGGAATCAAACGACTCCTCGACCCGGAGTTTGAGATCGTCGGGAGTGTCGCCGATGGGCTTGCGTTGTTGGCTGCTGCAAAGACCCTCAGACCGGATGTCATGATTGTGGACGTCATGATGCCGGGGTTAAGTGGCCTGGAGGCTGTGCGGCGGCTCAAGAAACTGCCGCGGCTTGGGGCAATAGCCATTATCTTGACCGTTTTCGACGATCCTTCTTTGGCGGCGGAAGCTCGAGCCGCTGGCGCCATGGGCTACGTCGTGAAGTCGGCCGCCGATCGAGATCTGGTCAATGCGATTCACGCCGGACTGGCAGGACGCTTCTATTCTTCGCCCACTCGAAAAAGGGTGGATCGGTCGGCACCAAGACCTGCGAAGTCGCTGCACCGCCGATAGAAATCGATCCGAATTTCGCCGCCCCCTGGCGGATCCTGACTATTGGAACCTCGCAGCCGGAACACGAAGCCGACAACATCCGCGAATCCTGCATTAGAATACCGTGATGAATTCAAACCTTAACAAATACAGTTCACAGATCACGCGTCCCAAGTCGCAAGGCGCGTCACAGGCCATGTTGTACGCCACCGGCCTTTCCGAATCGGATCTCGAAAAGGCACAAGTCGGAATATCGAGCGTCTGGTTTGAAGGTAATCCGTGCAACATGCACCTTCTCGATCTCGCTGCGAAGGTAAAGGAAGGTGTAGTGGCTGCGGGTCTGGTGGGAATGCGCTTCAATACGATCGGTGTCAGCGATGGTATTTCCATGGGAACCGATGGCATGAGCTTCTCTCTTCAATCCCGCGACCTCATTGCCGACTCCATAGAGACGACGATGGGCGGCCAGTGGTACGACGCAAACATTTCACTCCCCGGCTGCGACAAGAACATGCCCGGCTGCATCATTGCCATGGGACGTCTCAATCGGCCGTCGCTGGTTGTCTACGGCGGCACCATTCATGCCGGAATGCTTGACGCGCGAAAGCTGGATGTTATTTCCGCTTTCCAGAGTTACGGCGAATTCATCTCGGGCAATATCGACGAGGCCAGACGCAAACAGATCGTTCAACTCGCATGTCCCGGCGCGGGAGCATGTGGCGGCATGTACACCGCGAATACGATGGCGTCGGCGATCGAAATGCTGGGAATGTCTTTGCCGTACAGTTCCTCCACGCCTGCGGAAGACCCATTGAAACTGGACGAGTGTTTTCGCGCTGGCGCCGCGATCCGGAATCTTCTGACACTCGATCTCAAGCCGCGAGACATCATGACCCGCGAAGCATTTGAGAACGCGATGGTTCTGGTGACTGTTCTCGGAGGTTCGACCAATGCTGTGTTGCATCTCATCGCCATGGCACGTTCGGTGAATGTCGCGCTGACCATCGATGACTTCCAGCGGGTGAGCGACCGCACGCCGCTGCTCGCGGATTTCAAACCCAGCGGTAGCTACGTCATGGAAGACCTGCACAAAGTGGGAGGAATACCCGCAGTCATCAAGATGTTGCTCGCCGAAGGCATGCTCAACGGCGATTGCATGACCGTAACCGGTAAGACCGTTCGCGAAAATGTGAAGGATCTGCCGGCATTAACGCCAGGTCAACCGATCGTGATGCCACTTTCGAAGCCCATCAAAGCGACCGGACACATTCAGATTCTGAAAGGGAATCTCGCACCCGAAGGATCCGTCGCGAAACTGACCGGCAAGGAGGGAACTGTTTTCGCCGGACCCGCAAAGGTTTTCGACTCCGAGGAAGACATGCTGCATGCGCTCGAGAGAAAGGAAATCGCAAAAGGCGATGTGATCGTGATTCGCTATGAAGGGCCTAAAGGAGGCCCGGGAATGCCGGAAATGCTCACCCCCACTTCGGCGGTGATGGGCGCGGGGCTGGGTAAGGATGTCGCACTCATCACCGATGGCCGATTTTCCGGCGGATCTCACGGATTTATTGTGGGACACATCACTCCGGAAGCGCAGGAGGGCGGTCCCATTGGTTTGATTCGCACCGGCGATCACATCACGATCGATGCCGGAAAAAATCTGATCAGCGTTGATTTGTCGGACCAGGAACTGGCGAAACGAAGGCAAAACTGGAAAATGCCGCCGTACAAGTCCACTCGCGGAACTCTGGCGAAATATATCCGGCTTGTGAAAAACGCCAGTTATGGATGCGTCACGGACGAGTAGCGGCGGCTGGAATCCCAGGCTGCGCGACAACGCCGTCTTTGACAAAAACGACAACGCCGCCTTTAAAGTATAGTGTCTCGCCATTCATGTTCAGGATGAAGGCGATCGGATTGCCGTACTTTTCAATGACCTTGTCTCGGGATGTGCCCAGGGCCAGCCGAGTGACGTCGGGCGCCGTAGCCTGCTGTCCGATATTTGCCGGGCGACCCGATCTGTCGATGGCAGTGCCGCTTCCGCGAGCGCCCGAAGGTACCCCCGGACTCTGAGGAATTCCCGGGGAAGCGGGATTCGCTGGAGCCGAAGGAACCAGGGGAGCCGCAAGGAATGTTCCCGGCTCCATGCCAATTCCACTTTCGATGACCAGAGTTCCTGCCGGAACAAAAACCGTGCCGCCGGGAGGCAGAATGGTAATGGCGCCATTTCCAAAACCGGAGAAGACCTCGGGGGGCACCTTTGTTGGCTGCAGTGAATTCGTTCCTACCAGCGGAAGGATCGGGTTCGCTGTCGGCTGGATTGGCGATCCCGTCGGCGCAATCAGGAGCGGTGCCGATGGCACTGGCGGATTCTGCGGTTGCGCAGGTTGTGTTTGCCCGATCCGAAATCCGGCGTTTTGCGCATGAAGCGGGGAGACCGCTGCTGCCGCCATCCAGACCATCAATACCATCAATGGGAGTCTTACGGATTTCATGTTCATGGTATCGCCTCAGGGTTTCGGCCATTTTAGACGATTGGTGTTACTATTTCGACTACTCAAAATTGAAGGAGCTGTCACGATGCCTGAAGCCATAATCAAGAACCTGGAAATTACTCCCAAACCAAAGTGCATGCGGTGCGGCTCCGACCATACGGTATCGGACGTCGGCCACTGGCTGCCGGGCTGGTGGACCTGCCAGATCTGCAACATCCGCTGGGAAGAAGACGAATTCGAGGATTAAACCTGAAAAGTGAGGGTGGAGGGCCGCTTCGCGCCACCTCTCCCTTCGGGAAAGGGATTAACCGCTCAGTTTAGAAAGAGTTTACCCGCAGTGCATTGAGCCTTATGGCCGCGTACGGCAATATGGCCCACATGTCGTCACTTACAAAGCGGGTTACATTGTCAGTCTTGCTTGCGGTATTCGTAGCTTCAAGCATTGACGCCCGCACTTCCGACGAACAGGCTCCACAATTTACGATGACCTGGGATAACGCCGGCCGCCTGATCCTTGGGCACAAGATCATGGTCGCACTTCCGAATGGAGCCGTCGTTGAAGGCAAAGTGCTGTCGTTGAACTCGGATTCGCTCGACCTCCAAATCTCAAAAACCTCGGACAAGCAAATTCAACCGAAAGGCAAACTTGCTGTTCCGAGGTCCTCGCTGCATTTCCTGAAATTGTTAAAACCACAAAAGAAGTGGCGGATCATCCTGACTTCGGTGGGCGTTGGTGCGGCGATTCCTCTATGGGGATTGTCAGAATACGCTTATAACGAAGCAGCTGGAGGGCAACCCCCGCCGTTGCCCGCCGCGATGGCTATCGGAGGATCCCTGGGATATCTCACGGGCTGGTGGCTGGACAGTCATCATGAAGTCACGATCTCAATCCCCTGACGGGTGAAGGAATTATTCAAGATGCACATACCGGGAAAAGCAGCAGTAGTCCGATGGCTGAAATTCAACGCGGTTGGCGCAATGGGTTTTGCGGTGCAACTTCTCAGTCTTGCACTACTGCTTCACGTATTTGAATTTCAATTTATTCTGGCAACGGCACTGGCGGTGGAAGCTTCAATCCTCCACAATTTCTTCTGGCATTGGCGATGGACCTGGGCGGACCGCCGCTCAGGCGGTCTCGGCAACATGGCATCCACTTTGCTACGATTCAATTTTTCCAACGGAATGATTTCGCTTTTCGGCACGGTGCTGTGTACCGGAATTCTCACGGGAGTCTTCAGACTTGATCCTTTTCTGGCAAACGCCCTTTCACTGGTACCATGCTGCATCATCAATTATCTTGTTTCCGATCGGGTCGTTTTCATGAACCTGAACGCGGGAGAATCCACATGAAAAATAGTTGTGCACGAAGAAGAGCGGCCCTGCTTCCGCTGTTTCTCTGCCTGGTAACTCCGCTCGCCGCAGCCACCTCGGTACTCCAGATGCGGACGGTGCAGGCGTGGGACAAATACGTCCAGCTGACAGAGAAGAGGATCGAGGCCGAATTACAGGAAGAATCCAGGTTCCTTCGCATGGACGCGATGAAACCGGCAGATTCCGCGAAGGTGCAAAACTTGTTGAAGTCCGGACAGGTGTACGCCGAACGTATGAAGACTTTGGATGGCGGAGGCCACGTAATCGAAGTTCCAGACGCGTTAATCCACCACTGGTACGGCGCGATTTTCATTCCGAGAATCAAAGTGGAACCTCTGGTCCGCTGGATACAGGACTACGATCAACAGTCCAAATACTTCAAGGAAGTTGAAAAATCGAAACTTATTTCCAGAAACGGGGACACATTCCGGGTCTATCTCCGTCTGACCCGCACGAAAGTCGTTACCGTTCATTACAACACCGAACATACCGCAACATATAGAGACAATGGGCCGGGGAAGGCTTCGAGCCGCAGTTTGTCTACGAAGATTGCCGAACTTGATGACGTCGGCACGCCATCAGAAAAGGAATTGGCCGTCGGCAACGACAGCGGATACATGTGGCGTCTGAATTCCTATTGGCGGTTTCGTGAACAGGATGGCGGGGTTGTTGTCGAATGCGAATCGGTCAGCCTGAGCCGCGGTATTCCATATGGATTGGGATGGCTGATCAGCGATTATCTGGAAACCATCCCGCGGGAGTCTCTGGAAAGTGCACTGACGTCGATCCGAGACGGCGTCAAGACCGTTCGTTAGTGTGCCGATTCCTCCGATGGTCGATGCTGCGCATCAGGATGAGCTGCGAGATGGGTGGATAGACCAGTACTGCCGAAAGCACGAGCGCCCATTCCGCTCCTATGGAGTACACCGCGAGAAACGGTGATGCTGCCCAGATCCAGTCCCATGGCATCAAATAGGGAAGCATGCGCCGATATTTCATTCCTGCTGCGGGATGCCCCAGTCCGACCGTAAATACCAGGTATAGCCGGACCGGGATACTCCCCGCAGCTCCAATGAGCACTGGGATCGCCAGCCAGCCCACTCCCGCTCTGCCAAGAACGGAAGCCACCACGTCCATGTGGATCAGGGCAAGGCTGTAGATCGTGAGGTACATCGCCTGTACGGCAAGAAATAGAATCCGTGCCGGAGTCGCCGGCAATGCGAACTCCCGCTCCAGCGTTTCTTCGTCCGGGTCTGGAGAAGCTTCTGCGACTTTGGTTTGGATTTGCGGAGGTGCCGGCAGGACTGCTTCCTTCACGGTGACCGGAGCAGGCTCGACCTCAGGTATGGGAACAACGGCATTGGTTTCGATAGCATTATCATTCGGCGTTGTGGGATTTCGAATTGTCTCGACGGATGCGATGAATCGATAGCCCTTTCGGGGCAGGGTTTCCAGCATGCGCGGTTTTAGCGGATCGTCGTTCAGTGCTTCGCGGATTTTTTTTACCGCCACGTTAATGGCGTGTTCGAACTCGACAAACTGCCCGTCCTCCCAGAGCGCTTCCTGAATTTCATCGCGGGTCACGAGCATTCCCGCGCGAGTGACGAGCAGAATCAATAGCCGGGCTGGTTGATCCTGCAGTTTCAGCCGGGTTCCGTCTTTGAAGAGTTCACCGGTGATGCAGTCCAGCTCAAAGGACTCGAAACGAACACGCGCGGGTTGTGATTGTGGGGCTGACACGGATTGAATCGAGACTGTACGGCGGAAAGGTAGGCTCTGTCCAGAACTGTAGATGCGGTCTGTGACCGTTGCTCCTGCTCCTGAAGGGAGAGGGTGACCCGAAGGGAATATTGGTTGTTGTACCCCTCACCCGGACCGTCAGCCTGCTGGCTGCCGGTCCACCCTCTCCCTTCGGGAGAGGGATTTAGTCGAGACGTTCTTCGTTGTAGAGCCGAGCGGTATTCCGCAGCGTTCCAACAATCGCGACCGCGAGGATGAATGGTATCGCCACGGCGGCGCCCACATCCGCCAGCAGGAAGCGATGGCCGGCGACAGTGACATAAGGCTTGAACATCAACGCAATATTCCCGATAGCCAGGAGTACGCGGAGCTCCGTCGGCCCCCAGATTCCAAACGACAGTTTGAAAACTCCAACCGTGTATGTGGCGAGATAGATCTCGATGGTCATCAGGAAATACGCAATCAGGAAACCCATCGCCACGGACAGGCTCATGTAGCCCGACAGGCCAAGGCCTGCAACAAGGAACAGAATTCCAAATGCGTCCACCATATGGTCGACATAGAAGCCGTAACGCGGCCGCAGGCGATTGCGGTAGCGGGCAAGTGTGCCGTCGAGGCTGTCGCCGAACCAGTTGATGGCAAGGAAAAGGATTCCCACCAGCAGCATGCGGCGATCCCATTGGGCCAGATAGTAGGAGAGTCCGGTCAGAATCATGCCGGCAAAGCCGAGTATCGTCAGGTGGTCGGGATGAACCCATTGCGGCAGACGGCCTGCAAGCCAGTGAAGCGTCCGTTTCTCAAGGGTGGTCAGAATACTTTGCTGGTCGCGGGTTGCGGTCTGAAAGGCAAGAGATCGTGTCATGCTCGGCTCCTTTTTGGAAGTTTTCATACTCAAAACTGAGAGTGACTATGCGCCAACCGGCCCCGGGTCAACAATGCACGGCGGGTAAACTGATTCTAAACTTCCTGTTTCGGCAGTTAAATCAGCGCTTTGAGGTAAGCACCGTAGCTGGATTTGCCGAGACTCTTGATCTGACTTTCAAGCTTAGCCCGGTCGATCCAGCTCTGACGCCATGCAATTTCTTCCAGACATGCGATCTTAAGACCCTGCCGGCTTTCGATAACGCTCACAAACTGGGCGGCATCGATGAGTGAATCATGAGTGCCGGTGTCCAGCCAGGCTGTTCCTCGGCCGAGAATCTCAACATGCAGCGTTCCAGCTTCCAGATAAAGGCGATTAAGGTCTGTTATTTCATATTCACCGCGCGAGGACGGTTTCAGAGATCGGGCGCGCGAAACGACTTTGTTGTCATAGTAATAAATGCCGGGAATGGCGAAGTTGGATTTGGGGTGCGTCGGCTTTTCCTCAAGCGACAGCACCTGGCCATCTCTTGAGAATTCAACCACACCGTAGGCTGTCGGATCGGAAACATGGTATCCGAATATGGTTGCTCCATCCTGACGATTACTGGCCCGTTCCAGCGCAATGGTCAGGTCGTGACCATAAAACAGGTTATCGCCCAAAATGAGAGCCGACGGTGAACTCCCAACAAAGTCTGCGCCGATGACGAATGCTTGTGCCAGACCGTCCGGTTTGGCCTGTTCGGCGTAGCTCAGTTGGATCCCAAACTGCGAGCCATCGCCAAGCAGCCGCTGGAAAAGAGGCAAATCCTGTGGCGTCGAAATGACGAGAATTTCGCGGATATTCGAGAGCATCAACACCGACAAGGGGTAGTAAATCATCGGTTTGTCGTAGACGGGCATCAACTGCTTGGAGACGGCGATCGTCAATGGATACAGACGGGTGCCGGAGCCGCCTGCCAGGATGATTCCTTTTCTAGCCATAAGGTAAGAGCCTACACGAAATGTCGTGTGTAGCGATTCTTCATGGAAAGAAATTTTGGGAAACGTTCGAGTCAGACACCGCGGATGTGTTCTCTTGCCCGACGAAAAATATCGTCCAGCATGGTTTCGGTAAGCCGGCCGGTTTGGGTGTTTTGCTGGCTGGGGTGATACGAGCCAATTACCATAGTCCCGTCCCTGAGGATTGTCGCTGCACCATGTCCAAAGGAGGGCAATGGCGCGGGATCTATCCATCCGAGTTTCTTCCGTGCCCCGAAGAACGATTTGAATGCAATCTGACCCAGCGGCACAACGACACGGATGTTTCGAAGTTGCTGCAATTCATCGAGCAGGTACGGTTGACAGTTCCTGAATTCGGAGGGTAACGGTTTGTTGTCTGGCGGCGCACAGTGGACGGCTGCTGTCACGTAGCAGTCGATCAGCCGCAGTCCGTCGTTGGAATCAATGGAGTGTGGTTGATTCGCAAATCCGAATCGATGAAGTGCTCGATAGAGCCAGTCACCCGACCGATCCCCGGTGAAGACTCTGCCGGTTCTGTTGCCGCCATGAGCCGCCGGAGCAAGTCCAATCACCATCAACCGCGCATTCGGTTCTCCAAGACTGGGAACCGGCTTGGCCCAGTACTTCCAATCGCGGAAACGCCGGACTTTGATTTCGGCGACCTGCTCGCGATAGCGCACGAGTCGTTCGCACTGCCGGCACTCGAGAATATCCACCTGTGCAGCTGGCTTTGCCATTAGCGGGACCACTCCCATCATAGGGCATGTTAGATTCACGGCTGCATGTTTGCCGTCAATGGACTGCTGGAAAAGTTGCTGGATGGCCGGACGACAGGGGTGTCGGATGCCGGAGCTTTGCTTCTGGATCACCTTTCGGAAAGCCGCCTGGACGCCTCTTCTTTTATCAGCGATCCTTTGATTCTCCTTTCACCTCCGTATTCCGCTCCTCGATACCTTGCTCAGGTAACACTGCGCGCACTTCAGAACGAATATGACTCGGTTGACGACGTTATCGACGGTCTTCAGGCCCTGTTAGAACGGAATCCACCCATACTCGAGCCGGGACGGCCGCAAACCGGCGACCGCGTGGTTATTCCGGAGGCGAGAGTCGTCGATTTAAAATATCCGGTGAAAAAGGAAGACGGGCACTGGGAGTCCGGCCTTGTGGTGCTGGTGACGTCAGGTCCTCTGAGGGGCCGCGAAATCGATATCCACCTGCGATCGGCAGAAAGCCGTTCAGCATGCCAGCTTGTCCGGTTGCTGTGGATTCATGCCATCGTTGCGATATACAACATCGAGCCCGCCGGCGATGGATGGTTTAACGGTTGCCGCGAGACGTTCCTCATCATTGAGCCTATGCGCCAGGTCAGTGCCACAACCGTAGCGCGGGCCCTGCACTGCACCAAGCCCCAGCTGGATCAAATTCGCCGCGGCAAGGGAGACACGACGATTCCCACTTTGAAAGGGACCATCGTTCACACACTCTTTGATCGATTGCTTGAAGGAGCGACGGATCTGGAAGATATGTATGCGCAAGTGCTGCCGAAGTACCTTGTGCAGCTGGCCGCTATTGTCGATGAATCGTTTGATGAGGAAGGTTTTCGTGCAGACGTTCTAGGGCACGGCGCGGCTTTGAGATCCTTTGTCGAAGCCAATCCTCATCTTAGAAATGACGCGCAGGTTGAACTCAAACGGTTTTCCGCCACGATCGGTATCCAGGGGCGCATCGACGCGGTGTTTCGGGAAGACAACCGCATGAACATCCTGGAACTGAAAACCGGAGCGCGGCTTAGAGCCGAAGACCATGCGCAGCTGTTCATCTATCGGTTGCTGCTGTCGGATCTCATCCGGCGCTGGCAGCGCGATAACGGCCGTGGAATGGAGATCTCGGCCGTGCTGCTTTCTTCAACGGACGGTGTCGGTGCGCCGCTTCAGATTCAGGCCGATTTTCACCAGATCCTGGATGCTCGCAATAAACTTGTCGCGACACACTATGCACTCGCAAACGAGACGCCCCACTTTCGATTTCGATATGAGGGTTTCAACGAGGACGTCTGCAAGACCTGCGTTTCCTGGACACGGAAGCGGTGCAGGGAAGCAACCGACGTGTTTGGTGATCGGCCGGATGCTGAAGAATCCTCCCGGCTCGCCTATTTCCGCCGATTCACGCGCCTCGTGGAACTCGAGCGTTGGGCCACGGACGAAGACCTTGCCGATCTGCTCGACGACAGCCGAATCGAGACGCGAAAGAAGAACTTTCGAACTCTGACGGATGTTCGCATGGTCGACGACGCCGAACCGCTCACCTTTGAATTCGATCACAACTCTTCGGATCTGCAGTCCGGCGACGCCGTCCTCATACATACGGGCAACATCTCCAGCATGCCGACGTTCCATGGATACCTTCGAAGCATCGAAGCCCGGCACTTGCGTGTTTCGATTCCATTGAAGAATCTCGATGTGAGTGTCTTCTCCAATAAATCCTGGATCATCGACCGAATGCCATTCGATGTCACCAGCGAAGCCAGCCACACCGCCTTATACGACTTCCTGAAAAGCGGGGACACAGGAGTCAGACCCCTCGTTCCCTCATTTCGGAGAAATGAGGGAACGAGGGGTCTGACTCCTGTGTCCCCGCTTTTGAACAAAAGTCAGAGGGAAGCAGTGGAGAAGGCGAGCGGGTGTTCGGACTTTCATCTCATCTGGGGACCGCCAGGAACTGGCAAGACGAGAGTCATACCGGAAATCATTCGGAACGTTGAAGGGCCTGTTCTGCTTGGCGCGTTTACCAATACGGCCGTCGACAAGATTCTACTGGCCTTGCTCGATGCGGAGCCGTCCGTTCGATTTCTGCGAGTCGGCCGCGCCTCCGATTCGCCGGAACTCGCAGCCCGCCTCAACGATCCCGCGGAATACTTCTCCGAGGACCTTGCGACAAGACACAGATCCGTTCATGCCGTCCGTCGTGCCATGGACGATGCACGCATCGTTGCCGCCACGGCACATCGTGCGTGCACCATGCCGTACCTTCGCCAGCGTAAATTCGAAATGGTCATTGTCGACGAAGCCGCTCAGCTTACCGAACCGCTCACTCTCGGACTGACCCTGCGCGGCCGCCGCTTCGTTCTTGTCGGTGACGATCGACAGTTGCCGCCAGTTGTCCGCACTCGCGGCCTGGCGCAGTCCATGTTTGAGCGACTGAAACTGGAAGCGGAGGCGGCGAATTCGGAAGCGCTTACCCTTCTCGATACGCAGTACCGCATGCATCCGGACATCATGTTGGTGTCGAACCGGTTGTTCTACGACGGACGGTTGAGCTCGGGGGTGACTCACGAAGACCGTCTGCCGCCGGACGGCGATTCCGTCATGTTCGTCCCCGTTATTCCAGCGGCAGGTTCCGTCAACGATTCACGCAGGAATGCGGCAGAAGCGGAGATGGTCGCGCAGCTGGTTCAGCGTTTCATGGCAATGCCGGGAGTCTCGCCTTCAGGAATCGGAGTCGTGTCGCCGTTCCGCGCCCAGGTCGCGCTGATTCGAAAATTACTGCAAGATGTCGCCGTCACAGTCGACACGGTCGAACGCTTCCAGGGTGGCGAACGCGACATAATGATCTTGTCGCTGGTGCGCGCCGAAGGCAGCGATTTCGTTTTCGACGAACGCCGATTCAACGTCGCCATCACCCGCGCTCGCCGCAAATTGATTCTGGTGGCTCATCCGAATCTGTTTCGCAACTCGCGCTATGAATGGCTGTCGACGTTTGCGGTTACCGCCGGATAGGACCCATGATCATCACCGCAAACACCCGTCTGGCAAGAATGTTGAAGCAGGCTCACGACAAGGTTCAGATCGAGAACGGACACACGGTATGGACTGCGCCGGATATTCTGCCTATCGCCGCATGGCTGGACCGCAGTTGGCGTTCGTGGATCTACGTTACAAACGCGGCGAATCCGGTACAACTTCTCTCGACGTCGCAGGAACGCGCAATCTGGGAAGGTATTGTTGCCCGATCTGACGCCGGGAGCGAATTGCTTCAGGTTGCTCCGACGGCCGATGCCGCAGCCTCCGCCTGGAACCTTGTTCATGCATGGAAAATCCCATTCGATGCGCGCGACTGGGATAACGCCCGGGATTCGGAAGCATTCCGAGGATGGGCGGAGGAGTTCCAGAAGTTATGCGATAAGAGAAATTGGATTTCAGCGGCGTGCCTACCCGACTTTATCGCCGCGAAAATCGCATCGGGTGAGATTTCCGCGCCTCCGCATGTCCAGGTGGCAGGATTCGCCGAGTTCACTCCGGCACAGGAACGACTTCTCGAATCTCTTCGACAGAAGGACACCGTCGTTGAAATTCTTCTGACGCTGGACCGGGCTGGTCGTCAGTCTGCGGTGCGCGTAAAGTTCGACGATTCGCTTCATGAGATTCGAGCTGCAGCGCGATGGGCCCGAACACAGTTCGAACTGGATGCTCAGCGCGGGCAAGACGAACCGGCTATTGGCGTCGTTGTTCCGGAATTATCGAAATACCGAAGTGCCATCGAGCGCCTGTTTGCAGAGGAGTTTCATCCTGGTGGACGCATGTCGCCGGATCTGGATTCGCGCCGCGCGTTCAACATTTCTCTGGGGCTTGCGCTTTCCGAATATCCGCTGATCCAGTCGGCGCTTCGCGTTCTGCGAATGAATCGGACGGGCAATATCCCATTCGACGATGTGACGATTCTCCTGCGGTCTCCTTTTCTCGCGAAGGCGCATACCGAAACCGCCGCCTGCGCTGCGCACGATCTTCGATTGCGGAGCCTGATCGAGCCCGAGCTGACGCTTTCGGATATTTCCGCCAATGCGCCTCCGGGTTTCAAATCCGCCCTGGCCAGGTGGGAGTTGGAACACGCGAAGACTTCCGGAAGGAAGTTTCCCAGTGTCTGGTCTACAGCGTTTGCAGGAGAACTTAATTCCATGGGTTGGCCGGGAGAGCGTCCATTGAACAGCTCGGAGTATCAAACCAACCTCGCATGGAACGATTTGCTTTCGGAGTTTGCAGCACTGGATTCCGTCACCGGGGAAGTGAGCCGCAGTGCGGCCGTGTCTATGCTTCGGCGGGCGGCTTCAGCCCGCGAGTTTCAGCCGGAATCCGAGCCCGCCCCGGTGCAGATTCTAGGCGAACTAGAAGTCTCCGGCATGCGCTTTGATCACCTCTGGATCATTGGAATGCACGACGGAGTGTGGCCCCGCGCGACAACTCCGAATCCATTTCTTCCATTGCGGCTCCAGCGCAGTTTGAACCTGCCTCATTCATCGGCAGCACGGGAACTTGAGTTCACGAGCCTGTTGACGGAACGGTTGCTGGCCAGTGCTTCGGAGGTCATCGTGAGTTATCCGTCAAAGGAGAGCGACACAGATCTTCGTCCGAGCCCGCTGTTCGCCAATATTCCGGAAGTGCCACAGGGCGGCCTGGAACTGCCGAAAGCGTTGGGCTTTGCGCAAAAGCTGCATGGCAAAGACATCGAAGTGATATCTGACAGCATCGCTCCTGAATGGAACGGATCGAGGGCGATTGGCGGTACGTCGATCTTTAAATACCAGGCCGCCTGCCCGTTTCAAGCTTTTGCGAAGGTTCGGCTTGGTGCGGAAGATCTGGAAACTCCGACTTCGGGATTGAGTCCGCTGGATCGCGGCAATCTCGTTCACGACGTGCTTTCAGCCGTCTGGAAGGAACTGGGCTCTCACGAGACATTGATAACGGAAAACTCCGCACAACTCCGTGCCGTCGTTCACGACGAGGTCGAAGCCTGCATTCGAAAATTGGGATTGAAACGGCGCGCGCTTCTGTCGCCACGATTCGCCGCTATCGAACAAGGGCGACTGGAAAAGCTGGTGGCCGACTGGTTGGAGTTGGAGAAGCAGCGCCAGCCTTTCAAGGTAATAAGTCTGGAAGAGCAGCGCGCGGTGACTTTTGGCGGAATCGATTTCACCATTCGAGCGGACCGCATCGATCGAATGGATGACGATACCCATATCGTCGTGGATTACAAGACAAGTAAACACAGTCCGAAGGAATGGGATGGAGATCGTCCGGATGAGCCGCAGCTTCCCCTCTATGCAGTAACAACTGACGTTCCTCCCGCTGGAGTCGTTTTCGCCATCGTGAAAGCCGGTGAAAGCAAGTTCGCCGGTCTGACTGGCTCCGACGGAATCCTGCCGGGCATCAAGGCGGCTTCGGGCGTTGAGGCGCTTTCGAATCGTGTTCCCCGGTGGCGCATGGTTCTCGAAAAACTTGCAGCAGACTTTCGATCCGGCAAGGCTGCTGTCGATCCGAAACAACCGCATCAGACCTGCCGCATTTGCGGACTTCAGGGTCTTTGCCGCATCAGTGAATCGAACTTGCCTGATGAGGGGGCGGATTCGCCGGACAGTGAGGCCGCCGATGACTGAGTTGCGCGGGCAGAACATCAAGGATCATGACCAGAGGCTCGCGGCCCTCGATCCGGCCTCGTCATTTATCGTGCAGGCGCCCGCAGGTTCAGGCAAGACGGAATTGCTGATTCAGCGATATCTGACGTTGCTTGCAACGGTTCAATTTCCCGAATCCATCGTTGCGGTAACTTTCACGCGCAAGGCTGCGGGCGAGATGCGTCATCGCGTTGTCGATGCCCTGCGGAAGGCGGCACAGGATGCGCCCCCGGAAAAAGCCCACGAACGTCAGACGTGGGAACTCTGCCGCCGCGTACTTGCGCACGATCACGAACTGGAATGGCGACTCGTTTCCCATCCGTCCCGCCTGCGTATCCAGACCATCGATTCGTTGTGCGGAATGCTGGTGGGGCAGATGCCCTGGCTGTCCCGCATGGGAGCGGGTGCCTCGCCCGAAGACAAATCCGAATACCTGTATCGGGAAGCGGCCCGAACGACCGTCGAGCTTCTGCGGAACGAGGATTCCCGGGGTGCTGCAATTGAACGGCTGTTGAAACACCTGGATAACAATGTGGGCGTATTGGAGAACCTTCTTACCGGAATGCTCCGCAATCGCGATCACTGGCTGCGCCACATTGTTCCGAACATGGGATCCTCGGAACTCCGTCCCGCGCTTCAGTCCGCGATGCGCCGTATCGTTTCCGACGAGCTGGAAATCATCCGGGCGCTGTTTCCGTCCGAACTGATTTCAGAGACGATGGACCTCGTGAATTTTGCGACTCGGAATCTCTCATTGAACGGTTCTCAAAGTGACCTGCTCCACTGTTCCGGACTTCAGAGCCTTCCGGCATCCGGCCATGAGAGCGTCGCGCAATGGCGGGGACTTGCTGAATTGATCCTCACCAAGTCGGGAGATCGCCGGAAGAAGCTCGACGTGAACACCGGATTTCCACCGAAACCGGATTGCAAGGCGGAGAAGGCACGATGCCTCGCACTGGAATTTCCTGCGGAGTTTCTTTCCGCACTCCACGGCGTTCGCATGTTGCCGCCTGTGGAGTTCAGCGAATCACAATGGGAAGTACTTGGTGCGCTCATCGAACTGCTGCCCGTCGCGGCGGCTCAATTGAAAGTCGTATTTCAAACCGAAGGGAAGGTCGATTTTACGGAGGTCGCTCACGCGGCATCCATAGCGCTCGGTACTCGAGACAATCCGACCGATCTTGCATTCTCGCTCGATTGCCGCATTCAACACCTGCTCGTCGATGAGTTTCAGGACACGTCGCAGAGCCAGTTTGAACTGCTCGAGAAACTGACCTCCGAGTGGAGCCCCGGAGACGGGCGTACGCTGTTTCTTGTTGGAGATCCCATGCAGTCGATCTATGGATTTCGTGAAGCCGAAGTGGCGTTGTTTCTGAAAGCGCGGGATCAGGGTGTTGCCGATATCCGTCTCACGCCGCTGGAACTGAAGGTAAATTTCCGATCGACGGCAGGAATTGTCGCTTGGGTAAACAACGCATTGGGAGAAGCATTTCCAGCGCAGGAAGACATGTTTCGCGGCGCTGTGACGTACAAATCGTCTGTCGCCTTTGAAATGGGAAGCCAGTCGAAGGCTGTCGAGATCCACCCGTTTTTCGATAACAGTATGGAATCCGAAGCGGAGTCGGTCGTGGCGATCATTCGCAAAACACGATCCGATAACCCGACAGGCACGATTGCCGTAATCGTCCGAGCACGAACGCACCTTCCGGCCATTGTGAATGCGCTTCGCGTTGCGAAGGAAAAGTTCAAGTTCACGGCCGTCGAAATCGACAAACTAGGTATGCGATCGGTCGTCCAGGATTTATTGGCACTTACAGCGGCGCTGCTTCATTTCGGAGACCGAAAGGCATGGCTCTCGGTGCTGAGGGCTCCGTGGTGCGGTCTCACGCTGTCCGATCTCCAGATGGTGGTCGGGAATGATTTTCAGTCGATGATCTGGGAATTGTTGAACGACGACGCGCGGATCGCGGGACTCTCCGATGATGGCCGCGTCCGCGCCATTCGGGTGAAGCAGATTCTCGCGACTGTGCTCGAGCAGCGAGGCCGATTGCCACTGCGCCGATGGGTGGAGGCCGCCTGGATTGCGCTCGGCGGTCCGGCCTGTCTGGAGAATGAGACCGGGCTGGAAGATGCGTCCGCGTACCTGGATCTGCTGGAATCATCCGCTGCCGGAATCGACCTTCGAGACCCGAAACGATTTATTGACGATGTGGATGGCCTGTTCGCACGACCGGACACGCAGTCGGACGGACGGCTTCAACTGCTCACCATCCACAAGGCCAAGGGGTTGGAATTCGATACCGTGATTCTACCTGGCCTGGGACGCCACTCCCGGTCCGATGCCCCTCGATTGCTGCTATGGCTGGAATACATGGATCGTTCGGAGAATGCCCAGTTGCTCCTGGCGCCGATCAAGCAAGTCGGGACCGACTGCGACCTCACGTACGCCTACGTTCGGAGGATACAGGCGGCCAGGACCGCAAATGAGAGCATGCGGCTGCTCTATGTTGCAGCGACCCGTGCACGTGCCCACCTTCACTTGCTCGGCCACACGGAGATCGATTTAAAATCAGGAACTGTTAAGGAGCCTGATTCACGAACCCTGTTGAAAAGATTCTGGCATGCGGCCTCCCCAACTTTTGAGAATGCTGCGGAGCTGCACATTCAGACGATGGTGGAAAAATCGGAGGCGCTTCCGCTGCCGCCCAAAGGAATTCCACTTCGGCGTTTGAGTGCGGCCTGGCGGGCTGTGCCTTTTCCTCCGGATCTCGACTGGCGACCGGCCGCAGCGATTGCCATCCTGGACGACGCAGCCGGCAGAGACCACGTTTCCTTCGAATGGGCAACCGATCTTCAGCGGCACGTTGGCATTGTCGTGCATGCGATGCTGCAGAATGCCGACGAGAGTGATGATTTCGAAACCCGCGCATCCACAATATCGGCGGCTCTTTCCGCACAGGGGCTCTCCGGCGATCGATTACGCGAAGGGATGCTTCGCGTGGAAAGAGCGCTGCGCGCGACAATGGCTGACGAACGCGGGCGATGGATTCTGCGCCGGCATACGGATGATCAGAGGGAATATTCTCTGTGCGGCATAGTGGGGGGGCGGGTGCGGCATTTCGTACTCGATCGGACGTTTGTCGACGATGCGGGTATTCGTTGGATCATCGACTACAAAACGGGATCTCATGAAGGAGGGAATCTGGAAGCATTTCTTAACAGTGAGCACCAGCGGTATCGTCCGCAGCTGGAGAATTACGCGAGCCTGATTTCGCGGCTGGATTCACGTCCGATACGGATGGGTCTGTATTTCCCAATGTTACAGGCATGGAGGGAGTGGGCCTGAACGATGCAGGCGTGGAGTACATCGCTGTTGATAGCGGTCCTGGTATCGACAGTGCCGTTTACGCTGTTCATTAATGTTCTACTTCAGCTGCCGCGTCCACTGGCACAGTCGCATCGGCGCTGGCCGCTGCCGTTGAACTACGCCCTGGTCGCAGCGGTTACTTCATACACGTCGTATTTCATACACCGCGGATATGTCGGTCCGCGAACGTCTATCGAAATTGCGGGAGGCTGCCTGATTGCGGCGGTAGTGTACGGATTCGCTCTGGCCTTATTGCAACGGCAGTTTTGCGGGGTGTATCCGGAATTCATCATAACGGCAGGGCCCGCGGGCTTTGGCCTTCGCAAGACCAGCTATCGGAACATCAAGGATGTCGAAACAGTTGCTGAACGCCGCAACGAGACCGAATGTCGGATCGAGACCGTGCATGGACGCTCACTGACACTCACGCTTCCGACCCGGTATGTTTCGATTTTTTTCGATCACATTCAAAAAACCGTCAAGATAGATAGCTTATGAAACACGTCATTCGGCAATATAAGTTGGAATCCGGAGCACAGGAAGTCGCGTATATGGAAGAGATGTTCACTGAGTTTTCCGGAAGAAAATCCGCCAACGACATCATTCGGCGGCTGCGCGACCGCGAGCATCTCATCCTTTTATCCATGGTGTCGTCTCCGGACGATCCGGGACATGAAATCCCCGTCGCGTTCAAGGTGGGGCATCATCTTCGATTGTCGGAAACGGACCTGTCGCTGTCGGATCTTGGATTTCACCTGCGTGACGTCGTGGATTTCAACGGACGGAAAGTGTTTTACAGCTGGATTGGCGGAACACGGATTCAGTGGCGCGGCCAGGGACACTATCGTGCCCTTAGCGAGCAACAGGAGGAATGGGCGCATGCCCACGGCTTTCACGAAATCGTCGTGAAGACGAAGAACAAGCATTACTCCATGCGCGCCACTCTCGATCACCTTCGATTCGACGTCATCAAATTCGAGGCAGACCCGACTGCCAATTCAGAATCTAAAGTGTATTTGAGCAAGAAAATCGGCACCGATGTTCTGAAGCAGCATCAGACATCGCGTTCGGTTGTGGAAGCGGCGTAGAACGAAGCGGCGGGTGAGGGGTACAAAATGATCTTCGTATCGAATTATTGGGTTCGCGCCGTGGTACCCCTCCCCCGGCCCGTTAGCCTGCTGGCTTCCGTGCCACCCTCTCCCAGGGAGAGGGATTGATCTGATATGGATCCGGCAACAACCGTCGCGATTGATGTCACCCACAATGGCAAACTGGGCCGCGTGGACCTGATCTTCGGCGAATGGCACGACAGTCAGATCGAGATCACGTTTCGCGACCGCCTCTATCGCAATTCGGGAGTCATCCAATTCAACGGTGAAAACGCCGGCATCATGGTTCAGACTTCCAGGCCCTACACGGGCGACCTTGAAGATCCGCAGCGATTCAACGATTACTTCGGCAGTATTGTGGGCGCGTTTGCGAACGCCTTCACGTTTGGCTGGTCACCGGCGCCGGACCGCATGATCATCTATGACGAGAACTATCACGAAGCGAACCAGTACATTCAAGGTGACCCTCTCGAGATATCCATCAAGAAAGTTCAGGCGAAGATCATCGAAGAACTGGTTGGTCTGGGGAAGTGCGTGATCGGTGGTTGTTCCAACGGTGAACTGGTTCGACAGTGCCGCGCCAACCACATCGATGCGTGGGGCTTTGATGTGATTCCCAACATTCAGGACATCGCATTCCCGGAGGTTCGCGAATACCTGCGCAACGGATCGCTCACCGAAATACCATATAAGGCGGAGGATGGTTTCCAGACATTGATCGCCATTGATGTGATGGAGCACATTCCGGAGCGAGACATTCCCCGCATGATCGATCAGTGGATGTCACTTGGGGTTCGCAAACTGATCCTGCTGATCAATCTGAATCAATTCTGGTTTCCGGGCCACATCACCCTTCGCCCTTTGTGGTGGTGGGAAAAGCAGTGGCAGCCGCAGTTCAGGCTGGTTTCCATCAGCAGCCGCTTTGCGAGCCAGCCGGTCGTCTACAGCAATGGTGGCCTCTACAACCAGCAGTGGACGTTGTGGGAGCGATGTTAGCAATTTGCACTTTTGTTCAAAGGAGAATTCATGTCCGAAGTATTGCCAGACCGTCTCAGCGTCAATCCGAAGAGCCCGCACTATAACGAGGAGATTCTGAAACGCAATGTGGGTATTCGTTTCAATGGAACGGTAAAGACGAACGTCGAGGAATACTGCGTCAGTGAAGGCTGGATCCGAGTGGCTGCGGGACGGGGAGTTGATCGCCGAGGGAATCCGCTGATGATCAAGATGAGCGGCAACGTCGAACCGTTTTTCAAGGAAACGCCGTAATCTTCACGAAACGCCGGCTTCCTTGAATCTGTCGAGCACGTGGTCCTTGATCCATTTTTCATCCCACCATTCGGTGGGATTGACCGGCACACCGTGAAGGAACAATCCGAAGTGCAGATGATCGCCGCCGGCCAGGCCGGTGTCTCCGCTTTTGCCGAGTATGTCCTTCTTCTTTACCATCTGTCCCGGCTTCACGTCGATGGAACTCATATGGCCGTAAATTGAGATCAATCCGGTCCCGTGATCGACGATGACGGCATTGCCGTAAATCCCGAAATAAGCGGCGTAGATGACCTTGCCGTCGTTGCCGGCCTGAATGGGATTGTGCTGCACGACAGACAAGTCGAATCCGACGTGATCCTGCTGGTCGACTGCCTTGCCCTTGTAGACGTACGTGCGGCGATCGGCAAAGAAGGCTTCCACCTTCGAGTTGCTCAGTTGCAGGAACGGACCATTCCATAGAAACGCCCCGCCAGATTGGGCCGCAAACTTTGTGATCGCCTCGTGGTTTCGACGTCGAAGCTCGCTGTTTATCTACACAAACACCTGCACGGGATCGCCTTCATTTCGAATGTCCGGGGTGTGGCTCGTGATCTCCGGAACAACCTTCTGAATGAAAGCGTCTTCCAGCGGAATGTCCCGGCTTCTGAATTTTTTCGGGAACACTTTATGCCAGAATTGAGCGGTCACTTCGTTCCCTGCCGAATCGCGCGCAATGACTTTCATGTCGGTATCCTGGGGCTCGTCATACTGGAGCGCGAAGAGTGCAAAGTGGAGCTTCTTGTCGCCGCTTTGCGAAACAGGCGCCGGATATCCCGGGAAAAAGTGTTTCCCGACCTGCACTCCCGACACTTCGACGTTTGAAGAGACTCGATAGAGCACGCACTCGGACCCGCCTTGATTGATGTAGTGCTGCCCTGATAGGACTTCCAGCTGTGGAGGAGTCACGCTGAACTGAAAGTCCTTTGTCGTCTGGGCTTGATTGCCTTTCAGATAATTTCGCAGGGCATGATCCGTCGCGACGACCGTCAGCGTAGCCGGGCCATCCTGGATCTTGTACTTTTCGACCATCAGCTTGCCGACGTCGTAGGTCTTCGTTTTCGGAGCCGCTGCCTTGTCGAACGCTTCGTCCGACAGGGCCACATCCTGATCCTTCTGTTTGAGATGAATCGAGACATGGCTGAGCCCAGTTCCCGCATCCGCGACAGTCAGCGAAAGAGCAGGCGAGTTGCCCAATGCCTTGAATTCGCGACTGAAGGAAACGACAGGCGCGTCCCCTTCGGTCCGGCTGCAGGAAATGAATGACGTGGCCACGAAAATGAAAAGTACAAGACGCAGGGTGACTCTAATCATTCTGTAAGTCTATTCCGGGGACAGACAAGACAGGGGATATGGAAAAAGGGGTCTGACGGGTTGTACCCCTTTTCCCTTACAACTGAGGGAGCGTGAAGTGCATGCTTTCCCCGATTTTTCGAAAGCCGATCTTCTGATAGATGGAATTGGAGGTCGGGTTCATGAGATCCGTAAAGAGATTGCAGAATCTCTTCCCGGACTTCAAGCACTGATCCGATAGAGCGGCTACAATTCGGCTTGCGTATCCTGATCCGCGGAACTGTGGCGGGGTATAGACGAGAGATATCGTTGCTCCGTTGCGAGTGTTTCGGGAATTTGAGGCCATGGATACCGGCTGAACATCATCCGGTCCCTTCCAGAAAAATAGAGTTTCGTTCTTCCTTTGCCGGTCGGCGATTTCTGCAGCCTGGCGATGCGGGTTGTCCTCATTGGGGAAGCATTCGGCAAGAAATCCAAGAATATATTCCAATGATATTTCCCGGCTGACATCGCGGATCGGTATCAGACTTCGACCGTCTGGCGATGGAAATGAGACACGGTCGAGTTCATAGACTCCAAGGTGCAGGAGGAGCTTTGGACTTCTGTTGGTAAGTTTTTCCCAGGAATTTGCGAAACTCTGACAGCTTCCGATCGGACCAGTGACCGCCTTCAGGGGAATTCTTTGTTCCAGGAGGAACTCCACCAATAGTCTTGCTGGTGCCGGATCCATTTTTGAAATCGCGAGGGGCTTATCCGGATCGTTTCGAATTGCCTGCCCAATGGGTTGGGAATTTCGCATCACGGAAAGAAGCAGCGTATCTTTTGAGGCCACGAGACCTCGATTCAGACTGTCTGCCAAACCCAGTATCAAATTATGTTCGGACTCTGCTTTGAGCAACGTCTCTTCGTTTGCGTGGAGGAACTCCGAGACGTTCTTGTAAATCGTACAGTTCATCGAAATGGAATGAAGGGCCTGTCCGCGTTTTCACTCGTAGAATAGCGGCGTCATGTTCAGTTTTGGGAAAAAAGGGGCCAGACGGGTCATTCCCCTTTTTTTCTAAAGAAAAAGGGGAATGACCCGTCTGGCCCCTTTTTGGTAGAGGACCATTGCGAGGTAGCCGCAGATTTCGCGTGCCCGGATGCTTTCATCTCCTTTGCAAACGATATGAAGGGCCATACTTGTTCCTCACGCATTCCAAACAGTTTTCCAATCTCGCTTCATGTCCGCCAACACCCAGCCATATCCGGGA
>Ga0184628_10000157_pt1 | contig 39702 bp, 33 predicted proteins | sample PLM4_5_b1_FD_133149 | JGI IMG/M metagenome (GOLD analysis project Ga0184628, IMG submission 133149) | Groundwater sediment microbial communities from an aquifer in East River, Colorado, USA - PLM4_5_b1 | ecosystem: Environmental > Terrestrial > Soil > Riparian zone | place: USA: East River...
CCATTGGCAACCACGGGAGGCTCCGCGTGATCCATGTCCTGCGACATCCATGCCGGAGTGAGCTGTGGCTTTCCGTTCACCGTTTCAACCTTCAGCGCGACGATGGCGCCGCGCCGGACCGGTCCATACGACACCGAAGGTTTAAACTCCGAATGCGACGGTCCCCAGAACGGGACCAGGACCCAGCGGGTGCCTTTAGCATCTTCCCAACTTGCCATGCCACCCCAAATGCCAGTTCCCGCGAAGTTCAATTCTTCATTGCACAGCTGCTGCGTGCGATACAGCGGCGTCTGATGATCGGCGCCGCCCGCCGATTTTGGATCGAGCAGGTACACGCGGCATTCCTTGCTGCCGACGACCATCAACTCCCGGCCCTTGTAATCGAAGATCGCGGGAGTGACCTGCATGTCGAGGTCTTTCTTCAGGAGGAACGCCCAGTTTGACGGGATGTAGTAATCCTTGAACTTCAATTCGTTACCTTCGACTCTTGCGCCGATAAGCCCGTTGCCGTAACGCTCAGTCGGCAAGTCGTAGGTTCCATCGCCCGTTGGCGCCCACGCGATGCCGGTGGAGTCGATCGCCGCGCCGGTTCGTCCCCACAAGCCTCCGCTCTTCGGATTGAACGTCATCACTTTCTTCAGCGAATCGTTAACATCGAGCGCCCACATCTGATTGGGATTTCCGGCGCAGCCCTGCGACGTGGTCGTGAAGACGACGCTGCCCCACAGGTTCAGCGCGTAGGATTTTCCGTTGGGATATCCGAACTGAACGGGTGCCGCATGTTCTTCGCCTGTGGCGAGATTGATGAAATGAAGCTGGCCGTTTCCGGCAAGTACATAGGCGGTTCGAACGCCGGATGCGTCCGCAGGGCCGATCACGGGCGTTGCCGTCAGGCCGCCGGGACAAAGCGGATCGGTGGCGCCGCCGTTTCGAGCGGGCGGCGGATACTCGAAATGCTTCTTCCAGAGGACTTCTCCTTTATCCGCATCGATGGCATAGAGGTTGTCGGAGACTCCGGCCACCAGGGCGATCTGTTTCATTCCGGCTGCCGTTCGAAGCTGTCCAATGATCAGCGGCGGCAACAGAGAATGCATTTGCCGCGGCGCGTTATCGAACTTCAGCTTCCAGAGAATTTTCAGATTGGCGACGCTGTCCTTCGTGAGAATCGTTTCGTCCCGCTGCCAGTTCGTCCGCTGGGGATTGCCCCCGTCGGTAGGCCAGTCCGCGCCAACCATCACGGCGCAGCAGACACCAAGTGCACACAGGGCTGTAAGGGTTCGCATGGCGCGCTACGTTATATCAATGGGTGGAACCGGTCAAATTCCATTGGCTGGGGGGAGGGACGCACAGCATCTGTCATGGGGGACCGGGAAATTGGACAATTTCGAAAGTGCACGATTCCTGAATTTCCAATCCAAAATTTGAAGTTTCAAATCCGAAGGCACGGGGTCTGTCGGATCTTAAACTTTAAATTTTGGATTGGAAATTCAGGAATCGTGCACTTTCGAAATTGTCCGATTTCCCCGTCTCCCCAGGCTCTTACTGAACCTGAATTAAGAGTCCATCCAGATCCCGAAAACGGACGGTGCCAGCAACCTCAGGCATCTCGACCTTTGCACCAGCCTGCTGCAATCGGCGTGTCACCTGGTCCGCATTGAATGCCAACGCCGTGAGGGAAAAGTAGAAAACGCCCGGGCGCTGGCCAGTCGGCGTTTTCTGAAGACCGATGCGGGACGCGCCGACTTGAAACCAGCTGCGATTGTTGCTGCGCGAAGGCACGCCAAGAAATTTCTGATAGAACGCGGCCGACTTGTCCGGGTCAATCACATTCAGCACCACATGATCCATTCCGACAGGTCGGAATATCGGTTCTTCCGACATGGCAATTTCTTCCGTCAGGAAGGTTGCGGGATTCAAAAGACTCCAGCCATTTTCCGGCGACAACTGCATGCGGATACCGTCGGCATCGACGACGGCGGTGTCGCGGCCACTGGGATAGTCCTGATAGGCGACGCTCCGTTGATCCAGGAATGCGTGAAGTTTTGACATCTCCAGTTGCTTGATCGCAATCGATACGTGATCGACCTTGATCTCGCTGTTAGCGCGAGGCAGCTCAAACGCCATGTACGTCGTACCAAGCTTGAGGTAGCGCTTGTTGTTGCGGCTGCGCAGCGTGTTGCCGAAAATGCGGACGAAAAAGTCGCGGGATTTCTCGACACTGGAAACATAGAACTCGATGTGATCGAGCGCGGAAAACACCGGGGTCTGCTCCTGCGCGCCGGGCTGGCGTACCGCAAACACGCCAGCGCCAAAAGCCCCGAGCAGCTCGCGACGGTTCATCACAGGTTCTTCAGCCAGAGATTTCGGAACGAGACCTTGCCGGTTCCTTCAATTTGCAGGGCGATCACGCCCTGCGCCGCGGCCATCGTCGGATCGTCATCGATAAAGACCGACATGAGGTGACCATTAATAATGTGCATCAGCGTGTTCCCTCTCGCGATGACATGAAACTGATTCCACTCGCCTGTCTTGATATAGCTCTTGAGCTCGTCGGGATCGCCAAGTGTCGATAGAAGGCGGGGCTTTTTCCCCTGCTCTGCGCGAACGACCTGGCCGCGCCAGGCGATGATTCCGCGCGGCGTACCCTGCTCATAGAGTTGACCGGTATATCGGCCGGCAAAGTCGAAGTCCGCCTGATAACCTTTCATCGATGGAAATCCACCGCGGCCCTGTGGCTGCGGCACGACGGTGCTTCGGTACTGAATGCCGCTATTCAAGCCGGCGCCTTCCAGTTTCATTTCCGCTTTCAGTTCGAAGTTTCCCACGGTGCCGCTCTTCCAGATAATGTAGGTCGTTCCGGAAGGCTTTTCCCTGGTGGACTCCCCAACAATGGCGCCGCCTTCCAAACGCCAGAACTCCGGATTTCCATCCCAGTCCTTGATGGACGTGCCATTGAAAATGGATTTCCATCCGTCGTGATCGTCAAATGCAATGGGCTCCGGCTGCGTGAAGCCGCCACCACCACCGGCGCGAGCCTGTTGTGCCGGCGCAGGCTGCAATCGAAATGCAAGGACAAGAACCGCAGTCAGGATCCCTGCTGTCGCAATTCTTCTGCGGACCATTCGCCCTCCTTCTTGTTGAACAGAACGCGCGAGTTGTTGCTGAGCAACGCCCACAGTCCATAAATTCCTAGTGCGGTGCCCAGGGGAAAATTGAGCAGGTTCAGAGCAGACGCCACGATCACCAGAATCCGAGCCCACTCGCGGAATTTCAGCAGGCCGATCCCGCCAATCAAGGCTGGAATGGAATACACGGCGATTGCGAAAAATCCGACGACTCCGATCAATCCCAGAACCGCACCGCCAATGTCCGCGTCGGGATCGGAATCGAAATGAACAACTCCTGCCAGCCCGCCAAAAAACATCAGAACCATCAAGGCAATGAGGATGCCCAGTGCTCCACAGACGATGTTCAATATCGCTACAGTCTTGACGTGCTGTTCCATTGCAAGCTCCTTGGTTCGGTCCAAACTTGCGGGAAGAATAAGCGCAAACTGCTTGCCTGCGCAACTGCAGGCTCGGGTTCCGCACGCCGGAATAAAAAAAGCCCCGGGGATCCCGGGGCTTTTTCGCGACGGACAAGACAAGGAGGAACTAGGTATTCTTAATCAGTCGGCGCCCGCCAAGAAGAAACAGGAGACCAATCATGCCGATTCCACCCGTTGCGAGAGAACTGGGTTCCGGCGTCGAAACGCAGGGAGCGGAATCTGTGGGTCCCGATGCATCGTTCGTGCCGGCGTTCGCGGCGTAACCGGTACAACCGGTGTTGCTCGCCAGCGCCATGTGGGCCGAAACCGTAGCACCGTGATCGTTCGCGATGAGCAGATCCGAGGCTGAGGAAACGACCTTGGATGTGGTGAATTGGAAACTAATGCTCGTATATCCGCCAGTGCTGAAGCCGGGTCCGTCGTTCACTTTGAAAGTGTAGTTTCCAAACCCGTCATTGTTGCCCGCCGGACCCTGAGTGCACGGCGACATGCTGCAGGAGGTCAGCGTGACCGTTCCAGCATTGTCGAGGTTAATGTTGAGAGCCATCGCGCCCTTGGCTCCAAAAACGAAGTTGTTTAGCCCAACTGCTGTAACAGACCAGGTCGTGGAATCGACGCTGGAAATCATAACTTTCGCATAAGGCCCGGCTCCCTGTGAAAACAGGTCCGGGTTTGCGACGGACAATATATAAGGAATGCTGTCCGCGTGCGCTTCGGGGGCCAACCCGAATGCCAACAGACTTATGACAAACAAGCCAACGATTGCAATCTTCTGCATCGCGGCTGTTTTAATGAGAATCGTCTTAAACAACATGTACTCCTTTACGTGATTCGAACTGCAGACGTAGCCTTACGGGGATTTCATCGCAATTTGAACGCCAATTGGAAGTCCAGCCGCGTTGCTTCTCGAAGAGCCTCAATGGGATCCGTGGGTTAGGCGTCCTGCGCAGACCCGAGACGTCGCCCCACGTGATGCTACTCTTTCACCTTAATCGTAAGGATTTCCAACGCAATTCGAAGATTGGCTGGACTTGAGAACCAGAATCGTTCCAGTTGTGAACAATTTATGAAAAGAATATCCGCTAACGGGACAATCGTAAGGATTCCCGACGATTCATTGTGCTTTGTGAAAGGATAGTCCCATGCGGGTGTTGATTGTCGAGGATGAAAAGAAAGTCGCGAGCTTCATCGCGAAAGGGCTTCAGGAGGAAGGTCACGCTGTCGACGTGCTGCACGACGGCGAGTCCGGCGCCGCGCAGGCAGTCGGAGTGGACTACGATCTTGTGGTGCTGGACCTGATGCTGCCGAAGCTGTCCGGACTGGAAGTACTTCGAGCCATTCGCCGCGAAAAAACCAGAATGCCCGTGCTTGTTTTAACCGCAAAGGGTGAACTCGAGGATCGCGTGTCGGGGCTCGATGCCGGCGCCGACGACTACCTGGTAAAACCATTCGCGTTTGCCGAGCTTTCCGCGCGCGTGCGTGCGCTTCTGCGTCGTGGATCCGGCGAGGATACTCGCCTCCGTGTCGGAGATCTGGAAATCGACACCGCAACAAGGCTTGTGAAACGCAAAGGGCAACCGATCGAATTGAAGCCGAAGGAATACGCGCTTCTGGAATTCCTGATGCGTTATGCCCGCCGCCCGATCACGCGCACCATGATTACCGAACACGTCTGGGATATTCACTTCGACAGCATCAGTAATGTTGTCGACGTCCATATCAACTCTTTGCGCAATAAGATCGACAAAGGTTTCTCCTCCCCCTTGATCCATACCGTCCGCGGAGTCGGGTACATGCTTTCGGACAAGGAATAATGAAACCGCTCGGTATCACCTCCAAGCTGACGTTTCTGTTTGCGGCCGTCTTCACCGTCATGCTTGGCGGCCTGTACATTGCAACGTACTACCTTCTGGCCAATGAACTGGAAACCAGCCTCAATCAGGAATTAATGGACCGGGCGGCGGGATTGAAAGGCTATATCGATTTTGAAAACGATCTGCCTGTGCTCTCGTTCGACTCCAATGATGCGGAGGAATCCCTGTTTGTGGCCTCCGCCTCGCGCTACTTTCAGATCTATGACCTCGCAGGCGGCGCCCTGGTGTATCAATCCAGGGAACTGGGACTGATGGGGATGCAATTCAGTCCGAACGAACTTCTCCAGATCAACCGTGGCCCGGCGCTGATGGATATACAAACGGATCAGGGTCCGCTTCGGTTCTACAACGACCACGCCGTGAGCCCGTCCGGAAAATCCTACGTTCTGCAGATAGGCATGTCGCTGCAATCCAAACAGGTCGCACTGGATCGGTTTGTTCGATTGACGATATGGCTCATTCCCTTCGGCCTTTTCGTAGCAGGCACCTCTGGTTGGTTCATGGCCCGCAGCGTATTGAAGCCGGTGCAGAATATTGTGCGCGCCGCAAAACTGATTGAAGTGTCGCATCTGAACCAGCGGATTCCGCTGCAGGGCAGCGGCGACGAATTGGACCAGCTGGCATTGACCTTCAACGAAACATTTGCGCGGCTCGAACACGCAGTTGGCGAGATGAAGCAATTCACGGGAAGTATCGCTCACGAGTTGCGAACTCCGCTGACGGCGTTGCGCGGTGAAGCGGAAATCGCGCTGTTGCATGGCCGGACGCCTGAAGACTACCGGCGAGTGCTGTCGAGTCAGCTGGAGGAATTCCAGAAACTGAGCCGGCTGATCGATCAACTCCTGACGCTGGCTCGAGCTGAAGCCGGAGAGTTTCATCTGGAACGCACCGACGTCTCCATGGATTTACTGTTGAAGTACATCGTTGAAACGCTGACGCTGCTGGCCGATGAAAAGGGAGTGGCTCTCAAACTCGACTCCCCGTCCGCCACGGTCGTTCGAGGAGACAAGGAGTGGCTCGAACGGGCGTTGTTGAACCTCCTGGACAATGCAATCAAATACACACCTGCCGGAGGACGCGTGACCGTTCGGACGGAATCGCAGGCGTCCGGAGTGCGAATCGACATTGAAGACACGGGAACAGGAATTTCGCCTGAAGCACTGCCGCATATCTTCGATCGCTTTTATCGCGAAGACCCGGCGCGGGATAAATCCGTCGAAGGCGTTGGACTCGGGCTGAGCCTTGTAAAATGGATCGTCGAGGAGCACGGTGGCACGATCGAAGCTGCCAGCATTCCCGGCGATGGATCCCGCTTCACCATTCTCCTGCCCCGGGATTAAGCAGAATTAATTTCCAATTCATCACCTCCTAATCTGGCAGGCGTTTAATTCTCTCCAATCGGGGCGCAATGTGGCGGCCCTCAAACAACAGGAGAAATCAATGAAGCTCGGAAACAAACTGACTGTCCTCGGGACTGCCGTACTGCTCACCGCAACCATGTGTCTGGCCCAGACCAAAACGGAACCGGCAAAGGCCGCTGCTGCGAAACCGGCAAAGGCCACCACACACGTGATGTCCGGAACGGTAGAATCCGTCTCGGGCTCCGGAGCCGGGACGTCCATTGTCATCAAGGGCTCGAAGAGCACGGACAAACCCATCACTCTGATGTTCGATGCCGCGACAACCAAGACCGGAGACCTGGTCCAGGGAGCCAAAGTCAACGCGCACTATCGCGTCGACAATGGCCATAACATCGCCACCAGCATCACAGCCACCGCTGCGAAACCTGCCGCCAAGAAGTAATAAAGGGGGCAGAGGGAACGGATCTGATCAATGTTTAATTCTCAATTCCCAATTCTCATCCGATCGGATGGGAATTGAGAATTGAACATTGATCAGATCCCCTGCTTTCCCTTTCGAAGCGGGAACGTCCACTTACAAAACGATTTGTCCCCCCCCGAATATGGTTCTGGAAAGGGGGCCGTCATGCGCGCTGGTTGGCTCATCCGCTGCTTTCTGTCCGTGATTCTGCTGTTCATCTCTGTTCCGTTTGCCTTTCCACAAAACAATCTGCAGCCCGGTATGGCAGTCGAGAAGAAAATTGCCGCTGGTCAGACGCATACCTATGGCATCTCGCTGCAGGAAGACCAATACGTGCGGCTTGTCGTGGACCAGAAAGGAATCGACCTTGGAGTTCGAGTCTCCGACGAAGATGGTCGCCGTATTGGAGACTTCGACACTCCCAACGCAGCGGGTGGACCCGAAAGCATTGTTTTCATTTCTGAAAGATCGGGAACCTACAGGATTGAGCTGCAGCCGCTGGACGAGTTCCGGAATCCTGCGCCCGGGCAATACGAGATTCGCGTCGTCGAACTCCGGAAGGCCAGCGATCAGGAACTGCGCACGGGTCGAGCATTGCTGACGCTGCGAACAAAAGGCGTCATTCTGCTGAATGAAGTCCTTCTGGAGCTCCCGGGAGTGCGCAATCGGCTGATGCGCGCGGGCTATGAATCTGAAGTCGCGGGAATGCTGTGGAGTTTCGATGAAAAGTCTGCGGCAAAACTCCTGACCCAGGCCGCCGATGTTGTTCGGGAATCTCTCCCATCAAACGGCAGCTTCAGTTCAGAGGCCTTCCAGGGGCCGATTCAGCTCCGACGGACAATCGCCAGACAGATGATGAAGCACGATCCGGAAATGGCGCTGGCTTTCATCCGTTCGACTCGAAGTCCGATGCTCGAACGCTATCTCGGCAACCAGGAAAAAGAGCTGGAGCTTTCAATCTCAAAGGCGCTGGCTCAACAAAATCCGAAAGCCGCATTTCAGATCGCGAAAGAAAGCCTGAAAAACGGTTTATCCCAATCGATTCTCGATACCGTGGAGGCACTGCGGGACAAGAACCCCGAGCTTGCAGCAAACATTGCACACGACATCCTGGCCGGGCTTGCCGATCAGCCTCTGATCGAAATCCCGTCCAATGCGTATATGGCAAGCGGCCTCATACAGCTCGTTCGAAGTACCGGTTCCCCATCGGCGGGAGCTCGGAAGCCGGAAGTAAATCTAATTTCTGATACGGAATTGCGCAGCCTGCTGCAGAAGATGGCTTCAGAGGTTCTTTCGTTTACGCCGCCGGACACAGGCGTTTACTCATTTCAAAAGTTTACGGCGGAACACCTGATTACAACGCTGAAGGAAGCCGGCGGCAGCATGCATATCGTCACTCCCGAATTACTGGCTTCCCTGGAACAACGACTTGGCGCAACGCCAGGCGTAAAAACAACTCCTCCCGAGGGCGGCCTCGTATCTCAGGTTCACTACCTGAATCTGGAGGAGGCCTTGAATGTATCTCATCGCCAGGCCATCTTGAATGGCATCAAAGAACGCAGTTTTGAAGACGTATTGCAGCATCTGGAAAAACTGTCTCCGGATGACAGGTCGAATCTCGTTGGAATCGTTGCCGGCGAAATCGGTCCGGGCCTGAAAAAATCCACGGCGCTGGCGTTACTCGATCGCGCCAGGAAGCTTCTGCCATATTCGCCACGGGCACAGGACGAGGATGAAGTGGAAAATCTGCTGGCTTTCGTGGAGTCGTATTCCCTGCTGGATCCGAACCGCGGCTTTGAAATCGTCGAACCCTTAATCGATCAGTTCAACGACCTGTCCATCGCGGCACTCACAATGAATGGGTTCTCCGAAATCTACTATCAGGATGGCGATCTCATCACGACCGGCGAAAACGCTGTCGCCGTAATGGCGATTCAACTCGCAAAAGCAGTGGGCCAATTGGCGCAGGCAAATTTCCAGCGGGCAAAATCCGATGCCGACCGAGTCCGGCCGCTCAGCGTTCGAATCAAAATGCACCTCGCGATTGCCTCGAATGCCATATCGGGTCAGGACAACGACGACGAAGAAGACGACTGAATACCCTCGTCCCCAGATTTCTTCATTTTGTAACCGGCTCGTTCAACGGCGAGCCGGGTCGTTTCGATGGCGTCGGGTTTCTCGTTGTGGGGTAATACGGGAACCGCAGGCGCCGCCTTGAGGTCACTAAGCATCTTCTCCTTCTCCGGACCCGCCAGCGTTTCGAGTATTTCGTACAGGCCGCCGGCATCTTCTTCCCGTGGATTATGAACTTCAAAGATGGACCGAAGCGTGAGAACGATGGAATGAGTTGGCGGAGGCACCAGCAGCGACACAATCGCACCGTGATCCAGACGCAGGCGCTGGGCTAGTGCGGCCTTCCGGCCACCCTGCCACCTGGAAATTGCGGGCAGCACAATCTTCTCTTCCATGGAAATATGGCGCAGGATTCCCTTTCGGAATTCCGAGTACGGCTCCATATCGATTTTCCCCGGAATTGCGGCGGCGCGCGTCAGCAAGGCATCCAGCCTTTGATGATCATCCGACAGATATTGATAGAGCGCACCGGGCATTAATTTTCTCCGAATCTCGCACGTCCCTCGAATTCCCGCAGGCGTTGCCTTGCGGCCTGGAATTCGGGGGAATCCGAGACTGCGTTTTCGCACGGGCCAAGATATTCAATCTCGCTGAAAAGATTCAGAAGCCGCACTTTGAGCGTTGGAGAGGCGGAGAGGAACTCTGATGAGGAGTTTCCTTCCAGCGAGTCCAGAAACTCCAGACCACCGCGGGGGTCGAATCCGGCCTTCCACGCGTACTGCACTCCAAGCTGATCGGCTTCCTTCTGATACTTCTCGGCGCCACTGTTCATCATATGGTCCACGACGCCGCTTAATCCCTGCATACCATATCCGATGCCATAGTATGCGGCCTGATTCAGGCCGGGGCTGAATATGCCGGTTGCGATCTGCGCCACAGGAAGGAACATTTTTGAGACCATGGATCGCTTCGATGCACGCGTCGCATGGCGGGCCGCGATCCGGGCGATCTCCCGCGACAGAACAAAGGCGAATTCGGACTCGGTGTGCGCAGCAGCGAGAACTCCGGAATTGACGTAGAGAAAGCCGCCCGGCAGCGCAATGACTTTGAGTTCGTCACCATCGACCACGGCGACATGCAGAGGAACCTTCAGGTCCGAATGGATTGCTATCCGATTTGCAAGTTGCCGAACGTAATCCTGAGTCTGCGAATCCCGAAGTTCGGCAGGCAGCCACCCTCCTGCTGTCATCTGACGGACGGCCTGTTTCCCAACTTCAATATCTTCGGTGGGGTTTTTGGCAATGCTCCGAAAGCCGATATCCTCGACATCTCCGTGTGGGCGTTGCCGGCTTTCTCCTTCATCGATGTGACGGAGAATCTCTTCGCGCTTTTCCGGCCAGCGTTCGATGAGCCATAGCTTGGTCAACTGCCTTTCGTACTCGTCTGGAATCGTGATGTCGTGCTCTTTTACCTTCTCCTGAATTCCCCGTTCAAGAGCACCGATATCGATGTGCAACTGAGAGCGGAGAGCGCGTATTCCCGGAGTGTCGACCGATGCGCTCCGGTTGAGTTCCTGCAGTTCGGCGCGTGCCGCATCCAGCTGGCTTTTCCACTCTTTTTCAGTTTTTCTGGCGGCCTTGAGCTTCTCGTCGCGTTGACTCTCAATGCTGGATCGAAGGTTCCCGAATTCGTCATGGGGATACTTCGCAGATTCGAGCAAGTCGGCGTAAGGAGAGAAAACCCGGTCTTCGAGTGCGATCGGGGCAGTCGGCGAAATCTCCGGATCTGGCGGCAGTACGACGAGAACTGCAAAAAACAAATAGAGGGACATCACAAATCCTCCTCGGCGTGTTATTCCCCCCTGACAATTGACGCACCTCGCAGCAAAACGTCGCCCATTATGAAACTGGAGGAACCAACGGCCCTCCTCTATTTCAAATTGACCCACCCCTTCGGACCAGCATGATATTCTCAGCGGCCAATCCCTTGATAAGGCCTATGACTTTCCTTCGAAACAGATTCCGGCATGCGGGAAGCTTTGCGCTCGTCGCAATTCTTGCTTCCACAGCTGCCTGCTCGCCGGAAAAGAATTCCGAAACAGTTGTCGCACCGGCCGCCCGGCTCGTTGAAAAATCCTTTGATTCGATGGGAAGCGAGTTGCGACTGAGCGTGTGGACGGCGGATGCAAACGGAGTTGCGGCAGCTTTCGATTCGATCAACAAAGAATTTCGCCGCCTCGAAGACATGATGAGCAACTGGAAGGACGGCAGCGACATTCAAAAGCTGAATGCCGCGGCGGGCAGGCAACCTGTTCCTGTTGCACCGGAACTGCGGGATCTCTTCCGCACGGCACGTCAGATCAGCGACTGGACCAACGGAAAATTCGATGTGACGTTCGGCGTCATGTCGGGGCTCTGGAAATTCGATTATCAAAACGAAGACCAAACCATACCGAATCCCAGTGAGGTGGCCCGCCGCCGAAAGCTCATCAATTATCGAGACCTGAAAATCGACGAACAGGCCGGAACGGCTTTTCTCGTCCGTGAAGGCATGGTGGCCAATCTCGGCGGAATCGGAAAAGGCTATGCTGTAGATCGCGCAAGAGACATCCTGCGGGCCGCGGGGTTTCGTGACTTCATGATTCAGTTCGGCGGCGATATGTACGTGTCCGGCCATTCCGGAGAACGAACGTGGCGTCTCGGCATCCAGGATCCGCGAGCAACGGAGAACCGTGTTTTTGCGACCATCGAATTGTCGGACAGCACATTCAGCACATCCGGTGACTATGAGAGGTTCTTTATCAAGGACGGACGACGCTATCATCACATCATCGATCCGGCGACCGGGGAACCTTCCGTGGGTTGTCGCAGTGTGACAATCGTCACCGAAAGTGCAGCGATAGCCGACGGGTTGTCGACCGGAGTGTTTATCATGGGACCCGAGGCCGGTATGGCGCTTATTGAAAAACTGCCGGATGTCGAAGGCGTCATCGTCAGTTCAAAGAACGAAGTAGTGGTATCGTCGGGGCTGAAGGGACGTCTCACGATACTGACGCAGCCGACGGATGCCCCTTAGGAGGAACTTTTCATGACGATCCCCAAACTAGTGCTAACTCTCGCAGTCGCTTTGACGTTTCTTCTGGTCCCGCATTCGACGAGAGCTCAGGCCGCGAAAGGACCACTTGCCAATGTCCGGAGCATCAAATGTACTTTTCCGGTGATGGCTGTCGGCACCTGGGGCGACAACGGTCCCGAGGGGAAGCTGAAACCTCCAACTCTGCGTGAAGCGTTGCAGTTTGACGCGATCAATACCGACGAAGGCACAGCCGAACTGAAAAGTGGCTATGGCAAGTACGACATCATCGTGCGGTATTCGGGAGGGTATCTTCATTTCATTCAGTCGTTCCTCGACGGACCGCTTCATGTGACAACCATTCTTGAAAAGAAGACCGCGAGCGGAAAGTTCAAAGCCATGCACTCCAGGCACGAATTCACGGATTTCGCACTGACCGGATTCACGTCGAGCCCCGAGCAGTACTACGGCGAGTGCGAGATCGTCCCGTGACGTATTTGCCTGCCCCGGGCCTAAAAGAAGGAGACAGTCATGCCTAATTTGAAATTGTTCAGCGCCGCCATCGCCACAGGTGCGGTGACAGCTGCGGCGATGCTCTACACCACTTTTGCCCAGGCGCCGGGGCCGCAGGCTGCCGCTCCGGTACCGGCTATTCTTCAGAATTATCCTGCGGTCACTGCCGAACGGCTGAAGAATCCCGAACCGGAAAACTGGCTGATGGTGCGACGAAGCTATGACGGATCCGGCTACAGCCCGCTGAAGCAAATCACAACAGACAACGTTTCAAAACTGAAACCAGTCTGGGGAATACTGACCGGCGAAGCTCGTGTTCATGAAGCGGCGCCCATCGTCAACAACGGCGTGATGTTTGTCTCCACTCCAAACAATCAGGTAATGGCCATGGACGTGAAGACCGGCAACCTGCTCTGGCGATACCGCCGCCCTCGGCCTGCCGGAGCCAGTGTGGCTCATGACACCAGTCGCGGCGTCGCGCTTTACGGAGACAAGGTTTATTTTGCCGCCGGTGAAGCGGTGATTGTGGCGCTCGACGTCAAAACCGGACGCGAAGTTTGGACGACTTCGGTGGCCGAGAACACGTCCGGCTATTACATCTCACTGGCGCCGCTGGTAGCCGGGGGCAAAGTGATGGTCGGAACTTCAGGCGGCGAGTACGGAGTCCGCGGATTTGTTGCCGGTCTCGATCCGGATACGGGCAAAGAACTGTGGCGTACGTTTACGATCCCCGCTCCGGGAGAACCTGGCAGCGAGACCTGGCCTGCGGGTGGCGATCAATGGAAAACCGGAGGCGGCCCGATCTGGGTCACGGGAAATTACGATCCGGACACGAACCTTGCCTTCTGGGGAACCGGCAACGGCGGCCCGTGGATGGGCGATCAGAGACCGGGCGACAATCTGTATACCTCATCGGTGATTGCTCTCGATGTTGCAACCGGAAAGCTCAAGGGACACTTTCAGTATCATCCCAACGATTCATGGGACTGGGACGAAGTGTCGCCGCCGATTCTGGTCGACTATCAGCGCAATGGCCGCACCGTCAAAGGCCTGATCGATGTCGCACGCGATGGCTATCTTTGGTTCCTTGAGCGCACCGATGGCCCGATCCGTTTTGTCGAAGGCAAGCCGTATGTGAATCAGAATGTTTTTCTGAGCCTCGATCCGAAAACCGGTCGTCCTGAAGTGGACCCGGCGAAGAAGCCCGGGACAGGAAAGACCGCAACGTTCTGTCCCGGCCTGCACGGCGGCAAGAACTGGCCTCCCATTGCGTACAATCCGCAGACTCGAATGATCTATATTCCTGCCAACAACAACATCTGTGGGACATTGACCGGCGCGGCGGTGACCTACACGGCCGGGCGTAACTTTACCGGGACTGTCCGCGGCGCCGCTCCTGCGGGAGGTCCTCCACTGAATCCGGGCGCCGATCATTTTGGTGAAGTGCAGGCGTGGAATGTCGACACGGGCCAGAAAGTGTGGACGCACAACTACAAGAACAGTCCGAACTGGGGATCGATGATGACCACGGCGGGTGGGCTGGTGTTCACGGGCGGAACCAACGATCGCAAAATTCACGCGTTCGATGCGAAAACGGGAAAGCTCTTATGGGAATCCCCCACGCCTTCGGGAATTCTAGCTCCACCAACAACGTTTCAGGTCGACGGCAAACAATATGTCGCTGTTGTTTCGGGATGGGGCGGAGACTCCGCCGGAATGCAGTCGACGCTCAACCAGGCATTTCCGGGGCAGTACCCGCCCGTGCCGGATGGCGGATCGATTTGGGTTTACGCGCTGGATTGACGGCTTGGAAATCGGGGAATTGGAAAGTTCGAAATCGGACGATTCCTGCAATTTAGATCCGAAATCAGAAACCTCAAATTGGACGAACCGAAAGGCGGGGCGGGCAACATTCCTCAGCTACGGATCGTCCAATTTGAGGTTTCTGATTTCGGATCTAAATTGCAGGAATCGTCCGATTTCGAAATTTCCGATTCCCCGAGTAAACAGGTCAGCCCAGTGCTGCCTGTGCTTTTTTCTTGAGCAGTATCAACCAGTGCGGACATTTCTTCGTGTCGGCATACAGCCGCTCGCAGTCGTCACAGCGCACGCACTCGCTGGCGATGATCTTCGGACCGCGGATCGCACCCCACTCGCAGGCTTTCTCACAGATCTTGCAGGAATTGCATTCGGACCAGCGCTTGATGCGAAAAACCGTCAGGTTGGAAAGCAGTCCCAGAAACGCGCCGACCGGACAGAGGAAGCGGCAGTACAAATTCCTCACGAAGATTGTCGCGACCAGCAGCACGCCAAGGCCAATCCACATGCCCGTTGACGCCTGCAGCGAAAACATCCAGAACGGTTCCACGTATCTGTAGATCAGAATGTCGTTGGTGATGAGGAAGTACAGCACGACTCCTCCGAGCAGCGCGTACTTGATCATGTTCGCCCGCTGCTCGAGACGGGCAGGCACCTCGAATCGAAACCTGGCCGGGACAATCTTATCGAGAAGCTGTGTCATCGATCCAAACGCGCAGATGCGGCCGCAGTACAGGCGGCCCCACAGGATCGTCGTCACCAGCGTGAAAATTGCAAACAGGTACCACGGCAGGTTCTGCCGGAACGTCGGGAGGTTCCACTTCGTCAGCGCGAAAATGTTAACGACGGTGATCAGCTGACTGCGCATGAATCCGAGGTACACGACGGAGGCTCCCATGGTGATCCATTTCAGCCGTTCGCTCTTCCGGAAGAATCCAACCATGGCGAGCGTGGCGAAGCCCACAAACATCGCCAGCTCCGGTGCCTGAGTCTTGATGTCGTCGGCCCACGTCGGGGCGGCTTCCTCTTCATCGTCAAACTTCCACGTGTCCTGGGCGTGAACATTCACAGCCAGCGCCAGCAGCACAACAACCAGAAGGAATACTGCGCGAGGTTTCATTTTGAGGTCGCCGGCGGTGTCAGCAGTGCCCGGGCGACGCGGCGGGACGCGTTGCGGATCGCAAGTGCGGAGCTCTTGATGGAAATCGAAGCGCGCGACACGGCATCCACGTCTGCGCCCGCCTCAAACTTGTCCGCAATGCTCTTGCCTTTGAACTGATTTGCGAATGCCGGTAGCTCGACAGAAAAATATCCGTAAGGTTCATGGTGCTCGACCACGAGGACTCCGGTCAGAACTCCTTTTGTATCCATTCCGACGAGCATTTTGACGGGGCCGTCATATCCGCGTATGAGCGGTTCGAGTTCGGTGGTCCAGAATACGTAGCCCGCGACTGTGGGAGCATTGTCGGGTCCGGAGTATGCAATGTAATGCGGAACCGGAGCAGTTCGCTTGGGCGAAAACGCCGTAGCGTCGGGAAACACCTTTTTCTGCCGAGATAGAAGTGAGGATTCCGCGGTAGTCTGGCCGAAAGCAAACGGAAGCATGCCAGCGGCAAGCAGGAATACTAGAAAAATAATTCTCATTGAGGCCGATGATAGTTTTAAAGCGACTGAGAATCAATCGCTGCGAGCGGATTAACTACCGACGCCGACTTCGGTGAGCACCGATTCTCTGCCGAGATTGTAGAGTTTCGCCCGGACGAAAACGTCAAAGTAAGCCCCGTCGAGTCGGCCTTCCCGTACCTGATCCTCGATGATATCGAGCGCTCTATCGGCCGGCATGGATGGTTTGTACGGCCTGTCGTTTGCGACAAGCGCGTCGTAGATATCGCAGATCGTCATGATCCGGGTTTGCGGGGGAATTTCCTCTGCAGTGATGTGGTTGGGGTATCCGGATCCGTCGAGACTTTCATGATGCTTGTACGCAATCTCCGGCACATGTTCGAGTCCCTTGCTCCATGGAATCATCTTGAGGATATCGAACGTCTTGTTCACATGACTCTCGATTTCAAGTCGTTCGATCTCGGAGAGCGAGCCTTTTGAAATGCATAGCTTCCGGCTTTCGTCTTCAGTCAATGCCGCAACCATTTCTCCGGTATCCAGCGGAACCTTAAGCGAGCGGAGATCCTTCACGAGATCGATCGTGGCGCTGTCGAGAACCGAAGGCTCGTTGGCTTCGAGCACGCGCAGCCAGGCGCCGTCGATTCGACGGATGGCGGCGCTGTAATCCTTCTTCTCGGTCTGCTGAAGGAACAGCAGCTGCGTCCGCATGAGATGCAAACGCAATTCAATGATCTCGAGCTCGTGGGAATGAAGCTTCTTTTCCTTTTGCAACACTTCTTCCTTCACGCCAATTTTCCCGACATCATGCAGAAGCGATGCGTAACGCAGTTCGCGGAGTTGTGAAGGGCTGAAGTTCACGCCACGAAGAATGCCCCGATCTGTCCGATTGACGGCGCTGGCGAGTCCGAGCGAATAGTTGGAGACTCGCAGGCTGTGGCCGGACGTGACGGGATCGCGTGCTTCTATCGCCGTCACGCACGCGTTCACGATGCCCTCCATGAGCCGTTCCTGTTCGTCGAGCAGCAGGCTGTTCTCGATTGCGAGCGCGGCCTGTCCCGAGATGATCGAAAAGAGACGTTCGTCCTTTTCATCGAATGACGGCAAAGGCGTTGAATCGTGAGGATCGAATACCGAGCCATCGAGCGGAAGCTTGTTCAGAAGCTGAACAACTCCGACCAGATCGCCGCGCGGCGTAATCAGAGGTCCGGAGAACAGGTTCCTCGTGGCGTAGTTCAGCGTCTCTCCCACGCTGGGCGAGACTTTGTTTTCCGCCGAACCGAGATCCAGAAGTATCGGCCTCCTGAAGACTGCGGTCTTGCCGACGATGCTGGAATCATCGATTTTGAATTTCAGACTGCTCAGATATTTCGGAACATGATGAACGTTGATGCTGCGCGTGATCATCGCTTCGAACGTCAGTATCTGCTCACCTTCGGAATCCTTTCTAACGGTGTACACGGATCCCGCATCGCACTGAACCAGGTCCAGGAACGAGCCCAGGGTGGTATCCAGGATTTTCTGAAGGTTATTGGTGGTCTCTGCAGACATCTTTAGGGTTATCGTCCGGGGTCGCGAAATTCTTGAATGAAATTCGTTCGAAATTGTCTGGAAATTGCTATGTTGCACTCAGACAACGACTTCTGAGGCAGGGAAATCGACATACCGAACGCAATTCCGGCCGGATTCCTTCGCGAGATAGAGGGCTTCGTCGGCAGCTTTCAGTACGATTTCCGGCGTTGGCCGGTCGTCCGAACGATCGGCAAACCCGATGCTGATCGTAATTTTGACGGTGTTCCCCGCTGCAGGCTTCCGGCCGCGTGCCCGCGAGCTCTGCCGGGATTCTCGCAACTGGAATTCAGTGGCAGCAACGGCCTCACGAAGAGATTCCACGACAGGAAGCACATCCCCCGCCGTTCGCTTCCGGAAAAGAATGGCGAATTCCTCCCCTCCATGTCGGAACACTCGACCTCCACCCCTGACGTTGGAAAGCCGTCCCGCAATCATTTTGAGCACCTGATCCCCGGCGTCGTGACCGTAGGTGTCGTTCAGATTCTTGAAAAGATCCACGTCGCACATGGCGATCGCGTAGCTGCCTCGCAACAGCCGGAGTGCTTCATTGAATGCGCGCCGGCTAGGCAAGCCCGTCAGTTCATCGATGTATGCAATGTCGTAACCGTGCTCGAGAACGCCGAGCAAAAGAATCATTCCCGCAGCCCCGATATAGAGAAAAACCGATTCGCGCTGTCCCTGGTGGAGTCCCGCGAACACGGCCGCCAAAGACCACATCAGAGCAGGTCCGATTTTTGTATGTCGGCGCAAGGAGAGGAACAGCAGGAACGCACCTGCGGCGGCAAATAGCAGCAGCGCGGGCCATGGCATCCAGGTCCAATCGGCTACCGGGCGGAATCCGGTACGAAAGTATTCCCAGCGCGGAACGCCGATACGAGTCCATGCAACGACGCCAACCACCTGCAGCCCTATCACGACGAACTTCATCAGCCCGCTGAGCGTCAATACCCCGCGCTCGGACAGCCATGCAAACAGGATGAAATTCAAGGGGAGCAGCATGGAGGGGATCAGGAGGTCTATTCCCGTGCCAGATGCCGTTCGTGCGAAAGCCCATGCCACAATCCCCGTTGCGATCGACAGGCACAGCACGCGAGCGTAGTTGTGATACCAGCTGAGTAACGACGCAGCCAGGAGTGCGCCAAAGCAGAAGTAAATGGCGTAAGGGGTCGTGACGTTTCGTACGAGTTCTTCCCGCTGCAGCGCCCAGGCGGCGAGCAGCAACAATCCTCCCGGCGAAACCAGACCTGGAATTGAGCGAAGTGAGATGGTGTTGTATCTCAAGTGAGTACCTAAACGGATGGCCTCCGGAACAACAGCAGGATGACAACAGACCATCCAATCACTCCAAACCATGTGATGGGTTGTTTGGCGAGAGACTTCACGGTTCCCGTGAGTCGACCGGCCAAGCTCTTTGCTTCCGCACCGGAACTTGCCTGGTCCAACGCAGTCCCGGAAGCGCGTGCCGCAGCATCCGCATCGGAAGCCGACGACTTCAACTTTTCGTCTTTCAACGCTTTCAACTCCGATTGAAGACCATGAAGTTCGTTCTCCAGGCGGCGAACGGCAACGTCTCCAACAGCTCCGAGGGAGAGGGCTCTGGCGTTTTCTGCAATCTGCGCCGCTGTGCGCGAGAATTGCACGACGTCGCTTCCCTTTGGATCCTTCTTGTATGCCGCTTCCGCCTTCTCATGAAAATCCCGGGCAAGAGTCAGAGCGGCGTTGACCCTGCTTTCTGCGTCCAGAACCTTTTGACCATGATGATCGATTGAAGCGGCTACAGCTTTGGAAGCCAGTTCCAGAGCTTTACGAGCCTGGAGGAGCTCGTTCGGCGCAGGGTCCGGAGTGCCCTTTGAAACGTTGTAGCTGTTGTAATGCGTATAGTAAAAAAGTTTGCCGTCAATCTTCTGGGCGCGTTTCTCAGGCAGAGCATCGCCACCGTTCTGGTCCACGCTGTACAGCACTATCATCGAGCTGGGGTCGGCGACGGCATAATCCGGCTCGGCGGTAACCATCAGCCAGAATGTCTGATATGGCGTCGTGACGTTGATGCTGACCGGGCTCTGGCCGCTAAATGTAATCTCGCCGAGGTTGGATGCCCTCCCGTCGACGGATACTGCCCAGAGAACGTAGGTAAGAAAATCCTTACCGAACGTATGCGCTGGTTCCAGTCCGGAAATCACGCCACGGTTGATATCGAGCTCTACAAATCCCGGACGACTTCCGATCTTGAGTTTGATTCGCGCTTTTGGGGCTCGGCTCGTACCCTGCAGACGTACATCCGTCGCGGTGCTCTGGTACCGGTAGCTCAATATCTGACCACCGGGATCTTTCACGTCGATCGTCGTCAGCTGAGCTGGCTGAGAACTTTGTTGCGCAATGAGGGGTTTTCCCACTGCTCCCATGAGCAGGAGTCCGATGATTCGAAGTCTTATCGAAGCACCCAAATGGAGTTCCTTCCTAGATTCCAAAAGTGGACCGCTCGTACGTCCAGACTCTGCTACGTCGTCCTCAACATCGCAAAGTACACTGCACGGTCCCGTCTGAGGGGGCATTCTAACTTGAGAGAACTTTTATTTGGAACAACCGAACTTTCAAGGACTGCGAAAAGTCACTATTTTCACTTTCTGGATTGGAAAATGTTTCGGTACGAATCCCACTTCTGAAGGGAGAGGGTGGACTGACAGCCGACAGGCTGTCAGGACGGGTGAGGGGTACCGTGACGGCGCCGTTAACGTACCCCTCACCCGGCCCGCTGGCGCGGGCCACCCTCTCCCTTCAGGAGAGGGATTCCCCACTTTAGTCCGTACGGCTCGCTAGGATTGATGCTCATGTTCCAGCTCAAATTCACTCCGACATTCTCAAGGCAGCGGGAAGCGCTGCTGGCGGAAACCGCTGTTCCGCGCATTGCAATTCCCCAAAGCGTGGAGGAATGTCTCGCCGGGTTCCATACCCTGAAGTCGGGCGAAGCCAAAGGAAACCTGCGGCTCTGGATTGAAACGATTCGGGCAGTCCATCCCCTGCTCATCAAGACGGCACTCATTTCCCTGCTGTCGTCGGTTTGCGCAGGCGGGTCCACTTTGGCTGCGATGCAGATTCTGGAAACCGGGCAGAACCTGCAGTCGATGTGGGTCTTCTCTTTTATTTTCTTTGCGATGAATCTCACGGCTCAGGTTGGTATCTACATCAGCGGCCAGTTGCGACGCTGGGTGGGCCTGGGCGCCGAGTCCCATCTGGTGGCACGAATTTCCCGAAAACTACTCAACCTGAGTTCGGCAGCGGCCGCCCGCCAGTCTTCCGGAAACCTGAAGACCCTGATCACATCGGATGTGCGAAACGTGGGGCAGTTTTTGGACAATGCCGTACGCAATCTCATCCCGGCACTGACGTCCCTTGCAGTCATCGGTCCCCTGCTCGTTCATTTCTCCGGCCGGCCCGGTCTGTTCGGCCTGATCGTGATGACGATGGTCATTCCCGTTTCAGTGGGACTGAATGCCATCTGTTCCCACTATCAGTCAAAGAGCCAGGCGGAGCTGGACAAGCTCACGGCACTGGCCGGAGAGTGGGTACGGAATATACGGTTGATTCGCTATTTATCGTGGGACGAAGCATTTCAACGGGACGTCTCCACAAGAGTCCGGCAATTCATGACGGTCTCGGTGATTCAGCATGTCCTGAACTGCCTGATTTACGGGCTCAGCATTTCATGGTGGATGATTTCGGCCACCGGCGTCGTCGTCATTTCCCGTTGGATGAATTATCCGTTGGACCTGGCCGGATTCTTCGGATCACTGTGGTTGCTCACCTTCATGGCGGGATTTTTCACGCATCTGCCCAATACGATCCGGCTATATGGACTGGCCGCTCCATCCATTCGAAGAATAGTCCGGCTTCTGTCGGAACCCGAACAATCCGATTACCTCAAGCCCGGTGAATCCGTCTCGTCGGGTGCCATTCCGGTAAAAGTGACGTTTGAAAATGTCGGGTTTCACTATGCAGACGGCAAGCTGGCAATCCAGGACCTTTCCCTGGATCTCGTTCTAAGTCGGCAGACCGCGATCATCGGAGAGATCGGCAGCGGAAAAACCACGCTGCTGAAACTGCTCTGCGGAGAGTTCCCTCCGGATACCGGACGGATATTCATTCACTTCAGCGACGGAACCGTTCGCGATTTCTGGACTCAGCCGGTGTATCCAATTCTCCGCAGGAATTTGGCGTATGTTCCGCAGGAAGCATTCATTTCCAGTGATCTGTTTCACATGAACATCACCTTGTCCGGATCCACCGAGAGTCGGATAGAAGACATTGCGGCAGCTGCATACTGGGCCGAGCTCGAAACGGATTTGTTGGAATTGCCCGGCGGGCTCGCTCAGGAAATCGGCGAAAGCGGCGTCAATCTCAGTGGAGGGCAGCGACAGCGTCTCAATCTGGCGCGGGCTTTTTATTCGCAGCGCGCGTGTATGGTGCTCGACGACACGATGAGCGCCGTCGACACGAAGACGGAAACCATCCTGATGGATCGACTCGTTGCGCGAGAGGGCGGATTTGTCCTCGTGACGCATCGAACCGGCGAACTGCTTCAGGTTGAAGACGTCATCGTCATGAAAGACGGAAGGATCGTGGAGCGCGGAGATCCGAAGGTTCTCGCCCGGGACCCGGATTCGCAGCTGACGCGGGTCCTACGCGCCTATGAAAACGAGGCCCCGCGTGGCTGAACCTGCCCGGAAACATACCTTCGTGAAGGAGGAGTCGTTGCTTCCGACCTCCGGGCTGTTCGCGCTCAATTGGCGAATGTTCCGATCATTTCCGGTGTTTCTGGCGCTTCTTCCACTGACGATGGCGACGATCATTGCATCGTCTGCAGCCCCTCTGATCTACCGGTGGTATTCCGGGCAACTTTCCAGCGGCGCCGTGGATTTCACATTGAAGGGACTGATACTGGTGGTCACACTCGCCACGACATTGCGAATCGCCGCATGGGCCCTATTCGAAATCAGCGGAATGTGGTCCAGCCAGCGGATTCATGCCGAAATGGTGCGCGGCATGGCTCATACACGGACGACATTCTTCGACGAAAATCCGTCCGGCCGACTGATCAACCGGCTGGTCCGCGACTATGACGAGTTGCGATCCAATGCGATTGTCTTCGTCGGCGATTTCTTCAATTCCATGGTTGAAGTCCTGAGCGTCGCCGTGATTGCCGCGCTGGCAAGCCCGTGGGCAGCGGCCCTGATGGTGCCGCTGCTCGGCGTGTTCGCCTATGTTCAATGGAACCGCTCCGCAATGATTGATCACGCCCGCAGCCTTGCCGCTATCGCAACCGGTCACGTCATGGGACGGAAGAACGACCTGATTGAAGGGCGTGAGATTTTCCTGCTCTACAACCGGGCCGATCATTTGCTTCAGCGCATGGGGGAAAGTTTTCGCACCTATCTGCGTGCATCGGCGCTCACAGCCCAGATTGAAATCTGGGCCAGTTTCTGGGTCCGGATTTCTTCAGAAGCGTTTTCATTCGGCGTTCTGCTTCTGCTGACGCTGGCTCTATCGCAGGGACGCCTTGGGCCAACGATGGCCGGCGTCATCATCTCTTCCCTGTTTGGGATCACGGGAAGCGTGGCGTGGCTGGACTTCGCAACAAGCCTTGTTTCCAAGTCGAGTCCGCACGTACGGCGTGTTTTCGAATTCGTCGATCTCCCATCGGAAGTGCTGGAGGAGGGCCGGAGCCTTCAGGATCGCATGCCTGTCACTGCCCATACTGGGGACATCACGTTTGTGAACTACACCATGTCCTATCGCGTGGATACTCCGGTAATTCTGGACAGGCTGAACCTGACGCTGCCGGTGGGAAGCAAAACCGCATTGATCGGCCGCACGGGATCCGGGAAAACAAGTCTGATGCAGGCGCTCATGCGCATGGTGTACGTGCGCGAAGGCGACATTCGCATTGGAGGCCATTCGATTTTTGATATGGAAGTCCGCGAACTCCGTAAACTGTTTGGCGTCGTTCCGCAGTCCCCGTATCTTTTCGCCGGGACTATACGTTCCAACCTGGATCGCGTTGGTGGGATTTCCAATGTGGTTCTGGAAAGTTCCATGCGATCTGTGAGATTGGGCTTCTCGCTGAGCGACCCGGTGAGCGAAGGAGGACAAAACTTTTCCGTGGGAGAGCGTCAGTTGATTTGCCTGGCACGTGTGATCGCTGCCGGCCGGAGCATCGTATTGATGGATGAACCCACCAGCGGGCTGGACCCGGAAACCGACGCGAGAATCAGCGAGATCCTTCGGACCGCTCTCAAGGATATAACGGTGCTGACCATTGCACATCGTCGGGAGTCGCTGGGAAACTACGATCGTATAATTGAAATGCAGAATGGGCGGGTAATAGACGGGCAGCAGCCTTACTGAAATCATGAAAAAGACAATACTTGTTACCGGAGGCGCCGGACACGTCGGCTCTCACATCATCGAAGAACTTGTGGCCGATACGCAGAACCAGGTCATCTCACTGGATAACTACTTCAACGGCTCCGAGAGAAACCACATTCCAGGAGCAGAGTATCGCCGCGGGCACACCAAAGACATCAGTGTGCTGATTCCGGAAACGCCGGACATCATTTACCATCTTGGCGAATATGCACGGATCGCGCCCTCGATCAAAGAGGTTGCGCAAGTATTCGACATGAATGTGGTGGGGACATTTGCGGTAGCGGAATTCTGCCGGCAACGGAAAGTCCCAAAACTCGTATATGCGGCATCGAGCACGAAATTTGCCATCGAAGGGGATGGAAGACATCAGAGTCCATACGCATTCACGAAAGCAACCAATGTCGATCTCTTCAGTGACTATGGCCGCTGGTACGATCTGCCCTATGCTATATGCTACTTCTACAATGCATACGGTCCGCGTGAACGCGGAGACAGCGAATATGCAACAGTCATCGCAAGATTTGAACAAGCCTACCTGAAGAAGCAACCTTTAACCGTCGTAAAACCAGGTACTCAAAAACGTAATTTTACATACGTCAAGGATCTCGCCAAGGGCATCATACTGACTGGCGAACGAGGCTCAGGTGACGGATATACACTCCCCAACAGAAAGAGCTACTCCATCCTGGAAATCGCAGCAGCATTCGGAGGAAAGATTGAGATGATTGACGGTGATCCCGGCAGAGCTGCTTCAGGCGACGCTCCTTCCAGAACGTGCGATGAGCTCGGGTGGCAAACGACTGTGGATGTCATGGACTATATCCGGAATTTTGTCCGAGAGAACCCGAGATAGATTTTGGAGGATATCGATATGACGCCTGACGCAGTGATTCGCAACTGGTTCAAAGAGGTCTGGAACGACGGCAGCGAAAGCGCAATCGACCGCTACTTCGCAGAGGATGCCATTGCACACGGATTGCCTGCGGCCGACGGTTCCCCGATGAAGGGACCTTCGGCGTTTAAGCCATTCGTGCGACATTTTCGAGCGGCGTTTCCAAACATGAAAATTGAAGTCCTGCGCACAATCACCGAAGGACCATTCGTTTGTGCCCACTGCCGCGTCACCGGGATACACAGCGGGCCGGGATTTGGTCCGGCACCAACGGGCGTTCCCATTGATTTTTCGGGAATGACGATCGTTCGAGTCGAGAACGACACGATTAAGGAAGGATGGAACTCGTTCGATTTCATGTCGCTCTTCCAGCAGATTCGGCTTCTGCCGCAGATCTGACCGTCCCGCTTAATCCAGCTTGAACGTAACGGTTCGGACTTTGTTGGGAGTATCCCCATCGGTCCACGCCAGGACGACCTGCTTTCCACTCATTGCCATGTGCGGAACTCCGGCAAACTTCACTTTGCTGCCGGCAGTAGCGATGATGGGTTCACCCATGGTTCCATCCGAATGGACCAGCCGCACTCGAACCTGGGTCCCTTCGGGCGCCTGTTCCATCCAGCTGACCAGCGCTTCCCCCGAAGCCTGAGCGATGATGTCGACCCGGCCAACGGGTTTACCGCTGTCGACGCGGATGGGAGCGCCAAAGGTCTTGCCACCATCTTTGGATAAGGCAACGTTCACCTGAGACGCATCATTGGGAGCGGTAAACCAGGCTGCCGCGATATTGGCTCCGGATGCGGAAACGGACGGTCCATTCACGGGACAACCATCGATCATCCAGTTGTCTTTTGACAGTAGTTCCGGCTTCGACCATCCGTCCCTGGTATGACGGGCAACGGCAATGTCGCGAATTTCCTTCTCGGATCGATCTCGATAAACAGCAATGATTCCATCAGGCGTAACGGCGGCGGACGTCTGGCAGCACTCACAAACGCGCGTATCCAGTACGGCTTCAGTTCCGATCTTTCCGTCGGAGGTGACGGTTGTGTAGTTCAGCGCCATGTCGCCGACTTCGTCCTTAATCTTGTTGCCATCCAGCCACAGGACTCCGATTTCGCCAGGGCCAGCCGCGACAAGAGACACAAACCCATGCTCGTTCTCGCTTCGATCGCGGTGAGGGATGATGGATTTTCCCCAGGTCTTCCCGCTATCTCGTGAAAACGACAGGCGCACGTTGTACGCTTCCGATCCTTCCGGATTGTCGGCGAGCCACTGCGCGGCAAGCGTTCCGTCGGGGAGTGCAATCAGTGAAGGGTAATCGGACGCGTTGACAAACCAGTGTTCGCCCTGGGCAATCAAAGATCCGGGTGACCAGGTCTGGTTCTCGCCGAGAACTGAAAACTTCAGGCTGGCCTTGGTGTCTGCCGTATCAATCCAGCTCAGATAGATGCGTCCGTCCGGACCGGCGGTCAAATTCGGTTCCTCGCTACCGGCCCCGGCGGGAGATGAAATCTCCGTGATGCTGGCCGGCTTTGCCGCTGGTGCCGGTGATTTGCATTGCGTCATCAGTAGGAGTGCAACTGCGGCAAGAAGCAGAACGCTCAGTTTCTTCATATGTCGAATACCTTTCAAAAATTGCGCTATCGATAGATATCACAGCCGGGAGGAGTACAGCTGCTATCTGACAAAGAGTTCAGGAAAATCCCTCTCCTGAAGGGAGGAGTTAACATGCTTGAGGAATCAAATCAGCAATTAGCCATCGCCAATCGCCGATTTGCAGACATCCTTTTGCAACATCCTTATAAATTTGCCGCAAGGATCCAGGAACGATAAGGATAGTGCAAAAGGATGTCTGCAAATCGGCGATTGGCGATGGCTAATCGCGTATTGAGGACTTGATTCGTCAGGTATCTCATTGCCGTGAAGTGAGAGGGATTCGCTAGCCACATTCTGGTCGATATCGGATAGAATCCGGCAAACTCATTCGGAGGACAACCTATGCGTTACTTACGTTCGCCTCGTGTGGCAGTGCTCTCTATCCTGGTCATCGTGCTTGCTACCGGTTCCCTGTTCTCGCTGCAACGGTCATCGGGCAGAATGGCAACTGCAGCAACGGCGTTTGTGAGCAGCCTCACTCCGGAGCAACGGCAGAAAGGAGTGTTTCCGTTCGAATCGGAGGAGCGACTGCACTGGAACTTCATTCCCACAGAAAATTTTCCACGCAACGGCCTGCTTGTCCGCGACATGACTCCCGCCCAGCGGGATCGCGCCCACGATCTTCTTAAAGCCGCGCTCAGCCAGCGCGGATATCTCACGGCGACAGCCATCATGAATCTCGAAACCACACTTGGCGCGCTCGAGAAGGCATCGGGACGCGGCGCCCAGGAACGCGATCCGGTGAAATATTTCTTTTCGATCTTTGGCACGCCCTCGCCAACGAATACCTGGGGCTGGCGCGTTGAAGGGCACCATGTATCGCTGCACTTCACCGTCGTGAATGGAACACTCGTGGCAAGCTCGCCGTCATTCTTCGGGACAAATCCCGCCGAAGTGCGCGACGGTGCAAACAAGGGCCTCCGGATTCTTGCGGACCAGGAGGACACGGCGCGAGATCTGCTGACGTCGTTGAACGATGCCCAACGCTCGAAGGCGGTGATTCAATCCGTGGCGTTGAATGAAATCGTCACGACAAACAAGCTGGATATCAGTCCGCTTTCGCCCGTTGGAATTGCCGCGGACGCGCTCACAGCTCCGCAGCGCACACAGCTGATGAAGATCGTGGATACGTACGTGTCCAAGATGGCCGACGACATTGCGGCCGACCGGATGGCAAAACTCCGGACGGCAGGTCTCGAGAAAATCGCCTTTGCGTGGGCCGGTGCGAGCGAGCGTGGAAAGCAGCACTACTATCGGATTCAGGGCCCGACGTTCCTGATTGAATACGACAACAGCCAGAACGACGGCAACCACGTGCATTCCATCTGGAGAGATTTCAACGGGGACTTCGGCAGGGACTTGTTACGGGAGCACATCACCGCGACGCCGCACTAGAAAATTGATCCGATCCCGGGAGCGCGCTACATTCTCAAATGAGATGTTAAAAATCAGAACCGTTTTGGTCCTTATCCTGGCATCAGCGTCGCTCACTCTGGCGTCGCCGGCTCGTCCGCAGTTCGACGAAACGGAATTGGTGGCAAAGCTCTGTGGACGGCTGGAACAGATCGACAGCACTCCAGACAAGTTGATTCCAGGCAAATATTCCGAGAAGGCTCGTCCGCTTAAGGATGTGAAGCTGGTGGCCTACAAACGGCAGAGCAATTCCGAGTGCTGCGCCACGGCTCCCGTCGCCGGCGAAATCCGATCCGACAAGTCGGGAAATTTCGAGTTCAAGGGATTGGGAAATGGCTATTACTGGCTCGTGGCCAGAGTCGAACTGCAGGATTACCAGATGGCCATTCGCATCGGGCAATTGAAGGACAAACAACCGGTGTGCTCACAATTGTCCTTTGTCATCGATCCCTACGGGGACTTCGTCCTGCGCAATCGCGTACCTGGCCGCTGAACGGCAACATCGATCACCGCGCATACATTCGGAAGAACTGGCACTCCCAGGGCTTCAGATCCACGTACAAACCGTCGTCGCGCATCTCGGTTCCATCTCGATCATGGTTTGCACCTGAGAGAACGTCTTCAAGGCGCCAATGCCTTTCCTTCAACTCATCCCACAACAGATGGACTCGCGCCTGTGCGGAGTCCTGCCGGAAATTAATGACGACGAGGTAGCGCTCTTCTTCTTTTTTCCAGCACCAGCACAGAAGATTCAAACCACTCTGGTTGTCGGTCCAGCCGCTTCGCTCGCAGAGGCGCCACTCCCCATTTCGAAAGACATTCGAAGCTGTGGCGTTTAACAAGCGTGAGTAGAAGGCCACAAGATCTTGATCGGCTGGCTCGATTGGGCGGCGTCCCAGGAAAACGGGCAATTTGACTTTCCTGCCCTCGAACTGACCTTCATGCAAGAGCCTGGCCCCGGTGAGAGTTAGTATGGCGACGGCAGCGGCGCGCGCTTTTCCGGATGAAAAGGTCGCGGCTGCACGGGGCAAGTCCTGATTCTCGATAAAGCGGATCATTTTCTGCTGATATGTCGCGTCTGCAAGAAGGTGCAGACCGATGCTTTCGACATTTCCCTGCTCCAGGCGGTCATAGAGCTTCTTGTCGTAGCAGTGATCGAATCCCTGCTGTTGCAGTTCCCATTCGAGATCCCAGTACGCTTCGGCGATGAATCGGAATTTGGGATACTTTCTATTGATGATCGGAATCGTTGTTGCCCAGAAGTCGCCAAAAGGCTGGACTCCTGCCAGTGATCCCCAGGTGCGCTGAAAGACACCGTTCATTACCAGCATCGCCATGTCGCACCGGATGCCATCACACAGCTCGGCAATATCGGAAATTGTTTCGATGATGGCCTGCCGGAGTCCCGGATGAAAGGCGTTCAACTGGAGCACATCCGGCCACGGCGGAAAGAGCGGATCCCGCCCCAGGGCAATTTCCAATTCTCCAATCCGCATGAAGGACGCCGGATCGTGGCCGGCTGCTTCGGCATTCCCTTGAACGAAATATTCCGGATGCTCGAGGACCCAGGGATGATCCGGCGCCACATGGTTCGGGACAAAATCGAGGATGAGCCGAATGCCGCGCTGCGCCAGTTTGTTTCGCGCAGAGGCGAGTCCAGCCGGACCGCCGAGGTTTTCGTCTGCGACATATCGGCGCACGCAATAGGGCGAACCGACATTGTCGGCGGCAGTAAAGTCGGGAAGAGCGCGGTTGAAATCCCTGATGAGCCACTCGTTGCGCATCGAGATTTCAATACCGGCGGGACTCCGCTCCCACACTCCCATGAACCAGACAGCGTCGAAACCGTAAGATGCCAGGGCATCCCATTCTTCTTCCGGAACCGTGGCCAGGTTCACCGGCTGCGAATATTTCTGTCGGAGTTCGTTGAGCCAGACCCACGCGTTAATTTCGTAAATGACGGGATACTTCGGCCACGTTGTCATGGGGTAGTGGAACCGCGATTCTACAGCAAAATGGTTACTTCGGATGTGTCCGAGACGTAGAATCTGCCATGCTTCAAATAATCCTTGCAGTGCTGCTGCAGTTGCCCGCGAGCGTCGGATTTATTCCGGCCAGGCTTGTATCGGCAATCGCTCCTCTTCCTCCCCCGAGCGCTGTCGCAGGAACCTGCGTTTTGGCGGACGTGCCCGTGGATGCGCGGGGACAGGTGGGAAACATATCCATTCTGCAGGGACTGGGGCCGTTCAATGACTCGGCGACAGTCGCGATCAGGAAATGGAAGTTCAATCCGGCGAGTCTCAATGGCCAGGCCGCACCATCGCATGTGGGAGTCTTGATGGTATTCCGTCCCCCCGCTCTGGGAAACGTCGGGGTCGGCGGACCTTCTTTTGACTACAAGGCACCCACACCTCCAAAGAACAACCACCCTCCACTGCCGCTTACATTCACGGATCCTGGCTATCCTCAAGCCGCTACAGCCGAAGGCGTCGTCATCATCGACGTTCCTATCGACAAGAATGGAAATCCGTTGACCATGCTGACAGTGCAGGACGTCCCGCAGCTGACCGATGTCGCACGAACTGCCATCCGATCCTGGAAATTCATGCCGGCAATGGAATCGGGTAAACCCGTGGTCGGAATGCTGATTGTGGCGATATCTTTTCGGCGGCCACTCGTAGTGATTCAGTAGTGAATTATCGTGGAGCAGCTTCGATCGCCGGTGCTGCGCCAGGGGTTTCGAACACTCGGGGAGAATTGGGCTCGTCGGACGCAATCCGTCCATCGCGGATGCTGATGATCCGGTGAGTAAATGCCGCGACATCGCGTTCATGCGTCACCAGAATGATGGTGTTCCCTTCCCGATGCAGCTTGTCGAACAGCTTCAGGATTTCATCTCCCGTTGCCGAGTCCAGATTACCGGTCGGTTCATCCGCCAGGATGATCGATGGACGGTTGACCAGAGCACGCGCAATGGCGACGCGCTGCCGCTGACCACCGGAAAGCTCATTCGGTTTGTGGTCCATACGATCCTTAAGTTCGACCATCGTCAGAGATTCCTTCGCCCGGGCCGCGCGTTCCTTCGTCGGCACTCCACTGTAGATCAATGGCAGTTCGACGTTATGCAGAGCGGTGGATCGCGCCAGCAGGTTGAAGGTCTGGAAAACGAAACCGATTTCCTTGTTTCGAATATGCGCCAGCTCATCGTCCTTCATTTCGCTGACCAGCTTCTCATTCAACCAGTACTGCCCTGAGGTAGGTGAGTCCAGACATCCGATGAGATTCATCAATGTGGATTTTCCGGAACCGGAGGGACCCATGATCGCAACGTATTCGTTGCGGCGAATTTCAAAAGTGACGTCCTGAAGTGCATTTACCTCGGAACTTCCCATCTGATAAGTCTTCCGCAAATTGGCGGTTCGAATAACGACTTTGCCGGGAGCACCAGGATTATTCAGTTCCATTACTGCTTCTTCTCTGCATTCTCGGCAGGCTTCTCGACCTTGACCTTGGCGTTGTCCTGAATCGTACGGAGCATCTGGTAGGGACCGGTAATGACTTCGTCGTCCGTCGTGAGTCCTTCCAAAATCTCGATATCCGTTGTTCCCTGAATGCCGGATTTGACGGGATGGAAAAACGCGACGCCGTTCTTGATCGTGAAGACCCCTTCCTTCTCGATTTTCTTCTTAATTGTTTTATCCGGATTGTCGAACTCTCGAATGGTCAGCGCCTGAATCGGAATCGACAACACCTGTTTGGCAGTAGCCGTAATAATGGTCGCCGTGCAGGAAAGGCCGGGGCGCAACTCCTTTGGAGGATCGTCCAGGACGATGACGACTTTGAAGTCTTTCGCCTCCTGTGTACCGCTATTATTGCCCGTCGCCTGGCCGGACTTGTTCAACGCGCTGTTTCCAACTTCCGAAACGTGGCCTGGAAGAAATTTATCGCCAAGTGCGTCGACTTTGACTTTTGCTTCCTGACCGACGCGTACGTTCACGATGTCGGTTTCATCCACGCGGACTTCCGCGGTGATCACCGAAAGATCTGCAATGGTCATGAGCACCGTCCCCGGCTGGTTCTGTAATCCGATGATCGCGATTTCACCTTCGTTCACGGGCAGGTACGTGATGATTCCGTCCAGCGGAGAGGTAATTGTCGTCTTGGACAGCGAATCCTTTGCGCGAACCAGAGACGCACGTTGCTGGGCAATCCGGATCGTGGATTGCTCTCCCTGATTCCTCACCGACGCGACCTGGGCTTCGGACTGCGCCAGGCGCGCATTGGCCGCGTTTAACGTAATCATGGCGATGTCGTAGTCCGATTTGAATTTCTCAAACGAATCGGGCGAGATCAGCCCGTCCCGCAACAACTTCTCGTTGCGATCGAAGCTTTGTTTCGCCCGGGCGACATCGGCTTCGGATCGTTTGATGTCGGCTTTCGCGGAATTCACGGCAGCTTCAGAAGCACGGAGCTGCGCGGCCATTCCTTCGGTTTCGCTTTGTGCCGCGTCGAGCATGGCTTCGGCGGCTTTCACATCGGCCTCGGTTTGAATCGATTCCAGACGTATCAGCAGAGCGCCTTCCTTGACGCGATCCCCTTCCCGCACGGGCATACTCACGATGCGACCCATGGCATTTGAGCTGATGTTGACGGATTTCTTGGGCTTAATCTCACCGTTGGACGACACCGACTGAGTCAGATCCTGACGGACGACCTTGCCGGATTCCACCGTGATCACGCCGCTGTCCTTCATATATTTGAAGTAATAGCCGGCGCCGGCCGCGGCCACAGCCACGAGAAGGCCGGAAAACAGGAGCTTCTTCTTTAGAGTCATTTGGACCTCAGTGCACCAGAATCATAGGTTGAAAAGCAAATCGAAACCAAAAACGTGACGGCCGTTCCCACCGTAATCCGCCATGGGAATGCGAGCACCAGCGTGGGAACTCCAAGAAACCGCTGAATGTCCGCACTGCTGAGTAAGACAACGGAAACAAATCCACAGATCATGGCTATAACGTTGCCCGAGTCATTGCCTCTCGACTTTGTAAAGACAGCCACAAGAAACACGGCCAGCAGCGATCCGAACGTGTACCCGAGAATTCCCAGGACCAGGGGAATAATGGCGGCGTTCGGGTCGTTCGCCATATAAAAGGCAGTGGCCAATCCCACTCCGATAATCAGTGCGGCAAAGCCGACCGTGCTCCATCGCAGCACGCGAACTCGCTCGGCTTCGCTCACGGCGCCACGCATCTCGCGACGGGGTAGCGCGAAGTCTCTGGCGAAGCTGGTGGCGAGTGCATTCAGAGCCGTACTCAAAGAACCCATTGCCGTCGCCATGATTCCCGCAATGACGAGGCCGCGCATGCCCGCGGGCATCCTCGTGAGGATGAAGTATGGGAATACTTCTCGTGGAGCGATATCTGCCGGAAGCGAAGCGCCGGTAGACTTGTAAAATGCCGACACCAGTATACCGACAAGAATGAACGAACAGACGATCGGGAGATCGACAATTCCGGAGAGTATTGTTGCCTTTGCACTTTGCCCCTTGCTCTTTGCGGTCAGCATGCGTTGGACGGTGTCCTGATCGATTCCGTGAGACGCCATCGTGACAAATGTGGCGCCGATAAGCGCCGACCAGATCGTGTAGTCGGATGTCAGAATGTTGCGCAGCCACGGCCAGGCGCCAGGCGTTGCCGGCTTGGCGAAATTGAAGAAAAGGGGCGCCTGCATATTTGCGGTGGCCGTCGCCCAGCCACCTGGCAGTTGCGACAACAGGATCCAGATCGAGAAACACAGCGCTCCGGCAAGCACTCCAACCTGGATAAAATCGGTCCAGATCACGGCGCGGATTCCACCGGCAGTGGTGTAGATGGCGGTCATCAGCGTTACCAGCACCCCCGCTCCGCCGAATATCCAGAATTTCTCCGAAGCGGTAATCGCGGCTCCGCGCCAGATCTGCCAGGCCAACACAATGATGATCGCGCTGACGTACAGGCGGGTTCCCATTGCCAATACCCGAGTGAGGAGAAAAGTCGCCGATGCCCAACGGCGTGTGCGGGGACCGAACCGGGTTCCGAGAAATTCATAGAGAGAAATGACACCGTGCCTGTAATAGACCGGGATAAAGATAACGCTTACGATGATTCTCGCCAGCACCGTACCGATGGCGAACTGAGCATACGTCCAGTTTCCCAGGCTGTACCCGCTTTCCGGAGCGCCCAGAAACGTGGCCGCACTGATTTCCGCCGCGAGAATACTTGCCAGGACCGCCCACCATGGCGTTTGCCGGTTGCCCAGTGCAAACGCGAACAGCGATTTTTTCCCGCGGCTCATCCAGAGCCCCACACCAACGATCATTGCAAAATATGCCGCGACGACTGCGGCATCGATCGCAAACGGGGAAAGGGTCATGGAGTGGCTTTCGGCCTGTATTCCACCGTAACGATGATTTCCGGTATGGGCCTGCCATCAATCCTCAGTTTTCCCCTTAAAAGGTCCGCGCCGCCAGGGCCCGCAGTTATCGCCTTTACGGTATAACCGTCCGGTAGCCTGTTGGTTATCAGGCTATATTCGCCGCCGGGCAAGTACTGCCGGAAGGTTCCATCCTGGCGAACGGATGCCGTCCCATTCGAACCCGGATTGAACGCTACCGTCATGTAGCTAAACGGAAAACCGGGCTGAATTGTTCCATCGCGATCGACAATTGTGACGCGACCGGAAATATCGCTCCAGACTTCGCCCTTCATCCGGATGCCAACCCGGTCTTCGGAGCCCACATCGAAGGTCCACTGCGTGTCGAACGGCGCACCGACGACGGTCGCGTAGTAGCTATCCGATGGCACCCCGGGAAACTCGAAGGTCCCGTCGGATTTCAGAGAAGTCTCCGCCATGCGCTGCCCGATTCCTGCTCCGTAAATTGCGACCTTCGCGTCAGGACCGATTGCAAAGGACGCCAGCCCATCCACCTGTCCTCGAACCTTGTGCAGGGCTCCCGGCTGCTCCGGAGCGAGCACAATCCGGATTCCTTCGGTGTTTGCCGCGTCGGGTACCAGCAGATTGCGGAGCAGGTCGGCACTACCATATGTCATCGAAACAACGGCATAGTCTGACGGGACATTTCGAAGTACCAACCGGTTCTCGCCCTCCAGAACGCTCACTTTGAAACTCGCTTCGGGCTGGACGGTGAACAGCGGTGTCTGCACCGGCAAGTGATACGTCTCAATCGTCATCGGAGCAGACAGCTTTTTCAGTTTGCCGCCACCTTCAATATCAATACGGCCGGGGATCTGAATAGTTGCAGGCGGCACAACCTGAATCTCGTTGAGCTCCTGATTCCCTACTGTTACCGCTGTTTGCCTGTCGACGCTCGGACTCGGAATGGTGATCGCCGTGTAGGAACCGGGCTGAACATTAGTAAAGGTGAAGCTGCCGTCCGGACTCACTGGAACTCTGGGAGCGCCGGTGACGGATTTTTGAGCAAGCACAACCACGAGATCGTCCAGCAGGTCCGGAATTGGATTTCCCACGACACGCCCGTGAACTGTTACGCCGCGATCCATTGCCGCGGCAGTACCTGCGACAAGGTCGATATCCCGCAAATCGACGTCGTCCACTTCCACGACGCGGTTTGCCAGGCCGATGCCGGGATTTGTAGAAAGAATGTAGGAACCCTTGCGAGCTTTCGGAAATTGGTATGTGCCGTCGGCATTGACAGGTACCGACACCGTCTGCGCTGTGTTCAGAGTCGTCAAAGCTCCTGAAGCGCTGACCGTCAGCGAAGTAGTCAAACCAAGATTCAGTATGGCCTGAAGAACCGATGCACCGCTCAGTACCGATAGATTGGGATTCTTAGACATCGTCACCACAACCCCGCCCGTCAACAGCCGAGGTGGCAGGGCAAGCCTGCCAGAGACTTTCCCGCCGTCGAAATCCGGAACCTTGAAGTCCATCCCCTGAATCACAGAACCATCGCCGACAGACACAACAGTCGCGCGCTCCGGCTTTGTGACACCGGGGTAATAGCTTGGCAGATCGAGGGGGTCCAGAACGATGTAGTAGCGGCCGGGAGGAACGTTCTCGAGACGGAATACGCCGTCATTGTCGGTTTGGGTCAGACCGGCAAGCATGGAGGCGCCAAGAGCCAGGTCGGCCCGTTCCAATACCGCCTGGGCAACCACGCGCTTCTGCGCCACCGGAGTTCCATCAAAGGACACAATTCGGCCGGAGATAACGCCTCCCTGGGTTTGCGCGAGAAGAAGAATCAAGAGCAACGAGTGCATGAAGAATTTCCGGCGAGTATTCTATATAATCCCGCCCGACACATCGAAGTGGAAAGGAGTACGTCATTGAACGCCTCGGAAACTCCCGGAATGAACGTCGAGCCTCAAACCGATGGCAAGGCGATCGCAAGCCTGGTCTGCGGAATTGCCTCGGTGACGATTCTCTTCATACTTGCCGGAATTCCCGCAATCGTCCTCGGCCATATCTCGCGTTCCGAAATTCGGAGAAGTGCCGGCCGCCTGAAGGGGGAAGGCATGGCGCTTGCCGGATTGATCATGGGGTATATCAGCCTGGCGGCCATTCCCCTGATCCTGATCATCGCTGCGATTGCGATACCGAGTTTTCTGCGGGCGCGACAGTTGGCTCATGAAACGGCAGCGGTCGCCACACTTCGAACGATCAATGCCGCAGAGGAGGAGTATCGTTCGGGAGCCAATGGAAAATTCGGCAAGCTGTCGGATCTGATCGAAAAGAATCTTCTGGATTCGGATATCGCGCGTGCCGAATCCGGTTACTACTTCACCGTGACCGTCGGCGCCGCCGGAATCGAATATACCGCGACAGCCGAACCTGCAGCGAACGCACAGGGACGATACAGCTTTTATGTCACATCGGATGGCGAAGTGCGTTATGCCATCGAGCCGGAGCTGGCTCCCGCCGGCGCCGCCGGCCAACCCGTCCGTTAGCGTAAATGGACAAATCCGAGCGATCGCCGCTCCTGGCCAGCAGGGGTGGCTGCGGCGAAGCCGCAGACGGGGTGGTGGGTCACGATCCAACGAAAGATTCACGATCGGGGCATTAATCCTTTTACTTGAACCACCACCCCGGCGCTTCGCGCCACCCCTCCTGACCAGGAGGGGCCATCGCTCAATTTGCCAACCTACCTCGGAATGATTTCAGCCTTGGATGCAAAACCGGTGCGTGGCCCTTTGTTGTCGCGAACAAGAACGCGATCGGTATTCGCGAGCGAAAACCCGGATTCATAGACAAGCTGCGCGATGCGGGCCATCTTCGGGAAGATGATCTTGTCAACGGTGTCCGTGATGCGGTGATAGTCCGGATGTAATCCAGTGGTGAAGAACGCGATCGGAATTCCCTTCGACGCATAGCTGTAGTGATCGCTGCGCGTGTAAACACTCTCCGGATCGTTGAAATCGTTCATCTCATAATCCAGCGTCATCGGCCGGGCCGAGGTATTGTTCGTTGCGACGATCAGGTTGTGCAGGTCGGTGCTGATCCGGTCATCGCCGATAACGAAAAGAGAGTTCGAGTAATCCCCTTCAATGTTGTCGCAATCGTCGCGCCCGACCATGTCGAGGTTGAGCTGAGCCTGAACTTTTTCGAGCGGCACGATTGGAAAATCCGCGTTATAGCGTGAACCATACAGGCCGGCTTCTTCGCCGGTATGCCAGATAGAAACAACGGAACGTTTGGGCTTTGGCCCGGTGGCAAATGCTTTCGCAATTGCCAGTTCTGCGGTGGAACCGGAGCCATCATCGTCGGCGCCATTGCTGACGAGATCACGCTGGTCTAATGGAACTGCCGGCGCCGCGGGTGCACCACCGCGACCGCCTCCGCCTTGCGCGCCTCCCCCGCCGGCTGCCGGCCGCTGCACCACTTTCCCTGCCGCAACCACCGCTGCCTGAGCCACGGGACTTCGGCGTCTGCAGGCATCGGTACCACCACCGCGGCCGGTGCCGGTCTGGCTGTATCCCACATGATCGAGATGCGCGCCAAACATCACGTAGGTATCTTTAAGCGCCGGGTCGGTACCCTCAATCATTCCCACCACGTTGTGACTGATCTGTTCATTGAGCACAACGAACGTATTGTCGATGTTGATGGTAACTTTCGCGGCCAACGTGACTGGAGCGATGGGTTCGCCTCGGCGCGCCGTGGCGAGGATGTCGGAAAATTTCACACCACTACCATCGAACAGCGCCTCAAAGAATGTTTCGTCGCCGGTGAACTGAGGCGTCACGATGCCATCCACGCGTTGAACGGTAGTGATATCCGCGGGCGCCGCAGCCTGGCCGCCGCGACCTGCCGCGGGTTGGACGCCACCGCGTCCGCCTCCGGCGTTGCCTCCTCCGCGCAAAGCCTGCTGAGCCTGCGCCACGGCCGCGTTTGCCTGAGTGAGCGCTGCCTGTGCCTGAGTCAACGCCTGCTCTGCGGCAGTTGGCGCTGCGGGCGTTGCGGCAAACCCGATCGTCGCCTTGGCACCAAGGGCGATTGCCCCGGCAGCCCCGCCACGCGCACCTCCACCTCTGGCAGGAGCTGCAGCAGGTGCCGCAGCAGCCTGGCCTCTCTGTCCGCCCGCGGGAGCCGGCGCCAGATTGGGAATGGTGACAACCAGTTTGTCTTTCAACTCCCGTCCCTGAAAGTCATTCGGCTGGGCATATCCCACGAACTCGACGCTGCTGAATGTAAGCGCCTGCTTGCCACCGCCAGCGGCTGGAAACGTCACGTGATCGCCATGCTTGAATGTCTTTGACAGGCCGTTCACTTCTACAGTGACGGTGGAGTTGCGCGTCACGCGATAGCCCTTCAACTTCACGGGCTGAAAATACGTTCCGTCTGCCGAGAGGGGTTTCACGCCCCACTGCCGCAGATGGTCGGCAATATACTGCGCTGCAAGACCAAATCCTTCGGTGAAAATCTGACGTCCCTGAAGCTGATCGGAAGCCAGATACGTCAGCCATTCCTTCATTTCATCCGAGCTGATCGCCGCGTACTTAATGCCGATAGCGGGCTCAGGAGCGGCCGAGGGCGCTGGCGTGTTCTGCGCCAGCAGTTTCCATGGTTGAGCCCACGCTGTTGCCAGCAAAACAAACACAATCGCGGCATTTCGAATCGATTTCCGACCGTTGAACTTCCTCATCTCCGCCTCCCGTGAGGAGTACTTATAGCAGGGAAATTGGGGAATGAGGGGACAGTCCCCGAATTAATTTTTCTTTAGAGTGATCACGATCCGCGACGGAGAAGATACGCGTGGGATCGCAGTGAAAAGGCCGTCATGCATCAGGTCCGTCATATTGGAATCGACAACGGATTCGACGTTATAACCGGACGCGACATTGTTAACGGATACCGTGAATGTTCGATTGGCCGGAACGGCAGCGCGA
>Ga0184628_10000158_pt1 | contig 39675 bp, 50 predicted proteins | sample PLM4_5_b1_FD_133149 | JGI IMG/M metagenome (GOLD analysis project Ga0184628, IMG submission 133149) | Groundwater sediment microbial communities from an aquifer in East River, Colorado, USA - PLM4_5_b1 | ecosystem: Environmental > Terrestrial > Soil > Riparian zone | place: USA: East River...
AACACGGCGACCGCTACTATTAACCTCAATCAACTCCCCTTCCGTGTCCATGGACTTGTTATCAGTGTCCGTCATTTCCTGGAGCAACTTCTTGATAAGCTCGCCCAACTTCTCCATGGCCTCGTCGCCTTCAGCTTCGGCGTCAGCCATTTCCTTTTCCATATCTTCGCCGGTCTGTTCCTTGTGCTCGTCCAGCAGCAGGCGATACAACTTTTCGGTCAGGTTCTTGCGGTCTTGCAACTGGTACATGCCACGTGCGGAAACGGTCAAGTCGTACAGCTTCTTTTCAAAGTCGCTGCGTGGTTCGAAAATCCAGTCGCCACGCTTCCAGGCAATCATCACGTTCAAAATTGCACTCAAGTCTGAAAGGTCCGAACCGTCCCACCCTGCCAAGCGGCTTTCAATATCGCTATCGGGGAAAAAGTAGCGCCAGCATTCACTAATCATCCAGTCAAAGCTGCGCTCAATGTCCACAATAGCCCGTTCAATGAACAGGTCCTCTACGATGTTTGCCAGCGTCAAGGACAAGTTGTTGACAGGCACGCTAGCGTTCAAACCACCGGTCAGCTTCGCCGGGGAGAAAACAAAGTGTGCAACCTCGTGCACCAACGTTCCAAGCACAGCAGAAATAGCTGTTGACTTGTCTGCCGACTTGTTGGGCCGCTTTTCCTCATCCTCAGACAGCATGTTGGAGGAAATACCGATGTAGCGGTCTTCCTGGTTGGCATACGCCGTGTCAATGTCCTCCCACACGATGCGGGGCATCTTGTCCTTCAACAGCAGGCCAGCCGTAATGCCGATTGTGCCAGACAAGAAGTTCTGAAGCGGCTGTCCCCAACGGGGCAAGCTACCGACTGACGACCACCACTGGCTAATCCGATTCGTCTTCACTGGCATCTTTTTCTGTCCCTTTCTGAATAAAACTCTCGACTGGAACGATTATACACCATTCCAGTCGAGAGTCAAGGGTTAACTAGAAGACCGCAGGCAACTGGCTCTTGTCAGCAGCTTCGCCGTACTGAATCCCGAAGTGGCGATTCAACAACGTCTCAAGCTGCATGCGAACCTCTGCTTCCGATTCCTTCAGCAAAACATTCCACTGGTAGGCCGCACGTGCGTGAAGGCCAGCAGCAACCATTTGTGCAATCGACAGCGTGTTGCGGGGCGACACGTTTACACCCAAGCTATCAGCCTGCTCACGGATGGCGTTGGCAACCTTAACAATCAAGCCTGCATCCGACTTGCTAATGCCAGTGCGCTTGACCAGCAGCGTAATTTCCTCTGCCGGGGGCATAGCGTCAACCACAGCAGCGAAGTCAAAGCGGCTAATCAAAGCCCCATCGCTGTTCTGCGTACCGACGTAGGCCGAACCCACGTTACGAGTAGCGACGAAAACAGTGCGGGGGCCAACCTTAATTTCCCGGTTGTGAATAGTCGTCTTGCCACGCCAGTCCAGCAGCGGGAACAAGCTGTTCAACGCACCAGCATAGGTCCGGTTAATCTCGTCGCAGACGATAACACGGTTGCCAGCTTCGACAGCCGCCACGAATTTGTTGAATTCAAATTCCGTGTCGCCATTGCGAATTTCACGGTTCCCGTACAATTCCTCCGTCTCCAAAACGATGGACATATCAAAATACTCGACAGTCAAGCCCAACGCCTTCGCCAAGGGTTCGCAGAACGCCGTCTTGCCCCATCCCGAAGGGCCGCTAATCAACATCGACACCGAACGGAAATCAGGCAGTTTTGACAGTGCGCTGACGACACGAGAAATGTCCGACAAAATCTGAGGGACATAAAAATAGCCGGGTTCAACAACCGTCTTGCCAACCGCAGCAGCCTTCGCAACTTCGGGCTTTTTGGCCTCAACAACCTTGCCAGTGGGCGTGTACAGCACATTGTCCGTACCAGACGCCACAACCTCAACCAGTGCCCCGTTGGTCGCCAGAACGTCAGCAACACGACGGGCAATCGACTCGTCCATCGTTACTGCAACCTTCGCAGGGGACGACTTCTGGTTAACTGCCGCATACGTGATGTTAACCAGAGCGAACAGCCCCTTAACCTCACTGATGGCTTCCAACTCCCGACGCACTGCAACCGGCGTAGGATGGGACACGGACTTTACTTTCACATCTGCGCTTGCTGTAGTGCTCATCTTGTACTCCTTGCCTTTCTGGATAGGAAAAATATTCTTCAAAACTAGGTTAGTTTTTTCTTCGAAATACGCAACCACAACACCCTGGTGATGCTTGTCAGAAAACTCCAGAACGTTCATCTTTTTCTGAAGTGCACCACTGCGAACCTTATAATACAACCCCAGGCCCGCAACATCAAACTCTGGCTGGCTGAATGAAAACACGGTCGGGAGGTTCAAAAGTGGGGTAAGTTCCCAACGACCACTCTTGTTCGTCTCGACCGTGCACAGTAACGTTATGCCCTTGCTCATTTTCTATCTCCGTTTCTCACGCACTCGTCTCGATGACCACATGATACCACGGGTTTTTGAAAAGTCAAGGTTTATTCAAAAGCAGTTTTTAAATCAAACAAGCCCCTGCGGTGCACGCCAAATTAGCTGCGGCTTCCGTCGTGTCGTTGACCCTATCTTCAAAAGCCCAAAAGTTGTGCATGTCAACCGTTTCGAACAGCTTCGAAAGCTCTGTGTATCGGGCCTCCGAAATTTCCTCATACGGCATCTGTGCATACGTGGCGTCGTCCAGCGGCAGGAAGCTAAGGCCGATAGTGTGGTCCTGATGCTTGTACAACCATGCTGCCACTTCCCCCAACTCCCCAGGCCGATAGCCGATGGTTACACTTGGGTTTGTCTCCGTGTAATACTTTTTGAACTGCAACCAGTTGTCTAGCTGCTCAACTGCCGAACGTCCGTTTTGAATAACTGCGCCCTCCGGGGACTTCACCGGGAACGACAGCACTAAGGTTTTACAATTTTCCCACGTCTCCCCAAAAGCAGGTTCGCACGGAATCCCGCTAGCAATTGCAAAATTAGCAACAGGCGTCCCGAACTGGACACGCATGCGGCGAATGTAGAACGGGGCGAAGCGGCCATGAACGCCGGGGGCAGAGTCGTACAGCACGCTCGTGTTGCCGTCTGGTTTAACACACGTTACCGATACCGAAGGTTTAATGTTAAGGCGTGCTGCCCACTTTTCGTTCTCATTTATCGCTGCCCACTTCAACGCTTCCAGCACCTTTTTCTCGCCACCACTCAAAACAGGGCAGTCCATAATGCCGGAAATACTAACGCCCAAAAGACGTTCGTCCTCTGCGTTGTCCGTGAACTGGTCGTCTACATCTTTAAAATCCTGCATAGAACTTTGAATAGTCCCGATGGCAGCAGCCAGTCTGATTTTTCGCTCCAGGTCTTCCAACGTATCGTCGGGTCTTGCGATAATCTGCGACAGATTGCAGAACTGCCGGGGGCGCAGAATTTGCTCCACGCAAGGGTTTGGCCCCATTCCATCGTGATACGTGCGGCGTTCTGGCAAGTGCTTCTTAATGGCGTACCTGCTCCAAATTCCAGGCTCTCCACTCTTGTTTTCGTCCATTAGAAAAACGTATGCGGTCCATTCTGCCAGTGTCAACTTTCTGTCTATGACTTGTGAAATGTTTGCATACTGTCGTTGCAAGTTTGTCAAATACCAGTCGCCACCCTTGCAATTTTGCATATCCTGGTCTACCATATCAAAAATAGCAATCATCGCACTGCGGCGAACACCACCGCTTACGATTGCGCCAGCCACGTGACACGCAATGTCAAACAGGTCAACGCTCGTGAAACGGGAACCACGGCGATTTTCAACAAGTGCCTGGATAGCTTCGTGCGCTTTGACTAGGCTTTCGGCACCCGACGCCGTGCCACCACGAGTCAGCAGTGGAGCACCAGCAGGGCGAATGCGGGAATAGTCAAAGACCGCTGTGCTGCCTTCGTAGGCAATTTGCAGTAGGAACAGAATGCTTGCGGCCCATCCTTCGATGGTGTCGGGAATGGTGAACGCAACGCTACCCTTTTGCTTTGCCGGAAGTGTAGGCCACTGGGAAACGTAGCGGTTCTCAACGGAAAAACCTACACCAACACCATGTCCCAAAAGCAGGGTCAAGTCGTACAGGTCGAAGGGAGTTTCCAGGGGGATGAAGGAACAATTATAAATCCCCACTTGGTTCTGGTCTGCACCCTTACCAGCCGTTGCCATCAACCGCATGGAGGGCGAGACTTCCTTGTTGAAAATTGCCATAAAAATATCATTGAATTCCTCGTCCGTCATCACGTCGCCTGTCTGCTTGCGCAAATAGTCAACGGTGCGCTGGACAGTCTGCGCCCACATTTCACGCTTGCCTTTTCCGTGGTCAAAGCGTGCGTACTTGTTGAGGTATTGAATTTCCTGCAAAGCCTGCTCTGGTTTCATGCTTTCCTCCTGAAACTATCTTAGCCTATTTTTTTGGGCTACTGGATAAAAATTTTGGGACATTTCGTACAAAAAATTAGAATTTTGAATGTAGGACAAAAAATGGTGCCAACAACCTGGGGCTTTTGATTACTCCCCAAGCGTGGCACCATTTTTGTAGTGCAAAGGTATGTAGTTCTACTTACAACTTATGTACAAAATACTAGCGATGCGCTGCCCGTTTCGCCTTATCGTTCAAGTCACGTGCTGTCTTAATCTCAGCTTGCAGCCGTTCCTGGTTGCCTACTGGACAGCTAGGCGTGCAATTCTCCAGGAGTTGAATCTTAAACGAAGGCCGGTGCACAATCAATTCCTCTGCGGTCGTTTCTGCTTCAGAATAATACGCTGCGGCCTCTGCTGGCGGCATCGTCGTGAAGTCCACGTCTGCCCAACACTGGGTTACAAAGTCGCAGTAGTGACACTCGTGACTCTTGCGAAATGTTGCAGGACGTGGCGGGGCATTCTTCCCCGTTAGAGCGTGACACGACGCCACGGTCGTAATCATATATTCCAGGAGTAATGTGCCAACGTCAACTTGAAACACTTTCACAAGGGGGGAGGGGTCCGGGAATGCCTGAACCTGCCGCCCAACGTAAACCAAGTACACCGTGTCAATCCCGCCCAAACATGCGTAAGCCATGGCCTGTGCCAAGTGCTTTGGCTTCGGGGACGTGGGCATTGCGCCCGTAGTCTTAATCTCGTAGGCAGCAACACGCCCCTGCGAGTCATAGGCGATAGCGTCAACGTAACCACCAACGTCAATCCCAAAACCCTTGGGAGGATTCGGCAACTTGACCTGCGCTCCCAAAAGCAACCCATGCGCCATAAGTCCCGCTACAATCCGTTCCTCTACCCCATTGCCAACGCCCTGGTACAAGTTCAACGTAGCTGGTAGAACCCCGCCTGCTGCCTTTTCCAAATTAGTTTGAAACCAGTTTTCTCGTGGGCAAAAGGCCACCGAACTAGCGTAGGGACGGAAGCGCTTCCCGCCTCGTGTTGCACTTTCCAACGTGTTCAAAATGTGCTGCGTTTCTGCTGCGCCCCGGTTGGACGCATTAATCTCGGCTTGAGGGTATGCCTCAGCAGCCGACTTCAAAAAACCTGCCATTGTAATCTCCTTGTGAATGTTTTGAATAACCTGCTCATGTTACTATACGAACTGGGAAAAGTCAAGGGTTAAGAAAATGCTGAACCAAAAGCTGCTCGTCTTTAAACATTTTGCCTTCACTGCGGAATCTTTCAATTATAGCTGAACTTGTGAAATGACTGCCTAAAATTTCAGTTGTGAGGGCGTCACCATCTTCGTAAATGATGGACTGGTCGTAGATGCGCTGGTATTCCTCTAGGCTATGGAACGTCCAGGCGTCGTAAATGAATTGCAGGAAATGGGGGAACTCGTGGTGGGCTACGATGTTGTTGGACAATGCGAAGTCCAAAATCTCAGTCAGCCAGTCTGAAAGCTTCGTTTCCTTGTCCAAGTAGCGGTTGCCGATGGTCTTCACTCGTGCAATTTTATTATGTCTACAAAAAATATCCAGTTCCCTTGGACTGGGGAATGGGGCGAAGTTCTTGTTGAATTTTGAATTACGCAGTAGATAATCCCGCAAAAAGAACACCAGCTTCCTGACGTTCACTGGGTTATAGGGGCAGAGCGTGGTGTGTCGCCGCCCTTGAATGTTGTAGCCGCAATGCTCACAGCGCATTTTTCAATTCTCCGTTTTTTGGGGTATAATTAAGTTCCTTTATATATAGTTATTATATATATAATATAGGAACGTATTTATCTTGCTATTTTTTATCTCATTAAGAGTAGCAGCATTTACTTTGTTGCTACTAAAACAACAGTATACATTAGTATAACACTAATGTCAAATAACGAAAGGACTAAATGAAAACTTGTTCAATAGACGGTTGTACTAACAAACACGTAGCAAAAGGATTATGCCAGAAGCATTATAATGCTACTAGATACTTTACAAAAGCAGGAAGGGATAGACGTACTAAACAAGGAAGAAAGTATTTTGCTACAGCAAAAGGTAAGGAAGCATTAAAAAAAGGTAGTCAAAAACGTAGGGCTACAAAAGCTGGAGCAAGTATTGTAGAAAACTTTACCCATAAGGAAATTTTTAATAGGGATGGGTATACCTGTTGTGTGTGCGGAATGCCGATAGATGTTAATTTGAAAAGTCCAGATATGCTTTCAATTTCCTTGGAGCATAAAATACCGCTTTCTAAAGGAGGAAATCATTCATTAGAAAATTGTGGTAGTTCTCATCTTTTGTGCAACTTACGTAAGAATAGTAAATTGATAGACGGCAATTTCGTCGGAGCCTCGATATGATTGTTTTGTACATGGTAATCGCAGTGTTCATGGAGTGTTTGTATGTGGCGATAGCTGCTAAGGTTTTTGAATTCCTTACGGGCTATTTGGTATTGAGAAAAGGCGGGATTCGCTTGCCGGTTAAGCCGCTTATGGTGTATTTGACGGTAGCCCTGGTGCTGTTTTCCCTGTTTCACATTTTGGTTATTATCTTTGCGCTAGTCGTTTTGGAATAGATGTGAGCGACGGGAAAACGCATCGTAGAGTAAATATCCTAACGGGGTTCGTGCTGGTTGGCGGCTCAATCTTAATAAACATGCCTCTCGACGTTACCGTTGCGAACTTGGCAGGGTGTGCAGCAGGGACCTGGATTACTCCGGACTATGACCTGAATGCTGCGCTCCCTGCTAGTTTTTTAACTAAGGTTCCTGGGCTACGTATCTTGTGGGGGACCATCTGGAGGCCGTATCAATTACTAATAAAGCATCGCTCCTTCTGGTCCCACTTTCCTTTTGTGGGAACGTCGGGGCGCATTTTATATCTATCCTTTTGGATATTTGGTATAATGTGGATTACGTGGCAACTGGGATTTGACACGGACCCCGCACGTGTAGTATCATTGATACTAGAAAACCAAGCATTCTTTTTTGCAATGTACCTTGCTTGGTGTGCGCAGGATATTACCCATTTTATTTTAGATGTGTAGGAGGACATTTGAAGGACACCCCCAAAACTGCCGTCCCTGGTAAACGTCTTGGATGGGCAAAAACAGAGCTTGATGCGGCTGGAGTTCCGTACAAAATAGAGCGTGTGGGTAAGGAATATCACGTGCACGCAGGGGAGCAGGCTTCGCCAGTGCTTGACGACATTTTAAACTATAGGGCAAAACCCAAGCGAAAACTATCGTGGTGGCAGCGTTTAAAAGGTTTTCTACAGATACAGATTTATTTTGTTGAGGAACTTGTAGCGTTCCTCGCTGTACTTGCCGTGTTGCTATACGGCGTTTACTTTTTCGGGTTAGGAAATCTTCCTTCAGAGTTCGCCTTGCTCTATGGTGAAAACGGAACGAGCAGTTGGATATACCCTGCACGTGCCGTTGCGCTCTTGCTAATCGCCGTAGGCATATTGTTCGCCCTCAACAAAACGGTAGGTAAGCCCGCTGGTGGAATGCCTAGAGGACATGGAACCATGCGCTTTTTGGACATATTGTTAATCGGAACGTTGGTCACTACGCTATTAATGGCGTGGTTAGGGAGAATTTAAAACATGAGTACACTACTTACCACAATATTTTGGCTGTTAACACTGCCCCTCGGCCTACCCCCAGTCCCAGAGCCTATTCCCCCTGCTCCAGTCCCTATTGAAACCCCAACCCCTGAGCCGCTACCTGCCCCCGTTTCTGTTCGGATTTATATACCCTGGCTTGAGGGAACGCAGGAGGTTTATTTAATTAGTTATGTGACAGCGGAGGGTTTTGAATAAATGCGGAGCATACTTCTAGTAATCATTGCATTACTTTTAGCGGGATGTACTTCAGTAAAAATGCAAGTGTTGCCCACGGCAACCGCAGCCCCCAGGCCAACAGCGACGGCACGCCCGTTTGTTTTGCCTACGGTTACGCCTACGCCTACCAGGGAACTTTTCAAATTCCTAACCCCAACGGCAACACCCTTGCAGAGCATTCCGTATTGCTGGTGTTTTCCCGAATGTGAGGCGTTCTGCGAGAGCCTAGAAAACCGCTAGGAAGGGCTACAAGGCCACTGAAAATTCAAAAGGGTATGGATGTACCCGAAGGCCCCTATCGTGCCATGTAGGGCTTCCTAGAGGCATGACGGGCCATTCTAGTAAATTGACTAAGGAGACAAAAATGTTGGAAGTGAAAGTTGGAGACATGTACGGGTGTTTGGAGTCGATAATGGCAATCGGGCGTCAGGAAATGGGGCTAGCCGAAGCCGAAAAGATTGCTGATTTTACTGATATTTTTGTAAAAGTCCTGTCCCCGTTGGACGTGCGGCGCAAGGAAATGTTTGAGGCAGAGTACGAGAGTGAGGGGGAGAAGATGGCGGCGTTCGATGCGTTTGCCGTAGAAAAAGCAGAACTCCCTGAATTCTCGTTCAAGGAGTTCGGGTCACTGCGTATTACGCCGGATGGGTTAGCGTCATTGAAGCGTGCGGGTTTATATACATAAACGCTTAATAGCCAGGAAGTCTTCAGGGGTCATTTTCTTAAAACCCCGAAACACTTCGCAGAGGACCAGGGGTTCAAACGGCAAGGTTGTCGCCGTGGAAAGCCACTGGTCCTTTTTTTCGTCTCCGACAATTAGGGGTCGGGCTATTTCAATCGAATCCTGCAACGTTTTCTTTACCTTGTTAATCTCGTAAAGCTGCGGATTCTTCATTTTGGTGCACACTCGCTCAAGTGTCTGGAGCGACATTACTGCTTCAGCCAACGTTATCGTTTTCATAATTACCCCGCTACGTAGGTGCCTCCTGCTGCGCCATTTGGTCGAATGTAGTATAACTGTCCCCCTGCGTTCACGTACAAAATACCGTAGCTTGCACTAACGCCTGGGGGTGAGCCTTGGGGCTTTAGGGAATAGGCTATGTCCGTTCGCAATGTGCCAGTGATGCGTCCCTCACCTGCTACGTCAAAAGCAAAAGACGGGTCAATGCGGTTGACGCCAACTTTTGAACCCATTAACAGCAAGTTGCGGGAGCCTTCCGCTATGACACGCAGTTCGGTTGTACTCCACAAAAGTAAAGCTGCACGCACGCCTGCGTAGTGATATTCAAAATATCCGTAGGGGTCGGCTCCTGGCATATTCGGACTGTAAATTGCGCCTGCAAATTGTGAAACAGGACTGGACGTAGTATATTTTCCTATTAACGCCCCACCAGCGGTTACGTTGCCGGTGAAGACAACGGTTGAATTCAACTTGGCGTAGGCTGTTCCCTCCAGTCCATCCAGCAGGTCTGCATTCAATCCGCTACCAGGACCATGGTTTGCCTGCGACCAGAGCAAGTAATACGCTGAATTCCATTTGTGCCAGATGCCGTTGCCGTAGTTTACGCTTGCGTCATTAAAAGACGGAATATCAATAATCAAGCCATTCGGCGGGAATCCAACAAGCCCCGTTGTCCCCATTTTAATCGAACCATCGTATCCGCTGCGAGTCTCCGGTGTGTTGTACCAGGAAATTGTGCTGCCGGGAACATCAGTCAGGCCGGTTACGGAGATAAGGGCAACGCCCAGGTTGTCAATGACACCCCCAGGTCCTACAAAATTTGTACTGCTGCCTGCGCCAAAGGCCAACTTCCCGGTGCCAGAGCTTGCGTACCATCCAACAAGGCCGCTGGAGTTGTATCCAACAAGCTGCGTTCCGTTCCACTCAATGCGATTATTAACTGCTGCACGTCCAAAACGAAAGGTCCCATCATTTTTCATAAACATGGTCCAGTCGTTAAAGGTTGTGCTGTAATAGCCAAAATATGTACTGGTTAGGTTCAAGCCATTAACCGGGGAGCCAACCAACAGCGGTCCTTGCACAGCTTGAACTAGGTCGCCGTTAGTGTTAAGGCCAAGTCCAGCACGGTTTGCATAACCCTGCACGGTTGCTGCTGCCACGCCGTTAACTCGTGCTGTGTCGTAGGCATTGCCGCCTAGCGTTGCGCCCAGTGCCCAGTTCACCGTCGTGTTTGACAGTGCCTTGTTCGGTGCGTTAGCAACCGTGTAGTTAATAGCATTAGTCTGCGCTGTGCCAACGTCCGTTGTTGTAGCCGCATTGCCGCCAGCTTCGATTGTAATAATACCACGAACGGACAGTGTGTTGGTTGTACCGTTCCAGTCAATGTAACGATTGCTAGTATTCTGTCCTATCCAAAAACTCTTGCCATCAGCCTGCCAGAAACCCGTTTGGGCTACACCATTAAAAAATTGCAGTGGCACATTGTTCAAAACGATGCCAACGTTTGACGCCTTTATCCAGGAATTTGTAGGGCCGAATCCAGCGTTGCCGGTGATGATACCGTACTCGTTTGCTGTGCTTGTTACGCCAGTAATTTTGCCTATTCGTGTTTTCACCTTGCCTGTGGTCGTCCAAGAGGCCCACGAACTAATGCCGTCAAAAACATCCATGAAGGGAGCGTTGCTGTCGTCACTGGACAGGTACAGACCGCCACGTCGGGTCACATCGGTTGTATTGCCCAGGCGCACAAAGTCCATACCGTTCTTCGGAATGTCGCTGCTATTTTCTCGCACTGCTGTGAAGATTTTTAGGGTCGTGACACCAGTCACCCGCATATCACAACGGTACAAAGGGTTAGGCACATTGCCGGTAAACTGCTGCGCACGTATCAAGTCATTTTCTAAAAAGCCATGGTCTTCGTCGCATTCAATAGTGTACGTATCGCCGGAAACCAGTGTTACAGTTTTGGCCTTCCCAACACTCGTCACAAAAATTGAACCGTTGGTTGCACGAATGCGTTGAATGAGCAATTCGTAAACCCGCATGCGGCCACGGATGGTTAGGTTGTCAAATTCTGCGTTAGTCCCAGGCGCAGAAATATTTTGGTCAATCTGCCAGCCATCGCCCAAGAAGCCAGAAACAAAGGACGGTGTGCGGATTGTTTTGCCGGTGCTAACGCCCATTGAGACATAGCCCGTAGGGTCAAGGTAAATATTAATACCTGCTTGCACCGACAAGTTGCCAGCGTACTTGAACAACGGAGAGTCCACATAGGTAACTGCCGACATGTACGTGCCAGCCTGGACGTAAGTCCCTGCTTGCATGTAGGCCAAACTTTTGACAAAATCGCCACCTTCGAAGCGCTTAATTTGCAAAAGGCCCGTTGCATCCGTTTTTAATACTTTTGAGGTAGCCACAGGGTTAGCTGAAGGCACCACTAATCCTAAAGTATTAGCTGACGTTGCGCCCACTAAATCCAGTGCACTGCCAACAATTGTGTGCGTAACGCCAACAACATCATGAATTCTTGCGTGATGGTCGTCAGGGCCTATGGCCTGTAAATCGTTGTGTTGCCGGTCACGAATATCGGTGATGTTTGAATTGCCAAAATCCAGTTTGTTCCACAACAAAAGACCAACGTGGTCGTACTCGCTGTTGTAATCATGCAATTTTGCGTGGTGGGCGTTTGGATTAGCAACGTGCGCAGGCAAGTCGATACCGTCCAGCAGGGACACGTTAACCACGTTGTACCCGCCCAGGTCCAAGTTGCCCAACATCGCCGTTGTGCCGTCCCGTTTTAAATAGGCAGATAGGTCGCCACCACCACCACCACTTCCCCCACTGCCGCCACCAGACAAAACAAACGCCCCAACTGCGGAGCGTGTTTTTGATTGTCCGTCAATTACATATAAAACATCATCCTTCGGCATTAGATAATCTCCACTTCACGGCACCACGTTACACCTTCAACTCTGTACACCATCCCATACGTTAACCAGTCGATGCCTTCCAGGTCATAGAAGCCCACCTTCCCAGTCTCCGCATCGGTAATTGCAACGGGGTCGGCAAGCCCCGAAGGGTCAACAATCTCGCCTGTGGAGCCGTAAGCCAAGTAGCGGAACGTGTGAAAAATTGATAGAAAACTGCCCTCTGTCCACGTGGAATGAACACCGTGTTCCGGGTTATAGGCCGCAGCCTCGTTTATTTCGTCAGTGCCCAGTGCATCATAGATAGCATATATGTTATCCTTGATACCTTGGAACATTGTGTGAATAGCAATGTCCCCTTCGTCAACTTTTTCTGTAGGAACGAAACTCATATGTAGGGCAACTCCCAGAGGCGATATAAAACAAAAACATCAGATGTGCGTTCAACAGTAAATTTCACCTCATACTCAGAGCCGAACGTTGGTTCTGCAATAGAATTCGGCAAGGCCGACATATCATAGGTTCCAGCATAATAGCCGCCATCATTATTAAACGCCTGCAATTCCGCATTGTTCAAATAAATTTTAAGCCCATCTGCCCCACCACCGATTGATGATTTCATGCCGTAATGCAGCCAGCGACTAAGATGCCGCATTTTGTAGCGAAGGTACGTGGTATCTCGGTCAGTGCTAGCGGTGAATGTCCAACCGACAAATGGCAATGACGGTACTTGAATCTTGTCTCGCAGGTCCCTGGCAGCGTCAACTAGACTATTCAAATATGTTTCTGTAATAACGGTTGAGGATGTTATATTACTAAGAGTCGGTTTGATAATGGTTCCTGCACTGACTTCTCGAATCCACTCAATAGTCCAAAAGTCTGCACTCTCGCCCGATTCACTAACGTACAGGCGAATAAAGTACAACTCACCTTCCTCTACAATGAATCCACTGGGGCCATCGTTCAGTGTAAAATTCAACGTAACAGGGCCGCTAGCTGTCGTTGTAGCTTCGTAAATTTTAGTTCCCAACACACCATCATCTTTTGTCAGATACACTTTAATCAGCATATCAGTATTGCCAAAACCTATTTTAATTGAAAGTGTGTTAAACTTGTGAATGATACTATAGATGTTCTCCATCGGCTGCAACGTATCGCCAGCCATTTCAATCCAGCGTGGCACATTAGCCCCGTACACTGCGCCACCCACAGCATTGACCATTTCGCTCAATTGATTTGTAAAATAGGCACTTAAAAACTTTCCATCCTTGACATACGGGGGTGCCACGCCAGCAAATTGTGTCATTAGTAAAAAAGCCTCTTTGAACTAACACCTGAATGTGTCCCGATTAGAAAATAGGACCCAGGCGCAAAATGATAGATATTGTTCGCTGCCAACGCCTTGAAGTCTTGCGAAAAGCCAGTGCCATCGAAGCGCCAATTAATAGACGTGATGATGGCCTCTTTGTTAATGGCTAGCGAACTATTTACCAGTGTAACACGCCAGCCTACTTTTAGCCGGGATTCGCCTTTGTAACCGTCAACTTCGAATTCTTCGTTGTAATAACCCTGCCGGTAGGCCAAAATATCCCCAAGTGCCTCTGCCTGCGCTACCGTTTGCAGGTACACATTATCAGACATTTTGCGCTCCTTCCCCTGTCGCCCACTCCAGTACGTTGAGTCGGGACTGTCCACTTCGTAAACGCTGGTTTCCCCACCCTCAATGCCTCGTCCGATAACTTGGAACGTGCGCAAGAAGGCGTGGTAGGGGCCGGTATTTTCTAGTTGGAATTCAACAGCTTGCGAAAAATATGTGGTGGAATTTACCTGTATATCTTCGGTAACAATAAAGCCACCCGTATTCGTGGCTATCATTTTCAATTCTTTAAATTCATAAACAGGCGTTGTCAATTTGGCCTTGAGTGTTAGGACCTCCCCAGGCAAAATTCGAACAATCTCGTCGGGTTCCCACAGCACCTTATTATCGCCAATTCTGCGTGGGCGTGTGGTAACTTTTATACTTTTGTACAATTCCTTGTCCTTGTAAATCGGCGCAATGCGGTCACAGTTATCTTCGGTCATCGTCTCCTGGGACACACTGGAGGGAACGAAGCCAAGGTACTGCGCATTTTGGTAGTAGTATTTACCATCGCTCGTGTTGTAATAAAAGCGGCCACCGCACGCTGCTGCTAGCTTCCAGGCATCTTCAATCGGGCTATCGCTCTCCAGCCAAAACCAGGGAATTGTGAATAGACCACGGTCAATAGTTTTGCTGCTGCTTGCATGCGCCTGTGATACAAAGTCCGTGCCATCGGAAAGGCCAGACAGGGTTAGAATGCGGGCAATCAATTCGCCTTCATCCTTGCCCAAGTCGTAGTAGGCTTTAGTGTCGGCAACGGGGGTATTCAGCCGCTTATTGATAATGAACGCATCGTCACTAACACACTTCAAAACCACGGAGCCGATACTTTTTGTGTTGCGCACATTTTCCGTAATTTCCTTAATGCGCCCCTGAAAAACAATTTCAGCATCGCCGTCGAAGGATATAGAATAGCGCACCTTTTTGCCGTAGAACTTGCCGCCTGTTATGTATTCCAAAAGACCACCGGAACCAGCAGCAGGAGAGGCACTGGGAGAAAAGCGGCGTGTGGGGTTCAACAGGGTAATGTTCAACTCCGAAGAAAAACCCCGCCCTGAGCTTACGCTGTCTTCGGGGTTTGACATTTCCTCGTTCCCAGTTGTCGATAGGACGTAATTAGTTTCGTTAAACGAGTAGCTGCTATCACCTACCCAGTCTATCAAAAGGATGTGACCAACTTCCCTTACTGCCATATTTTATGCCTCTAAAAAACTTGCTGTAACGTTGTATTTGTAGCCGATTGCGTCACGTAAGACTGTTTCGGTAATGTCTGCTTCAATGTCCAAATACACAGTGAACGTGCGGCCATCGGGCAACACCAGCGGGCGTGAGCCTGTGACGCACGTCGTTAATTGCGTTGCTAGTGTAGTGCGCTCTGCCGCTGTCAATAGCCGCCATTGCAGTTTGATTTTGTATTTTGGTGTAGTCGAAAAGTAGTCAATCATTACTGTGCCATTTGCCGAACGCTTAATGCTGCCCAAGCGTTCAACCGTGGCACTGAAGTCATAAGGGTCTGCGACCGACACCGAATTGATTGTTGTGGTCATTACTTGTCCTCAATGTAGATGAAAATACTATCCTTGTACGTTTCACCGTCACTAAGGACAATAGAATTTTCAATCTGGTGAAGTGCTCCCGATGTGCCACCAGTTAATGATACCACGGTATAGTCGCCGTCAATACTCAAGCCGCTGGCAGTCATAGGGGCACTAACCCACGTTGACGACACAATGGTCGTTCCTTCTGGAATGCCCTCTGTCCAGTTAATTTGATACTCTACCTTTTCTCCGGGGTCCTGTACGTAAAATTGACTCATTATTCTGCACTCCCTCTACCCTTTTTATCTTCTGTCTTTTTCGCAACCTGCGGTGTAACCAAGTCCGTCAAAATGTTTATCAATTCCACTGGCACGTTGGCCTGTACCGTTGACAAGAACGCATTGCCCCACACTTTACCAGAAGCGGCTGCTGACAATTCGAACGTGCGCTGCGCTTGCGTTAGCTGATTCGACAGGCTGTTGGCAAGTAGCTGTCCAACGTTAGCTTCTTCAAAATTGTTAATTATCAAATTGCCGATGAACTTGCCCTGCCAGTTAAAGCCCTCGATATTGTTCAAAATTCCCAGGCCAAGGGCCGCCGCCAAGTTGAAGACCATCACGTCGGCAGTCTCCTGTGTTATGAACGTGTCCTTCAAAGCCGTGCGAATGGGGCCAAAAACCGCTTCAAACGTGTCGGTTGACATAGTGGGATTAATGTTAATGTCAATGCCTGTTATGAAGTTTTCAACACCCGCTACCCAGTTGTCAAAAACAGTGGGGTCGTAGGCCGCAGGGACAATTTTAACTGCTGCCACCTTGTTGGCAATGTAATCGTAAATGTTCGTCTGAATTCCGGTATAGAATTCAGTGGAAGGGTTAGGTGAAAAACCGATAGTCACGCTGGAAAGGCTGGCTTCCAAGGTTGATTTAAAATCAGTCGCATCTTTGAAAACAAAGCCAGTAATTTGAATCTTGTAGTCGCCCTCGATTACATTATTTTCCATGGAGGTAAACTGCACTTTGACAGGAACCAACAAGTCACCGTCGTCATTCAAAATACCCGCTTTCTTTCCTGCCTCTTGGAACTTGGCCTTGGAATCCGTCATGTTCCATTTTGGGGCCATATCAATACCACCAAAAAGCTTTTCAACTTCCTCCTTGGTCATAGGCTTCTTTTTAACACCAGCAGCCCCGCCCACAGCAGCCGTTGCTTGCTCGATGCTAATGCCCATTTCACTCGCCAAGTCCCTGGCAATCTCGTCCACCATTTTGGACGTTGCTTCATCTGCCAGGAATAGCCGCTTCGCCATTTCCTTGATTTTACCCTTGTCGAGCAACTCAGGATTCATCCCGTCCTGGAAGTCTTTCAAAAGCAAAGCCGACGCCTTCTGAATGTCGCCACCAGCAAGCCCCATGTATTTTGAAAATAGGTCGGGGAACTTGGTTTTGAAATAATCTGCCCATTCGCTGTCCCATCCTTCAACCATGACAGAGGCAATGCGCCGTGCATCCTCTGCGGGTGCATCCTGGTAGGGGAGGAATTCAGCAAGGTCAGCCCCGCCAAAATCGCTCATTGCCGTGTCAACTAGACCGCTGACAATGCCGCTTAGGTTGGTGAATTCCTTGGTCAACGACTTGGTTGCGCTGCCAGCCCCGCCGATGCTTTTTGTGCTCTGGTTGGCATATTCTGAAACTGCCTTAAAACCCTCAGATGCTTGGTCCGTGAACTGCCGCATGTAAAAACTTGCTTCAACGGGGTCCATGGTTTCCACAGTGGAGCGCAACGCTTCGGCCTGTGAGTTGACCGCTTGGAATTGTTCAACAATCGCAGGGTTATAACCACTGTCGGAATACGCCTGCAACGCTGAACTTTGGATGCTGGAAATGGAACCAGCAATCAGGCTGTTAATAGCCGCCATGCGTGCAGCAGCCGCTTCAAAAGCCGCCACTACACTATTGATAGTCGGAATAGTCGCCGCCCAGGAGCCACGCTGTTCGACCAAAATGGTGATGTTTTCTCGTGCCTTTTCGGTGCTAATGCCCTGCGCCTTCGCATATTTGGACACCATCGCATCGCTGATTTTCCCGATTTCAGCTTCCATCTGCTGTAATTCAGCCGCTTGCTGCGCCATCTGCCCACCACCAAACATGTCCTTTACGTAGTTGGCGTTAATAGCTTCGGCGTTAATGTTGCGCATTTCCTGCGCCACGCCTGCCAGGGCCTTTTGGGTATCCTTAATATTTTGCTCGGTATTGTCAAAAGCATTCCAGACGCCACCGTCCTGCGCACCCTCTACAACTCGCTGGTGCTCCTGCTGAAGCTCAAGCATTTCCTGTAGACGCCGCTTCTCAGCCTCAAGGCCACGGAGCCGCACGGAATCATTGTTCGACATTTCGCCAGCCATAATATCCAGTGTATCGGATAGGTTTTTCAAGCTGGACATAATCATTGTATTGCTGTTAAGCCACTCGCCTGCGGTCGCAACAGCGTTAGTAATGGACGCAGCAAAACGTTCCCACGCAGCCGCACCATCCATGACTGCGGTCGAGTCGAAGTCGGAAACTTCTTCCTTCAAACGGGCCAGGAGAGCCTGACGCTTTTCTGCATCGCTCAAAGCATCTGCTGTTTTCCCGATGCTTATAGCGTAGTCCTTGTATGTTTTGTCGGCATCTAAAACGATACCCAAGTTATCCAAAATAAGGGGCGAAAGGCGACCAACACCTTTGACAATAGATTCAAAAGCATACTCCATGCTAATGCCCATTGCACGCCCACGGTCTACAGCGATTTTAGCCAGCGTTTCAAATTCGTCTGCCGTGTCAGCAACGCCCAAAAGCATGGCGTTATTAGCCTGCTGCATGATGGTTGCTTGCGACAATGTGCCTTGGGTAACGCTCTCGATGGACGAAACAATTTCTGTTCCACTTGCGCCAAAGCTGCTAGCCAGGGAATCAAAGCTGCCGCTTAATCTAGTAAATTGTGCACCAGCCTGTGATGTTTCGGCAATGGCCTGCCCCACCTGTTGAATAGTCCCGATAGCTGCCGCAAGGCCAGCCAGTCCCATGCCAGCAGAGGCCACGGAAGACAACTGCCCGATACTTTTGTCCAGGCTTTCAACGTCGGCACGCAATTGTTTAATTTGCGGGGAAGCGTTGTTTTTTGCATTTAAAATCAAATCAATAATTGTCGCCATTATCCACCCTTGGGAGTGATAAACGCATCCCAAATCTTTTCGTGTTCACGAATGTCATCCCAGTCTTCCTTGCTGACCTCTGCGCCTTTCAGCTTTCCAGTTTTAACCTTCGAAGCCATTTCCTCCAGAGTGTCAATTTTACGTGCATCCATTGCTCGAAAATAGCGTAAAATATCCATGTCGTCAAGCTCGTCCAAGGTGCGACTTGGAAACTGTGCCAGGAGGTAGGAATCAAAAAGGGAATTGTCAACGTTTGGGTCAACAATTCCCTTTTCCCTTAATGCCTCTACTTGACTGTCGGGGAGTTTTGACCATCTTTTGAAGGCAACAATTGACGCACGTTCATCCCCCCCAAATTTCTACGCTTCCTCACGTGAATCGGGAGAATGCTGCCGATAAAGCCGCCAAGGGCCACATCGAAACCTTCCAAGTCTTCCTTCGCCAACGTGCGGGGGTTCGTGAATTCCTTACCCTCCGCATCTTTCAAAAACATTGCATCTACCTTTGTTCGGAAAATTTCCAGGTATTCATCCTCTGGTGAATCAGCAAGCTGCCGCATTTCCTTCACGGTCCACTTGTCGGTCACTTCGATGAAATTGTCTTCGTACCCAGTCATTTCCGAAAAATACTTTTCGCCCATTATTAGACCGTCCCAGTCGTGCGTGTGGGGGTTCCAGACAGGCGCAAGGACGGGCTATGCTCTACCTTGCCAGTGGCCGAAGCCGAAATTGAATAGCCGGAAATAAAACCAGTTGCCCAAGCGTACTGTGCCCAGTCGCCAGTCTCGTCGGTAAACTTAATGACAACCGCACGAGTAACCGGAGCCAACGCATCGACGCCCAAAATGTCATCAAGTGCCTTGTCCCAGTCGCCGCCAATTGTCAGGGCATACGACGCCAGCGAAGGGCTATATTCAGCAACGGTCGAAGCCAAGTCAGTGGCCTCCAACTCATCAATCGTTGCTGCCAACTCTACGGTGTTGAGGTATGCGGTAATGTTTGAACTGTTATACGTCACAACGACGTTCCCTGCTCCACGAACTGCCATTTTCAAATCCTCCTAAGTAACGTCGTCAACGACGACAATCAAAGACAAATTGACGGTTGTTGCCCCGCCTAACGATGTAAGATTTACTGTAAAATATTCCCCAAGCGGGGTTGTCAACGCAGCACCTTGCGCATCGGGAGCAGCAAACGTAAAGCTTGCTTCATTGCCCCATCCAGACGTACCGTTTGCGCTACTCTGAACCACTGCTGTAACGTTACCGGACAGCGCACCAGTGTAGCCGTGGAACACTAGAAAAATGCGGCCAATACTCGTGGTCAACGTGCCAGGAATCTGCCCTGCGGTCATTAGCCCAGTTGCGCCACGAGACACGTTGTAGTTCAAAATTTTCCCACGCTTCATGCCTTCCTTCCCCTTGAACGAACCATTAATCGTAATAAGTCCGTCTGTCGGAGAGGTCCACGACAAGCCCATGTTGGAGGCATTTTCAATAATGTACGCAGGAGCAGGAATATTTGAATAGTCAAATATCGCTCCCACAATTTTATTGCTTGCACCCAACGCTTCGTATAAAGCTTCCTCTGTGCCACCATCAACACCGTCGAAAAATCCGTCAATGGTAATACCACCCTGGCTTAAACCAGGGCGATATTCCATTACGGTAGAGCACAAAACGGTAGCGTCATATTCGCCCGTTGTTGACTCAACATCCAAGGTTGCGGTGATGCAGGAAAGGTCTACACCATCTATAAAAACTCGTGCCTGATTGCCTGCTAAGGCCATGTGAGCCTCCTAATTAGGCGGGGTCAGGAATGCCGATTTTGAAGGACGAAATCGAAAACGTGTTCCCGCTTGTGACAGCCTGTGACGAACTCAACGCACCCTGCGCTAGCAAAAGTGAAAGGGACGTATCGCAAATCGCATAGTACGCAGCCGTGCCAGAAGCAGTCACGGAACCGTCCGTAAATGCCGCAACCGTCACGTCACGCCCACCACCAGAACGGTCAGCAGGAGCACCGATTGACAGCGAAGTTTTGTTGCCAAGCGTGTACGTCGATGTTGCTTCTGTGTAGGTCGTGGGTGCAGTCGAACAAATATCCAGGCGATTACCTGTAGTGTCGAGAACAGACAAACCTGAATCAAAAACCTTATCATTGAGAAAAGCCATTATAATCCTCCGATTTATTTAACGTCGTAATGTTTTCCATAAGAACGAATTCGTGTTTCCCTGCTGCTTCGCCGCACACTGAACGTATTATTTCTGTCGGTGTTAAACGTGTGTCGTCCAGGTGTGCGAAGGCCGGGGTTAATTGTGGATGAACCTACGGTTGGTCCATCAGTCTCAATTGTACTAGCAATCAGATAATGGTGCTGCGAAACTAAAATTTGCCCCACATCTGGTAGGCCAGTCGTAATTCCATCGGCTGTTAGCCAACTCTGTATTGCTACCTGCAAATTTCCAACAGTCGGTTGTCCAGCTTCAATATTTTCTGGCATTAGGGCGTTGCCTATGCCCAACGGCAAGGTGCTAATTATCGGCACACCCGTTGTAATATCTTCGGCTGTTAGAACGCTGACTTGTAAAACTACAGGGTTTGGTAGAAAATAGTCGCCTGCCGTGATGCCGTTAGCCTGGAGATTTTTCCCAACAATCCACGTTGGGCTTTCCAGTTCCACATTGCCTGTTGTGATATTTTCTGCGACTACTACGTTCGTAACGCTTACTGTTGGCGTTCCAAACTGGGGTAGCTCAGTTGCCACATCCAAACCATTTAAAACATGATTTTGGAAAACAAGGATGGGCGGCACATCAGGTTGCCCTGCGGTAATGCCGTTTACGCCTATTTCCGTGGCGGGCGTCAAGCTAATGGAATCGACTGTGGGAGCCGCTGTGGTGACTGCGAGAGGCGCAAGGTAGTGTACCTGCGTAATCGCCGTATCGTCCACTGTAGGGCTTCCTGTGGTCACGTTGACCCCTTCCAGTGCGTGAGCTTGCGCCAACGTTGTATTGTCGAAGGTCGGTGCCCCAGTCGTCAGGCCGTTAGCCGCTAGGCTTTGGGCTTGCACTACGGTCAAGCTGTCAACAGTCGGTAGCCCCGTTGTGATAGTTACGGGAGCCAGGGCCGTTGCCCCGTTCATTCCCAACTGGTCAATCGTGGGTTCCGATGTTGTTATTCCGGTTAAAACTATTACGTGGTGCTGTAAAAGTGCGGCAACTACTATGTCAACTGCGCCTGTTGTAATTGTGGCAGGAGCCAGTAAATAATTTTCCAAAAGTCCAGGATTTTCAAAATTTGGCGTACCAGCGGTTACATCCTCGGCGGTAAGCGTATGCACTTGCATAACGCTAATCGCATCGATTAAGGGCGCACCCGATTCGATTACGGACGCCGTTAACACATTACGCTGCGCTAACGCCGCATTATCAACCGTAACGTCGCCCGTCGTAATCGCAACGGGAACCACCGCAGTATTTTGAAAAATCTCCAGGCTGTCCAGGCCAGGTGCCCCTGCGCTGATTGTGTCAGCCGCTAGGCTATGGGCCTGTGTCAAAACTAAATTATCTACTGTTGGCGGGCCGATGGAAGGGGAAATAGCCACAAGCTCAAGGATGCCTGCCAGTGACAAGGTGCCAACGGTCGGGTTGCCGGTTGTTATGCCATCAACTGCTATAACTTGATTTTCAGAAAAGGTTGCTGCCGCAACAGTCGGCTGTCCGGTGGTCATGTCACCAACGCCTAGTGCGTAGCCGTGACCCATCACCAAGTTTTCTAAAGTTGGGGCTGCGGTTGTGATGCCATTTAATGTTAAAACGTGTGTGATGGCACGCTTCGTAACTGCTAGCGAACCACCAACATTATAGTCACCCGAATTCGCCGTGGCAGCTATCGTTCCCGAACTACCAGCAGTCGGCTGTAGGTATGTAGCAATTTCCAGCGAAACACCAGAAGCCGACGTTGCCGTTCGCACATCTGCCCTTTCAGTAAAATTCGTTGGGGCTGTATACGTCGTGCCGTTCATGCTGGAGCCGATAAACACCAGCAGGTCATTGTTGCGTGTAGTTGTTACGGTTGGGGCAGTTGTAGCCTGAACTTGACTATTGTTGAACTGTGCTGACGCACTGTAGGGATTGCTGGCATTGCGAATTGAAACCGCTGCCACTGCCCATTCAGCACTTGTAATTGTAAAGGAAAAACTTCCCGGTTCACTGCCACCTGACCGACGCCAGTATGCCGCTTGCGTGTGTGCACGTGAAGCGTTCGACTGGTTCCAAAGGACGTTCCAGCCGCTTTCTACGGGCGTCACAGAGGCGTTAGAAAGTTCCCACGCCATACCGACAATAATCAAGTCGCCTGTGACGTTCGTGGGTGTAGTAACCGAAATTGTTGTGCTACCAAGGCTAAAATTTGACTGCGCATTTACCCAAAATGGGTCGGGGTTAATATCCAATGTTGCAACAGTCGGAGCCGCAGTTGTAATAGGAGTTACTGTTAAAGTACCTGCTAGCGACAACACGGCATTAGCCACTGACGCCGCTGCCGTTGTAATGCCCGTTAGCGTCATGCTGTGGACCTGCGTCATTGCCAAATTTGCAACGGTAGGTGCCGCAGTGGTGATGGGGACAACACTCATGCCTTGGAACAAAACAGGCGTTTCAAGTGTTGGGTTCCCAGTAGAAAAAGCTGTGGCAGTCAGAACTCTATTTTGGTTGAAAACTACATCAGCAACTTGGGCGTTGGCCGTTGTGATAGCTGAAGCGGTCAGGCCATGTTTTTGGGCTAAAACTACGTTGTCAACGGTTGGAGCCGCTGTAGTAATTCCTGTTAAAGTAAGGGAATGAGAACCACCACCGGTTGCTTCATTCAAGGCAATGTGGTACGTACAGTCGGCAGCAGCAGCCGTGTTTGCTGCGCTCGGTTGCCCTGTTGCTCCCGTTGCCGTGACATACTTTTCTGCGATATATGCGCCACCATACGACGTGTTGTGGACTTCGGCACGCTCTGTATAGCCGGAAGGGGGCGTTACACTGTGTCCAGTGTTCATGCCCGAAGCGTTCGAACCCACCATAACCAGGAGCATGGCAGGCTGTGCAGACAGGGTTAATTCAGGAGCATCAAAAAATTCGTTGGCACTGTCGGCGTTGACTGCCCACGTTTGCACCGGAGTTGTGGTATTCACGCCTGTGTAAGCGGCCATCGCAATAGCCACTTCATCAAGGCTCCCACCAAAGGTCCAGGAGTAATCAGCAGGCTCGCTGCCGCCAGCAACCTTGTACCACACGTCGGCCTGATTGTAGGTTGCTGCGCTATTAATTTCTGTATCTAAAAGTGTCCAACCACTAGGACCTGTAACGGGAACTGACGCTGCCCAGTAGCCAAGGACTGCAACTAAAACATCACCAGACGCTACGCCAGATGGTTTTGTAATAGTTACAGTCCCACTACTGGACGATACGGTTGAAGCAGAGCGAAAAGTTATTGCCATCTAAAAACCTCTAGGGTGCGCTTATCCTTTGGCAAAATCTTGCCCTTGGGAAATGGTTATGCGAACTGTTCCTGGTCCTGTCGTAGCGGTTCCATCGTTCAATGTTACGGTCATAAGGGGAGCAGTGATGGTAATAACTCGTGCTTCCTTTTCGTCGGGTGGCGTTGGATGGTCAATGGGGATTTCATCCATACGTTGAAAAACCAAGTTGAAGCTGTGATGACCTATACTATTCCAAATTTCCCCATTAGGCCCCAACTCGTCGGGATGGTTCGTGTGCAGATTTACAACTCTGTCACTTGGGTTTACCCTATCCTCAATCCATACCGTTGCTTTCATTCCAGGACTATACAAGGGAACGTTGCCAGGAGGTTCACCGTCCTGTTTATCCAAAGCCAAGGGTTCCGCTGCTTCATCGTCTCGTCTTCCTTCCCACGTCCAGCCAATTTTAATATTTGGGTCACGAACCCTATTGCCACTTTCATCCAAGGCTGTTACGTAGATGTTGTGCCTACCCAAATTTTCCCACGGCTCCAAATGCGTAGCAACCAAAAGTTCCCAATATTTTCCTGTGTTGGATTCCGGGGCATCCATTTTTTCAACTTGGTACTTGTCAATTAGCATAAGTTCTAAGCCTCTGAGAGCCTCTAGGATGCGTTTAAAATTCAATCTGGTACTCGGATACCACAATGCCTCCTAACGTTCCTTGTAGCCCGTCCTGGAGTCACGTTGCCATATGTGCGTACTATTCCTAAGCGCACCGAATCGTAGCCGACACGATGAAGTAAGAATTCGTCTCAATTGCCTCAAAATCTTCCTTAATCGTGAAGTCGTCAAGACGCAGATTTGCCGCATTATCGTTCAAAACGTGAACAATGTCGTCAGCAATTTGGCGTGTGCGTTCGTACAGGTCGTCCACCGTTCCCTGGCGGGAGGCGTCAACCAAAATGACCAGTTCGCACAAAACCGTTTGCAGGCCACCTTGGAACGATAGCGAACGCTGGTCCATGGATATAACGCAGTTGCGCAAGTATCCCACAGGAAGCATAGCCGAAGACACCAGGGAGGGCGGGGCCTTTCTGATACTCTTGACACCAGGAATTGACAACGCAACTATTTTATTCAACGTTTCTTGCAGTGTTACAGCAGCCATTTATATCACCTTTTTGTAAAATCTTGCGATAGCTTCAACATCTGAAGGCAGTGAGGGAGGCAGAATCATTGCGTTCGACATGGCAACAGGACGGTCCAACTCCATGGCGTTATCCTTTTGCTGGAACAGCCAAGCAGTCAAGCGCACAATAGCCCCATGCACATCGTCGGGAACCGTCGAATCAAAGCCCCAGGTCCCTGCGATTTGAATACTTTGCTCCGGGCTTGTCGAGAAATCCCTAAAAGTGAAGTCAGAGCCTTCCGTAATGCGCAGTGTATGATAGGGCATTGCCCCCACCAAAAAGTATTCGTCCGTTGGGACTACGTTGCCGTCAATGGTCAACGTGGTAACGGTCAACAGGTCGCCATCACGCACGAAAAAGCGCTTGGCGTTAATAATCTGCTCATCAGTAGCGTCAAACGTGCGAGTCTCCGTCGAAGGCAAGAACGTGCGCCCGCACATGTTTTCAAACGTTGCAATAGCCCGCTTCAGGGTAGCGACAAGCAGGGCGTCATTGCCACTGTTGTCGATATTCAAATATAACTTTACTTCTTGAAAACGGGGATAACCGCTTGCCATAATCTACTTGCTCCGTGGCTGTGCGTCGGGGTCCAGTGCTTCGACTTCGGGGTCGCCTTTCTTTCCCTTTTTAGTAATCTTACTCAGAAAATCAGTGGGGGATTCCACGCTGGAAACGTGCCCACTTTCCAACAGGCGTTCCAGGGATTCTTTTGGAAAGTCAGCGGGGACTTCTTGGCCCTTGATGTAGGAAATGTTTTTGTCGGTAACAATATTTCTTGTGAAAATGTACGTCATTGTGTCCTCCTTAACAAAAAAGGACTAGGCCATATACACGACCTAGCCCCTTTTTCAGAATGCAGAAAAAGCCTAAAGAATCTGGACAACCGCAGCAAGGTCGTTTGCACTGGCCTTACCATAACTTGCCGGAACGCCCAAGACCACACCAGAGGCAGTTGCGTCAGCAGTGCCCGAAGCCATCTTGAACTTCACGTAACGCTTGGCAACAGCCGCCACATCTTCCTGCTTTACTTCAACAACCACAATTTTGGCATCGCCCGTTGCCTTCACCAGTTGCGTTGCCGCTTTACCAGTAAGAGCTGCATACGTGCCACCACTTGCTGCATCGGCCATAGCCGTAACATCAAGCGTACCACTCGTGCCCAACGTGCCGCTAGAAGCAATAAAAATAACCTGCTTCCAGTCCTGCATGTCAATAGCCGCAGTCAGAACGCCAGTAGCACCGAAGGCAATAACCTGGGGCTGAATGACGCCTACAACTGCCAACTTGTCAGAAACCGTACCCTCAAAACCGAACATTGTTTTTTATCTCCTGTATTGAATATTCCCTTGATTCACGACCGTGCTTTTCACAAAAATAGTGGGCGGGAAAGACTGGAGCAGACGTTTCAAACTTGTCTCCAGGTTCCGTCAAATTAACTACGTCGCAGACAGCGTTTATAACTGGAGCAATAGGTTTGAATTCTGATACCAGCATCATACCGCAAGTCTCACAAGCTATAAACCGCTGACTGCAAACGTAGTCCATTCTAGTCCACCAACAGGTACAGCAACGGGGAAACGGTGTAAGCCGAACCGGGGTTAGCCAGCGTAATGGCGTTTTGCAGCCAAGGCTTGCCATCGTTGCGCTGCCGGAAACGCCACACACCCACGTCACGAGTAAAGCCAACTTGGTCGCTGAAGGCAATGCTCAGGCCGGACTTCTCAAACATCAGGTAAGCATTCAGGTCGGCCAAAATAACCGAACCAGTCACGCCCATCTGAGGCAGGTGCTCCGAAACCAGGATAGGATAGCCATTCAAAACGTTGGTCGGTCCTGCACCCAGGTTAGCCTGCCACACGTTGTCCGTACCGTTCGCCATGGTCATAATCTTGGGCCAAACAGACGGATGAATAATCCACACAGGTGCGCCACCGACACTCTTGAAGCGGCTGTACATTGCGGCAACGTCGGTCCACGTGAAGGAAGCATTCGTTGCATCGCTAACGGCGATTGCGCAGTCAGCGTTCAAAATGCCCAAGGGTTCCGATACGCCAGAGCCACGCAAAATGTTGCGCTCATTCTTTGCAGCGATTGCTACAGCGAACAGGCCACGAAGCAGGGCTTCGATAGCGAAGGGCGAATCCTCAATCAACTCGTTTTCCACTTCCGTCATGCCACCAACCTTTGCGAGACGCCACTGGAGCATGGTGAACGCAGGTTCGGTTTCAGTGAAGGTTGCGCCAGCAGACGTGTACGCACCCTGGACACCACCAGCAAACGCCGTCTGACCAGAGCCAGCAGTGGGCGCAAAATACTGGTCCAGAGCAGGCCACGAGCCACTCTCACGTGCAACAGGAATGCGCTGCACACGACTGTAAACCTGATTCTGCATAACCGCAACGTTCAATAGATTCGTTGCATATTCCTCTGGCACCAAGAACCCACCAGCGGAACCGGAGCCTTCACCCAGGTCCTTAACGGAACCGTAGATGGTAGCCAAACGCTTCTCGTCACCACGCTTGATAGCAGTCAGAAAGTCCCCAAAATTCTTGATAGCAGGGTCCTTCGCTCCACCGTCGCTAGTAACATAACCAGCCTTGGCAGCAGGCGTCTTGTCAAGAATCGCCATAAGATTAGCAATCTGCGTGCCAAAACCGTCCATTTGGGACTTCAGGGCAGAAATTTCGCTCACGCCCTCGTCCTTGACTTCATCACCCATTTTATCCTCCACAACTACAATATTTTCAGATTTAACTTCAACAGGTACAACTGTATCTTCAATAGGCGACTCGTCTGATACTAGCTTTTCGCTCTGTGCATCACTTTTCAAGTCCTTTGCCCATTTTCCAACTTCGCTATCCTCACCCAAAACTTCAGCCAAGGCTTTCACTTCGCTAACGCCCAACGTGCGGAATTCAGCAGGAGTCACCGTGGTAGAAATTTCACAAACTTGCCACTGCTTGATAACGTTATCGTCACGCCGAATGGTCTGAGGAAGTGCGCCTGTGCTGAGGCCGATACGCCCCTTTTCAGCAAGCTTTTGAATAGCTGCAACATACGCATTACTTCGCTTCAGGGCCAGTTCGAAGAAAACGCCAACGCTGTCCGTGTGGACTGCCTTAGCCCATCCCATAATGTCGTTCACGTCTGTCAGGTTGTGTTCCCAAAGCACAGGAACCGACTTGACATTTTCCAGAAAAAACTGCGTATCCTGCGTGAACTTTTCGCCGTGCAAGTCGGTAGTATCAAATACGATACCATATCCTTCCAACACAACTTCATCGTCGGTTATACTTTTAATCGTTACTTCCATGTGATATAATTCTCCTTGGTGGCCTCCGTCTGCCACTTCATTAAATATAAACTAAAACAGAAAACTGTGAGGTAAATATGCTATTTCCTGCCCTTTTTAAACGGCAACTTAAAATTTCACTACTCCTAACGCACAATGCCTTATTTGCCGTGTTTCGCTTTGAAAAACGTCGCACTCGTTTTCTAAAAGGACAGCGTGTTTTCTACGCTAGAATCTTCACTGGGGAAATTTCCATCGGGGATACACTGGAGCAATTGCGCATTTGGCTTGAGGGAATTACAGAGGACTATTTGCTAGAAATTCTGGAGGACTCCCCGCTTAAATATCGTCCGGTTATTAAGGTAATGCCACGCATAAAAATTGACTTCAATGTCACAGAGGAAGACGTTAAAGCCCTTTTGTAGCGTCTTTCATAAATTGTTGGAAAATTTTAGTTGTTTCCTTGGTAACGGGGCCATCCCATTGTTCAACCTTGAGCCACCAGGGAGCGTGAATTCTGCTTTGCTGTGGGCCTTGTACGTATTTCATGTAGGCGACCGTTCGGTTCGTAATAGAATAGCGCACAACAATTTTGCTACCCTTTGTCAAACGCCCGACCCAACCTTCCCCCAGGTTTCCCGTTCGCCTATACCTGGAGCCTGGACGATACTGCGAAAAACTTGGGCGACCTGTGCGCCAGCCATCGTCATAGGGGGGATAGGACTTAACCGCAGCCAGTCCTATTTCGCCTGCCTTCTTCATGGGTTCGTCCATCTTTTCTAAATTCAAGCCCAACTTTTCTAACTTTTTCTTGTACTGCGTCATGCCATTAGCCCGCACGTTTAGGCGTATCATAGCAAGCCTGCCAACAGTCGAAGGATGCGACCGTCAACCATGGGCAAAATTTGGCAGCGACAGCGAACGTGTACGGGAATGGCAGGATTACCACCCAACGGGTACACACGACCGTGTAACGGGCCACAGCGGGGGCAAACTCGCTCATCACGCATTGTTACCCATTTTACGTATTGCACCAGTTTGGTGTTGGCGTACACGATGTAGGCCGCTTGCGTAATGACTGCGATACTCTCATTTTCCGCTATCAACATCGCCCGTTCCCGACTGGCAATTTTGCGAAGTTCTTGCATAAGCCACTCACGAGACAAGCCACCACGCCTATATTCTTCAAACGTTGCCGTTGCTTTGCGCAAACTAGCTGCCTGTACTAATCCGTACACTTCTAACGCCCGAACCTGTGCCCAGTCTCGTGCCTGATAGCGGGATTCTTCAGCACTCATTCCTGGGTAGAATTGATTAACCTTTCGCATGGCTACTTCTACACCAAAATCGGCATAGGCCAACAACGCAGCGAAGATAGCACTTTTCAACTCTGCGCTGTCCCCGTAAAACATTTGTTCAAAGTTTGCCATCAATTCGGCATCTGACGTTGCATCAGTGGCATTGAATACGTAGCCCATCTGCAAAAGCATTGCCGATTCAATGGAATTCGCATTGCTTTCATCCAAGTCGTCAAGCCCTTCTGGTTCCTCACCGTCCGTATCCCCATAGACCTGCATAGACTTTATCGCAGGTTTCCTACTCAACGTAAAAGGGGCCTGGGCGGTGCCACCACCTCGCTTGTCTACAAAAACCTTGTAGACTAACAACTTTTCTTCTTCGTCCAAAACGTCAGTGTCGAACTCGTCTATGTCCACATCAGGGCCACGATTCTTGAGCCACTTGGATAGGCGGCGAACTTCTTCGATTTTCAGGTCTTCGGTCTTCAAGTTGTTGTCTTCGCCTGGGGCCTTTGCCTTGGGTGCGGGCTTCTTGCCTGCTTCTCCGGGCTTGCCTTCGGGGGTCAATTTTGAATTCAACGTAACAATGCGTTCCTTTTCCTTAAACTGCCGTTCCCGTTCCTCGTCTGCGAATTTATCCAAGTCTTCATACTTAATCCCTTCAGGCAGCGTAACGCCAGCAATGCGGGCTGCTACACTGTGGGGCATCAAGGCGTCAACGTATGTAGTGAAAATTTTAGAAATAAGGTCGCCAGCCTCTTTGAAAGCAGGCAATGCGCCGAAGTTAAAGCGGAATTGAAGGCCGTATTCTGCGAACAATTGCTTATTCAAAAATCCCTGAATCAAGCGTGCACGTGGGATGACTGAATAATTCAGGTAATTCTTTTCTTCGGTTGGTCCAGCGGTGTAACTGGATGACGTATCACCAAACAAAAGGCTATAGGGAACGCCCATAGCCGTAGCAATATCCTTGCGACGTGATGTAAGAATCTCTGTCTTTTCGCTATCACCTGCGCCCTCACCGATAACCTCGCTTTCTACGTCCCCACTTACAACTTCCGTATTGTATGCACCCTTCACACCCGACATAAAATTCTGCCAAAACTCACGCAAACGCTTGCGCTCGGCAGGTGGCGTGCTGCGGTCAACTTTCAAAATTGTGGCCTTGACAGCACCACGTTCGTAGAATTTATTAACGAATTCCTCATAATTCAAAATGACGTTGGCGCTAGTCGCCGCCGCAAGCACCTGGGGAATGTCAGGCGTCAACTCGCCCATCGGATTTTGAATCCAAAAGTATACCATCTGCTCAGGCGTAAAGGCATCGTCCCCTTGGCCTATGTTGCGCCGGAAGCCCACGATACCCTTTTGAGCATCATAAACTGGATTAATGTACGGTGCTGCCATCCAGCGCAACTCCAACATACGCTGCGTCATAGCCTTGTTCTTGAGCCAAAATGCCTCAGAGGACAGCAGCAGGGATGATTCCGTTAGGTACAATAAACTGGAAATATCATTTATCCATTCGAACCCAGGCTTTTCCCACGCCGTCTCACTGTCGATGAACACTTCTTCACCCTTTAGAAGCGTAAAAGGCAGGGAGGACATAGATGCGCTGCGAATGTCAATGCACCGATACAAGACGCCTATAGCATCACGGTAATTACTGGAACGAATCATATCACTTTGCTTGTTGCGTGGGCGTAGGGCGTGTTCGCCACTCGACTCAAGCCACAATGCGTCGTTATTAAACTGGTCCAGTGAAATAGCCTTTTTCGCTGTAGGGGAAATTAGCTGATAATCATTTAGTTTCATATTCCTCGTTATCCCAATAACCATGTGGAGGAATTCTTCAAATCCTCCCAGGCCCAGTAGCAAGCGTCGGTTAAGTCATACGGCTTTCGAAGGGGAAAACGACGCAAGGCCCCTTCTAAATCGATATATGTATCTCGGTCGTTTATTACGTGAAAAATGCGGCCCAACTCGTAGTCCACAAGCATCTGCCCTGCACGCTCCATTTTAGAACCCGTACTCGATGTGGCCTTTACAATCTCAACGCCAGGAACACGGTCTTCATCAAGGCCCGATTCTTCGACAATTTTATCCCAAAGTGAGAGCCACATATCCCCACCCTGATTGCCTTCGATGCGTACCCTGTCAGCGTTGTATTTAATGGCAAAGTATAATGCCTTTCGCAGAGCATGTTCTGGGTTTTCCCTGCGCTCCCAACTATCGTAAAAATATATCTTACCAAAATCATCAATTCCTGCCACGCAAATACCATGGCTGTCACTCCCATCATCCGAAGTAACCGCAGGGTCAACTGCTACGATGCGCCGCCACGTTGGGGGTGTGTCTTGTGCAGCGATGCGCTGGAACTTTACGTTTTCAAATAACGAACCTTCGTTGGTAATCTCGTGCTGGTATTCGGACCTGAACGCCGTGAGGCCAATTTCTTCCACAATGCGCTGGCAGTCCACGACCCCAATAGAATCCCACGTCGGTTCCCCATTTATAACAATGCGGCCCGTACTTTCCATGTGCCACTCAAAATTGCGCAGGGCAGGAAAGGGACCGCTTAGGATACGATTTTTCAAAAAAGGTGGGTTAATTTGGGATAACTGTGCGAATACGCCCGTATCGATTATCATGTTTTGTACAAACATTGCGGAGGCATCGACGCTACCAGCAGGCAGCAGGGACGTGGTGATGGTATCCATCTTGCGTCTAGTAATAACGGGGCTATCGCCCTTGGCGTCAATGTCGTCAAAAATCATAAAGTCAGGACGTGCGTCCATGATGCGAGAACCACGCTTTGCCGTGTCAAGGCCGATGGCGTCGATTACATAGCCATTACCACAATACAACCTATTATGCCGCCAACCACGGCTGTGGCCTTCTTTTGAAATCTTAGGAGAAGCAAACGTCGGATAGTAGGCTTTCAAAATAGGTGACTCAATCATGCCACGAATAGCTAAAAGGTGGCTGTCAGCCAACTCCTGCGTTTCCGACACATACAACAGATACTTGCGCTGCTCCCTGGCCCCTAGCATCACGGCGATAGTTTCTGCCGTGGTTGACTTGCCAAAGCCCCGACTCCAAACGGCAACGAATGGCTTGCTGCGCACACCTGCCGCAACGCCCCACGCCCAGTTAAACAATTCCACATGCTGCGGTCCAAAGGGACGAGAAAATATGGAACGGTAAATAGCCAGCACCCAGTCCAGTGGGTTATCAGGGGGAGTTAACGCACTGGACTGTGCGGCCTTCGCCTTCAGCTTTTCAAGCTTTGCTTCTTCGTAACTGCGAGAATCCAGAAAATCCTTAATCGGCATTAAATTATTCCAAGTGTGCGTAGCAACCACAGCAAAATAGCGATACCGAAAAGTGCGAGAATTATTTGCTTAATGGGTTGCGGGAAGGGTAGAAGCCCCAAAATCCAGTAAATAACGTAAATAACCAAACCACCAACTAACAAGTACACCAACAATTGAATAAGTGGGTCTAGTGCCATGTTTTAGTCTCCCTTTCGTTCCAACAAATACTGGTTAACTTCAATTAGGGCAGTTTCCCCAAATTCATTAACCACGTCCTGCGGGGTAATCGTGCCACGCTGTAGCAAGTCGGCAACCTGCACTCGCCAGTTAACCTCAAAACGTTCGGGGTTATCCAGGCCCATCATCTTGCGCCGTTCACGGCTGATTGACAGGGCCTTTTCTACGGCGTTCAAGTCGCCCGCACGTGCAGCAGGCCATATAGCAGTCAACAACTCGTCAAAGCGGCCAAGTTCAATATCCACCATTTCTGCCGCTGTTTCCTTGTACTCGTCTTGAATTTTCACCAAAATGGCAGAGCAGTCAGAATAGACCTTGCGGGGACTCCAGTCTTTTGGGAGCACAGCACGTTCGAAGTTTTCCAACATATCACGGTAAATAGCATCATAGCTGTAACCCTTCAAACGACGCTCCCATACGTGCGCCCTGCGTTCATCGTCTGATAGCGGGGCTAAGGCCAGGGACGTGGGAATAGTATGCTCAGGGGATAAGACCTGTGGAATTTTTAAACGCTGACTAACCTTACTCACTGCGCTGCTTTCCCCGCTATAAACCCAACAAGACCACTAATGCAGCCGGTTGCTACTGTCGTAGCCAATAGCACAATGGTATCTGGCAATGTAGGAACCAGTGCCGCCAACACAAAAATTCCCAAAATTGTCAAAATAGCCAGTCCGATAAGGCCCCATGCAATATGCTGCACGGTCACTGCCCAACGCTCCTGCACCGTTGGGTTATCAAATACCGTGTCTGGTACAGTAATCTCCGAACGCTCTAAACCTTCCATTATTCACTCCTGACCCGAAGGTCTACAAACTCAGATACTTGCGGTAACACAGATAAGGCACCGTTAAACGATTCCTCAATATTCATAAGTGTTTTATAGCGTTTGTAAAATTCAAAAACAAAGTCAGACGCTAGATTAGATTCTATTTCCTCATACACAACAATAACATACTTAACTATTCCAACGAGCTTATCTGCTATTTTCTGATTAGTACACGTCCCCAAAAAAATTGCCCGCACACCAGACAAGGCTTCGGACAATTCATTTCCACTTACCAACTTATCTTCCAAAAGCAAACCCTGGTCGCCACCGTGCGAAGAAATGTGCACAACATCGTACAAATTATCATCCGAACGTCGCCGCTGCAATTCCAAGCGCAAATCATCCAGTGAGGCAGACTTCAAGCGGAAAAAGGCAACACCCGCACGTCGCATAGCCAGCCTATCTTGCTCCCCGAACTCGTCAACGCCGTACACCAGGAGAACAGGGCGTTGCACCCTTTTTTTAGTGGTTGTAGGAATGTCCAGGGTACTCGTGACCTTCGGGACCTCTGGAATGACCGCACTGCGCTCCAGGAGCACTGTTACAACTAATTCCATGCTTTTTAATTTAGTTTCCAACAAAGAAACGTACTGCTTCATACTGGATAACTCTGTGCGCAGTGTTACAACTTCGTCACTCTCCAGGTTGAACATTCTTATAAGCTGTGACCTGTTCCTAAGCAGGAAGACTAGAATGGAAAATATCAAAATAAAAAGTGCCAAATACCAAATCTCGTGGGCCGACAGAACCCACCAGCGTGCTGTGGTATCGGGCACCTGTGCGGCTATCAGATTCACACGGTTCCCCTCCATTTTCGTAATTGTGTAAAATGGCACAAGCCATTCACTACTCCAGATTAACACTTTTGCCCCGTTCACGCTTGACTTAGCAGGTTTGTGGGGTATAATAAGTGCATCTGGCGTGTTGCCAGAATTAGGGGGAAAAATGATAGAAAAGTTTGTGGTGTTTAACCCAACGACAAAAGAATATTTCAAGCGGGGCTATGGGACTACGGCAGACCCCGTGAAGGCACGTATTTATAATCGCCCGAACCATGCGTCTAATAGCCTGAAACGCAAGCACTGGACAGGGGATGGCTTCGCCGTTTATCCTATCCAGACAGAATTCCCTATGCTCCACGACCACTTCGACACGTACAAAGCCGTGGGGGAAGGCATCACTATTCCGTTCAGTACAGTGGTTGACTATTTTCGCCAACTATACTTCATTGACATTGCGGGAACCAAGGCCGGGGAATTTCCTATGTCCGTGGGGCTGATTGATTTGTTCTACGCCAAAATGAAGTTCATAAAGGGCTTCGGGAACGGGGACAATGTAATGGTCAATGAAAAGACCTTCGAAACCGACAAGCCGCTGCACGCTATGATAGGGGCTGAGATTCTCAAAATGTTTGGCTATGACACGCAGGGACAGCGGGTTGCCATGTTCAAAATTGACTGGTTCGATGCCGCAGGAGTGAGGCGGGGGGAGGACTACTAATGGAACTGTCCTTTTCTGACTTCAACCTGCTAGCCCGCAACTTGCAGGAGGAATGGTTCGGCAGCAAGATTCCCGATGGGCAAATGGCAGAGTTGACTGGACAATTTCTCGCCCTAACCCGCCGCATCATAGAACTGCGTGGTCCATTCTACGTGCCGTCAATGGGAACTTTTCAAGTCGTGCTGCCCTTTGACGACGCCCGACGCCTAATACAAGGCGAATGGAACCTGAAGCCGCTGGAGTACATTTACTCCATGTTCTGCGACGGCAGCAACGACTTGCGCCTGTACGTAACCTTTACCGACGTTGAATTTGCCGCCTTGCTTACATCTTGACCCTGGAGAAAACAGTGCTAGAATGACCGTAGAGGATTTCGCCGTACAAATGGCCCTAAGCGTAGAGCCGGATAACCTGGAACTTGTGTACACCCGCCCCCTGGCCTTCCACCAACTCCTGAACTTCTTCGCCGCCGAGGAAGTTTGGGAGGGTTCAGTGAAAAATGAAGCGGGGCTTCGCCTGCGGAAAGCGGCGAACACGGTCTTCGGGACGATGGTGGTGGAAAAGGAGGGGGAGGAACCGGAGGCCCTCTGCATTTTTGTGTTTGAATCGCTCACGTTATACGTTTTTATAAGGAACATAAACCCATGAACAGAACCGACCTGCTGGCTATGGCAATAGGGGGCTTGGAACTTATCGTAGAAATTGCTGATTTGGAATTTCGGGAGTATATTTTTAAATTAATAGCGGTAAGCACCGAAAAGATTGAAAGCCAAGCAATAGGGGAAGGTGAAGGGGTTACGTATCGGAAGCATAGGTACGTGTGTCCTGGGTACACTGTGGTGATATTTTTTGAATGCGGCAATGGGTATTCTAAAATGCTCTGCGGCTATTTAAAAGGGACCGCTGCGACTGTGGGGTTTTACCGAGTATGAGACGACTTACTGCTTTAATTCAAAACGCATACATCGCCCCAGTCCTGATTACCGTGGACCCCGAAACCTTCAGGATGCTGGAAAAGGAACTCCTGGTAGCCTTGCAAGGCGAAAGCCCGCTGCTGACCCATCGCAACTGGGAAGACGAAGTTGTTGAACCCGGCTGCGCCGATTTTGTCGAGCGCCACTTCTTCTACCGCAACACGTACTTTTCCTTCTTCCGAGAGGCCCGCACACCAGGGACCTGCTTGCTATGCCTGAATAACATCAGGCTAACAGAAACGTACTTGGTGCACTGTGAATAAGCTGGCGCTGGTAGAGGAAATGGCGCAGCAACACCGCTATGGCCGCAGACCCGACGCCGTGTTGGGAATGCACAATGCCGAATTCAACTTTGCTGCCCTTGAACTTATGAAAGCCGGGAAGAAGGAGGCTGTCACGATTGAGGAGGGCTTTGATGTTTCGTATTTTTCGTTTCAAAATGCCAGTGGGTATAGTGCGTTCGACGTTATGTTTTACAAGACCAGAGCTGACTTCTCGTGCTGGTTCCTGGTGGTGGTTAGTAGTAGGGATAGGTGGTACGTAATTTTTAACTTGGATGACATGGGACCAGATTTTCCTGGGTTAAAACACAAAGGGGCAGGGTCCTCCTAAAAGGTGGTCGTTATTTGGGGCCACCTTACGGTTTTATAATGCGTCGTGTAAGGGGGTAGCTTACGCTCCCGTAATTTACCTTAGCAAACTTTTCAAATAATGTATTATATATCGGCTATTGTGCTATGCACTATGTGCCATTGACTACACGCAATGCACCATAGTACAATATACTAGACAATGCTGCTATTGTGCTATGCCCAACACACATAGCACAGTAGTAGTATTAAATTGACAATGTGATATACGTTATTCAAAATTCAAAAAGCGCTGCGTGACTATGCGAAAATGCTGCGCCCACACACAGAACAAATTTTCTACGTTGCGCTGTGCGAAGCACAATAGCATAATAGTAACGCAGCGAACACTACGCACATACCCCTACATGACCACAGGACGGTCACTGTGGCACGATAGCCCCGTTTGTGGTAGTAGATACCACTGTGCTATGTAACGTGCATCCTAGCCCGTCCTGTAGTCACGCTTGTGTCATGTGTACACTATGTGGTGTGCATACATTGTGCATTTATCCATAGTGTATAGTGTATGTATATAGTGTAGACTATGCGAAACATATATATAATACATATATATATAATATATATAGTATATGGTAGTAATATCACTACACGCAGTATATATAAGTACATTATATAATGTACTATATATATGTATATATACAATAGTAAAAAATGACTACACGAATTTGTAAAACTAGGCTATTTTGCTATTTGGCTATTAACTATTGAAAAGTGCGCTATTTGACTATGCGAAGTTAAAATTCAAGCAATACTGCTACATTTTGGAATTTTAAATAGTACAATTGCTATGCGAAATGAAAATAGCACAATGACTATGCGAAATAGCAGAATAGCAAGATAGTGGATTTTTAATAGTCAAATAGTATTTTACGAAATTTTCAAATATTCTACTACTGTGCTATTTTGTATTTAACCTATCGCTTAAATACGATGGTTTTGGTGTGATTATTTGCATATGTCATTTACTGGACAATGGTACATAAAAAAATAGCCTAGAGCTTTTAATGCTCTAGGCTATTAATATTAACTACTGTGCTATACGACGTTGCAAGTCTGCAATTTGCCTTTCATACTCAACAGATGATAACCCATTGTCAAGGCGCAAGTATATTCCTGCGTAGCGATAGCGTGAGAGCATATGGAAATAACTATGCTTGGAAAGATATTGTGCGTAGGTCATGATTAATTCTCCCCTAGTACAGCATTAGACGGAATTGCGTAATCAATACGAATCTCGCTGCAATTCTCAAAATCCCAAATTGCAATTTGGTTGGCAGACTTCGCAAGTGCAAGCGCTTTTTCCTTACTGTCAACAACTGTTGACACGTCAAGATAATACTTACCGCTTGCGCTATCCATCCAACCGCCAAGACAAATATTAGGTTGTTCGTGGTTAAACTCTTGCGCCCATTCGTCAAAAGCAATAAGCGTATCGAAATGTTCAATTACGTATTCTGCCAAGTCTAACGCAGTAGGCACACCGTCAAACACTTTTTCATAGTCGGGCAAGTCTGATACTGCGTAACCCTTACTAGGCACTTCTGGCAGACGGAAATTGTACGAAAATCCTTCTGAAACGACAACAGACGACAGGAAAGCGGTTAAGATGGACATTGTGTTTTACCTTTCACACGAGTACAGGAAAAGCGGCAAAAATCAGTTGGATGAAGACGCAATCAAATAGCCAAGTTGCGCAGTATAGCTCAATTCGGGCAATCCACGTTCTAACAGTGGGTACAAGTTATTTGGCGTGTACTGTGCATGTAGCGTTACATATCGTTCGTAGGTCATAACCGCATTGTCGGCAGTGAGAAAATGCTCATTAATCGGACTGTCAGAGTGTAGCTGTGCAACAGGCGCAAGAGGATGCGAAGTATATACAGCCGTCTCCCCAGTGTAGCGGAATGGCGATTCGAAGTGCACGCCGCTTGGAACATTCTGACATATCGTGCTAGTGCAGACTGAAGCAACAGGAACGGTAACAAGCTGGATAGAGGTACTACCGTCTTCGAACCCGCAAAAGACCAGCAAAGCGAACAAAATAGAAAACATGTTATCACCTATCCCCTAGTATTGCTTGTCAATGATTGAAACAACCTTGTTTCCGTCTTTGCGTTCTACCTTTACCGTGTGATAGGACAGTGTATTGTCAAATTCCGCACGATTAGCAAGTTGCGCATTATCCCCACTGTAAAGCACAGTGATAAGCTTTTTAGACTTACCACCGCACTTGTACAGTACAACAGTCTGGACAGTGTACATTAGCTATTGACCTTTCCGCCGTTAAGCGCTTTGTAAGTCCACGTCACCGATTGCACCGTATACGCTTCGACACCGTAATGCTTTGCAACCGTCTGGTATGCACT
>Ga0184628_10000159_pt1 | contig 39585 bp, 9 predicted proteins | sample PLM4_5_b1_FD_133149 | JGI IMG/M metagenome (GOLD analysis project Ga0184628, IMG submission 133149) | Groundwater sediment microbial communities from an aquifer in East River, Colorado, USA - PLM4_5_b1 | ecosystem: Environmental > Terrestrial > Soil > Riparian zone | place: USA: East River...
CCCGAGGCCGCGGAAAGTCGCGAGCGCGCTGCTCGCGCAGGAGTCGATCCAGACGCCGTTCAACGTCTGGTTCGCGTGACCATCGCCCCCAGCGCGCACGGACAGAAACGGCTCTTCGGCGATGACGTCGTTTTGCGTCAGAGGATAATTTGTCACTTCGAAAGCGCCGACGTTTGCCGCGCGTACGCCGAGGGTGCGAATCTTGCCCTGACTTCGGAACGCTTGCGATTGCTTCGGCCGGAGCGCGAACAGCATCAGCGGTGCGCGGCTGACGCGGCCTGCATAGGCCTTTCTGCCCAGCAGAGAGATGATCGAAGCCACGTCGCTGTTGCCGATGTAATACTTGGATCCGCTGGCGGAAAAGTTTCCTGACTTCTGATCTGTGATGATGAACTCATTGGCCAGCAGGTCCGAGCCGTGGTCTTTCTCCGACACGCCAAACGCCAGCAAATTGCCGGATTCTACAGCGTTAACGGATTCCCGTTTCAGTACGTCGTTGGATCCCATCAGGATGGAAAACAATCCAAGAAAAGTAACATGCAGGCTGTAGCCGTGTGCCGGACTGCAGTATGCGAGCACTTCGAGGAAGCGCGAGTACCTCAGCAGGTCGAAGCTATTTCCGTGGTTCGAATAGCGGGCTGGCGAAAGCACGTCCGCATAGAGTCGATGCTGATGCTGAAAGGTGATCCAGTCGTCGTACCACTGCTCGGTTCGGTCTTCCTCCTTGAGCTTCGCTATCCCTTTCGTCTGGAAAAACTCAAGGAGAGTACACACCGCCGGATCGCGCAAATAAATTTCCGCCCTATCTCCTCTTAAGAATGCGTTTGGATAGATCGAGTTTCGACTTTCCTCGCGCGTAAGGCCTGTGTCATTCATGACGGTTTCGACATTTCCTGCAAAATCATAATGGCATCCATGATTCGTTTCAGGGCAATGTCGCGAGAAGGCTCGTCGCGATGCTTTCCGGCAAGATCGTCAAATCGGATTGGTGGCCCGAAATGAAGAGTGACGTGATTGAACTGAAAAAAATCCCGAACCATTCCGGAAAATGGGTGCGTCCCCTGGAAGAAGGCGGGCACGACAACGGCGTTGGTCATGAGCGCGAGAAGGGCCACGCCCTGCCGCGCTCGATGAATCTGGCCGTCGGTGCTGATTCTGCCTTCGGGAAAGATTCCAATGCAGCCTCCATTGGACAGTTCTCGGACCGCCGTCCGGATACTTGCAGTGTCGTTGCCGGTGCGGTTCACCGGAATTACCCGCATCAGACGAAACAGGGTGTGCAGCACCGGAATGGTGTAGTACTCGCGGGCCTCCATGAATCGGATTAGACGGTGCCTGCAGGCGACCTGAAGGCATATCGGATCATAGACCGCCGTGTGGTTAGCGACCAGGATTACCGGACCAATATCGGGAATCCTGTCGGCGTTGATGATGCGAAAATCCTTAAAAACTGAAAGGTAAAGCACGGCACATTTCCGAAGCAGCTCGACGGGCAGTGGTAGAAACGGCGACGGGCGTCGAAGAATGTGCGTGATTCCGATCACCAGGAGAAGGCTGACGCCGATGAATACCATCCGATCCTGGTTCATTCAGATATTTGTTCCCGGTCAGTCACGACTTATGCCTATAGCACGTTCCAACTCCAGGCTTGCAGACAATCCGGAATTGCACAGTACAAGTGCCGACTGCTATTCGCTCGCGCCGAGATTAGACGTCATGAACACACCAGGGCACTGGCAATTGCTGCTGGGCATCCTGGACAAGGGTAGACTTCGAACACGACATCCGGACCAAAGACCGTCAGGATTCTTTGGCTTTTTCAAACCAGCAAATCACCCATTCATTTAGAGCTTGACCTACATTCCTTTCTCTCTAATCATCAACGACTTCCAATTTAATTGTTGGCGATAGGGCTTCGCGAGCAGATCTGAGAGTATGGGAAAGATCGCGGATTGGTCTAAGGATAGATTCAGTTTGTTCAAGTTGCGGCTTCGACGTCGCAGTGCATCCTCGTTAAGATCGCAGTTTCGCATCGAAGCGCTGGAATCCCGATTTCTTCTCAGTGCTGATGTTCTTTCCCCGGCGGCTATTCTTCCAGCAATCGTTCAAGCCGAAGTGATTTCGCCGGACGATTCGAATTCAGAGGCCTGCGGGATTCGGAACAATTTTCCCGAGTGGACCACGCAGACCGATGCGCCGCCCATTAATGATGTGGGCAGGGACCAGATCGCGGTACAGAATTCCTCTGAAGTCGTAGATCCTGATGTTTCTTCCCAATCCGACATCATCGAAATTCAGACGTCTGCGGTACCGGCAACGGAGATGTCGGAAGATGTCATCGCGCAACTCACTAAAACACTGCGTTCCGCCAATGGCCCTCCCGCGAGTACGGATGGGCAACTCGTCTATCTGAACTTCAATGGGGCAACCGGAGTCGATTATGATGGGCCTGTCCATGCGGATAGTCTGACGATCGCGCCGTTCCGAACGGAGACACCGAATCAACGTTCGTTTGCGATTGATACAGTACTTGCCTCGTTAAACCGAAACTTCGCAGCCCTTGGCGTTGTCTTCACGACGGAAATGCCCGGTCCGGGTTCGCAGTACTCGACGATACATGTCGGCGGGGACGATTCTGCCTTCTCCGAATACGGATCATTCTATGGTTTGGCTGAACACGTCGATGCCGGAAATCAGGACCGAAGCGATATCGCATTGGTCTTCAGCGACAAGCTTCTCAACCTCTCCGCATCGGTTCCCGACTATGTTGCAAATCTAACTGCGGTCATCGGGCATGAGACTCTGCATTTGCTGGGTTATGCGCATGAGTCCAGTGGCGGGGAACTCGGCGAGGTCGCGGACGCGATCCTGGAAGGAATTCCAAATTACGACCAGCAGGGACCGCAATCGCGAGAAGACGGGCAGGCCAGCGCATTCCCGGACGATTTGGTTTCCGGTGCCATCACTTCCATCATCGAGTCTTTTTTTCCTCATCAGATTATCGTAGGCACTGTTAACGGCGGCATATGGCGAACGACGAATCCGGATGCCGTGGACAACTCGACCTTCTTCGATCCTCAACATGTTCAATGGGTGCCGCTGACCGATCAATACCCGGGCCTTTCCATCAGTTCACTCGCTGTTTTTCCCGGCGGCTTCGTTGCCGGAATCGGGAGCACCAGCAGTGATGGCAGACTCGGAGGCGCGCAAACGGGAATCCTGCGGTCCATCGATGGGGGCAATACGTGGCAGGTGCTGGGAAGTCAGGCTCCCGTCAATCCGCCCGCTGTGGTTGTGAACGTGGGGGCAGGAGGCGCACTGCAGCCGGGAAAATATTATGTGCAGTTCACCTATGTCGACGGAACCGGTGAATCCAGACCCAGCATGGAATCGGCGCAGTTCACAGTCACGAATCTTGGCGACGTTCCAAATATCACACTGCCGCCAACTCCATTTGGCGTTACAGGGGTCAATACCTATCTGACACCCACAAACGGCGCGCTCGGAAGCGAGGTTGTTCGATTCGTCACATACGATCTGGGAGCCGCTTCCCCCGCTGCCGGCAGTCCTCCACCTCCGGCGGCTAACACAACTTTGCCGGCGATTGCGAACCCGGCATCACAGGCCAATGTCCAGCTTACTGGCGGAGGATCCAGCGGCGGTGCTCTTGCGCCCGGATCCTACAGGTTCCAGTACACCTTTGTCGGCCCGGGTGGTGAAACTCTGCCGTCTCCGGAGCGATTCTTTTTTATCGGCGCCGGAACGTCCCCCATCCCACAGGTGACCGTTGCACTGCCTGCGGGCGCGACCGGCGTCAAGTTCTACCTCACACCGACGAATGGCGCTGCCGGGTCGGAAGTTCTCTACACACCAACCGCACCCACGAGCGTCAATCTGACGGCGGCGATTCCAAACGAAGCGTCACTCACCGATAGCACGTTTCCCTCCGTGGCGCTTCCGGCGACCGCTCCGGTGGTGAACGCGACGGGCGGTGGTACGACCGGAGGAAATCTGCCGGCCGGCGACTACTTCGTTACCTACACATGGACCAGTCTGTTGGGCGAGACCACGAGCTCACCGGCTTCGGTCAAGATGACGGTCGCAGCCGGCAACATTCCGCGAGTCACTCTTCCTGCACTGCCGGCCAATGCGGCGGGCGCCACAATCTACCTGACTCTTACGGGCGGTGTGGGTTCCGGGTTGCGATACGCGACAGGAATCGTCGGAACGAGCGTGGATTTGCGGGATCCGATTCCGGGATTGAAACCACCGCCATCCGTGAACACGCTTAGTCCGCCCGTTGCCGGCCTGCCTATCGATCCAGGCACCGGCGGTCTTGGCGGGACGAACGTCCTGCGGGTCGCGCCTACGGGATGGGATACCAACTTGAGCAACTATGGTCCACCGCAGGGGCAGATTCTTGCTGCGGGAACCAGCGCCGGAGTCTTTCTGAGTACCGATGGCGGTGTGACCTGGGTGAATGAATCCGCCCGAGTCGGTTCCGGTTTGCCCGCCGGAGCTGTGAGTGATCTTCTCGTCGATCAGGGCCTGCGCTTCTACTCGGAACCTACGGCAATCTATGCCGCAATACCGGGACAGGGCATATATCGCGCCATACTCGTATCGAACAGCGCTCCCGGACGAAACGATCGCGTGCTCCGGCTGCCGCTTCAGTGGTTGCCCTTGAGGTTTACCGACAGCGATAACAACCCGCTCGATGGTGACAACGACGGCATCAACGGTTATGTGACGCCTTACAGTCTCACGCAAGCAGGTGTCACATCTCCTGTGGTCACCACCATGTCGCTGACCACGCGTATCCTGCTGGCACTCGACACGGTACAACACACGCTCGCCGCCATGCCAATTCAGGCAACCAATGCCGGCAATCAGATTGTCGGCACCTTTGTCTCTTACGATGCGACCTTCGCAGCGGACACCGATGGAAACGGCGTCGTGGATAACGCGTGGCAGTCCTGGGGAATTCCGCATGACGAAGATGGCGAGCCTGTGGATGAGGAGGGCCAGAGCGGTATCCACAGCGCGATCGCTTTCGATCCGGATAGCGGAGTCCTCGGTTCCGGACGTCTGTATGTCGGAGGAGATGCAAAGGCGGAGGAAACTGAAGGCGTTCTCGTTTCCGGAAGCCACGGAAACTGGCGAGACCTTGTCGGGTACGATCTCTTCTCCGAAGTGTCGGGCCGGCCCCACGCCGACGTCCGTCAGATCGTCCTGGGCTCCAGATTATTCGCCGCAACCGACGGCGGCATATTCCGGCTCAATAACTACCGGCTCGATCCGCATCTGGACGATCCGGAGTGGGCAACGCTGAACGGGAATCTTCTCATCGCCGAATTCATCTCGGTTGCCTACGACTCCAACCACAACACGGTCTTTGGCGGAATGCAGGACAACGCAACGGCCGAGCAACAGGATGAAGACGAACTCGAATGGGAGATGGTGCTCAGCGGTGACGGCACGATCGTTCAAGTGGCGCAGCGCGAAGACGATCTCGGTACCTACTCCGTCTACTTCGAATCGGGACAAAACCTGGGAAGTTTTCGGCGCAAATTCGTCAGAGACGGACTACCGGATACGACCGATGATGTCGACCTGAAGGTCACTGGCGGCGGGTTCGACGATGCTCCTCTCAGTAGTATTGATTCCTCCATTGCGTACGCCACTCCTTACGTACTGAATGCCATCTCCAGCAATCGAATGCTGCTCGGGACAAACAACCTCTACGAGTCCTCAAACGACGGAGATGATCTGACTCCGCTGGGTGTGATGAACGATCTCAACACCAATACCCGGGACGACGACGGCGATGGGCGCACGGACGAGGATCCAGCAGACGGTGTGGACAATGACGGCGACGGAAGAACGGATGAAGAATCGGGAGTTGTCGCGATCTCGGCGATGGCCTATGGAGGGAGGTCCGGCGGGAACGATAACGCGGACGTCGCGTGGGTCGCCGCGGGTAATCTGTTACGGTTGCGCACCACACCGGGAGGTCCGTTCAACCCCCGTCTTGCGTATCCAGGCGGTCCGATTGTGGACATCGCCATCGACCCCGACGACTGGACGAAAGCCTACATCATCGACAGCAATGGCCAGGTTTTCATGACGACCAACCAGGGATTCATGGGGACGTGGAGAAACATCACCGGCGACCTTGCGTCATTTACAACGACTCTTACATCCATCGACGTCGTTAAGCCGGCGTCGACGCCCGGCAAGGAAGTGGTGATCGTTGGTGCCGGCGCTTCGGTCCCTACGGGCAACACGTTCCTCACCGGATCCGGCGGCGTCTATCGAACCATCGATCCCTTGAATCCTCCGATCGGCGGCAATGTTTGGACACGCTACGGACAGAATCTTCCCAACGCCATCATCAGCGACATCGATTACGACAGGACGGACGACCTGTTGCTCGTCGGCACCCATGGCCGGGGCGCCTGGACTCTGGACAACGTCGGAAACACCATTGCCCAACCCGGCGTGTTGCGGATCACCGGCGATACGAACTCTCCGAATCAGAACGACAACATTGTTCTCCGCCGCAACGCGACGAACCCCATCATGCTCGACGTCTTTCTGAACAGCGCCGCACCTGTCTTTTCCGTGCCCGCAGCGACTCTTTCTCAAATCATCGTCAACGGCCTGGGCGGAGATGACACCCTCACGCTGGACCTTTCCGCCGGTAACTTTATTCCCAAAGGCGGTCTCAACTTCGATGGCGGCGGCAACGGCGGTGGTGGCGACAAGCTTCGTATCATTAATGTAGGCGCCCTGGCGGTGGTGGACACCCCGTCCGCCACGATTAACGGCAACGGCACGATGACGGTTGGCACGACAACCGTAAACTACGCGGGGCTCGAGCCGATTCTTGTGACGGGCGCTGTCAGCTTTACATTGATCACGCCGAACGGGGCGGATGCCATTCTCATCGACACTCCGGCTGCGGCACAGGCGCGGATCTCCGGACAAAGCGGCGGAGTTGGATTTGAAAGTGTCACGCTGTCCGGTATCCCGACGGTGACGCTGGATTTGCGAACAAACAATGGCGTCGCCAGCGACGTTGTAACCACGAGCGCGGCAGTACATCTTGCCGTGCCCAACATGAACTTTGTCATTCTCGAAGGAAATGGCACAAACGATGTCCTGAACGTCGATGCCGGCAACAAGGACCTGATCATCGACCGGGATCACCTCACCGTAACCGGGAGCCGGCCCACGCTTCTCGCCAACATCGAACGAATTAATCTGACGAACGCCGCGAAGATCACGGTCTTTGGCGATGATGCCGCAAACAACCTAAATGTTACAGCCGCCACCCCGACATCAGGTTCGCTTCGACTCGACAGTGGTCCGCTCGTTGTGTTCGACACCGTCCAGCGGCTGGTCTACATCGCACGCGATGGTTCCGACAAACTGAACATCACCAATCCCGCCGGGACGATCTTTGCACCGCCCGCAGGAATCTTCTATGACGGTGGAGGTCAGTCCGGAGATTCTCTCGCATTGCTCGGTGGAGGCAGCGCCGCGTTCACAGAGTTTTATACCGTCGGTCCTGCCAACGGAGACGGCGTCATCCAATTCAGCGGGCCCATTGCTCTCACGTTAACGTTTACAGGACTCGCACCGGTCACCGACACCGTTGCCGTGTCGCTGCTCACGGTTACCGCAACAGCCGCCGGCAATACCATCGTCCTCGACGATGGAGCACTACCCGGCGACAGCCTGCTTCATCTCTCCATTGATCTCTTCGAACCCATCGACTTCTTCGCCAAGACGGCTCTTCTCGTATCCGGTATCGGCGGCAATGACCTGATCAACATCAATTTCACGGAAGCCACGTCCGGTCTCGCGGTTCTCACGGTCGACGCCGGAAGCGGCGATGATCTGGTCACTCTGGCCAGCGGTGTTCCGATTATCACGACAGTCTTTGGCGGCGATGGCAACGATGCCATCTATGGCAATGATCGGAACAACAGGTTCTTTGGCGACGCCGGACGCGACCTGATTCTTGCCGGCGCGGGCATCGATGAGATTCACGGCGGAGCCGGCAACGATTTCATCGAGTCGGGAAGCGGCAACGATATCGTCTCCGGCGACGACGGAGACGATGTGATCCTTGCCGGATCCGGCGATGACACGGTGTTCGGCAACCTCGGGAACGATTTTCTGGAGGGTGACGAGGGCATCGATCACCTCGACGGCGGCGCCGGCGATGACCAGATCTTCGGCGGCCAGGACGACGACGTTCTCCTCGGGCAGGACGGCGCGGATTTAATTTCCGGCGGTGACGGCGTTGACGAGATTCATGGCGGCGCTGGAAATGACGCGCTGTCGGGCGATACCGGCAACGATCAAATGTATGGAGACGACGGCGACGACACCATTCAAGGCAATCTCGGCGATGACATGCTTAATGGCGGCAATGACAGCGACCAGATTCTGGGCGGCGCCGGCGATGACCAGATACTGGGTGGTACCGGAGATGACAGTCTCGACGGCGGCGAAGGAAACGATACGCTCTCCGGCGAAGATGGTGACGACTATCTTACCGGCGGATTCGGCACCGACACGCTTGGCGGCGGCACCGGCAACGACGAACTCGTCGGAGGCGGCGGTGTGGGTGACTCGCTGTTGGGTGAAGCGGGGGATGACATTCTTCGAGGTTCCGATGACGGTGTGGATATCATCACCGGCGGCCCAGGCCGCGACCGGATCTTCGGCAACGGCGGCAATGATCAGATTTCCGGCGGCGCCGATGACGATATTATCGACGGTGGCGCCGGCGACGACTTGATCAGGGGTGACAGTGGCAGCGATCTGCTGGTTGGCGGCGCGGATCACGACGTCCTCTATGGTCAGAGTGCCTCAGACATCGGAGAAGATTTCTCCGTGGACTATCTCTACGGGGACTTCGGCACGAACGGCAATGAAGCGGGCTCGGGTCGAGATCAACTCTTTGGCCAGGGTGGCAACGATGAAATCTACGGTGAAGGCGGCGATGATCTGATCCAGGCCAGTCCCGGACTCTCCGTCATTGAGACGAGCGGTGGCGCAAGCAACCTCGTGGACTTCGGATCCGGAGAGTCCGCCGTGCCGAGCGACTTTGTTCCTCCAACTCCGACTCCTGCTCCAGGCGTGATGCCGACCGGCCCTCCGTTGCCATCGCCGGCTACATTGCCGTTTGGAACGGATTACTTCGGGCGCTGGTCGGAATTTGAGGGTTCGGCAACAGGTGAAGGACTGACTCCGGGAAGTAATCTTGCTCTCGAGCCGGCGGTCGCGTCGAAAGCCGGGGAAATTTATGTGGCGTGGGCCGACGCACGCAGCGGCAACTTTGAAATCTATCTTGCACGTCACACGGCAGCGGGCTGGGAGGAACTTGCCGGTAGCGCGCATGGCGGCGGCATCAGCGCCAGCACCGGCGAATCCCGCCGGCCTTCCATAACCATTGATGCATCCGGAAACCCGGTCGTTGCGTGGACCGAATTCAGCGGCACGGCCAGCGATATCCGTGTTGCTCGATTCGATTCCGGCACTTCGACATGGGTGGCTCTGGGTTCTTCGCTGGGCGCGGGCGGCATCAGCGGCAGCGGGGCAGCGGATCAGTCCCGGATCGTCAATACTTCCGCCGGTCTCGTCGTTGCCTGGCTGGATCATTCCAGCGGCGCAATCACGAACGTCTATGTTCGCCGCTTCAACGGCGCGGCATGGCTCGAACTGAACTCTGGGGCCGTCACTTCAGCGACGGCCACAGGCGTATCGCGTTCGGCGACAACCGTGGCCGATCTCGCACTGGCAACCGACGGCAACAAAGTAGCCGTCGGCTGGACGCAACAAGTTGGAGCAAACAGGGAAATCTACGTCCGTGAATTCAGCGCGGGCGTCTGGAACGAATTGGCCGGCTCGGCTTCCGGCGGCGGTATCAGCTTAAACGCCGGCGCAAGCACGGCAGCGAACCTCAGCTATTTCGGCGGCGCACTCTTTGCGGCGTGGCAGGATCTCACCAGCGGGAATTTTGAAATTTACGCGAAGCGTTTCAGTGGCGGCATCTGGCTCGAAGCCGGTGCCGGCGCATCGACGGGAACAGGCGTCTCTGCAACCGCGGGCGCCGCGTTGATGCCGAAATTGGTGAGCGACGGAACGGCGCTCTATCTGGTATGGCTCGATAACCGCGTCGGGAATACGACTGCCAATCTCACCGACATCTATGCGAAGAAGTGGAACGGCGCGGCGTTTGCGGAAGAACTCGCCGGCGATGCGAGCTTCCAGGGAATCCATTCGACCGGTGCCGCCGCGCCTCTGTCATTCGAACTCGCAACTGACGGTAGCGGACACCCATTCATCGCGTGGAGCGATGCAGGTACGGGCCGTCCGGAGGTCTACGTCCGAGGCAATGTGTTTAATCTGCAGCGGGTCTTTACCGCCAATACCACGACTTCCGTGCAATCCATACTCGACAATCAGGACCTCGGTCCCGGCGACGTGATTCTGGTCGAATCGGGAACATACTCCGCCGGCTTCACATTGAGCGCTGCCGATGCCGGAGTCCTCATTCTTGGCAGGCCCGGCGGCATTGCCGCAATACAAGGCTCGGTGACGGTGACCAGCAACAGCACGGATCCTGTGGTGTTGCAAAACCTCAATCTTACCGGTGGCGTTGCGCTGAATGGCGCCGGCAACGTGACGCTTGTTGGTAACAGTGTCGGTTCTTCTCTCAGCATCAATGGTGGCTCGAACAATCAAATCGTTCACAACTCGGTTGCGATCTCTTCAGGCACAGCCCTCACACTGACCGGTGCCACGATTGGCGCCGTGATCGAATACAACACGATCACGGGAGGGACAATTGGGATTGCGATCAGCGGTGGCAGCGCCTCGAATGTTTCGATTCGCGGCAACGTGCTCGCCAACAGCGCGACGGGCATTTCGCTTCTTTCCGCCGCAAGCGGCAACATCAGCGCCAACGATCTCAGCGCTTCCGGTACGGGGCTGAACATAGCAGCGCCATTCGCTGGAATCATCGAGAGTAATGACATCCACGGCGCCGGCGTCGGTGTCGCTTACAACGCGCGGGCCGTGCTCTCCGCCAATCGCATCCACAACAACGCCACTGGCGTTACCGCAACGGTCGCAAGTACCGTCGACGGATTCGGTTTTGCCGGAACAGGCCTGCCGAACGAGATTTTCGCAAACGCAACGGGAGTGAATCTTACCGGGCGCATGCAGAATCAGCACATCTTCGGCAACGTGCTGGGTGTTTCCGGAACGGGAATCCTGGGCGGTGACGATTTCGCAAAACCGAATCTGATTGAACTCAACACCACGGGTGTCAATTTCAGCGGACCGATTCAGTTCAACCGGATTGCGCGAAACATGGTCGGTGTCCTGGCGCAAGCCAACCAGTTGATCGTCCACAATCTCATCTATCGAAACACGCAGTATGGCGTTCAAGTCACGGGGAAAGCCGACGTCCGGATCATCAACAACACGTTCTATGCCCCGCAAGGCGACAATATCCGCATCGATGCGGCCTCAACCGGAACGGAAATACTGGACAACATTTTCTGGGCGGAAACGGGTTACGACATCTATGTTGCCAATGACAGCCAGAGTGGATTCTGGAGCGACTACAACGACCTCTATATCAGCGGCACGGGGAAGATCTTCTACTGGACGAAGGATTTCTATGATGTCCTGGATCTTCAGGCCGACGTTGCGCTGTTCGATCTCCACTCCATCGGCACGACGGTTGTCAGCCCCAGCGGGGCTTCGCCGCAATTCCTGAATCGCGGTCAGAACGATTTCGGGGTTTTCGACCTCGTTGCCGGCCGCCGGTTTTCGAACCCCACAGTGGATGCGTCCGATCCTCGGATCGATAAGGGCCTGCCGGGCTTCTATCAGAATCTGCTGACCAACTCCGATTTCGAATCCGGAGTCTCGAACTGGATCGTCAATCAGGACGCGACAACGAAAGGCAGCAGCCCCGGCGCATTTTCAGGAACGAGTTACTTTTATGCGCGAGGCAACAGCAAGGGATTCGCCGAGCAGACCATCGATTTACTTGCTGCGGGATTCAGCTCAACGGCTTTGGACTCTGAAGATCTCGTTGTCGTGTTTGGCGGGCGAATTCGTTCCCTCAACGAGAGTCCGATCGATCAGGGCCAGATCCTTCTTACGTTCCTGGATCAGAATGGCGTGTCCATCGGTTCCACCATCACGGCAAAAGCGGGAAACACCGCCGATCGATGGGAACTGGCCGGTGCCCGCGCGCATCTGCCTAACGGCACCCGAAGCGTTCGTTATCGTTTCGAGTCGGACCGCCAATCCGGCACGACAACCGACAGCTATCTCGACGCGGCGTTCCTTTACGTTCAGGCGGATACTCTTTCGCCCGACCAGGGAGCATACGGCAACACAGCGGCGGAGCTGGCAACAAGCCGCGCTCACATCGCGCTCCGCTTTCCGGATCTGTATGTCGATTGGGAGAGCGATCATTTCCGGTCGATACTCTGGGATTCGTATAACAACGTCAACGAGTCTCTGGTGCGAATCGATCTCTATCAGGATGGGCCGGACGGTCCGGCATTCCTGCAAAACATCGTGTCGGCAACCCCGGACGACGGCGAGTTCAGCTGGAGTCCCGGCAGCAATGCCATTGGCTTCGGTACGCGAGGACTGCGTATTCAGGTTTCACTCGTCAGCGATGATTCTGTACTGGATCGTTCGATTGAAACGTTCGCAGTACCCGAAGACGGCTCCACGTACTGGGTCGATGACAGCAGCAATGTGAACGACGAGTACACACTTTCCGTCGCCGGTTCCAACCGAAACACCGGCAAGAGCGCATTTTCTCCCAAGCCGAATCCGATCAATGTGCTTCGCATTTACGAACTGGGCGCCGGCGCAACGCTGAACGTCGACACCGGACTGTATCCGCTGATTTACTCGGCAGCGCTGACGTCAAAATCCGGCAGCCTGCTTGGAGCAGACCGGGGTTTCCTGTTCCGTGGCCCGACGGATGCGGCAAAAGTTGCGGAGTTCAGCACGGCGATTCCCAACAATCTCAATGAAACCCTGATCGATCTCGACGATGCCGATCTGATGCAGATCCGTTTCCTGACCCTCACGGGCGGCAAGTATGGTTTGCATGCGACCGGATCCACCACCGGTCTCGTCGCCGAACGGCTGACGATAAGAAATACAGCGCTTCACGGAGTCTTTATCGAAGGCCAGAGCGATTTCACTCTGCTGAAAGACCTGACGATCGCCGGTGCGTCAGGGAGCAACGACGGCGTTGCCGTGGTCGGGGGAAGTGGCGGAACCATTGAGAATCTTGTCAGTTCATCGAACCGCTTCGGTCTGTCGGTCAACGGGGCGACCGTCGTGAACATCAATGGTGCGAAGTTCTTCAACAATCGTGCCGCGGGAATGAGAATCGATGGCAATACCGGCGGAACGTGGAACAACGTTGAGGCCAGCGGAAACCCGACGGGAATCGAAGAGTTCGGCTTTGCCGCCGCGACAATCAACAACGCTCTTCTTCACGACAATTCCAGCGTGGGGCTGTCGACAACAGGATTCACATCACCGATCGACGTTTTGAACTCCAGGATTTTCGCCAACGGCACTGGAGTCATCATGAACAAGGGCCAGATCATCGGCAATGATATCTACAACAATGCCGGTACAGGCATTCTGTCGCCGGCATTCGGACTTGTTGTGAGGGGCAATACGATTTACTCCAACGATATCGGACTGCTCGACACAGCCGGTAACAGCGGAGCCGGCGCCTACACCATCCAGAACAATCTTTTCTATGCGAACCGAACCGCTTCGATTCGATTGACGTCCGGATCGGTGACCGCTTTCGAAATCGTCAACAACACGATTTACGAACCAACCGCAGATGGAATCTTTGCGACGGGTGTGCACGGCGTTCATTTGCGAAACAACATCATCTGGACTCAGGCCGGTTACGGTATTCGAATCGCCAACGACAGCCAGTCGGGTTTCCAATCCAACTTCAATCTGTTGCGCGCCACGTCCACCGGCAAGGTCGGGTTCTGGCAGGGCGATCGTATCGGGCTCGTGGATTGGCAGAACGCGAACCTGCAGGATGCCGACAGTATTACGGGCGATCCGCTTTTCGTCGATGCGGACGGCATTGATGCAATTCTGGGTGCGACAGGATCTCCAGGTCTGACGTCGACATTCTTCCCGAACAGAACGCTCTTTGGATCGCCGGTGCTGACGCGCATCGACAGTCAGGTGAATTCCCCTGCGTTTGCCGGCGCTCCCGATGCGCTGCTTCAGGATGACAACTGGTCTGCGCGATGGTCCGGTTTTGTCCGGCTCGATGCCGCGGGCGTCTATACATTCTTCACGAATGCCCTTGGGCCTCAACGGCTCCTGATCAACGGCCTGCCGGTTATCGTCGATTTCAGCAGCCCTTCCGGGATCGAACAAAGCGGTACTTTCACTGCGGCGGCTGCAGGTTTTGTGTCCATCACCTACGAGATCGCAGACGATGGCGGATCGTCGCAACCCCGTATTGAATGGATCGTCCCGGGCGGGGTTCGGCAGCCAATTCCAGCGGCCCAATTATCGCGGACTGCTGCGAACTTCAGCGACGGCCTGGATGACAATTTCCATGAGCAGTCGCTCTTTGGCAGCTTCAAGCCGGGATCCGGATTCTCACCAGACGCAGCGCAAAGCCCGGCGATTGATCGCGGCGCTCCGGGAGATCCGTTTGGCAACGAACCGTTGAACAACGGCGGCTTCGTCAACATAGGTGCATACGGAAACTCCATCGAAGCCTCAAAGAGCGCGGCGCAATATATTCTGATCGCGAATCCGAATGGAGGCGAGCTGCTGCCGCAGGGAAGCAGTTTCAACATTCGCTGGCGGTCCAGCGGCTTCGGCGGCAGCGTCGATATCGAATACTCGACAAATGGCGGCGCCTCCTATCAGACGCTGAGCGCCAATGAAACCAACGACGGTTCTTATCTCTGGTCGGTCAATGCAACGTTCACTCCGTCGACGCAGTATTTCATTCGAATCACCTCCCTCGATTCGCCCGCGGTCTCGGACAGTTCCAATGCGCCGTTCACGGTAACGTTGCCGATTTCCGCGTTTTACATCAACGACGCGTCAACGATCGGCGATGAATACACCACCGCGCCGGGAAGCGACGCCAATGACGGTTTGAGTGCGGCGACACCGAAAGCGTCGCTGGCGGCGTTGATTGCGGCATACGATCTGAATCCAGGCGACGTCGTTTATGTGGACACCGGTGCGTATCTGCTCACGGGAAACATTGTGATCGCGAACGGCGACTCCGGAGTCAAGATTCAGGGTCCGGTGGGGTTGGGTCATGAAGCGTTGCTCGACAGGGGAAACCGGACACTCACGACGGCGCGCGCCATCGAACTGGACAACGCCGACAACGTGACAGTGTCACGTCTATCGGTGACGGGTGCTTACGACGGCATTTACGTCTACAACGGATCGAGCGGCTTCACACTGGACCATTCCCGGGTTTTTGAAAACAACAATACCGGACTGAACATCACGGAAGCCACGTCCAGCGGGGCAGTGATCCAGGACAACATCTTCTACGGCGATGCGTCCGCCGGGGGTGCCGGAAAAGACCAGGATTGGGACGTGCTTATCCGCGGGATCGATCCGACCGTCGTGCGCAACGAGGCGTACCACACGAATATGCGCAATGGCTTCGGCGACCGTCGAGGCATCGATTTGGAGAATGTCGGTGCAAATGCCGTGGTGCGCGACAACCTGGTGCACGACAACGGAATTCAGGGCAGTGGATACGGAATGGTCGTGACCGGAACCGGGTTTGATATTTCGGGCAACGTGGCGCGAGACAATTCGCACGGTTTCTATTTCCAGGACACGGATGGAGGTGCGGTTCTGGGCCGCGCTCACGACAACGTGGCATACGGAAATGATATTGGCTTCGAGTTCATCCAGGCCGGCCAGTATGAGGATGACCAGGCTTACGACAACACCACGGGTTTTTCCGTAAACCTGTATTCCGTAGGGACCGTGGTCCGGGCGATAGCGTGGCGCAACACGACGGGAGTTAGCCTGCTGCAGGTTCCGTCGTCCATCATGACGTTTCGCGATTCACTGGTCTATGGAAACGGCACCGGAATATTTGTATTTGCACGGGACACCGTTGTCAGCGGCAACATCGTTCATGACAACGGCACAGGTATTCACGTCAGCGGTTCTTCCGGAGGAACGGGAGGGCCGGTGAATGGCGTGACGCTCATCGACAACCTGGTCTACAACAACACCGTGCGCGGCGTGTACATCCAGGACGCGAACCTGTCCAACCTCGCCGTTCCCGTGATGCAGAACAATACGGTGTTTGAACCGAAGGCAAACGCCGTCGAGCTTGTAGGCGGTACATTCAACGTTCAGCTTTTTAACAATATTCTCGTATCCGGCGGCGCCGGCCATTACGCCATCAATGTGGCCCTCAGCGCGCAGTCCGGATTTGTCAGCGACTACAACGATCTGTATACGATCGACGGCGCGCAGATCGGCCTGTGGCAGGTGCCCCTGGCGACGCTGGCGGACTGGCGCTTTGAACTGGGATTCGATTCGCATTCGCTTTCGCTGGACCCGCTGTTTGTCGATCCAGATGGCGCGGATGGCGTGCTGGGATTCCGGGAGTTTGGCGGATTGAAGTTCGAAGGTTTTAGCAATCCGACATTCACCGGTACGCCCGCAGTCACAGGCGTCGATCGCGTCGTGGACATACCGCAGACGGGCGGTGCACTGAAACCGGGACTGAATTTCGTGAATGTCTCCGTACGCTGGAGCGGCGATATCTATCTGCCGGTGGCAGGAAACTACACGTTCTTCATCAAGTCGCTGGAGCCGCAGCGTCTGGTTATCGGAAATACCACCGTGATCGACGACTTCACGAACCCTTCCCGTACGGAGCAAAGCGGCGTCTACACCGCGGCATCGGCCGGCTGGGTATCCATTCGATATGACGTCTCCGACATCACCGGCGGACTGGTGCAGGCACGACTGGAATGGATAACGCCGGACTTCCCGATCCGACGGCTGATTCGTGCGCAGGAAATTCCTGGAGCGGGAGCGGTCGCAATCGCCGGATCCCGGCAGGTATTGCGCTACCAGCCTGACACCGTCACGACTGGGCAGGATGACGATTTCCACCTGTCCTCGACGGCAGGCAGTTATCACGGAGGCTTGTTCACCGCAGACGCGGCGAACTCACCCGGAATCGATGCCGGCAATCCCACGTCGCCGTTTGGCAATGAACCGGCTCCCAATGGTTCGCGGATCAATCTGGGCTTTGAAGGTAATACGGCACAGGCGTCGAAGAGTTCCGCGCAATCGGTGCAGGTGCTGTCCCCCAATGGTCTGGAAAAATTCCGGGAGGGCCAGCAGGTATCGATACTGTGGCATACCGATGGACTTGGCGCGCCGGTTCCATTTTCTCAGGTCGTGTTGGGAGACCAGCCGATCGCCTACTACCGATTTGGCGAAGCGGCCGGGACAACGGCGGCGGATAGCTCCGGCAACGGCAGAACCGCAACGTACGTGAACGGAGTGACGCTTGGAGTTTCGGGAGCATTCGCATCCGACAACAACACGGCCGCCCAGTTCGATGGGGTGAATGATTTCGTGCAGCTGCCGTCGGGCTTCGCCGATTTCAGCCAGGGATTCAGCGCCGAAGTCTGGGCGTTCCCCACGGCGGTTGGAAGCTGGCAGAGATTCTTCGATCTGGGCAGCGGACCAAACTCCGACAACATCGTTCTGGTCCGAGAAGGCACGACGAACAATCTCTATTTCGTCGTACTTTCCGGTGGTACAGCCGGCGCTGTTGTTCGTGCGACCAATGTCATCGAACTCAACAAGTGGCAACAGTTCGCCGTAACGATGGACGCGACGGGGCTGGTCACTCTCTATAAGAACGGAGACGTGATCGCGACGGGAACAACGACAGTGCCGAGGAATATCAACCGGACTGTCAACCTTGTCGGTAAGAGCAATTTCTCCGATTCCTATTACTCGGGAAAGATGGACGAGTTCTCGGTCTACGACAAGGCGCTGACGGCGGAACAGATCCGAAGCCACTATCTCTCGCTGGACCTGGGCAGCGTCCGCATCGATCTTGTGCGTGGAAACAATCCTGCCGCCGTGGCCACGATTGCGGCATCGACGAAGAACGACGGCGTGTTCAACTGGACTGTGCCTGCCGGATTGGTTCCCGGCAATGATTACCGCGTTCGCGTCCGATCATCGTTGTTGCCGGCGGAGGACTTGTCCGATCTGCCGTTTGTGATTACCACGGCGTCGCATGATTTCTACGTGAACGATAATTCTCTTGTTGGCGATGAGTACTCGACGGCAGTTGGCGACAACTCCAACTCCGGTACAACTCCCGCCGATCCGGTCGACTCCATCATTGCCTTGCTCAATGCTTACGATCTGGAGCCCGGCGATGTGATTCATGTCGACACGGGTGTCTATCTTCTTACCGCAAACATCGTGATTGGAAACACGGACTCCGGAGTGTCCATTCAGGGACCGGTCGGATTGGGGCATGAAGCATTGCTGGATCGAGGAAATCGATCGTTGTCTTCCGCGCGTGCCATTGAACTGAACAACGCCGATAACGTGACACTGACGCATCTTTCGGTGACCGGTGCATACGACGGCATCTACGTCAACAACGGATCGAGTGGCTTCACGCTGGATCATTCCCGATCGTTTGAGAACAACAGTACGGGCCTGTTCATCGTGGAAGCCACGTCGAGCGGCGCCTTGATTCAGGACAATGTGTTCTACGGCGATGCTTCCGTCAGCGGCGCGTCCGGAAAGGATCAGGACTGGGATGTTCTGATTCGTGGTGTCGATCCGACAGTTCTGCGCAACGAGGCGTATCACACGAATATGCGCAACGGCTTTGGAGACCGGCGCGGTATCGAGATGGAGAATGTCGGCGCCAATGCCGTGGTTCGCGACAACCTGGTGCACGACAACGGATTCTCGGGGGCCGGCTATGGACTCGTGGTGACCGGTACAGGATTTGACATCTCCGGCAACGTGGCGCGGGATAATTCCCACGGCTTTTTCTTCCAGGATACGGATGCCGGCACGAATCAGGGCCGCGCTCACAATAACGTCGCGTATGGCAACGACAGCGGCTTCGAATTCACCCAGTCCGGTATTTACGAGGACAACGAGGCGTTCGATAACACAACAGGATTTATCTCAAACCTGTATTCCGGCGGTACGGTTGCCCGAGTCACGTCCTGGCACAACGTTACTGGTGTAAGCATCCTCCAGGTGCCGTCGGTGGTCACGAGTTTCCGCGACTCGTTGATCTATGGCAACACCACGGGAATATTTGTTTTTGCACGCGACACCGTCGTGAGCGGCAACATCGTGCACGATAACGCCACCGGCATTCAGGTGAGCGGTTCCTCGGGAGGCACCAGTGGGCCGGTTCCGGGAATCTCACTGGTCAATAACCTTGTCTATGACAATTCGCTTCGCGGAATACTTCTCCAGGACACGAACTTCTCCGATCCCACTGTCCCGGTCATGCGAAACAACACCGTCTTCGAATTGGCTTCGAATGCGCTGGAGATTACGGGTGTTGTGCTGAACGTGCAGTTGTTCAACAACATTCTGGTGTCCGGCGGCGCAGGCCACTACGTCATCTTATCCAGCGACAATGCGCAGCGCGGATTCGCGAGCGACTACAACGATCTGTATGCATTCAATGGCGCGCAGGTGGGATTCTGGCAGCTGCCGCTGGTATCGCTGGCGGACTGGCGATTTGCTCTCGGCTTCGACGCGCATTCGCTTTCCGCCGATCCGCTCTTCGTCGATCCGGATGGCGCCGATGGCGTGCTGGGATTACAGGAGTATGGCGGATTAAGGTTCGAAGGTTTTAGCAATTCCACGTTCAGCGGTACGCCGGTTGTCACGGGGATCGATCGTGTTGTCGATATCCCTTCGACCGGGAGCGCGCTCAAGACCGGGCTGCCGGCGGACAATGAATCGGTGCGATGGAGCGGCGAAATATTCCTTCCGGTGGCGGGGAATTACAGCTTCTTCATCAAGTCGCTCGGGCAGCAAAGACTGACCATTAACGGGGTTGTCGTGATCAACGACTTTGCTCCACCGCGGGGATCTCAGACAGAGCAGAGCGGAGTCTTTACGGCGGCGGGGCCGGGATGGGTGTCGATCGTTTACGATGTCGTCGATCCGGGATTCCCCAACGGGGGAGTCGCACAGGCAAGGCTGGAATGGACCACACCGGACAATCCGTCGAGACGCCTGATCCGTTCCCAGGAAATTCCCGGAGTCGGTGCCATCGCGATAGCCGGTGAGCGACAGATCCTGCGCTATCAGGCCGGCACCACAACCCTCGGTCAGGATGATGATTTCCATCTTTCCTCGACAGCGGGAAGTTATCACGGAGGCTTGTTCGCGCCAGACACCGTGGATTCTCCGGCCATCGATGCGGGCAATCCTCTTTCACCGTTCAACAACGAACCCACACCCAACGGAGCGCGCGCCAACCTGGGCTTCGAAGGGAATACCACACAGGCTTCGAAGAGTGCCGCCCAGCTGATACAGGTACTTTCACCGAACGGCCTGGAAAAGTTTCTGACCGGCCAGCAAGTATCCATTCAGTGGAATTCCGATGGATTCGGTGTGCCGGTTACTTATTCGCAGGCCGTTCTTGCAGATCAGCCTGTCGCCTACTATCGCTTTGGCGAATCGGCCGGGACAACGGCAGCAGATAGTTCCGGCAACAACAGAACCGCAACGTACGTCAACGGAGTGGCGCTGGGAATGTCGGGTGCATTGTCCGGCGACAGCAACACTGCCGTGCAGTTTGACGGGGTGAATGATTTTGTACAGGCTCCCACGGGCTTTGCCGATTTCACTCAGGGTTTCAGCGCGGAAGTGTGGGTATTCCCAACGGCGGTCGGAACCTGGCAGAGGTTCTTCGATTTTGGCAACGGTCAAAGCGACAACATTATTCTCGCTCGGGAATCCACGACCAATAACCTGGTCTTCGAGGTGTTGTCGGGGACGACGACAATTGGACTGGTGCGGGCGTCCAATGTGATTGAACTGGGCAAGTGGCAGCAGTTTGCCGTGACGCTGGATGCTGCCGGGGCGGTGGTGCTCTACAAGAACGGACAACTGATCGCCACGGGAACCACGTCTGTGCCGCGGAACCTCAATCGCAGTTCGAACCTGATCGGAAAGAGCAATTACCCGGACGCGCTGTATGCAGGCCGGATGGACGAACTTTCCTTCTACAACACGACATTGTCGGCAAAACAAGTACGCAGCCACTATGCCCGGCTGATCAATGTCGACAACGTCTCCATCGACCTCGTGCGCGGCAACGATCCAACTGCGGTCGTCGCGATTGCGGCATCGACTGCAGATGACGGACTGTTCAACTGGACTGTTCCGGGGGGGCTGGTACCGGGCAACGACTATCGGATTCGTGTCCGCTCGACACTCTCGCCCGCGGAAGATTTGTCGGATCTGCCGTTTCTTATCGCGGCAGCGACACATGACTTCTACGTGAACGACAATTCGCTCGCCGGAGATGAATACACGACGGCTATCGGCAACAATGCCAACTCCGGCACTTCGCCGGACAGTCCGGTTCGGTCCATTTACGCGCTCCTCAATGCCTACGACATGAATCCCGGTGATGTCATTCACGTCGACACCGGTACCTATCTCACGCCAATCAACATTCGCATTGGTGCAGAGGACTCGGGCGTGACGATTGCCGGGCCGCAGCTCGGTGGAACGGCGTTGCTGGACCGGCACAATGCGAGCGGCCATCCTTCCGACGATGAAAGGCACTACGTCATTGAAATTGCCTCCGCGAGCGATGTCACGATCCGCGGACTCACTCTCACCGGAGGCGAACAGGGACTCCATGCGGAAGGAGCTGTACGGCTGCGCGTGGAAAACACGATCGCGTTCAACAATGCCAACTGGGGATTTTATGCCGATCAGGCAAGTACCGCGCCCGTGTTCCTCGGCAACCAGGCATTCGGGACGACAGGCGACCAGACCACCGATCAGGATACCGGAATCGAAATTCGGGGGAGTGATGCGCGGATCGAAAACAACACGGCCTACAAGATCGGCGTGCAGTTCGGATCCGGAATCGTCGTTGGCAATTCGTCCGGATCGTTCCACGTCTTCGGTGGGATCGTGCGCGGCAACCTCAGTTACAACAACATCAATGGCATTCTGGTTTATGGCGGCCAGACCGACGTCAGCGTCAACGAAGCCCGCGATAACGACCTTGGAATCTATGTCGTCGACTACGATGGCAACGCAACCGATCCACGATCGCTGGTCCATGACAACTTCGTTCACGACAACGATGTACAGGGCATCATTGCCGAACGAAACGTGGAAGTATTCAATAACGTTGTCCGGGCCAATGACGGGACGGGCATCCAGGTCAATGGCGCCTCCAATACACTGATTCATGACAATGTGGTTTCGCTCAGTGTCACCGGCATCTATGCCGACAGTGGCGCGACGATCCAGCACAACCGTGTGTTCGGCAACAGCGGCTCGGGCATCGTGACCGTCAGTTTCTCAGGTGATGTTCTGGAAAACCTGGTCTACGGCAACAGCGTCGGCATCGAGGTGAACAATTTCCAGACGGGGCCCACCATCAAGGACAACCTCATCTATGACAATACCAACACGGGGATCTTCGTCCATGACGCGGGCTTGAACGCCAGTGGCGCCGGGATTCGACTGATCAACAACACCGTCTTTCAGGATGTCGGCAGCGCAATCAAACTGCAAAACAACGGCCCGAACATGCGGCTGTTCAACAACGTCATCATGATTAACGGCGGATTCGGTATCGAAGTGATTGGAACAGTCACGGGCCTCGAAAGTGATTACAACGATGTCTTCCTCGGAACCGCTGGCGCAAGCTTCGGCAAATGGCTGACGACGACAGCCGTGGATATCGGCGCCTGGCGTGCGGCCACGGCGGCAAGCCTGGGCACGGCAAAAGACAGTCACAGTGTATCCGCGGATCCTCTGTTCATTGATATCAACGGCGCGGACAATCTCCTGGGCTGGGATCGCGTCACCGCCAGTTCTCCGCTCTCGGATTTCGGCGGCGATGACAATTTCCATCTCTCGGCAGGATCGCCCGCGATTGACGCGGCACAGAGTGATCCGCCTGATACTCCGGTAGCACCTGCGGTGATCGCGCCTGTGACGGATCTTGAAAGCCTGGGCAGAGTCGATGACCCGGGAAAAACCAACACGGGTGCGGGGCCGTTCACCTTCTACGACATGGGCGCTTTCGAATTCCAGGGATCGTCTCTGGATGCGATTCCGCCAACTGTTGTGAGCGTCGGAATTGTTGTGGATTCGAGTACCGGCAATCCCGCCAGCCGGATCGTGATCACGTTCAGTGAATCCGTCGATGCGATTGATGCGCGGGCTTCGTCGAGTTATGAGTTGCGGGAAGCGGGTGTCGATACCATTCTCGGCAATACAGACGACATCTTATTTGCTCTCGTTCCGCATTACACCTCGGGATCGTTGGTCGCGACGATCGATGTGATTGTGCCGGGTGGAGGGGCACTGCCCTCCGGCAAATATCAATTGACGATCCGCGGCAACGGCGGCATTCACGATCTCGCCGGCCTGAAGCTCGATGGAGATGCAAATGGCACGCCGGGCGGCGACTTCGTTGTGATTAACCGTTCACCGGTGGTTCAATCCATATCCAACGCCACCGTGGGTGAAGGAAGCCTGCTGACTTTCACCGCCACGGCGAGCGACCCGGACGGCCCGGCTGCCGACCTGACCTTCAGTTTGTCGCGCGCTCCGGCTGGAGCAACGATCAACGCCATAACGGGTGTCTTCCAGTGGACGCCCACGGAAGCGCAGGGACCGGGAACGTACAACGTCGATGTCGTCGCGACGGACAAGGGAACGCTTAAGCTCACCGGAGTTCAGACCTTCACGATAACGGTCTCCGAGGTCAACGCCGCGCCCGTTCTCAATGCGATCGGCAACAAGACCGTCAACGAAGGAGCCCTGCTGACGTTCACGGCGACAGCATCGGATTCGGATGTCCCTCTCAATACGCTCACTTTCAGCCTGGATGCAGGCGCCCCCGCGGGCGCAACCATCAATCCCGTCACCGGGGTTTTCAGCTGGACTCCGGCAGATGGTCCGTTCGTTGCCGCGATCACGGTACGAGTCAGCGATAGCGGCAACCCGTTGATGAGCGACTTCGAAACCATTAACGTTACGGTAAACAACGTTGCTCCGACATTGACGATTTCGGGATTGCCAGGCGCGCTGGAAGGTAGCCCGTTTCCGTTGAATCTGACTGCGAGTGACCCGGGCTCCGACACCATCGCCACGTGGCAGATCACCTGGGGCGATGGAGTGGTAAGTTCGGTAGCCGGTAATTCGCCGTCGGCAGCACACACGTATGCCAACGGTCCGGCGTCTCGAACCATTACCGCGACGGCGACGGATGAAGACGGTACCTTCACCTCCAATTCGATTACTGTGAACGTGGCCAACGTTCCGCCCGTCGTCATTGCCGGGCCGAACAGGATTGTGACGAAAGGGAAACCGCTTGCCTTCAGCGGAAGCTTCACCGATCCCGGCGCGGATACGCACACGGTGCTGTGGACATTTGGAGATGGTGCCACTGCAAGCACGCTGAACGCGACCCATGTGTACTCCACGGTCGGAACATTCACCGCGGTTGTGAAGATCACCGACAGTGATGGTGGAGTGGGTACGAGTTCGCTGGTCGTTAGCGTGAACGATGACGCTTTGTTCGTCGAGGATTTCGCCTCGTCGCGCAGCGGTTTTACGATCGACTTCAATCGGCCGCTGGATGCATCTGCGCTCAATCTCTACGATACAGAATCGGAAGGCTTCGGCGCTGCGGACGTCACGGTTGTGGGCGTGAACCAGGGAGCCGTGAAAGGCTCGCTTATTGTCGATGCAGAAAATGGACGCTTGTCGTTCATTCGCACTGGCGGGGTTCTGCTACCGGATACTTATACTGTTACACTGCGAAGCACAGCCGATAGTTTCAAGGATAGTCAGGGAAACCTGCTCGACGGCAACCACGATGGCAACGGCGGCGACAGTTACACTCGCGTGTTCACTATTACTCCGACGGCAAATGTCGTTTTGAGCATTCCCGATTTCGCCCGAGGCGCCGGACAGAGCGTCGACGTTCCCGCGGCCGACAGCGGAATTCCAATCTCGATCAGCGACGCTGGCGGAGTACAGAATGTCACCGTGAAGCTGACCTACAATCCTGCGCTGTTGAACATCACGAATGTGAGCGCAGGAGCGGCGCTTCCAGCCGGCAGTCAGGTGCTCGGCGACTTCTCCATTCCTGGACAAGTCCAGATCACATTGACGACACCAGCTCCGCTCGGCGCTGGCCCGGTGGAACTATTCAGGCTTACGGCTTCCGTCCCTGCCGCCGCGCCTTACCGAGCGACGGAGATCCTCGACCTCAGCGGCGTCGCGGTCAACGGGGGCGCGATACCCGCGTTTGCCGACGACGGCTTGCATGTCGCAGCGTATTTGGGCGATGCCTCGGGAAGCGGAACGTATAGCTCGCTCGATGGCCAGCGCTTGCTTCGAGTGGCTGCTGGACTGGATTCGGGATTTGCTCCTTTTAACAAGATCGATCCGGTAATTATTGGAGATATCACTGGCAATGGCGTCATCAGTTCACTCGATGCCACAAGGATTCTCCAGGAAATCGTGGGGCTGGACCGGCCGGAGATCCCACCGTTGCCGGGTATCATCGTTCCTGCCCCGGTGGCGGATCCGCTCGTTCAAATCCCCACGAACATTATCGGTCTGCCCGGTGACACCGTTACGGTACCTGTGAACATCGATGACGCCAACCTGCTGGAATCGATGGAACTGAAGATCAGCTACGATCCGATGGTATTTAAAGTTGCGGCTGACGGCGTTCGTGCGGGTTCAGTAAGTCCAGGTGCCAGTGTGATTACAAATAACAATGAGTCCGCTGGAACGCTTTCGATCGCTCTGATGTTGACTGCACCTCACGGTCCCGCGCAAGGCAGTCTTGTTGAGATCGATTTCCAGATCCTGTCGACAGCCCCCGGCGGTCGCGCGCTCATCGACCTGCAGCGGTTGGCTCTGAATGAAGGGGCCCTGGTTTTGACTCATGAGCCGGTGGAGGGCGCAGACCGGACGGATGGAATGGTGTGGATCCCCTCGGTTTCTCCCCGGCGGCAACGTATTTATAGCGCGGATGACTATCTTGCAATCGGCAGTGGTCCCGCGTTCCATCCAGGAGGGCTGGAGTTCTTTGCGGATGAACTGCCTGGGGAATATCTCAAACGTGCGAAGCGTGACTGGATGAGGATCAAAAATCGGTGGAATCCCGTTTATTACTTTGCACCGTCTGATTATCGAGTCCGATCCACCATGAAATAACTGCCGAGTCCGTTCGCATTTGGAAAGTAACTGGTAGATGTCGGTGGTGGTGAAAACCGCAGGCACTGTCGGGCCTGCAATTTCGATTTCAATAACCCTATCTGACCGACCATCAGGAAACAGACCTTTGGAATTCCGGATCTTGCAAGCACTTCTCAGGAGACTTGACCGCCTCGCCAGACATCAGACTGGTGACCTCAATTAAGAAGTGCCGGCGAAGGTTTTGCCGACGTTCATCGATACAAGCCGGGATCACATCCTTGAATACTCTCGCTCCGCGCAGGAAATCGAAGTCGTGCTGCGGTTCTCACAGCGTTGCAACGAGTGCTGAATGAACGTCGATTAGATAGCCTGATGGGTTGCTTGGCAATTGCTGATGAGGTTCATACGAGGATCCGCCGTCCACCTGAAATCTCTGAGGGTTAGCGCTGAAAATCTCTTGTTCGTCTCTGTGGACGTCAAGTGTTGGATTGGGTATTGATTAGTGGGATTATGAACCTGTGTCTTCATTTAATCCCCCGGCGATCAAGCCTGGTGTTTCGAGATTGGTGCTCGGGTTTTACGGCAGCGTGGAACACGCTGAGGAAGCTCTTCACGAGATCCGGAAGAATCGTTTTCGCCGGTCTGCAGTAGTTCAGTGCGCGGATGATGGTGTTCTCAACTTCCTGTATGCCGGACTTTCGCCTTACAGCCGGGCGGCGCTCGCCATCGCGATGGCGCTCGCCCTGGTTTTCCTGGGCAGAGTTCTGCGGGAAGAAAGTTGGGAGCAAGTCCTCCTGGCATCGTGCGGTTTTCTGGTCACGTGGTTCGGCTCGCTCTGGCTGGGGTGGGGGCTCCAGAAGAAACTGCTGCGCCACTATGGCCGCTTCCTGCTTCCTGGAGAAAGTCTCGTCGTGGTCCAGGCCACGGAAGTCGACACTCCGCCTGTCATCGAAGTTCTGAGGCGGATCTCACATCCGTCTGTATTCGCGATTCGTCCCGGGTTGCGATTGGCTTCTTCCCGGCAGCCCGATGAAACATTGCGCGATCCTGTTACCCTGGCAACCTTGCCGGATTGCGCGATCGAACTGGCGGCTTCACACCAGCTGAATGTATCCACCAGATCGCGGCCGCTGCTGCCCATCCTTCGAGAGTGCGAAGTGGCAATCGAGAGTGCGCGAGCAGATCTTGGTGAAGCGGCGCGTCTGGACTACGGTATCGCACACGCCGCCGAGTGGCTGCTGGACAATACTTACCTGATCCGCTCCCACATTGCCGAGATCCGGCACAATCTGCCCGACAATCACGCCAGGATCCTTCCCCTGATTGCAGACACAAGTTCTTCCGTGCGATTTCGTATTTACCATATCGCCGCGGATTTGATTTCCCGCACCGGACACCGAGTAGCCGCGGAGAGTATCGTCAGTTATCTCAATGCCTATCAGCAGAAGGCTCCGTTGACCATTGCCGAGCTGTGGGTGTTCCCGTTGATGCTGCGCCTGGTGCTCCTGCAGAGGCTGCAGTGGTCGTCGGAGCTGGCGAGCCGGCGGCAACACCAGAAGGAAATGGCGGATTTCTGGGCGAACCGTCTTCTGAACGCGGCACAGCGTGGTCCCGAACAGTTCGAGAAGATCATCACGGAGCTGGATCGCGACGGCAACGAACTGACACCGCATTTCATTGCGCGTCTCGGCGAGCAACTGCATAAGGAAGAGCTGTCGCTGGCTCCTATTCAGAAATGGATCGAGGCGAAAACGGGATTTCGCCTGGCCGACATCAACCTGCGTGAGCACGCCGAGGAAGCAAATGATTTGATGTTCATCTCGACGGCAATCGGAAGTTTGCGGCACCTCTCGGAGCTGCAATATCCGAAGATCGTGGAGGCGGTGAGCCAGCTGGAGGCAATCCTCTGTGAAGATCCCTCCGGCATTCATGCCCACAGCGACTTTGACACGCGTGACCGGTGCCGCCGCATTGTTGAAGAAACGGCCCGTCACTCCAGAGCAACCGAGTGGAACGTGGCGCGCCTGGCTGTCGAATTGGCGCAGAGTGGGAAGCAGGGAAGTCGTGAAGGGTGCGTCGCTTTCTACCTTCTGGATGACGGGCTGGCGGAGCTCGAAAGGCGCGTGGGGCGGCGTCTTCTATGGCGCGAACGACGGTTGCGATTCCTGTACCGGCATCCGGTCCTGGTGTATCTCGGTGGGCTCGCCACACTCACAACAGGAATTGTGAGCACTTTCCTGTTTGTGGCGCACACAGTGCGGGTCAGTTCACCTTCTATACTTCTGCTGCTGGGAACACTCGCGCTTCTGCCGGCCAGCGAACTTGCACTTTACCTGGTCCAGACCTGGCTGACGTGGTTTGTTCCTCCACGCACACTGCCGAAAATGTCCTTCGAGTCGGGCATACCCGAAGACTGTCGCACGCTTGTCGTTGTCCCCATGATGCTCCTGACAGAAGACTCGATTCTCGGCGAGATCGATAAACTCGAAGTGCGTTACCTGGCCAATTCCGCGGCGAACCTGCATTTTTCGCTGCTCGCGGATTTCACCGACGCGGAAGAATGCGAGATGCCGGAAGACGACGATCTGCTGGGGTTGGCGATTAAAGGCATTGTGCAGCTCAACGCGCGTCACGGTGCCGGCACGTTCAGCCTTCTTCATCGTTCGCGGACGTGGTGCGAGACCGAGCGCCGTTGGATCGGATGGGAACGCAAGCGCGGGAAGCTGGAGCAACTCAACCGTTACCTGAACGGGGAAGACTGTGAGTTGTTTGTGCATGCGGGAATGGCGCCCACGGACATTTCTTTTGTAATCACGCTCGACGCCGACACACAACTTCCACACGGCAGCGCCCGAAGACTCATCGAAACGATTTCTCACCCGCTGAACAGAGTGGAGCTCACGAAAGATCAGCGAAACCGTTTCCGCGGCTACACCATTATTCAACCGCGCGTGAGTATCACTCTCCCTTCGGCAACGGCAACGCGCTTTTCCAGGCTGTTCACGGACGCACGCGGGAGCGATCCCTACTCCCATGTGGTTTCGGACCTCTACCAGGATGTCTTTGGAGAGGCGATCTACCACGGCAAAGGCATTTATGACGTTCGGGCTTTCCACAAAATACTCACGCATCGTTTCCCTGAGCAGAGGCTCCTCAGTCACGATCTCATCGAAGGAGTGCACGTCGGTGTCGGACTAGCCACGGACGTGGAACTGTTCGAACAGTTTCCCTACGACTATGTGAGCTACAGCAAGCGGCAGCACCGCTGGGTACGCGGCGATTGGCAGATCGCTTCCTGGATTTTCGGCAGAGTTCCGGGTATGGCGAAATCCGAGCGTTTGCCAAATCCACTCACGCTGATCAATCGCTGGAAGATTTTCGACAATCTTCGACGAAGCCTGCTGTCTCCGGGAGCCGTGGCGCTCCTGGTGTGCAGCTGGATCTTCAATGCGGGCTCCGCCGTTGCCAGTACTCTGGTTGCGCTTGTTCTTCTGGTGCCCCTTTTCGTTCAACTACTGCAGCGAGTGGTGCAGCGGTGGCGTGGAGATGTCCGTGCTTTGCACGAAGTGAACAGCGATTTGAATCGAGCTGTCGTGATGACCGCCTTCATGCCACATCAGGCGTACCTCGCATTGGATGCCATCATCCGAGTCCGCTATCGGTTGAGAGTCAGCCGGCGCCACTTGCTGGAGTGGCAGACTGCGGAAATGTCGCACCTTGCGGCGGCGACACATCTCGATGCTTTCCGGGCGCAGTTCTTCTTCATCTCCGGACTCGCGGCCGTTTTCCTGCTGGCTCTGGATTTTCGCGGCCATTTCTGGAGTCCGGCCTGGTCGCCCTTTCTCCTGCTCTGGGTCGCTGCGCCGGTGGTTCAGTACTGGATAGGCTGGCAGCGGCGCTCGGTGCGCAAGCTGGAGCGGATTGAAATTGAAGATCAACGCTATCTCCGGCGGATCGGACGGGAGACATGGCGCTACTTCGACGATTTGATCGGACCGGAGCACAACTGGCTTCCACCAGACAATTCTCAGGAAGCGTTGCGCGTCGAGACTGCCGCTCGCACTTCGCCGACCAACATTGGGATGTGGCTGATGTCCGCGGTGTCCGCACGCGATCTTGGATATCTGACCCCGGAGCAGATGATTGACCGATGTTCGGCCACGATAGAGACACTCCAGAAGCTGGAGCGGTGCGAGGGCCATCTTCTCAATTGGTACAACACGCGGACTCTCGAACCCCTGCGGCCTCCATATGTATCGACTGTCGACAGTGGAAACCTCATCGCCAGCCTGTGGGTGCTGGAGCAGGCCTGTGAGGAGATGCAACGACAGCCGCAATTGGAAGGACGTGCGCTTCGGGGGTTAGCCGATACCCTTGCGGTCGTTATCCGGCGATTTCCCCCGGATCACACAACCGCCATTCCTTTGGAGACGCTGGGAGGATTGTTCCGCGAGAAATCATCCGGCATTGAAGTGATGGAGCGGATCCGGCTGGCTGCTGAACCTGCACGGAAGCTGACAGAGTCGTTACGCTGGACCATATCGGAGATCGAGGAACGAACCTACTGGTTCACTCGCCTGGAGGAGCAGGTACAGACCTGGATCCGGTACTTTGATCGTTACCTGCGATGGGCGGATGTCCTGTCTTCTCCTCCGGACGAGTTCCTCCGTCCGTTGGGAGAAGACGCCATATTGGAGCGCCGGCGGCTGCTTCGTGAACTTCCTCCGTGCGGCGATCTTCCTCTTGGAGAGGCGGGCGTTCTTCCCGGCATCTTTCCGAACCGGACGGGTGAAGATCGGTTTCCGGCACACCTCAGGTCCTGGCTGGCGGACCTGAGAACTGAGATTGATAAGGCACGCGGAGCGTCGGATGACTTGCTCGCTCGTGCCAGTCGCCTCGCGCAGATGAGCGAAGATCTTGCCTCGGCCATGGACATGCGATTTCTCTATGATGCCGATCGGCGACTCTTTGCAATCGGATATCAGGTGGGTGCGCCGGTGAACTTTTCGGCTCATTACGATTTACTCGCAAGCGAAGCGCGGCTGACCAGTCTGGTGGCCATCGCTAAAGGGGACGCACCCGTAGACCACTGGCTGGCACTGGGACGACCGTACACGACATCGGGCGGGCAGGTGCTGCTTTCCTGGAGCGGTACGATGTTTGAGTACCTGATGCCGCTTCTTTTCACGCGCAGCTTCCGGAACTCCCTGCTCGAGAACGCCTGCGCTGCAGCGGTGAAATGCCAGATGGATTATGCAGAGGAGCGGGGAGTTCCATGGGGAATCTCCGAATCCGCTTACGGCGCTCTGGATATTCACAAGATCTATCAATACCGGGCTTTCGGTGTTCCTTCGCTGGGCTTGAAACGAGGATTGGAAGACGACCTGGTTGTAGCGCCTTACGCCACAGCCCTGGCCTTGCTCGTCGAGCCCGAAGAATCGATCCGGAATCTCAAGCGTCTGGAACAGGCCGGCATGTACGGACGCATGGGCTTTTACGAATCGCTGGACTATTCCCGCCAACAGGAACGCGAGGGTGGCAGCGGAGTGATCGTCTATACGTACATGAGTCATCATCAGGGTATGAGCCTGATGGCGATAGACAATGTACTCAACAGTGGCATCATGTGTCAGCGCTTTCATTCCGATCGCCGGATCAAGGCGGTCGAGCCGTTGTTGTTCGAGCGGATACCCCCGCAGCCTTCGATGCTGGTTCATCTTCCATCCGATCATGTTGCGATTCGTCCGCTATCGGAGCCGTCCGCGACTCCGTACCGGGTGCTCGATGAAGATACCCGGATTCCACGCGTCCATCTTCTCGGCAACGGCCGGTATGCACTGATGATCACCAATTCGGGTGCAGGCTACAGCCGCTGGGGCGACTTCGAAATCACGCGCTGGCGTGCGGATTCGACTCGCGACAATTGGGGGATGTTTTTCTATCTGCGCGAGGAAGAGGGCAACAACGTCTGGTCCGCAACCCATCAGCCGCTGAACGTGAAAGATCCCGTCTACACGGCCATCTTCAGCGCGGACCGCGCCGAATTCCGGCGGCGCCGGCGACGGATCGAGTCGCACGTCGAAGTGACGGTGTCGCCGGAAGACGATGTGGAAATTCGCCGCGTGACGCTGACCAACCATGGTTTGCGCACACGTAAACTGGAATTGATCAGCGCCGCCGAATTGAGCCTGGCTCCCCACAACGCGGATCTGGCGCACCCGGCATTCAGCAAACTTTTCATACAAACCGAGGCGCACCCCGAACTGAAGGCCCTGCTGGCATGGCGCCGGCTCCGTTCTGTGGACGAGAAGCCGGTCTGGGTGGCGCAGTTCATTATTGAAAATCCCGCAACCGATGAACCTTTCGATTATGAAACGGATCGGGCACGCTTTCTGGGACGGGGACGCAATTGGGGAAACCCGGTGATGGCCACGGAACGCACCGCAGGCTACGTTTTGGATCCTGTATTCGCGATCAAGCGTCGGCTTTCTCTTGAACCGCGGCGGCAGGCTCAGATTACATTTATTACCGCCGCTGCGGAATCGTGCGATGACCTCATGCGACTGATCGAGAAGTATCGCGACCCCGATATCTGCAACCGAACCTTTGAGCTGTCGTGGTCGCACGCGCAACTCGAGTACCGATACCTCGATATTCATGGCGACGCGTCGTTCCGCTTTGACGAACTCGCCAGTCACCTGCTGTATCCAAACAACCAGTTTCGGGCGCCGGTGGAGCGTTTGCGACGCAATGTTCTCGGCCAGTCGAGGCTGTGGACGTATGGCATCTCGGGAGATTTTCCGATTGCCGCCGTTTCGGTCTCCGATTCGCAGGGACTGGTGTTGGCCCGTGAGGTGCTGGTCGCTCATACCTACTGGCGATTGCGTGGGCTGAAGGCGGACCTCGTCATTCTGAATCGAGAGCCGGCCAGCTATGAACAACCGCTTCATATCCAGTTGATGCGCCTGGTGGAGGCGCATTCCCTGCATACGGGAACCGATCAGCCGGGAGGCGTATTCCTCCGCAGGGCAGATCAAATCCCTGAAGACGATCTCAATTTGATCCTCACCGTAGCCCAGGCAACGCTGGGCACGATCCGCGGGCCGCTTTCCATGCAGTTCAGTACTACCGGAGAGGGAATCCCTCTGCCACCATTGCTCCCGATTCGGCGATTCGACGAGCAGCCTTCGGCGCCATTGCCGTTCCTCCAGCTTCCATACTTCAACGGCTTCGGTGGATTTACAGGCGACGGCCGGGAGTACGCCATTTATCTCGGACCGAATTCCGTCAGCCCTCTGCCATGGATCAATGTGATGGCGAATCCGTCGTTCGGATCTATCGTGAGTGAATCCGGATCGGGCTGCTGCTGGTACGGAAACAGCCAGTCGAATCGCTTAACGTCATGGAATAACGATCCGGTTTCGGACGCTTCCTCTGAGGCTGTTTATATTCGCGATGAAGAGAGCGGCACCTTTTGGACTCCCACTCCATTGCCCGTGCGAGAGCTCGATGCGTATCGGGCGCGTCACGGTCAGGGATACACCGAATTCGAGCACAACAGTCATGCGCTGGAACAGACACTGCTGACATTCGTGCCCGTGCAGGCGGACAAAGAAGATCCCATTCGCATCCAGCGACTGCGGATTAAGAACCGATCTTCGCGGTCGCGGCGACTGTCCGTCACGGTCTATTCCGAGTTCGTACTCGGTACGAATCGCGAGTCCACGCAGATGCATGTCGCCTGCGCCTGGGATGCAACCTCCAGGGCTTTATTTGCACGCAATCCCTATCATCGCGATTACGGCCGGAGGATCACGTTCGCCGCGATTGTCCCGGACGCCATTTCGTATACAAGCGACCGCACGGAATTTCTGGGGCGCAATGGTTCGCCTGAATCTCCTGCTGCGCTGCGGCGCGTGTCGCTTTCAAAACGAACCGGTGCCGGTCTGGATCCGTGCGCAGCGCTGCAGACGAAATTCGAAATCGGTCCGGGGCAGGAGAAAACAATCATCCTCATGCTCGGACAGGCGGATGATGGGGATCACGCGCGGCAACTGATTAACCGTTACCGGGATCCCGCCGCTGTCGAGGCGGCGATCGCGGCGACTCGCGAATGGTGGGATCGCCTCCTGACCACAGTCCAGGTCCAGACGCCGGTGCTGTCCGTGGATCTGATGATGAATCGCTGGCTTCTCTATCAGGCGCTGAGCTGCCGAATCTGGGGGAGATCTGCGTTGTATCAGTCGAGCGGCGCGTTTGGTTTTCGCGACCAGCTGCAGGATTCGCTGGCGCTTGTCTATTCCGCACCGGAAATCACACGCGAGATGATCCTGCGTGCCGCATCGCGCCAGTTCGTCGAAGGCGACGTGCAGCATTGGTGGCATTTGCCTTCGGGTGAGGGTGTCCGCACGCGATGTTCGGACGATCTGCTGTGGCTGCCGTACGCGGCGTGCCGGTATGTGGAAATCACCGGCGACACGGATATCCTGAATGTCACCGCAACTTTTCTCGATGGGCCGCAGTTGAAGGATGGTGAGCCCGAAGCTTTCTTCAGTCCGATGGTTTCGGGTGAAGACGCAACGTTGTTCGAACACTGCCGGCGGGCGATAGACAAGGGCACGACCCACGGACCGCACGGCTTGCCTCTGATCGGAACGGGCGACTGGAACGACGGGATGAATCGCGTCGGTGATGAAGGCAAAGGCGAGAGTGTCTGGCTGGCCTGGTTTCTGGTAGATGTGTGGCAGAGATTCTCCGTTCTGTGCGATCGCCGGGGCGAACAGGAGTTGGCCGGCACGTATCGCGAACGCGCTCGCAGCATGAGCGCCACTATTGAAGACACAAGCTGGGATGGCGAGTGGTACCGGCGCGGATACTTCGATGACGGGACGCCCCTGGGTTCACGTCAGAATGAGGAAGCCCGCATCGATTCGCTGCCTCAATCATGGGCGGTCATCAGCGGCGCCGGTGATGCCAGTCGTGCAATACAGGCCATGGGCTCCGTCGAAGAATATTTGATCCGGATGAAGGAGAAGCTCGTGCTGCTTTTTACTCCTCCGTTCGACCATTCAAAGCCGCACCCCGGCTACATCATGGGATATCCGCCCGGCGTCCGCGAAAACGGCGGACAGTATACGCACGCCGCGTTATGGGTTGCGATGGCGCTTGCTCGAATGGGGGAGGGCCGGCGGGCCGTGGAGGTGCTGCAGATGCTGAATCCGATCGAGCATGCCCATACGCCGGAGGATTGCGCCATCTATCGAACGGAGCCTTACGTGGTAGCCGCAGACGTGTACTCCATGGAAAGCCAGCCGGGTCGCGGAGGGTGGACGTGGTACACAGGCTCAGCCGGTTGGATGTATCGCGTATGGCTGGAGGAAGTGTTGGGCTTCAAGCTTCGTGGTAATCGTCTTTCAATTGAGCCCGCCATACCTGAGGATTGGCCCGGTTATGTCATCACTTTCCGTTATGGCCGAACTGAATATCGGATCGAGGTGCAGAATAACGGTGAAGGTTCCAGGCAGGAAATCCCGCTGGTAGACGACCGTAAGATCCACACGATCCGAATTACCACGGGCCAGCGGCAACGAAGAACATCGGACATTCCAGGCACACCCTCGGTTGTCGTGTAGCTGAGAGAAGAGATCCGGGCGTGACCTTACGGCGTTCGAGAACGCCGGAGTCGACGATCTGTCGCATGCGGGAGATGGCTTGAAATATATCTGGTGAGGTCGAAAGGCTGGCAATGCTTCGTGCGCTCCATGATCACACGGAGTTTTCGGAAAAATTCATAGCTTTGCTGGTCGCCCGCAATATCGATCTCGAAGAAGATCTCTGCGATCAGCTTCTCAACACTCACTTCATGAACAGATTCCGAAAAGTGGGACTGATCGACTACAACGGACATCTGACCGTAAGAACAGAACTGTTCACCGACCTGGTTCTGCATGATTAGGGAAGGATCCTGCATGGGCGTCAGTCGCTCACATTGAACAGCGATCAATTCACCAGAGGTTAAAGAGTGGCGCGACGGCCTGAAATTCCAACGACGTGAATCCGGTAAAAGATCGGTACCAGCGGGCGCTCGGTGCCGTGGAGGAGTGTCTTCGCCAAAGCAGGCTCCCACCACATTGCATACTGCTGCAGTAAACTCACTGCGAAATCGCGCTCGGACTGCCATCTAGGCGTATCGGGCAGCTCTTCGTAGCAACCGGAAACAACGACACTAGTCCACTCATGGGAGTCCACCACGTCGTCTACTTCCACGCACACCAACGGATTCGCGCGCATCCACTCGATCTTCTTGCCGACCGTTGAAAAGCTATAGAGAGAACAATCGTAGTAGGCAAAATAGAAAGGTACGACATACGGCTGCGAGCCCTGAGCGCACGCTAGTCTCCCCAAACGCTTGCGCGCCAGCAGATCCAGACTTGCCTGGTGGGACATTTCCGTGATTAGCACAACAATTCTCCGGTGTTTGCACCTCGGATAAAATCGGGGACAGGGAGTCATTGCGCTCCGTACAATGACTCCTGTCCCCAATATTTCCCAGGCAGCTTTGATTTCCACTACTCGGGATCCTTTGGATGCCGATTATTTCGCTGGCGTGAGGCACTAGCACCCGCTTCGACGGTCGTTGATCCGGAACTTGTCCTCCCGCGTTCACTGCAGACCATGACAGGATGACGAACACTGCCATAGTGAAGGACAATCGATTACCCAACCACCACCTCTGCTTCCATTCGAGCTACGCTCGGTTTTCGCGGAAGTTGCTTTCTGAAAAGAGGAATCATACTCCGCAAATACACGCGAGCCGATGAACTCGGTGCGCTTCGACTCGGAAAATTCTGCGGAAGTCCTGAGATCGTGGAGGGTGCATCATCCAACGGTGGTTCCAAAGAGCGCTCCGACTCCGGCTGTAGCCGCCATGGCCAGGGCCCCCCAGAACGTTACTCGTGCCGCGCCGGCCCAGGCGGACGCACCTCCTGTGCGCGCTGCAATGGCGCCCAGTGCGGCGAGGCAAATGAGCGAGACAAGGGAAACGAAAGGAACAAGCGGGATATGAAAGGGCAGCATGACGGTGAGGATCGGCAAGCCTGCGCCCACCGAGAACGTCGCCGCTGACGAGAGTGCGGCCTGCAATGGACGCGCCGCGAACTCTTCGGAAAATCCGATTTCATCTCTCGCGTGAGCCCCAAGCGCATCGTGCGCCATCAACTGCTGCGCCACAGTGCGAGCGAGCTCCGGATTGAGACCTCTCTTCATATAAATGTTGGTGAGCTCGCGTTCCTCGCCGGCAGGATCGGTTGCCAGTTCGTTTCGTTCGGTAGCGAGGTCTGCGCGTTCGGTATCTGCCTGCGAACTGACGGACACGTATTCTCCGGCAGCCATTGAAAAAGCGCCGGCTACCAGACCGGCGACGCCCGTCAGAAGGATATTGTCCCGGGCCGCTCCTGCGGCCGCAATTCCAATGATGAGGCTGGCCGTTGAGACGATCCCGTCATTCGCTCCAAGAACGGCAGCGCGAAGCCAGCCGATACGCTCCGTTCGATGCATTTCGCGATGTCTCATCATAGAAGTCTCTTATGAAAATCTTCTCCGCAACATGTGTTCGGGTAGTATGATTAGGCCACTTATGAGAAGCACCCGCAATGCTAGATCGAAAATGGCTGTCCGGCCTTTCGACTTCCGCATTCGGATGTCCGACCGGTAATCTCCTCGAAACGTCCTGTTGAACGTCCTGCTTGTAGCGTCGTGCGGCATAGGCCTGACCCAGAGCTTTGCGGTCTCCGCAGCGGTCCAGCAACAGCCCCCAGTTCCTCCGGCGCTTCTCGGGGACAAACACGCCGATCTGCTTCCCGAACAGAACGTCCTTTTGGACGATTGGTTTCGAAGATTCGGCGAAGTCGTCAAGAAGGCGGTGCCCCTGAGCCCGCGGATACTCCTCCCACATAAAACTCCGACGGCGACGCCGGCAAGCAGAGGTTGCGGGAATGCCTAGGCTCTATCGTTCCGCTACACGAAGCGCACATCCATCGAATCCTGAAAGAAGGAACGGCTCATTACAACCGAGGACGTCCACGCTCTCATCGCGGGGGAAGAATTCCTGAGTTTGTTTTCAGTGAGAAGGATCGAGCTCAAGCCGAGCGGTACCACATTCCGAATAACCAGCACATTGTGGCCGTTCCGATACTCGGCGGTCTTCACCATGAATATCAGATGGAGAAAAGTCCGACTTCAAATCTCTTGGTGAAGATCATATGGATTCTTTTCAATTCTTGCGGGGCGATGTCCCACTTCTGATACACTGCACTCCGTGAGGCCAGTCGTTTTCCATCCGAAGGCTCGGGATGCGATACGATCATTTCCTCGAGATATTCGCGATCGTTTGGGCAAGGCCTTATTCGCGCTACAGATCGGTGAGCAGCTTGGAATGCCCCTTTCTCGTCCGATGCCAGTTGTTGGTCCCGGTGTTGCGGAATTACGGGTCCGCGGTGAAGACGGCCAGTTTCGCGCCTTTTACTTCACGGCCAGTGAAGAGGGCATTCTCGTGGTACACGCTTTCGCGAAAAAGACTCAGCAGACTCCACCTGCGGACATTAAGCTGGCGCGAAAACGCCTGAAGGAGATGTTGGATGATCAATAGAACCAGGAAAATTACTGCTCGACGCCCTGAGGATATTGCAAAGGCGATTGGATTGACGGGTGCGGATTCCAAAGAATGGCAGGTTCAATACGCGCTGCTTAAACATTTACAACATGTTGTGCGCGATGAAGGATTGACTCATGCGGAAGTCGCTAGGCGAGGAGGATCATCGCGGACGCGCGTGACTGCCATTCTGAACGGCAATCTGGACAAGGTATCGAGCGATCTGCTTATTCGATTACTCGGAGCTCTGGGATACCGCGTGAAAGTTTCCGTTACTCGTGTAAATACGGCGGCGTAATTGTGGACGACTGCAAGACCTGGTCTGGCATGTACGGCTCTATACCGATTAAGTTTCCGACAGCGCCACAATCCATCCA
>Ga0184628_10000161_pt1 | contig 39355 bp, 51 predicted proteins | sample PLM4_5_b1_FD_133149 | JGI IMG/M metagenome (GOLD analysis project Ga0184628, IMG submission 133149) | Groundwater sediment microbial communities from an aquifer in East River, Colorado, USA - PLM4_5_b1 | ecosystem: Environmental > Terrestrial > Soil > Riparian zone | place: USA: East River...
ACCGAGATCATCCACAAGGTGCTCAAGGTCGATGCGAAGGAAACCTTCGACGGTGCCGCGCACGCGCAGTTCAACCGCACCGTGCTCAAGGTCTCCCCGACCTCCGGTACTTCGACGACCTCCGTTGTCGTGACCACGGACGGCTCGACCGGCGTGACCGCGAACAACATCGAGTTCGGCAAGGACCATGTCAAGGCCATCGTGGACGTGATGAAGGAGCGCAACATTCCTCCGTACATCAACGATGACTACTACGCCATGGCGTGGCCCACCACCCTGCGCAAGATGAAGAACGATCTGGAGGCCATCCACCAGTACGTGGAGACCGGCTTCCGCCACATCGCCAACGGCGAGATCGGTCGCTACGAGGGCGTTCGCTTCTGCGAGCAGACCCACGTCGCCAAGGGTGGCGCGCTCGACTCCACCACGTGGAACTTCCGCACCGCCGACGCATGGAACACCGCGAAGTCGGACTGGATTTTCTTCATGGGTGAGGACACGGTCACCGAGGCCGTTGCGATCCCGGAGGAGATTCGCGGCAAGATTCCGACCGACTATGGCCGCTCGCGTGGTGTCGCATGGTACTACTTGGGAGGCTTCGGTCTCGTCCATGGTGCCAGCGCGGCCGACGCAGCGAACGCCCGCATCGTCAAGTGGGACTCGGCGTCCTAACGGGCGTCGTTCCACAAGCATCCCACTGGAGAAATGAATCATGTCCTCGTATGACCAGCCCCGAGTCTTCTCGTACAATCTCGGCGTAATCGACTTCGGTGCCGGCGCGAACGTGACCCGTTCGATTCCGCTGGCGCTGGGCGCGACCCAGTTCCGAGTCCTCGACATCATCGCCCACGTCACCGAAATCTTCGAGTCCGACACGTCCGACGCCGCCGTGCAGATCGGTCGCTCCGGCGATCTCGATGCGTTCGCCCAGCTCACCATCCCCAATGCGACTGCAGTTGGCTCCATGGTCAGTTTCCGCACTGCCGGTGGTGGCCTCAACAGCATCTATCGTGCAGAGGCCGGCGGTCTGGCCGCCATCGAAGCGATGGTGGTGACCAACGTCTTTGCCGTGGATGACGCGGCAGTGACCGGACAGGCCGAAGTGACCGTGGTCGTGGAATACGACTACGTCAAGGCCGACCTGTAATCCACCTCAACCAACTACCACAGGAAATACAGTCATGAGCATGAAGGGCGACAAGTCCCCCCGCAAGCCCCCGTCGAGCGGTGCGTCGCTGCCGATGGGTCTGTCCCAGCAGGCCAAGATCACGGAGTCCCCGGACGCTCTTGGTATGGGCCGCAACGAAGCGAACGGCAAGCCGAAGGGTCCGCAGAAGGGCTCCCTTGGCGGCCAGCGCGTCGCCTAAAGCGCAGTCGCAGCCGGCTCTCCTGCGGTTGCATTGAGGCCCGCTTGCCCATGTGGCGGGCGGGCCTCTCTCATTTAAAGGAACACGAACATGCCACAGTCCCGCCGCCGCTCTTCCTTCGACGCCATGGTGATGTCCATGGGTCCGTCGATCCCGCAGGAGCCCAACTCGATCCCGTACACGCACAGCGCCCCGCATCTCGACGAGGCCAACAACGAGCCCACCACTCGCTCCGTTGATCGCGTCCGCACCCACGCCGAAGTAGAGGCGTCGCGCAGCCGCAGTGCCTCGCTGGGCGAGGGCTACACTATGCGCGTGCCGATGACCAACCAAGAGGTCAACGACCAGTTCCCGTACTTGCCGAAGGGCAAGCAGCGGTAATCCCAGCAGGAGAGCAGCTATGAGTCTCGATGTCCCCGGTTTTGCCATGATCTCTGGTGGCGAACTCAGCGGCCGTTACGTCGACCGTAACGGCAACATCTTTCGCCGCGAAGGCGACAACATGATCGCCGAGAACGGTGCCACCGTATCCGTGGTCGATCAGGAGAAGGCAGGCCGCGTGGTTGGCCGCGTACGGCCATCGCTGTCGCCCGAGGCTATCCAAGCCATGGAGGACGAGGCGGCCGGCAACGTGCGCGCCATGTCGCTCAGGCAGGCAGAGAAGCCGCCTACCGCCGAAGCCATGATGGCCGAGACCATCGGCGAGGGTCACTCCGTCGCCATGGAGCCGAGCCCCGAGTACAAGGAAGAGGACGCCAAGGTGTCGTCGATCATGTCGACCTACACCCCGGCGCAAGTCCGCGACATGCTGCACGAAGCCGCGAAGCAGGGTGACGATTCGGTACTGGTCATGGAAGGCGAGGACGAAACCTCTGTCCGTTTAAACGCTATCGCTCTGGCGAGCATCGTGGAGTAACGAATGAGCCGGTCCTATCTCGATCTGTGCAAGGCCTTCGTGTCCGAGCTTGGCATCGCGGGAGGCACCGGCCCATCCGCCGTCACTGGCCAGCAGGGAGAGCTGGCCAACGTCGTGCAGTGGATCGCCGACGCTGACCTGTACGTGCAGAACCTGTGGTCCGACTGGAAGTTCTTGTGGACCGAGGGTCCGGCTGGCCAGTCGCTCAACGCAGGCATGGGCGTCATCAGCTCGATCACCGACATGCAGACGGAGATCGAAGAGGGCATGGTGATTCATGCCGGCACGGTGCGCGCGTACCGCCCGAAGTGGATGAGCTACCCGGACTTCCGTGCTCAATTCAAGACGAGGCCGAAGAACAACTCGTCCACGCCGGGGTACTGGACCGTTCGCCCGGACGGCATCATCGAAGTATCCAGCAACGTGACGGACGCAACGCCGTGGTCACTGGAATACCACAAGACGCCGACTCGCATGACAGAGAACGGAAGCGTGTCACCGATCCCTACGCACTTCGACCGCATCATCCTTGCTCGCGCTGCAGTCTTCTATGGCACGCGCGAGGACGCGCCCGAAATCGACACCGGCTTCGTTGCCGAGTACGCGGACACGCTGGAGAAGATGGAGAGCGCCTACCTTCCGGGGCAGCGCAACAGCCGTCGCTCGCAGAATCGCGGACTGCCAGAGCCTGACTTCCTTGGCAGGGGCGGATATGAATCTCGCTGACGCCATGCGTCGATCCGGCTCCCTGCAGCGCAGGACCGGAGTAAGGGTCAACGACTGGTTCGTCCTTGAAGGCGGGCTCAACCTCGTCGATCCGCCGCTCGCGCAGACGCCCGGTGGGCTGCTCACGTGCCGCAACTACGAACCGGGTCCGCGTGGCGGATACCGTCGTGTCGATGGGTTCGAGCGCTTCGACGGACGACCGAGCCCGACGCGCGCCGACTACTGGACCATCACGGTCGACGGCGTAACGGCCGACCCGTTCGTGCTTGGCTATCGTCTGCGCCAGTACGCGATAGGCGAGACCGTCTTCAACAACTCCACGCAGATTGCCGATGGCGTTGTGGTGAGCATCAACGATCTAGGTGACGGGACGTTCGTGATCGGTGTGGTGGAGACCACTGACACGACCGAGTTCGACGATGGCTTCGATCAGGACGGCGACATATACACCGCTGACGTGATCGACGCGCACCCGGGTACACTGGTCGGCGTCTCGTCTCAGGCCTCGCGTAACAGCGCCCCCACGAACGACCTCAACGTACAGATCATCTCCGACAAGACCGAGTTCTACCGGGCTGATATCGAGACCGTTGGCGGTAGCCTATGCACCGGCAAGGTGTTGGGCGTGGCCATCTACAAGGACCGTGTGGTCGCATGGCGCAACGCCATCTCCGGCACCGAAGCCCTGATGTTCCAGACCGACACCAACGCCTTTACCGGTTGGCAGCAAGTCAACCTTGGGTACAAAATCTATTTCGATGAGGGCGGACCCGAGATCGAAGAAGGCGACACCATCACTGGTGCCTCGTCTGGCGCTACGGCTATCGCCAAGCGCATCGTGAGCGACGATGGCAGTTACGTTGGCTTGGACGCCAGTGGCTTCATCATCGTCAACTCGATCACCGGGGCGTTCATCGCCAACGAAGACCTCAATGTAGGTGGAGTTAAACATGCCCAGTATCTTTCGTCCGCTGCTCAGTCACTCCTTCCTAACGGTCGCTACCGCACTCGCGTACACAACTTCGCAGGAGCAGGCGACAAAACCAGACTCTATGGAGTCAATACCGTCAACCGCGCATTCGAGTACGACGGCACCACGTTCGTCCTCATCGAAACCGGAATGGCCGTCGACACCCCCGACCACATCTTCGTACTCAACAACCACCTTGGGCTCACTTTCCCCGGGGGTTCGGTCCAGAACAGCGGCTACCAGACGCCGTTGAACTGGAGCCCGGTTCTGGGCGCAGACGAGCGCAGCATTGGCGGCGACGTGACCGAGCTGAAGGAAGGCACCAACAACACGGTGTTCATCGCTACGCGCAACTCGACGTACGTTTACTACGGCGACGTGGTGGAGAACTTCCAGCTCCGTCTCTTCAGTCCTACCACCGGCATGCTGCCGGATACGGCTGGCGAGATCGGGCACACCATCTTCTTGGACGATCAGGGCTTCTCGACCTTGAAGTCCGCGCAGGAGTACGGCAACTTCAAGGCCAACTCGATCAGCGACAAGATTCAGCCGCTGCTGAGTCTACAGCTATCGGCACACAACGTTGCCGGCAACGTCATCGCTCGATCCAAGAACCTGTATCGGTTCTTCTTCAGCGACGGAACCGGGCTCGCGATCAACACGCGCGCGGGCAACAAGCTCAGTGGGTGGACGCCGATCAAGTATCCGGTCAGCCCCACATGCTTCGACTCCGGCGAGCTGGAGTACCCGGTCGCGATCATCCCGGGGCAGACGCAGAACCCGGGACCGATCTTCCCGGAACGTGTCTTCATGGGAGCGCTCGACGGCTACGTCTACGAGATGGACATCGGCTCCAGCTTCGACGGCGGCGACATCGAATACTTCATGCATACCGCCTACCATCACTCCAGAACGCCGGATCGCTTCAAGCACTACCGCAAGGCCACCATCGACATCGACGTGGATGGGCCGGTCACGCTGTTCGTTACCGTCGACTTCAACTACGGCAACCGCACCGGACAGGTCGGACTGGACGCGAACATCGAAGGCGGCGGCGGTATCTGGAACGTGAGCAACTGGGATCAGTTCAAGTGGGCTGGTGCCGCGTTCGACCAGATATCCCTCAAGATCGAGGGCGACGGCTACAATATCGGGATGTACTTCTACGGCAAGTCAAGTCGGGAAATGTCGCACACGATCCATAACCTCTCCTACCATCACTCGATCCGCCGAATCAATCGCGGCTCAACGAGCGCATAAGTCATGACGAATCCACTGTACAACGAGAACTTCCAAGGTCAGGCCGGACAGACTGCGCGAGCGGATCAGGTCAAGGACGAACTTGCGGCAGTAGCCTCCGCCTTCGACACCGTCAACAGCGTGCAGAACAGTGCGATCAAAGGACCGCTCGGCGAGACGTTGGCTCCGCTGCCTTCGGCGGTAAATCGCGCCGGCCTCTTCATGCGCTTCAATAACGTTACCGGACAGCCAGAGGCAGTGGCTGCTGGATTTACGTGGAAAGGCGCATGGGCTCACGACACCGTTTACGTGGTCGGCGATGTCGCCAGCAGCGATCCGAGCGGAACTGTCTACGTCGCTACGGTCTCGCATACATCTGCGTCTTCCGGTTCCATTGACCTTGCAAAGTTCGAGGTCATGATAAGCGGAACCTCCATCGCTCATAACTACATCATCAATGCCGACTTCCTTATTTGGCAGCGCGGAATATCGTCTGCCCCTACTACTGGCTACATGTACCTAGCGGACCACTGGCTCGACGCAGCCGCAAACGGTGCCACGGTGAGTCCGTCACGTCAGGCGTTCACGCTTGGACAAACAGAAGTGCCAAATGAGCCGGCGTATTTTCATCGCTCCGTTGTCGTCGCAGGAGCATCTGCAAGCTCTTTTGCAGTTTTTGGCCAACACATAGAGGGCGTGCGTACGCTCGCTGGTAAAGTTGCGACGATATCATTCTGGGCCAAGGCTGATTCCGCCAAGCCCATTGCCTTGGAATACATCCAACAGTTCGGCGTTGGTGGTGGTTCATCCCCTCAGGCTTTTGCGCACATCGCAAAATTCAACCTGACCACGTCGTGGCAGAAGTTCACGGCAACATTCAATGTACCGTCAATCGCTGGTAAAACCATTGGTAGCTCCAAAGAGTTCCTGATGATGCAGTTCTTCCTTGAAGCTGGTAGCGACTACAACGCGCGATCCGGTAACCTTGGGCACCAGTCCGGAACATTCGATATCGCTCAGGTGCAGCTTGAGGAAGGGCCGTTCGCATCCAACTTTGAACAGGTTTCGTTGGCTACTGACTTCATTCGTTGCCAGAGATATTTCGAGTTGGTGTCACTCTTGAGGATCAACGGGGTGACATATACCTCCAACGGAGACACGCGGGCACAGGTTCAATACAAGGTAACGAAGAGAGACACCAATCCATCCATCGCGATAACCGGGACAACAAGCGTTATTGCGTTTGGCGCTCTGGGCGAGGTTCTCAACGTATCGCTTGGAACCTTGACTGTGATTGGAAACGCTCATTCCCTATTTTTAACCACCGTCAGCAACTATGCCGCGTTCGCGTCGTGCGGCGGCGTCATATCGTGGGGTGACAACGGTGGCGGAAATCTGGCAGCACTCGTGGAGTCGGAACTGATATGAGCATCCTTATCGTGCAGCAGAAACTCAAGGCGGCCGGGTTCGACCCCGGCCCGCTCGACGGACGCTGGGGCGCGACCACGGAGCTGGCGCTCGATGCCGCGATTGGTATCGAGCAGTCCGGATCGCTCGCATGGGGCAACAAGGTATCGGCCGAGTTCCGCAAGAAGGTGTTTGCCGGGTGCCGCGATCAAGGCATCCCTGCCGACAGCCTGATGGCCTGCATGGCGTGGGAGTCCGCTGAGTCCTTCAGCTCTGACATCCGCAACGCAGCCGGCTCTGGAGCCGTGGGGTTGATCCAGTTCATGCCATCCACTGCAAAGGACATGGGAACGTCTACAGCGCTGCTGGCAGGCATGACCCCGGAACGGCAATTGGACTACGTGTTCGCGTACTTCCGCCCCTACAAGGGCCGCCTGAAGACGCTGGCGGACATCTACATGGCGATCCTCTGGCCGGCGGCGATTGGTCGCCCGGAGAGTTCGTCCCTATGGACCGCAGATGAAAGGCCAACCACATACCGCCAGAACTCTGGTCTGGACCTGAATCGAGATAGGGTAATATCCAAGGCCGAGGCAGCAGCCAAGGTTCAGCAGAAGCTGATGAAGGGCGTGAAGCCACCGTATGTTTGGAGAAGCAGCGATGGCAAACGATGAAGACATCAACGACCTTCCGCCGGAAAATGCTACCACCACACAGCTCCTGTTTTTGATCCGTGATCTCCGTAGGGAGATGCGCCTTATACGCGCACAGCAGATCGTAGACAGCGGAAAGGTAGAGGAACTCACCAAGGCCTTCGGCACTGCAAAGTCAGTGACGCGAGGAATCAAATGGCTGGCTGCCCTTGGTGCGGCCATTGCCGCAATCGTAGGAGTATTTCGCTTCACATGAATGTCCAGATCGTTCGTCATCGCGCCACCCGCCGCAGTGTGTTCGGCATCCTGTATTTCAAAGACCTCGAAATCTTCACGCTCGAACGAAGGTCTGACATGCTCGATCAAGGGTCTCACATGCTGACGTTCAATTCCGACAAGCTCGCCATCGGCGACCACCCGGTATCCGGTGACAGCAGGAAGGAAGGCAAGGCCGGATACCTGATTGTCGGGCTGCAAGCAAACAGCCTGTCACTCAGCGAAACAGGTAACGCCATGGAGAAGTTGAAGAGGGAGCTTGGAAACATCGCGGAGCCCGTCCACGTGGAAGTGGTCGACTCTGCAGACTACGACGCAGTGGAATGAGGAAATGAAAATGTTGCGCAAATTGTTCGATGTCGAAGAGATCAAGAAGGCGTGGAAGTATTACTCCACGTACGCCTTCTTGCTCATCATGGGCCTGCCCGAGCTGTACAACATGGTCGCCACCAGCGGCCTAATCGACCTGTCCATGTGGGCGACTCCGTCCCGCATGATGCAGTACGCCGCGCTCGCCGGCCTCATTCTGCGTTACGTCAAGCAGAAGGGTGACGAGGCCAAGGCCAAAGCCGCAGACGAAGCGGACGAAGCCGGGGCATGATCGGCCTGCAATCCAAACTCGTTCTGGCCGCCGCCATCGCCATCGCAGGCTTTGGCGGCGGCTGGGCAGTGAACGGGTGGAGGCACGACGCCAAGGATGCAGCGGAATTAAGAGAAGCCGTGAAGCAAGTCAATGCTCAAGCCGAGAGGATGCGCAAGTTCAATGAAGATGCAGCCAAAAGAGAGGCTGCTGTACTCGCGTCGATCCGCTCCCTCAACATAGATATTCAAGGGATTCGAGATGAAATCGCGCGTACAGATGTCGGCATTGCTCGCATTACTCCTGATGGTGACAGGCTGCGTTTCGACGCCCACCATAAAGTCACAGCTCCCGGATCGCCCGGTAACCCTCCTCGCGCCGATTAACGCTCCGCCGGCCCCGCGCCCGCTGACTGGACTACCGGAGCAGGAACAGGCTAAAATCCTCATTCAGGAGTACGTCGAAGCTTTACGGTGGGGTGGAGAACTCGACCGCGTACTTGACGAATTGCAGGCGTGGGTGTTGCGCCTTTACGAGGCCGAGGAACCGCGTGATGGCAAATGAGCAATTCATCAATCCGACTACTCCGCCTGACCTGACTCCGTTCGTAAACAAGGACGTGAGTCAGTCGAATCTGGCGGAGAACTCCGATCTCGGCAAAGACCTGACCAAGGCTCCCAGCTTCATTTCGGAGCTGCCGGAGGATAAGCCGCAGGCGACAGAGTGGAATGTCGACAAGAACCAGACCGTGCAAGGTCAGTTCACCGACATCATGAAGTCGGACAGCCCAGTGTTTAAACAGGTTCGCGAGCAAGTCGTTCGCGAGCATGCCGCGCGCGGGGGCCAGAACTCACTGATGGCGGCGCGCTCGGCCGAGATGGCCGTGGCCGAAGTCGGCTTCAAGATCGCGTCGCAGGACGCGGCCACGTTCGCTCGTTCCGGCGAGTTCAATGCCGCGATGAAAAACCAGTTCGGTCTGGCCGAGCAGCAGTTCATGCACAACGCGCTCCTGTCGGAACAGAACTTCAAGCAGGGCGTCATGATGCTGCGCGAGCAGCAGATGGCCGATCTCGAAAAGATCAACGCCGACATGAAGTCGCGTCTCAATCTGATGGGCGCGCAAGGTGTCATCGACCTCAACTTGGAATCTGCCAAGCACATGAACGTGCTATCGCAGATGGACAAGGCCTACGGCCAGAACATGGAGAGTTTGAAGCTGCAGCAGAGTCAGGCGCTGGAGCGCATGGATCGCGAATCTTCAAACTCCCTGTACCAAGAGCAGCAGAAGTTCGGCTGGCAGTCGCAGTTGAGCTACATGTCCGAGGTCGGACAGAACGGACGCATGCTGATGAACACCGTGGGCGCAATCGGAAGCAACCCCAACATCTCCGTGCAGCAGGCGCAGGCCGCGATCTCCGATGCGGTTCGCCAGTACAATGCCGTCAACGCACAGCTCGCCGCAACGTACACCGTGCCGCAAGACCCGACGAGCACGGCGCGCGGCTACCTCAACTTCTCCGGTCACGCGCTAGGCCCGGGCAATCCCGCGCCGGCACCGGCACCTTCCTTCCAGCCCGTCCCGGTCGCAGCTCCCGCTGCCGCGCCGGCCCCTGCTATCCCTCAGGTCGCGGCTCCGCCGCCGGTCCCGGGTGGCATGGTGACCATGGTAGGTGGCGTGCCGAGCGTGAACAAGTCGCTGTACGGAAGCGACCCGGCGTACCAGCGCGCATGGAACGAAGTGGTGGCTGGACATCAGGCGCAGTTCGGACGTGGCTTCAACAAGCAGTCCGATGCTGCAGCTATCGAGCAGCATCTCGCCGCACTCTATCAGCAGTACCGTCGATGATCCGTGCGATCCAAAATGGAGATATGCAGAAGCTCGTCGAACTCTACGACGGGCTTCATCGCAAGTCGCTGTATCACATGTTCAAGCCGCACTACGCCACCGTGCTGCAGAAGACATCGTACCTGCAGGCAACGCCCAACGGATTCGTCCGTGTTGCCGATCACGACGGCGAACTCACTGGTGTGATCCTTTGCATCTGTGAGGAGTTCTGGTGGGTCGAGGACAAGGTCGGCGCGAAGTACGCAACCGATCTCGTCTTCTATTCCAAGCGTCGCGGAGACGGCGTGCTGATGCTGAAGGAAGCTATCGAGTGGGCATGGTCTCGTCCTCGCGTCGTCTGCTTCGAGACGGCAGTGAGTTCGGGCATCGAACACAAGTCCGCTGCCGCAATGTACGAGCGCGCAGGGCTAAAATTGCAAGGTTCATTCTGGCGGATTGAGCACCCCAAGCTGAGAGAAATGTCATGAGCGGTGTCGTCAAAGGCGTCAAAAAGGTCTTCAAGAAAGTAACGAAGTTCGTGAAGCGTTACTGGAAGGAGATCATCATCGCTGCCGCCATTGTGTTTACCGCAGGCGCGGCGCTCGGCTATTTCGCAGTAGGTGGAGCAGCAGCGGCTGGGGGAGGTGCCGCAGCCGCTGGCGCGGCCAGTGCGGGTGCAGCCGGGGCAACAGCCGCCGGCACGGCCACAGCAGGCGCAGCGGCAGTCGGTGGAGGCGCAGCAGCGGCGGGAGCAGGGGCAGCCGCAGCGGGTGGCACGGTGTTCGGTGCAGCCGGCGGCGCAGCCGCCCTTGGAGCGGGCACGGCGGCCGGTCTGGGCGCGGCCAGTACGGGCGCACTGGGCATGGGCACGCTGGCCACTGGTGGCGCTGCAGCGGGCCTTGGGGCCGGGTTCGGAGGTGGCATCGCCGCCGCCGCTGGCGGAGCCTCCCTGACCGAGACCGTGGGCGCGAACGTACTCAAGTCAGGCGGACAGGGCGGATACTCGCAAGCCGCCGCGACCGTTTCGCCGCAGTCCACTGCCGCGTCGACCGCATCGAGTGCGGCCGAAGGTGGCGCGACCGGCGCGAAGGGTCTGGTGAGCAAGGCGGTGACCGGGGCCAAGAACATGTGGACCGGCATGTCCTCGTTCGAGAAGATGCAGATGCTCGCTACCGGCGCGCAGATGGCCTCCTCTCTCATGGCTCCCAAGCAGGAGGAACCGGGCAACGAGTTCGCGCAGCAGGAGCAGTTCTACGGACGCGACCGCGAAGGCAAGGGAAGCGGAACCGGGTTCGACTACGACTCAGTGTCCGGCAAGATGGTAGCTGGCGGACAGGCTGGAGCGCCGTTTGTTTCGAGCCCCGCGCCGCAAAAGGACGGCACGCGCACGCCTATCCCCGCATCGTTCTTGGATAGTTCGAGAGGCCTTCCGGCGCAGGCGGCCGAGACGCCGAAGTTCATCGGCGATGACGAGCTGGAGAAGCGCATGGAGTTCGTGCAGAAGGGCTACGAGTCTGGTAGCTACACCCCGGGAGGTGCGTGATGGCACAGCCATTCATTGGTGGTGAAGAGCAGCAGGCCCCCGCGCCCGCCGCACAGCCGCAGGGTCAGCAGTTCGTATCCGGTAATCCGGAGGACGATCTCAAGCGTCGCGAAGCCATGGACCCGGCAGAGGTCGAAGAGGTCACGCAGGAAGAGCAGGACCAGTACGATGACTTCGTGGCCCGCGCCATTGCGATGATCTCCGACTCGCGTCAACCAGAGGGTGGCGGCAAGTCGCCGAGCGACGCCGTGCTCGATGTCATGAACAACTCCACGTTCTCCATTCCGCAGGCACTGGCCGAAGGAACGGTGAGCACCGTCAAGATTCTGCACGATGCAGCGAAGCGTCAGAACGTCGCGTACTCGCCCGATGTCATCTTCCATGGCGCGGACGAAGTGATCGCTGGGCTCTACATGCTCGGCTCTGCCGCTGGCATCTTCAATGGCGGTAGCGACTACAGTAAGTCCGCTGGCGCGCAGGCCGCGCCCGCTGCACAAGCTGCCCCACAGCCTATGCAGTCGACTGCACAAGCTCCTACTGCACAAGCTGCGCCAGCGCCGGCGGCCCCACAGGGTTTTGGCGATCAGGCGATGCAGCCCGCTGCACAGCCGGAACCGTTCGCCGCGCAGCCTACAGGCATCGAGCCGGCCACCGAAGAGATGCCCGTAGGCACCGAGCCGGAGATGCCGAGCGACGGCGACTTCACGGACGAGGAGTACGCTATCATGGCAGAGGCTAAGATGCTCGCCACCGAGTTGTTCGGTCGCAAGCTTCAGGAGTCCGGCCAGCTCACCGAAGAAGATCAGAAAGAGGCCAAGGCATTCTGGGATCAGCAGATCGCCAAGGAAGTCGAGACCGGACAGGTCGACGATTCGATGTTCGATAGCATGGACATCGACTCCATCCGCAAGCAAGTAATCTCCCGAGGTGCGTGATGGGCGACAGCAGAATCAGCAACGCGCTTCGAGACCTTGCCGGCGGGCTGCAGAACATCGCCGCGTTTCGCGCCGACCAGCAGCAGAAAGACGAGTCGCGTAAGTTCCAGCAGGCCATGCAGGAATCCTCGCAGGCGTTCTCCGCGCGCATGCAGGAGATCAGCATGCAGCACAGCGAGACCATGCTCGGCAAGCAGCAGGACTTCAACGCTGGCGAGTCGGACAAGGATCGCGCATTCCGTGGCGAGATGTTCGACAAGGAGCAGGGCGCTCGGATGAAGATGTTTGGTATGGAGCAGGGTGCGATCAACGCCCGCCATGCCCAGTCTCTCGGCGCGCAGTTCGAGCAACTCAAGCAGCAAGCCTCGCAAGTTGAAGACGCGAAGAAGGATCGCGACCTTCAGCGTCAGCTCAAGGTGTACGAACTCGGTGTGTCCCAAGCTTCCGGACAGCACTCCAGCCTGCTCGATCAGATGAACAAAGAGATGGGAGAGATCGCCAAGAACCCCATGCTCGCCGTCGATCCGAAGAAGTTGGCCGCAGCCAAGCAAGAAGTCAGCTCGCGCTACGCTCCGCAGCTTCAGGAGGCCACCGGCAAGATCGAAGAGAACATCAAGAAGTATGCGGGCGCGGTCGGTATCCCCGACTTCTCTGGTGTCACCGGCAACAAGGACAATCCGGAGACCAAGGCCTCTGGCGGAATGCCCGGTATGGATCGTGATAAAGTGTCGCAAGCGGTTCAAGCCGCGCAGACGCAGATTGGTGGTGGAGCCATGCCAAGCGAGCAGGCACTCGTCAACGGTTTCATGGGTAAAGGATTGACCCGTCCAGAGGCAATCGCCGCCGCCCGTCAGATGAAGGGTGGCAGGTAATGCCGACCAACTGGAAGCCGGATGGAGCGTTCGACTTCTCGGAACCGGAAGCCACTCAGGCTCCCGGTTCTTCGTTCGGTGAGTTCGATTTCAGCGAGCCCGAGGAAGAGAACAAGGACGGGTTTACTTTCAGCTCCCTGACCAATCAGCTTCTCGCGGTCGTCAACAATCCCGCCGACTCGTTCAACTACCTCGCCGGTCGCGCGGCGCAAGTTGGCGCGACCGCAGGCTGGCTGGTCGAGCAGTCCGGCAAGGGAGACTCGCCGCTCGGTGGCGCACTCGAATCACTCGCCCCGGGATTACAGGCCCTCCCCGATGCGGCCGGAGCTATCTTCGAGCACGGGGCCGAAGCCATCGGCCAGCAGATGCAGAAGCGCAGCCGCGAGTCCGCAGACTTCTGGCTGGATCGAGTCGGCGAAGACTTCAAGAAGAAGGCCGCTGCCGGGATCGACGATCCTGAGTTCGGCGTCACCACGCTGTACGCTGCCGCGCTCGGATCGCTCCCGGAAATGATCCTGACCATGGGGTCGGGTGCGGTGGCCGGTAAGCTCGGCGCGCTCGCCACTTCCGTCACCACAGCTCGCGTTGCCGCTGCCGCTGCCAAGGGTTCGGTGGTCGCAACCAAGATTCTCCAGTACGCCAAGTACGCCCCGACCGCAGCCGGCGCGCTGGCCGGCGGTGCGACCGAGGGAGCCATGGCCGCAGGCGCATCCGGCCTTGCCATGGAAGACCGTGTAAACGCAATGAGCCACGACGAGCTGGTCACCGGAAGCGACCGCTACCTCGCCATCTACCAGTCGGCAGAGGGAATGCCCGAGGGAGAGCGCAGGGACTACGCACGCCGCACCACAGCCGAAGAGATGGCGCGCACTACCGCTTCATGGGTGGGCATGTCCACGGCCGTCCTAGGGGCTCCTACGGGCGGCCTGATGGGCTACCTAGGTGGCAAGGCTGCAGCCAGAGCTGGAGCCAAGGCGGTGGCCGGGAAGCTGGAGAGCAGCATCACCGGGCAGGCGCTGGCCGGCTTCGCTTCCGAGGGCGCGCAGGAGTTCATGCAGGAGGGCTCGCAGCAGTTCCTCCAGAACCTTGGTCTACGCGAGTACGCGGACAAGGGCCAGTCCCTGTCCGAGGGCGTCCTGAGTAACGCGGTGATCGGCGGGCTCGTCGGTGGCGTCATGGGTGGCTCGATCACCCCGCTCGTCGGCAGCGGCGCTCGCAAGCAGGCCAAGGCGAAGGACAAGGCCGGGGCCGCATCGGCATCACCGGAAGCGGCAGGTAAGTTCTCGCGTAATCCGATCTTGGAAGCGAAGATCGTCGAGCAACTGCAGCAGGTACAGGACGCGAAGATTCCACCCAACGAGTTCGCCAAGGTCGCGCGCTGGGCCGGACAGAGCGAAGCTGGTGGACGCTCGTCGCTGGAGTTCTCCAAGGCGCTAGAACAACTGATCGAAGATGGCGTTGCGCCGGAACAGGTGGAGTCCGCCATCGGCGATGACTTCGACGACAACGGCATGCTCACCGAGGCCGCCTACGACAAAGACTCGAAGCGTCTGGCATTCGATGTCGAGATGCGGATCAAGCCGCTCGATGACCAGCAGCGCGCAGCTACCGCCGAAGCGCTCGCGAAGAACGGCGCGAACCCGTACGTCATGAATGACGGAACCATGGTGGTTCCGCAGTCGCAGGCCGGAGAAGCTGGCCTCGTTGCTGTCGCCGAAAGCATCAAGCGTGCGGTCGGTGTCGACTTCACCATCACGAGAAAGCCGAATGAAGAGTCCAAAGATTCCGTCGCCGAAGGTGCCGAAAGCTCCGTCTCCGCCGCGCCCGAAGGTGCCGCAGTCGCCGAAGGCACCGAAGGGGTATTGAGTGAAGAAGAGATCGTCAATCCGATCCCGCGCGACGCAACGCCAGAGCAGAAGCTCGAAGCGATCCGTGCGCTCACGGCAGAGAACAAGCCGTTGGTGGATGATTTTATTGCTCAGGTTGACGCTGAACTTGGCACTACGTCTGGTTCCAGCATCAAGGGCGACGAGCAGATCATCGAGAAGTCGAAGCGTCCGTCGATCATTGCAGAGAAGCCGTGGCACGACATCGAACACGTGCGCGACACGTTCCGATTCAAGTCGGTAATCGACACGCCCAAGCAGCTCGAATCCATCGCCGACAAGGTCAAGGATCAGGGCTGGGAGATCGTCAAGGTAGACGTAGAGAAGATGGCCACCCCGAAGTCGTGGGGCTGGCGCTTCGTTGCGCTGGACATGCGCATGCCCAATGGGCAGCTCGTCGAATACTACATGCCGCTCAAGGAGCTGGAGGCCGCGAAGAAGTCAGGCGGCCACGAGCTGTTCGAGAAGTGGAGGAACCGCGATCTTTCCAAGCTTCTGGAGCAAGACCTTCGCGAGTTCGAGTTTGACCAGACGCAGTCGTACGAGCAGTACAACTCGGCCTATCAGTCGGCTTTGTCGAGAGCCGGTTTGTCAGAGAGCGAAGCCCTCGCCTCCGCCAAGAAGTTGGCGGACAAGTTGTCGTCCACGGGGGCCAAGGCCTCCATGAAGTCGTCGGACGAGAAGTTGACGCCGCGCGACCAGACGCCATCGCGGCGCGAGGCAGCCCAGCCGTCATCCAGCACCGACACCCAAGACAAGTCTTTGTTGGCCGACACGCGCATTTCTGAACCCTCCGAAGCGGACAATGTCACTGTAGCACAACCGGGGAAGCACGTCACCGTCACCCCAGAGGCAGGCCCAGCGGGCATCGAGGCCATGGGCCGGGGTGCCGCCGTCCATCCGGAAAGCCCGCACGAGGCCCCCTCCACGCGCGAGCTGGTGGCCGGAAACTACCCCAAGGGACACGGCACCCTGAAGGGCCAGACCGCACGCGAGAACATCAGCGTCTCCATCGAGAACGTCCCGGGCTCGATCCGGCGCGCGGTCGACGGTGGCTGGTCGCGCAAGATGAAGCACTGGTACGGCTACATCCGTGGCACCAAGGACGTGGGCGACGGGAAGCTAGATGTCTACATCGGGCGTAGTGCCTACGACAACACGCTGCCGGTCTTCGTGATCCGGCAGATGGAGACCAACGGCGCGTTCGACGAGCCGAAGGTCATGCTTGGTTATGCCAGCGAGGGAGAGGCGAAGAACGCCTACCTGTCCGAGTATCCTGCCGCCCTTGGGTCGCGCCTGTTCGGCGGCATTACGCGCATGACGCGCGCCCAGTTCGCTTCCTACCTAGAGACGGGAGATACCGACGTGCCGCCGCACCCGGTGTCGAAGAAGCCGATGGTTGAGCTGCGCGGAGATATTTCGTTGAGCTTGCGCAAAGTGGCGAAGATGCACGACCCTTCGCAGAGCGGAACGTCATTCAAGAACACGGTGCTTTACCACGGCACCAGCCGCAACATTGTCGGGGATTTTGAACGGAGCAAGATCGGGGCTATGGGTCCGGCCGTCTACCTTTCTCCATACAAGGATGTCGCTGGCCCGTACGGAAAGAACCTGATCGCGGTTAGCGTGAGCGGCAAATACTTGTCGAACATGCAGTGGACGGATTACATCAATAAATATGGTTGGGAAGGCGCAGAAGCCAAAGCCATCAATGATGGTTGGGCTGGAGTATTCGATGAGAAATTTGAAGATGCGGTTGCGGTATGGAACCCGAAAGACATCACAAAAATATCGACCAAGGGGAAAAGGGTCATCGAAGCCGGGGCGCGAGAAACGCCCGATACAACCTCCGCCTTGTTGCGAAACCTGACGCCCAAGGAACAGGTCAAGGTCACGAAAGCCACGGCTACAAAGATCGTCTCAATTCTGGAGAACATGCCCGATCCTGACGAAGTGGCTGCTGTCGCGTTCGCCGGTCGCGCGAAGCGCGGTTGGTATCGCCAGAGTGCAGAGGCCATCAGTGAAGTGTTCGGCATGGACGCGCCGCGATTCGCTGGCCTGTTGGCCGCGATGTCGCCGCAGACTAGCGTGCAAAGCAATCTGCGCAATGCGCTCAACACGTGGGTCAACTGGGATGCAGCCGGTCGCCCGCAGAGCAAAGCCGAGATCACCCAGATCATGGCCGGTAGCGTTGAAGGTGGCGGCGGCATGTTCTCCGTTCTGCCGGCGTGGATAAACAACACCGTGCGCGCCCTGACCACGGAGAACCCGGCTGACATCGGGCTGTCCGGGCCGAAGGTCGATAGCTTCATGCGTAACCTCGTGGGCAATGTCGACGAGGTGACCAACGACACATGGATGGCGAACTTCGCTGCCGTCGACCAGAAGATTTTTGCCGGCACTCTGTTGGCATCTGGTGACCCGGGCAAGCGCCCCGGGTATCTGGCCATGAGTTCGCTCGTGCGCTCCGCCGCGCGCCGCCTGACGGAACTCACCGGGGACAACTGGTCGCCGGCCGAGGTGCAGGAGACCGTGTGGAGCTGGTCCAAGACCGTGTTCGAGATGGCCGACTCTGCCGGTGAGATTCGCAACGCCGAAAGCATCGTGATGGACCGCGATGTGACGGACGAATTACTGCAATCTACCCCTGATTTTGGTACTCTGTTTACGCATGGCGAATACGCCAGCATTCTGGAGGAACATGGCTATGGTGAACAAATCGAGCGAATCCGTGCTCGCCGACCTGTTGCTGGCAAAGCTGTCGCCGAAGCCGGCTCTAAAGAAGAAGCAGGCCCGTTTGCTCGGGATACTCAGGTCGAACTCGAACGCAAAACCGCGAAGCGCCTTGACGCTCTCCGGCAAAAGCGGAACCAAAGAGTAAGCGAGGAAGTCCCCTTCAGCCTGCGTCGCCCGGTGGCCATGGACGACTTCGCGGTCGCGCCGGCCAAGGCGTTCAAGAAGCCCGGATGGGCAATCCTCACCGCGACTCGCGAAGCGGCTGGCGATGCGACTAATGATGTAAACGTAGCGGCTAACGAGAAGCTGGCCGGCGAGCTGATGAAGCTCGGCGTTGAGTTCCGCCGTGTCAGCGGCTCGTACCAAGGTGTCGACCAAGGTGCCAACTTCCTGATCCTCGCAGACGAGGCCACCGCCAAGGCGCTCGGCGCTCGCTACGGACAGGAGAGCGTGCTGACCAATCGCGGTCTCGTGTACATGGATGGGCGCGTCACCCCGGCGATGCATGCCAACGACATCATCGGAGACGCTGCCCGCAACGAGGACTTCTTCAGCGAACTCAACGGAGAAGCGTTCTCCCTTGGACTGGACTTCGATGCCACGTCTTCCGAAGCTGCGCCGATGGAGAACATCGACGTGGACATCGCCGAGGGCGAGAACCTGATCGAAGTCAGCCGCATCGTTGACGACATCGCGAAGAACATCAAGGGCCGCCCCGGATACGAGACGGTCGCCAGCGAGAAAGACCTTCCAGCGCATGCGTTGCGCCAGATCAATTCCATGGGAGCCAACGGCCTTGTTGAAGGATTCTTTGATCCGTCCACGCAAAAGGTATTTGTCATCGCGAATAATGTTTCGCAACGCGAGGGTGAAAGCCTTGACGCTGCGGTTGAACGCATCTTCGCCGAAGAAACGCTCGGACACTACGGACTATATTCAACGCTTGGCAAAGGAGCGATGGACAAGCTACTGGATCAGGTATGGCGAGATTTTAAGAACGACCCGGCCATGCGATCCATCGTCGATGACTATGCCAACGCCTACGGAAATCCTCACTACGACCAGTCCTCTGCCCGCAAGATGGCTTACGAGTTCGCCGCCAAGACGGACCCGAGCGTAAGCCCGTCGCTGTGGCAGAAGATGATGGCATGGCTGCGCGAAGGCCTGCGCCGCATCGGCTACGTGCGCGAATGGAGCGATGGCGATCTGCAGTTCCTGATGAGCCGCGTGTTCGACTCCGTTCGCAGCGGCACCGTTTCCTCCAGTCTGGAGAAGCTCGGCGCTTCGCTTGTGCAGGTAGAAGAGAACATTACCGAGTCGGTTGGACCGGATCGCTCCATCGTGTACGGACAGGACGGTACGCGCCAGATCACTGCCGATAATTACAGCGCTGTCATCTACGACGGTGGAGTGGGCAGCGCCCCGGCGGCGGGCATCATCAGCTTTAGCGGCGACCTTCGTTCCCTCGCGTCCTATCTGGCGAACGAGGGCAAGAAGCGTGTCGTGGCTATCGAAGGCTCCCTGTCTGACGATCAGCTCGCTGGCTTCGAGCACTACAACGAGGATGGCGCGACCATCATCGACATCTCGGAAATGGCCGCAGAGGAAACCCCTGCCTTCAGTCTGCGCAATCGCCAGCGCGGAAGCGAAGACATCGAAGCGATCCTCGAAAAGACGATCCAGTCGCACACGTCGGAACTCAGCTTCGGCCACCGTATGGCGCAGTGGTTCCGCGAGATGACCGGGTACTTTGGTAGCGCTGATACGTGGCTGGAGTTGAAGACCGGGTGGGTAGACTCCGCTGCCATCATCGAGAAGCTGGAACGCAGCAAGTTCGGCGGCATGCTGCTCGATGCTGCTGAGTCGGCGTACAAGTTCGTTAGCCTCACCAAGAACCAGCCGCAGGTTATGGCCGCCATCTCCAAGCACGGCATCCCCGTGTATCAGGACGGCTCGTTCGTGCGCGTGCCCGGACGCAAGGGCCTGTACGAAATCTTCATGCCGCTGTTCAAATCCGAGAGTGGAAAGAACCTACTGCACCTGTGGGAAGGGTATGCGGTTGCGCGTCGCAGCTCGCAGCTCATCAATGAGACCAACCCGGACGGAACGAGCAAGGAGAAGTTGCTGGCTCCTGACGAGATCGACAAGCTGATCCGACTCGAAGACGAGTACCCGGAGTTCGCCAAGGTGTTCGACGACTGGCAGGAGTTCCGCAGTCAGGCGCTGGACCTTGCCGTCGAACGCGGCGCGCTGGATAGGGAAACGGCCGAGCTGTGGAAGAAGAACGACTACGTTCCGTTCTTCCGCGTCGAAGAGGATGAAGACGTTGCCGGCGGCATCTCGCGCAAGCGTGGCTTCTCTGGTCAAAAGGTAACCAGCAAGCGCTTGACCGGCAGCGACCGACGCATCCAGCCAGTACTGGAGAACATCGTGATGAACACCGCGTCGATCATCGACAAGGTGTACAAGAACGAAGCGATGAACCGTATCGTGGCACTCGCCGATGGCGTGGCCATGACGCAGGAGAAGCTGCGCACCGAGGCGGTGAAGATCGGCAACGAGCAGATCAAGGCCGCGCTGGAGAAAGCTGGACTCTCGGTTGGAACGCTGACGCCGGAGCAGGAGGAGCAGTGGACCACGTTCTTCCGCCGCGTGCGTCCGGAAGGCCACGATGTCGTGAGCGTGATGGTGGCCGGCAAGCCGGTCTACTATCGCGTGCATGATCCGCTGCTGCTGCGCGCCATCATGGACATGTCGCCCGTCAACTTCGGCGCACTCGTGGATTTCATGGGCGGAGCGAAGCGGCTGCTCACTTCGATGGTTACGCTCGATCCGGCGTTCATGGCTCGCAACTGGATGCGCGACACGCTGTCCTCGTGGGCCGTGGTCAACGAAAGCTTCCGTCCGTTCCGTGATGCGCCCAAGGGTGCCGCAGAGGTATGGATGGAGTCCGGTCTCGCCGTCGATCTCGCGATGACTGGCGGCATGACGGGTGGCTTCTACAACCCGACGCAGGACTTCGGCGACGTGATGAAGAGCGTGGCTGGCGCGAGCGTGCTGGACAACCCCGGCAAGCTGGTCGACGCATACAAGAAGATCGGCATGGTGTCGGAGCAAGTCAATCGCATGGCCATCGCGAAGGCCGTTCTCCGTCGCGGTGGCTCCATGGCGGAAGCTGCATATCAGGCGCAGGACGTACTCAACTTCTCGCAGACTGGCGACGCCGTCGCGGCGCAACTGCTGATCCGCACCGTGCCGTTCCTCAATGCCCGCATCCAAGGCCTGTACCGCCTGTGGAAGGGAGCCAAGGGGCTGGATGGTCGCGACCCGAAGAAGGCCATGATGGCGTTCTTCATGAAGGGGCTGTTCCTGTTCGGCGTCTCGATGGCGCTGGCCCTGAAGAATCGCGGCGACGAGCGCTACGAGAAGCTGCCGGATTACCAGAAAGACACGTACTGGCACATCTTCGTGGGCGACAAGCACTACTCCATCCCCAAGCCGTTCGAAGTTGGCGTCATGTTCGCCACGCTGCCGGAGCGCGCCATGCGTCTGGCCGCCGGCAACGACAAGGGTCGGACCACGGTGATCTCGATCCAGCGCGCCCTCATGGATACGTTCGCGTTCAACCCTACGCCGCAACTGTTTAAACCTATCGTCGAGCAGTGGGCCAACCGCAGCTTCTTCACCAACCGCCCCATCGTCGGGCAGGAGCTGGAGGGGTTGGAGCCGGTCGCCCAGTACAACCCGTGGACCAGCGAGACCGCCCGCGCCGGGGCCAGCATCATCGACCAAGTCGTGCCGGACAGCATGCGCCGGTTCGTCCCCGAGACGTTGCGGTCGCCCGTCCGCATGGAGCACGCCATGCGCGCCTACCTTGGCACGATAGGCGGCTACCTCATGCAGGCCTCAGACGCCGCCCTACGGGTCTCTGGCGCGTTCCCAGAGGCACCCGCGATAGGTAGCGTCCGGGACATCCCGGTGCTCGGCAGCGTGGCAGGGAGCTTCGTACGGGGCGATCCGGAGCTGGAGCCCAGCTCGAAGTACGCCGATGACCTCTACGCCGCACTGGACGACGCTGACGCCGCGTACCGGACGATGAACGCCTACGTCAACCAAGGTAATCTGGAGGCCGCCCAGCGCCTCACAGGCAAGCGCATGGACGCCCTGACGGTGCGCCCGGTCCTGCACGACTTCCAGCAGGCCGCATCCGAGATCAACACCATGCAGCGCCGGATCATGAGTTCGGACATGACGCCGGAAGAGAAGCGGGCCGCCATGGATGAATTGACGCGAACGAAGAACGCCCTGATGAAGCAGGCCGTCCCGTATCTGGCCCTCATGAACTACTGATTCGGGGTAGAATCGTGCTATAACTGGGAGCAGTTCAGGAGACGGTCATGCGACCCTTCAAATCTGTCCTGCTTTCGGCCCTCATCCTCCTGCCCGCATTCTCGTCTGTCGCAGGCACTGGATTATCCCGACCCGAAGAGTACGCCAGCCGCGCAGCGGTCAGCATGGACGACGGAAGGTGCAGCGGCACGGCAATCGACTCGCCCAAAGGCAACGTCGTACTCACCGCTTCCCACTGCATCCACGGCGAGATCACACTAGTTCGCTTCGACGGCAAGATCATGGCCGTGTCGCGCGTTATCGCGGACGGCAACGACCACTCGCTGATCGTCGTGAAGGGACACACCTTCCGGAACACTGCCGAAGTCGGGCCACGTCCACCTATTGGCTCTTCCGTTTTTATCTTCGGCAACTCGATGTTTGAAGACTTCTTCCGGCGCGGCACCGTAACCGGATACCACGACGATAGATGGAACCCGCCCAACATGGACCTTGGTATCAGCAACTGGATGGTGCTCGATATGCTCGTTGCCCCCGGCGATTCTGGCTCCGGCGTGTTCGACGATAAGGGCCGGGTGGTCGGCGTCATCACTGGCTATGCCGGGATCGGGCCACACACCATTGCGGTCGCGTTGCCATTCAAGTTCAAACATCAAGACGTAGTCGGTCTTGTCGCCAATCCCGGTCCACTGATCGGAAAATGAGCCATGAAAATCCCAACTCGGTTCTCCATGGGCTGTCACCTGTGGACGGTAACGATTGTTTCCAAGGAAGAGATGGACACGCTCTTCGACGGTGGCGAGGGCAATGAAGTCCCCCTTGGACTCACTCTCACTCACGAGTGCAGGATATGCGTCAGGGACGATCCGTGCGAATCGGTGCGGTGGCATGCCTTCTGGCATGAGTTCGTCCATGTGCTCACCGCCAGCGCAGGCTTGAGCAAGATCGACAAGAACGAAGACTTGGTGGAGCTGCTGGGCATGCTCATCGCCCAAGCTCAACAGACCATGGAATAGAAGAAGGCCGGCACGCCAATGCCGGCCTTCAGTGCTGGTGATTACTTTCCCTGACGGGCAGCCTCCTTACGGATATTGCGAGCCTTGTTCTTGGCTGCGCGACCTTCCGCGTTGTAACTCTGCATTGCAGGGGCCTTCTTGTTGCGGCCGTGCTTGCGGTTCTTTTTGCCCTTCTTGAGGGCACCGTTTGCGGGACGAGCCATGACATCAGTTTCCTATGTGGACACTAGATAATCATTGGCGTTCTCCTGTTTTAAAGTTGGAGCGGTAAGAGAGAATCGAACTCTCATCTTCAGCTTGGAAGGCTGTAACTCTGCCATTGAGCTACTACCGCAAAATCATTGGAGGCTGTCTTGCTGTTTTGGGACACCGCCTTCCGCATCCTTCATCACCGCATCAAGCAAGTTACGTTCCCCATCAGCCGCGTGGTCGGATCATGATGAGGGCACCACGTAAAGCTCCCGGCTAATATTCCCGAGTGTCACCATGGACGCCAGTCGACTTCCGTCAACGCTCTCCATGGACTGAGCAGCTTCCCCACCAGTGGGTCTGCCACGCTGGCGGTATCACCGCGATGGTTCGGCACCAAAATGGCCTAGCACCACTACTCCGCTGGTCCAACGCTTGCTCAGGGCTCACTTCCAGCCAATCATCTTGTTGATGCTGGCTTCGATCTTTTCGGCCTGTTCGACAGTCAGGTAGCTGGCTGACTTGATTGCGATGCGTGAGTATACATTCTCGTTGCGGCGCAGTCGATACTGGCGCATGTACTCGCCGTCGCTACCTGTCGGCTTCTTGGCCGGCGCTACCTTCCTGTTGGTCACTTGACGATCTCCGATGCTCTGGTGGTGAGGTAATAGTTGGGGTCGATCTTGACGCCCGGTACGGTCTCGCCAGCGGCTACGGCTGCGGCGATGGCCTTGGTGTCGACGCGCTCGGCACGTGACGGGACTGCGCGCACGTACTTGTCAGGAACCTTGCTCGCGTCCTCTACAACGACCGTGACGCTGCGGTGGGCGATGGTGGCGCTGGAGCCCATGGCACCCTCCATCCGCTTCGCCAGCGCGTCCCTGTCGCTGACAGTGCGGTACAGGGCGATGATCCGCTCGGCCACTGCATCGTCGGCCTTGGTCAGCCTTCCTCGAAGTGCGTTCCGCTCCGCTTCGACTGCCTTGATGGCCTTCTTGTGGGCCTCGACCTCTGCATCGAAGAGTGCATCCAGCTTGCGATTCGCTTCTCTAACGCGAGCCAGAACTTCCACACTCTTGTCGATGTTTTCATACGTGACGTTTACCTCAGTGGAAAAGGGGCCAGCCAGATCGGCAATCGCGACGATGGCCTTATAGGTATCAGGCTCTCGCTTCGCGAGAGCCAATTCCTTGGACGCGGCCTTCTTCGTGGCCATTACTGCGATTGCTCCTCGTGCGTCGCGATGATCGCATCGACGGTGGCCTCAAGGGTCTCGGTCGGGATCGCGGTGGTTCCGGTCGCATTCGCTTCCGCTGCGGCCGGGTCCATCGGGACGAAGTCCTCGAACGGGTACGAGAACACGGATTCCGGGGCGGCTTCGTAGATCACATCGACCGATACCGGGGCTCCGTCCTGATCGAACGAGATGACCCAACAGCCGGCGTTGGCCAGCTTGCCGTCAGACGTGTGCAGCTCGGCAACGTAAGAGCCGGCGGGACAATTGCCCAGCTCGTCGGTGGCATCCACGTAGTTGCCGGAGCCGGCGGGGTCGGTGGCGCGGGCGAGTACGGCAGCGCTGGCGGAACCAGACGACAACGCCGCCAGTACGAGGAATGCCGCCAGTACGAGGGCAGCGTAGAGCAGAATCTTCTTCTTGCGAGGGTCCAATTTCATATCAGTGATCTCTTGGAGAAATGACGAAGTGCTTGTGGATATCAACGAGGAACGTCTGCCACTTGTGTGCAGTGGAACGATGGACACCCCACCGGGTCATGATGTCCTCTCTGGATGGCGGGGTCCGGCGTTGCAATGCCCAGACCATGACTTCGACGGATCGCTCCATCATGATGAGACCGTTCTTGTTCACGCCTTCCCGCCACGGATGAGGAACCAGTAGATCAGTCCAACGAAGATCATGCCGACAACGGTAGACAGGATGGCGGCCAGTGCGATGTAGTAAAAAAATGCATCAGCGAAGGCGTCAATGATTGCGGCGATAGCGTCCATCAAAAAGGAATGTCATCATCTGCAAAATCATCGGCGAAGTCGTTGGACTTGGCCGGTGCGGCCTCTCGACGTGGCGCGGACTCCTGACGTGTTGGCGCAGCGCGACGTTCACCATCTGGCTTCGCGCCGAGCATCTGCATCTCGTCACAGATGATCTGGGTGGAGTAGCGCTCGTTGCCGTCTTTGTCGGTGTACTTGTCGTAGCGAATCTCGCCCTCGACGTACACCTGTGAGCCCTTGTGGAGGTACTCACCAGCGATCTCGCCGAGCTTGCCGAAGAACACCACACGGTGCCAGTCGGTGCGCTCCTGCTTCTCGCCTTCCTTGTTATTCCAGACGGATGAGGTAGCGAGACTGACAGAGGTCACTGCCGTGCCGCTCTGCGTAAACTTAGTCTCAGGGTCGTTGCCGAGGTTACCGACGAGGATAACCTTGTTTACACCACGTGCCATGTCAGCTCTCCCAAGCGTGAAGCTTGATTAATCTATCTCTGCTCTCCCTGTCAAGCATCAGCTCGACAAGGTACTGGTCAGGGTAGCGGTGAGTCATGGCAGACTTCGTGTGCGTACCCTTTACTTTCAACGAAAGGTAGCGGAAGACTCGCTGCCTGTCAACACCCATTCTTGCGGCCAACTCCGTGGCGGTGATCCGCTCCTGCAGCATCAGGGTCATCAGGGCCTCACGGAAGAATGTCGGCCTCGCGATCAGGCGCGTGGCATCAGGACTCAGGCTTGGGGTCATGCTCGATTACCCGGCTGGCGCGCTCCTCCATCAGGCGGCCACGGTGTGCATCCGCTTCCGCCATGGCTGCGCCGATGGAGAACATGTTGATGGTCGTATTGTTGAGCACGGCAGGACCAACCATCTTGCCGATCTGGGCGATGGTATTCAGTGCGGCCTGCTTGCTCGGGAACTTCAGGTGGACGTGCTGCTCTGGCTTTAGCAGCGGCTTGCCGTCTTTGTCCTTCATGATCTTGTTGTCGTCATCGCGCACCGGCACGTACGTGGTAGTGACCTTGACCTCTTCGATCAGGGCCTGAAACTCGCGCGGCAACTTCTTCAGCGTGGCAATAGGGAGGATCACGCCATTGTCGTCCATGAAGTCCAGCGGTGACGTAGTGGCCTGAGCCCATAGAAGGGCGAGCACTTTGTTCTTCTCGACATCGGCGGTCTTCAGCGCAATGTTGATCTCTTCCATGAAACTGTTGCCGGCCGTCATCATCGCGTTGAATCGCGAGGCGGTGTACCGCTTGTGCGTCACGGACTCGTATGCGGCCCTGATGTCCAGCCCGTTGCGAAGGTACTCACTGGCCACAAGGCGGGCCGACAGCACGCGCTGCATGCGCCCCTGCTGGGGCTTGGGCAGCCTGATCTTCGCTGGCTCTGCAGCCGGCGTGATCGCGGCTTCCAGCTCTTTCAGATTGAGCTTTGGCATACCGCCTCCATGATTACCTGCTCCGCGAAAGACATGCGAACCGGCAGAGTCCTGTCGCCAACCCTCCGGTAGCCAGACTCAACGTACAGCAGCCGGATACGGCCGATCCCGGTCAGCTTGCACAGCTTGTTGCGCGATCCAGCGGCGCGCTGTGCCCTATCAATGAGCTGCACCGTGTACGCCCGGTCGGGCCACCAGCTCTCTCGTGCGTCGATCACAGCTCGATATCTTCCGCATCGACGGGGATGTATTTGTGCGTTCCAAGTGGGGTCACGAAGATGTCGCCAATCGAGGTAGTCTCGTCGTAATGCTTCCAGTCCCGCGTATCCCTGCTCACGGTGATGCCAATGTCGCTCACCAACCCCATGTACTCGGCCGCCTTGTAGCGATCCTTGGCAAGCACAACGATGCGGAATTGGCCGTGCTGCCCCCGGAGGAACCCATTGATGGTGAAGACCGTGCTCTCTTCTTTCAAGCTGTGCATTGGCATGGTTTGTGTCCGGTTTTCGGAACCCTAGCACAAGGTAAGTGTACCGTCAAACCACGCTAGTGTGAAGTTAATTCTAGTGGTGACTTCGTCCTACCACCATTCGCGGAAAACGTGCTATTAAACTCACCCTCTATCAGGTCACCAGCATCTCCGCAGAAAAGCAAAGAGCGACGCGAGGAGATGGAGCAGTAAAAGCAAAAGAGCTTCAGATCAAGAGCTGTTGCTTTTAGGAATCTCTCTACTGTAGGGTACGGAACCATGAAGACTCAAGACGCCTACCGCAAAACTGGCGGGGCGCGAATCGCGAGCGCGTTTACATACAACATCGAAGGGAAACCCTACTCGATGAAACAGATCATTGCAGAATTGGGTGTGTGTGCCCGGTATGCGCGTAAACGCATGGAGCGCGAGAAGGCTAAGGATGGTCCGGTCACTTGGGCTGGATTGAAAGAGCCGTGATCGAGTGTCGCGACTATCAGGTTCGTGCCGCTGATCGGTGCGAGGAGCTGATGGCGACGAAGACGGGGGCCGTGCTGCTATGTCAGCCGACCGGAACCGGGAAAACTGTTACCTTCTCTCGCGTCCTCCGCAATCGGTACGAGCTGGGCGACGGCCGGCAGATGGTGCTCGCCCCGCGCCGGGAGATCGTATTCCAAACAGCCGACAAGGTGGCAGGGTTCCTGATCGAACCCGGCATCGTCATGGCTGGTTACACCTATCGCCCGGGCAAGGCTGTGCAGGTTGCCAGTGTCGACACGCTGCGGTCATGGGTGAAGCGAGGAAAGATCAAGCTGGACTCCGGTACGATGCTCGTGGTGGACGAAGCGCATCGCTCGATGAGCAAGACGTATTTGTGGCTGATCGAAGCGGCGAAGGATGGAGGCGCTGACGTGCTCGGCCCTACCGCTACACCGATCCGCGCAGATGGCGTTGGCTTGTACCCGACGTACGAGCACATGGTTACCGAACTCACCATGGTAGACGCGATCAGGAATGGCTGGTTGGTCAAGCCGGAATATCGCATCCCGTTCGTGCCAGACCTGTCCGGAATTAAGATCAAGGGTGGAGACTTCAGTGAGGAAGACCTCGACCGCATCTTGAATCAGAAGGTGCTGGTCGGCGACATCGTCGACAATTGGATCAAGTACGCCAGCGGCAAGCCAACGCTGGTCTTCGCATCAGGCGTGAAGCACTCGATGGCCATCGCTGAAGAGTTCAAGAGGGTCGGACTGAACTTCGTCCACATCGACGGCGACACGGCCGGACACGTTCGTAATGATGCGATCAAGGCGCTACGCGCGCACAAGATCGACGGTATCACAAACTGCGGCGTCTACACCGAAGGTGCCGATATCGTCAACATCTCGTGCATCGTGGACGCAGGCCCGACTAAGAGTATCGGCAAGGATATCCAGAAGAAGGGGCGAGGATCGCGACCAGTGTTCGCGTCGGGGTTCGACCTTGATGACGTGCAGGGTAGGTTGGCTGCCATCGCCGCGAGCGAGAAGCCAAGCTTCCTGATACTCGACCACGCCGGCAACTTCTACCGTCACGGTCGCTTTGATCGCAACGTGCCATGGGAGCTTTGTGCCGGCAAAGAGATCATCGAGAAGGACAAGGAGAAGCGTGAGAAGGCCCGCGCATCGTTCACCTGTAGCGAGTGCCACAAGGTGTTCGCTGGCCAACTGTACTGCCCGTACTGCGGCACCAAGATCGAGCTACGTGGCAAGATGAAGGACTACCTCGAAGCCGAGCTGGTGTCGCTCACGCAGAAGCAGATGGCCGAGATCGACGACGTAATCACCACCATGGACAAACAGCGGTTCTATCTGGAAGCGCTGGGCTGGGTGCTCGACAAGAAAAAGAAGGTAGGCTATGCGGCCCGCGTCTTTCAGGCCAAGTTTGGCGAGTGGCCTGACAACGACTGGTACATGATGGAGCCGCTGGTGCCATCCGTCGAAACCAAAAACTACATACGACACAGGTTGATCCACCATGCCAAGAGCCGGCAGTGATAACGAGCGTGTAAACGCTATGCTGCTGCGCCTCGACAAGGTGCGCACGGCAGGCAAGGGCTGGGTGGCCCGGTGCCCCGCACACAAGGACGGGAGCGCCTCCCTGTCGATTTGCGAGGGCAGGGATGGCCGCGTGCTGCTCAACTGCTTCGCCGGCTGCAGCGCCGCCAGCGTGCTTACCGCCATCGGCCTGACGATGGAAGACCTGTACGCCAACACCATGAAGGAGGACATGACCAACGAGGAGCGCGCGGACATGCACGAGAAGTTCATGCGCGCCAAGTGGCAGGCAGCGCTGGACAACTTGGACCGCGAGGCCACCTTCCTGATGATTGTCGCTGCCGCAATGGTTCGTGGGGAGAAACTTGACACTGACACCACACGTAAGCTATATAGGACGGTAAAGCTACTGGCTGATGCGAAAACCACGCTCAGTACAGGGCCGGCGCGTCCTAGGACGCCATTCTTCAAACCGGAGCGAAAGACATGAAAACCCAGTTCCGCGCCTACGCCGAGGACGAGCTGCCGAACATCGAGTTCCGCTCGACCGGAGATGAGGCCCTGATTGATGCCATCGGTCGCGCTACCGCAGAGCGCTCGCTCGACGGCAAGTATGCGGCCATCATTGTGGAAGAGGTGCGCGAGGCGACCCTGTCTGACTTCTTCGACTTCGATCAGCTTGTATCTCTCATGCGTGAGAGCATGCAGGAGCTGATCGGCAACGACGATGCGTTCACCGAAGAAGCGATGGCCGCTTTGCGCCCATGGGCCAGCGCCGCTATCGACGATGCGTTAGATACTGCGGCAGAGCATGCTGACCTGCGCATCGACGGCTTCATCGTAGTGTCGCGCCAGCGCGCCGAGCGGTGGTGGATCAAGGCCGGCGACGATGAGTAAGCGTGGGGTTGTGCGCAAAGGCAAGTACGCCCCCATCCATTGGGTGGTGCGCAAGGCCAAGCTCGAAGACGGCACCGTCCGCTTGGGCATGTTTGCCATGGACGAGGAAGCTTCCCGCCAGTGCCGGGAACGTGGCATGTCGGATGGATCGGAATGGAAGGCCGAGATCAAGCAGGTTCGCAACGCGCATTTCTGGCGGCTGGTACACAGGCTTGGCGGATGGCTGGCGGACAACGTTGACGACTTTGAAGGGCTGGACGCGCACGCAGCGCTGAAGAAGGTGCAAGAGAAAAGTGGCATCGGCTGCGACGTTACGCGATCAGACATCCGCGACAACGCAGGAAACCTACTCTATCGGGTGGTCAGCAATCAGCCATTGTCCCTCGCGTTCGACTTGATGGACGAAGGCGAGTTCCGCATGTACTGGGACGGCGGCAAGGAAGCGCGCGGCAATGGTGGTTTTCTTGGATGGATTCGCAAGCGCCTGTACCCCGGCATGAACCCGCTATCGGTCGACGAGATCGAGCGCATGATCGTTGGCAGGGTTGTCGAATGGGTCGCATGAGATCGTTTCGCAAAAAGCGCAGGCCCGGGAACAGGAAGATGACGACCGAAGAAGCTCGCCGCGTTGAGCGATCAAAGAACGGACCATGCATGGCGTGCCTTGTGTGGTTCGCCAGACGCCACGACGGCGAGAACTTCATCATCTACGGTTGCGAGTACAACCACGTCAAGAGCGGCAACATCCGCATCGGCCACGGCCACGGCTACAGCCTGTGCCTGTGGCACCATCGCCGCCAACCGCAGCCAAACACGCCGCAGGACGGCATGGACTTTAAGATGTTGACCCGGGTGTACGGCCCCAGCCTGCTTGACGGGAGCCGCCTGTTCCACGAAATCTACGGCACCGATTCTGAGTTGATCGAACAGCAAACTCAGCAGCTCGTAAGTGTTGACGGAGAAGGTCAACAGTGATAAGGTCATTACTCCACGGCCACTGACCTTCTGAGGCAGCGGTAAAAGTGAGGGCATTATCATGAAATGACCTTGACCGTGGATCAAATTAGATGGGTGCGCTGGAGCTGCAATAGTCCGGAAACCGTGATTAAGTTCCACGGAGTGATCGACGGATCACGTACAGAGATGAAGCACAAGGGATCGTTCCCCTTGGCACCTAACGTTTACCAGAGGGAGCCAGCCATGACCACCGCAGAGCCACATGGTTACACCTACGAAGAGCGCACCTACACTGGCAAGTGGGTGAAGAACTTTAGCCACACCTACCCAAGGTATCTCGACGACGAGCCGTGGGCTCGCAACATCCAGCCGGTGTACCTGCGCGAGCAGTTCGACGCAGTGATGGAACAGGAGAAGGTTTCGTAATGGCTCGCAAGGCGCAAGACACCGGGAAAGATATCGCGATCATAGAGGCCGCACTCGGCCGTGGCGTCGCGACCAAGTTCAACGCTGGCCGTGTCGTCGATCTGGAGTGGACCGCCGAGAAGCGCTACGCGCTGGCGATCCTCAACGATCCGAAGAACGACTACTTGCGAGACATCGCCTCGCAGAATCCAGACTCAGTCGTCGATGCATTGCTCGATGCGTCGCGGCTCGGCCTATCCCTGAGTCCGACTACCAAGCACGCCTACCTCGTCCCGTACGGCGGTGACTCGCCGCGCGTCACGCTATGCCCCAGCTACATCGGCATGGAGCAGTCCGTCCTGCGCTCGGGGAAGGTGACGTTGGTCCAGACCGATATCGTCTACGAGAACGATACGTTCGAGCGCTGGACTGACAGCTCTGGCGCGCAGTTCAAGCACGTACCGGCGCGCAAGGATCGCGGCGACTTCGAGGGCGTGTACTGCCTCGCGAAGTTCCACAACGGCGAGAGCCACATGGAGTACATGTCCGCCGATGATGTCGAAGCATGCTTCAATGCAGCGGTAACCAAGAATAAGGGCAAGGTGCCGCCGGCATGGATGGGTGGATTCAAGAACGAGATGCGCAAGAAGTGCGTCGTGCGTCGCGGGGCCAAGCACTGGCCGTCCGACAAGCACGTCGACTTGGTCATGGCGCAGATGGACAAGATCGTTCCCATGGAGTTCAACGCCAACGTCAAGGCTGACGAGGAAGTGGTCGCAGTTCTGTGCCTGACCGAGGAAGACATCATCGAGATCGAGGCCAAGCTGGAACGTGTGCCGCCGAAGGCGCGGCCGGTGTGGGTATCCCGCGCAGCTCATGCCATGGGCTACCCGGACGGAGCCGACACCGTGCCGCAGGAGCGCAAGCAGGAGATGGTTGACCGGCTGGTGGAACGCATGAACAAGGTCATCACCCCGGCACTGAAGGCGAAGGAGAAGGCCAGTGGGACGGCTTGAGCACGGGCAGGCTCGCGCCGGACTCATCACGGCATCCGTTGCTCGCGTCGTCATGAGCGGCGGTGAGGGGGCGTGGGACAGCCTTGTAGCGGCACTCTGGGCAGACGATGGGTCTGACTTCGCCAAGGCCTCCACAGGGGCCAGAGGATTCGGACACGAGCAGGAGAAGGTCGCAGCCGGAAAGTTCTGGGAGCGACACCCAGAGCTGGAGCTGGACACGCCAGAGTTCGTAATGTTTAAACGCAAGGGGTTCAAGACATCACATCCATATCGGTTGCTTCTGGGGGTTTCCCCGGACATGGGTTTGATCTTGCCGTCTGCCAGTCACGTCGTTCCCCCGCGACGGATTGGCGGCGGCGAGATCAAAAGTCCGACGACAGAGGGGACCTACAACGCATACGTTGCCCATATGGTGCGCGGCAAGCTTCCTCCAGAGCATGAGGATCAGGTTCGATACTCCATCTTCGTTACCGGCTGGCCGGGGTGGTATTTCGTCACCCACTTTGGGCCGAAGCTATACAAGGAGATGTACGTTCTTCCTGATGCCGACCAGTTCGCGTGGGAGGCTCGATTCAGACCGAGGCTGGATGCTTTCATTAAGCTCTATCTTGAAGGTCACAAGCCCGAGCGCGACAAGCTCAATGCTGGTGGTCTGGCTGGGTTACTAGGGAAATGAGCGCCGACGATCTGCCGGAAGCAACCGGTTACCATTACACGCACTATGACTGCCCGGAGTGCAGTTGCGCCGGTGAGCAGGAGGGCGACGTACGCGGCGAAGAGTTCGAGTGCGAAGACTGCGGATGCAAATTCAGGGTGAAATGATGGACTACGAGATCACGCACTGGAAAATTCCAACCGACTTCCATCGACTCCTGTCCGGACTTGATGCGATGGTTGCCATCTTCGCGAAAAAGAGCGGCGACCATAAGCTGCAGCTCTATGATGCGGATTATCGCAAGGTTCGACATCTCGCGAAGCAGAATCTGTCTGATGGCGCAGTGATCGACTCGATCACGTACCATGGATTCAAAGTTGTAAACGGTGGCACCAAGGCATCGAAGCGCCCAGTCCACTACGCCCCTCCGCCGAAGAGAATCAAGTCATGAAGAAGAGCACGAAGCTGAAGTTTCTGGGTCGCAGCACGAAGGCGATGCGCCGCGAGCTGCACGAACTGGATCGCCGCCCCGGACCCAAGTTCCAGATGGATCACACCGTGCCGAAGCCGACCGGCGCACGAGACAAGAACGGCAACCTCGTCAAGTACGACGGGCCTTGACATGAAGAAGCTCATCACGTTCAACGGCCTGATCGCCATCAAGGTGGCGCTGGCTACGAACAGGTCCGTCGAGGTGCAGGACGTTGGCCAGACGGCATGGATCGAGGCCTACTCATGGGAAGCCAAGGCCATCGCCAACCGCGACATAGAGCGCGTGCGGCTGCGCGGTTACGCGAACGTGCTACGGCAGGCGGCGACCGGGCCAGACAAGGATTCTGTCATCGCGTTGATCGACGAACTGGCAAATGAGTGAGTGCGAATACCCCGGGCTCACCGAAGGCTTGCGGATACACCGCGACCTACCGTATGAGGAATGGCGCGCTGCAGTGGACGAGCTGCCAGACCAGATCAAGATCGGGGCGGAGAAGTATCTGTCCGGGATCGTGGCCAGACACAAGGCGATGAAAGAGTTTGCCAAGCAGTGCGGCTGCAGATCGTTCGACGAGTTCGAGTCGCTGAAGAAACAAGCAAGGCAAGCCGGAGCCCCGGGCGCACGCGCATGGGTTCGTGCTGGTCGCCCACCCAAGTGGAGGAGAGGCGAGTGAATAAGTTTACGAGGATCGCGCACTACGTCGCGCTGGTGGTGCAGCCAATCGGCGCAATCATTGGCATGTACGCGCATACGGGCTGGCTTGTGGCGTGGAGCCTGTTCTGGTTTAGGTTCAGTGCTGCGGCCATGTATCGACACTTCAAAGCCAAGAAGCCTGACCCGAAAGACTCCTTCAGAGCATAAGAGATGACAATCAAGAAAGACGATCCGAATCTGGCTAAGGCTCCGTGTGGTCACGTCCACTATCTGCGCCGCGCGCTGGCCGAGGCCATCGGTTGCGACATGGAGGACTTCGATAAGCAGGCGGCCGGCAATGGGATTTCATTGAACCTAGACAAGGCGTGGCCAATTGCGGACGCGGTCTACGATGGGTTCAAGGACGACATGGACATGCTGATCGACGCCGAGGGTCCGGTCGTCGACACGCTGGACAGGTATTTCCGTCTGGAAGTTCTGATGCGCGTGGCCGACCGGCTGGAGCAGACGGACAAGAAGTGTGCGTCCATCATGCGGATACTGGTGTTGGACGCACTGGCTACCATGCTGCCGCAGGAGATGGGTCTGGTGGCTTTGCTCGATGCATCTCCGCCGAAAGGCCCTGACAGGCTCAACTGAAAATGTCAAGGCGCAGGCTCAACAGAATCAGCAAACGGAGGCGCTACCAGTACGGTGGCTACGGCCCGCCGGTCGGCGGTTGGGTTGTGGTCGTATTCGCCATGCTTGTGCTAGGATCGCTGTTCAGATAACCAACAAAAGGGGTCTGGGCCATGTCGTACCGTTCGCTGGAAGACGACATCAAATGGCTCGTGATCCAAGCCGAGATCAAGGTCAAGCTGGAGTCTCGCGTCAGTGGCACTACCGATGTCTTCCGTATCGACGACGGAAAACTCCTCTTCATTGCGAACGTCAACACATTCGGCGAGGTGTATGGGTATTACACAGGCATCGAACGAGCACTTGATATCGGCGTCGATGCATTGGTAGATCACTTCACCAAGCGCGTGGCCGACAACTACAGGAAGAAGCCATGACTACCGAATTGAAATGTCCCAAGTGTGGAGGTGTCGGTGTAAGGGGCAGCACCGGGCGAGGCCAATGCAAGAAGTGCAACTACGGCGGCGTGCTGTACATGTTCGACCAAACAGGGATGGCGGCAAGGCTGAAGGAATTGCAGAGTCAAAACAGATCGCTGGAACAAGAGAACAAGCGCCTGTCCGCCGAGTCTTCCGATGTCGCGGCACTGCGTCAGATGATCGGCACCATCGGGTCTCGAATTATCACGCCGGATTCCCCTGCGTGGCTGCTGCCGAAGCCGAGTGGCAAGGGTACGGTCCACGGTATCCCCACCCTCATGCTCTCGGACCTGCACTGGGGCGAGGTGGTTTTTCCTAAGCAGGTAAACAACATCAACTCCTACAACGTGACCATCGCCAAGAAGCGCTTGGCTCGCGTCGTAGAGGGCTCCGTCCGTCTGCTGCGGGAAACCCTATCCCCGGGCCTCTTCGGTGGCATGGTGGTCATCCTAGGCGGCGACATGGTGGACGGTGCGATCCATGATGAGCTGCGCGAGACAGGCGAGCTGACCGTGATCGAGTCCGTCATCTCGGTCCACGATGCACTGGTCCCCCACCTGTACGCACTGGCCGATGAGTTTGGACGTTTACACGTACCCTGCGTCGCCGGCAACCACGGCAGGCTGGACAAGAAGCCTCGCATCAAACAGCGCCAGAAGCTCAACTTCGACTGGATGCTCTACCAGTTCCTCGCGCGCACCATCGCCGAGAGCAAGTACAAGGACAAGATCACCTTCCAGATTCCGGATGGTGATGATGCGTCGTATCGCATCTACAATACCGGCTACCTGCTAACGCATGGCGACAAGTTCACGGGTGGCAACGGTATCTGCGGCCCGATCTTGCCATGGATGCGCGGCGACATGAAGACGCGCAAGCAGTACGGTGCCATGGGCCAGAGCTACGACTGGATGGCCATGGGCCACTGGCATCAGCTACGATATCTGGACGGCATCATCGTCAACGGATGTCTCCCGGGATTCAACGAGTACGCCATGCGAATGGGCTTCGGCTGCGAGCCGGCACAGCAGGCGCTATGGCTGACACACCCGGTACGTGGGCTGACATTCCGCGAGGCGATATGGGCAGACGAGCCGTTGAACAAAACCAGTAGGGAGCCGTGGGTTTCCGTTTCAAAGTGACCAAGTGAGAGAGCCAATGAGAATCGTGACACTGAACTTCGACGCGGATGGATTCGTGTTCAACTTCGACGACCACTTCAAGGATCGCTTCGACCGCGACCCGAATGAGATGGAGAGCAGGGAGATATGCGAGCTGATCGCATCCGTCCCTGACTTTTACTACACCATGCCGGTGATGGAGGGGGCGCACGAGTTCCTGTATATGGCCACTACGCGCCCGGTAGAGGGCGACATTGTTTTCGTGAAGCGCATCCTGACGGCATGTCCTCATATCGACGCGCCAACCTTCGAGAACTTCGCTACCCAGAAGAGACGTGTCGTCGAGAGGCATTTTGGGAAGAGCTTGACGGTAACGCCGGTTCCCGGCTCGCGTTCCAAGTACCTGTACATGGGCCATGATAATGATCTGCTGATCGACGATTACGGGAAGAACTGCGAGCAGTGGATTGCCGCTGGTGGGGCCGCAATCAAGCACAACAGCTTTGAGGAAACCTCGTATCGGTTCTTTGAGTACCTGAGCAACATTGTCACTGGAGTTCTGGCATGAGCAAGCGACTGATCGACGTGCTCGGACGCGAGAACTTCCCGCTGGCTGATGGGTTCCTGCATTACTTCCCGGATGCAATGGCGTTGGTATCCAACGTCAGCTTGGTCGGAGACCGTCAGCACAATGACGGTAAGCAGCCGATGCACTGGTCGCGCGGAAAGTCAACCGACCACGACAACAAGATACTCAAGCATCTGGAGGGCGGGGAAGACGAGGACACTGACGGCACGTTGCACGCAGCCAAGGTAGCGTGGAGAGCAATGGCACGCCTGCAGGAACTTGCCGAGCGCAAATACGGGCTCGATCTTCCGGCGCGGGCATGGGTGGATAGCCCGGAGCCGGAACCTGCGGTCGCTGGAAGCGTAATTGAGTTTGAGTATCGCGATGGCCAGATGTGGTACGTGCATAACGGTGGCGGTAGACCGGTCGCTGCTGGAACCAAGGTCCAGATTGAGTTTCGCCTTGGCCCTAGCGAGCGTCCCGTAATCGGATTCGCTGAAAGTCTAAAGTGGCACCACGACGGGCTTGGTGGTGACATTATGTCGTATCGGATTATAGAATGATCTCTCACTCGCAAATTCTCTACGATGCCATTGGGCCGAGAGAGATTACTTCGACCGAGCTATCCGCGATCACCGGGATCACTATGCGGATAGTAAAGGCTCGCCTCAACACGATGCGCGACTGCGGCCGTGTTGCCGTGGTGCGCACCGAGGTTCACGGACACTCCACGGTCAACGTGTACGTGCGCGACGATAATCCATCGGCAGCCACTGGCCTGTGCCGGCTTTCCAACGAGTGGTTGAAGCGAGCCTGATGGACGCGAGTCGGTACTACGGATTGAAGGAGCCCGTGTTCTCTTCCAAGGAAGAGGCCGACCAGTTCGCTGCGTGGATTGTTTCCTTCCAGAACAGGCCGCTGGACTTTACGCTGACCATGTGGCCATGGGGGATACCTGATACCCCGCTGGAGCACAGCCAGCTCGAAGACTGGCAATTCAATACCCTGCTGGAGCTGCAGGCCGAGCTACTGCGTGACGAAGTAAACGAGATCGCGGCGCACAAAGCCGGCAAGGTTTACAACGCAGTTTACAGATACGCGCGCCCTGCCGGCCATGGCGTGGGCAAGACGGCCGGGTTCGCCCAGCTCGTCCACTGGTTCGAGTCCACGCATCCCAACGGGGTCGCTGTCATCACCGCGTCGACCGAGAACCAGCTCCAGACCAAGACGTGGCGCGAGTTGCGCAAGTGGCAGGAGCTGGCCATCAATGGCTGGATGTTCGAGTGGAGCGCGACCCGGTACAAGCACAAGGGCAAGCCCGAGACATGGTATGCATCGGCCATCCCGTGGTCGGAGTCCAACCCGTCCGCATTCGCCGGCACGCACGAGCGCTACGTCTTCATCGGGTTCGATGAGTCCAGCGGTATCGCCCCGGTAATCTGGGAGACCATCGAGGGAGCGCTGACCACGGGTAAGTGCTTCTTCTTCGCCTACGGCAACCCGGTCGAGCCCACGGGTGGCTTCTTCGACATCTGCAACAAGCTGCGCCATCGCTGGAACATCGCCACACTGGATGCGCGCTCGGTCTCGTTCGCCAACTTGAAGCAGATTCAGGAGTGGATGGAGGATCACGGGGAGGATTCCGACTTCTTCCGTGTTCGCGTCCGTGGTGAGTTCCCCCGCTCGGCCGCCAACCAGTACATAGACCAAGGCAGGGTGGCCGAGGCTCGCCGCCGGCAGATCGAGTGGCGTGACGTACCGCGTGCCCACCCGCGCCTCATGGGCGTCGATGTAGCGCGTCAGGGCGGGGATCGGAACGTCATCATCATGCGACAGGGGCGGAAGATGGCCCCGAGGATCACCCGGTTCTACGAGCGCGACCTGATGAAGGTGGCCAACACCGTGGCCCGGGCGATCAGGGAGCAGAAGCCGGACGTGGTCTACGTGGACGAGGTCGGCATCGGTGCCGGCGTGGTCGACCGCCTGCGCCAGCTCGGCTACGACATGGTGGTGGGCGTCCAGTCTGGCTCCAAGGAGGGCATGGACGAACGCGAGAAGA
>Ga0184628_10000162_pt1 | contig 39137 bp, 70 predicted proteins | sample PLM4_5_b1_FD_133149 | JGI IMG/M metagenome (GOLD analysis project Ga0184628, IMG submission 133149) | Groundwater sediment microbial communities from an aquifer in East River, Colorado, USA - PLM4_5_b1 | ecosystem: Environmental > Terrestrial > Soil > Riparian zone | place: USA: East River...
GGATTGGCCAAGAGTGCTCACAGCACTGTTTAGAACCGGATCCTCGTTAATGAGCATAACTTGTTCTTGAAGGATTATGTACGTACCGTACCAGTCAATCCTAGCATCCACGTCAAGCGCGGTAAGCTGTTGAGCTGGGGGATCTACGATACCATTTCCCAAAGGAATAGGTGCAGTAAGCAAGTTCTGATAACGTCTACGTCTCAGAATATCGCCAGCTTGTTGATCCATGGTAATAGGATAACCCATGGTTGTGTGGATTAAGTCCGGCATTGGTCTTGCTAGCAATTTCATTGATAATTGCTGCTGAACTGCCGGAGGCAAAATCGAGGTCGTAGTAGGACCACTCATTTTCAATCTCCGTTATAGGAGACGAAGCTAACCATGTAAAGCCGTTTTACTTGCGAGAAGCTGCAAGAGTTTCTTTCCAAAGCGCAGCTTTTTCCTGTCTCGACATCTTCGAATTGGATAAGGCAGCCGCAGCAGAAACAGCCTCAGAGCGAACCCCTAGACTTCCCAACTTTGGTTTTGTATCTTTTTCATCGACGCGTTTTTGCTCTTGAGACACAGATGCTTTCGTTTTGAAATCTCTTAGCTCTTGTCTTTCTAATTCTTTTTTGATTAGTGAATACACTTTTCTCAAAGGATTGGCAGCTTTCTGTACAGCTTCCTGGTTGTCTTCGTCGTTTCTGATATATTTTTCAATATTTTCAGGCGTAACGACGGTCTTGAAGTCGGCAAATTCTGTGGCTGTCTCAAGTACTTGAAGCTTCTGATTCGCTTCAGCAATCCGCTTATCTTTTTCGTTAAGCTTCTTGTTGAATTGGTTGAAAGCTTTAGCAATATTTTTCCCATCCGGGAATTCTTGTTGCTCTAACTGTCTATAATCATATTCTTCTTCTTCAGGTTCTTGTGAGGTCTGCTTTTGCTGATACTGCGCTTGCATCTGCATCTGCTTCTCATACATTTCTCGTTCTTTCTGTGCTTGCCAAAGTTGCCGTTCAAGATCCTCTTTAGCCTTTCGAAGCTCTGCAAAACTCTCTTGCGGAGACTTCTTCTCATGGGTTTCTAGAGCCTGGTCGACCACTTCAGGTAATTGGGTCTGTACTTCTTGTGAACTCATGCTTTTCCTTTGAGATTGGCGATGTCTCAGTTGCGCCATTTGTCAAAATTGTATTTGACAGCTATATAATCACAGGTATATATAAATTTTTAAATATATATCAATAAAAAAGTTGAGAAATATGGTTAGAAATTCTAGCGAGACTTACGGGCAACTAATGGAGAAAGCCCGAAAAATGACGGATAGGCAAGAAATCGGCGAGACAATGCCTGCTATTATGGATAAGTTAAAAGAGATTATTGAAGAATGTGTGCAGAAAGAGCACGAAAGAGGGACGAAAGGCAGATATTACATACATATCTGGGTACAGAAAGAGCCGTATGCCCAGAATGCTTTGCGTATATATCCACAATGCAGAAGAACAAGGCCAAGCCCATATCAAGGACATGACCATTATTTATGGAGTGTTACCGATGGTGGAAATGTAAAATTTGAATGGTGTATCCCAAACAAAGAAACACTCAACTACATCATTGCCAATCCAAGCAAATTTGATGCCAAGTATGTAGCTATGCTGCGTAAATATTGCGCTGATAAAATTGATAAGATTGAAGATTATATGATAAGTGGGAAGATTGCTTAATCTCCCCTACCTAACCATTTTAGCTCCCCCAAGATAGAGCGAGCGATTACTATGAGCTGATCCTTGGGATGTCTTGGAAATATAGCCAACTGCGGGCTTTCTAAGTCCTGGAAGTTTCTTGATCTTTTGGGGGATCATAGTCATCTTAGCCACCATGTTTTTTCATATGCTTAGCTGCTTCGTGCATATCTTCTTTTGAATGCTTTTTAGCCTTTTCGACCATGCGAACTGCAACTTTTCTAGAGCCTTTTTTCAGGCTTTTTTCAGACATTTTTGGTTTAACTGCTTTTTCTTCTTTATGTAAACCCTTAGTACCAGACCAAGGAGCAACTGGTTTGTTCATATTATTTACATCCTTTCATTGCTTTCTTCATCTTAGGAACTTCCTTCTTCATCATCTTACCAAACAATTCTTTATCTTGCTTAGCATCGGAATGCTTAGCCTTTGGTTTTGGGCTGTTTTTCATTATATCCACCTGATCGGTTATATGATTTTTCTAATTGCAATGGTGGCTTTCCACCAGGGGCTCTAAATCTTGGCACTGTCTCATTGAGATTGCTAGATTTTGGTACAGAAGGTTTGACTGCTTCTGGGATGATCTTGATTCTTGACATGATATTATCCTTTAAAAAGGTGGGTTTCTATTTAACATACCGTCAAGGATATGCCAACACCTTACTCCCCACACAAATTTATTTATTATTCATCTTTTCGCGAGTATATGGCTTATGAGCTAAAGCACGATCGTCTTTTGCATCGATCTTCTTTCTTACTTGCTCATAACTATTGCTTGCGCCAGCTGGGGGCTTTGGATCGACATTCTCTTTAATTGGAGAATAATGCGCCCCGGTATTACCTTTACCGCCACCACCCATCGATGTATTCTTATAGCTCTGTCCCATTTCGAACCTCTTGTTGTTTTAATTCTTTCTCATCTTGTCTTTTTGTAATATTTTCTATCAACTGAAAAACCTTTACAAAGTTGTCAACACCCATAGTTTCAACTTCCTTCGCAGCTTTAATTTCATCCAAGTGAGCAGATGCAAGCTCGTGTTTAGATTTATTATGTGCAGTTGCAATCTGGAATTGTTCTAAGTGTCCTTTTTGAATACGTTCTTGTGCAAGTGCACGATCGCTCATTGCCTTAGATTGTAAGCTCTCATTGACAATTCTTTGGTTTTCCATTTGCAACTCAGCCATCTTCTGTTCTTGTTGCTGTTGGGCTTCTTGTTGTTTCTTAATGCCTTCGATCATCTTATCTTTATCTTGCAGGTCAACATCGCTAAGCAACTGATCGATAGGTATAGGTAAACCGTCTTTCCATAATTGGTATTTCTGAGCAAAAGCTAATTGTCTCGTGGTATTAGTAAGCTGCGCATTTGCAACAACTGCGTCATACTTTTGGAAAGATTTGTCACAGAATTCATTGGTCGGCTCTTCAGCAAGCATCCTTCGGATTTTTCCAAGAGTATAGTTCTTCTGAATAATAGCCCAATGTAAACGTCCAGCATTTCTCTGGGATAGGTCAAGATTATCGAACAATTCTTGCAATGTTGTGAGCGCTGCCCCTTGACGTAATTGCTCAGTGATACCAACATCCGAATCTTCCGCTTGCCCAAGCAATTCTGGGGTGACGCCCGCAAGGGACTGAACATTTTCTTTATATCGTGCAGTAACTTCGAAGTTCGCAGGGTTGATATTAGCTCCTGGCTTGTCCACGATAGCATTCAATCTTCCTTTCTTCAAATATCTTACTTTACCCGGTCCCACCTTAAATGCGTCACTATCATCAATAAGCGCATCTTCCTCCACATCCACACCAGAGAATTGTGCAGCAAGTAAATCACTCTCTAATTGTGTCCTGTAGTTCAAAAGGTATTGAGAATCACGAATATTTCTAATAATCCCTTGATAGCGAAACGAATAGTTGTTATTAGCAAGATCGTGATACCCGACAAAAGGAGTAAAGGGATACATATCCACTCCCAAAGGATTTGGCCCATCATAAAAACATACTCCATTGATAATAATCGCTAGATGTACTGTAGGAACCTTTTCTTTCACAATGACAATTTTAGGAAATTGATGCTTTAACCTATCCATTTCATCTTTCGTGAAATCTACTTCTGTACTTTCGTATGTCTCAGGGTCTACGATGAAAGTCCCCATGCGCTCTGCTTGATACCAATATTCATCCCAAGCAAGGAAACCCTTTCTTCGAATGTTATATTGCTGCGGCATGAAAGTAAATTTAGTATCAAAATAGGCTTGATCATTGAGCATGTCAATATCGGAAGCACGCTCAGGAATAAGTTGTTTAACTTGCTCTTTGTGTAGATATTTCCTAGTGCGAATAAACTGGCAATCGCTCAATCCCATGTCGCGCCAAAAAGCATCCATCATTATCATATCACCACTGAGCATCTCAGTCCGCAAGTCGCCACAGATAGGATCGTTCCTGTAGTCTATCCACGAATGCATTAATGAAAGTCCGGTGATAACTGCACCTTCTTTAAAACATGAGCTTATAGTGTTGTACGTGTCATCGAGATTGTAGGCTGATTGGATAATCTTTGTAGCTTGGCTAGATGTATGCGAGCTGCTTCCATGAACTGGAACCATTTGTGTGGCTTTTCGGTATTGGCGTTGTCTGCCACATACCATATTCGCCACAGGCATACTATTGTTGAATATCCACTTTTGATGCTCGTAACTTAATCCAGAATATTGATTAAGGTAGCGTTGATCGCCAAGATAGACCTTTCTATCAATACATTGTTCATAGTGAAAGAGTTGCCAAGCAGAAAGGTTTTGTTGGTAACGTGAATCTGCCTCGTTGACAATACCACGATCACCGTCTTTATAATATGTCTGATATACGTTAGGAACGACTTGACTGCGTTCCAGCATTCCACTGGTCAAGAGCAACCTTCCTTTTTTGCTTTAATGTAAAGGAAGGTTGTATATAATTCAAATTTTATATTTACAACATATTAATCATTATATTTATAAAAGCAGAAATTGGGATTCGAACCCAAATCTTCAAGTTTTCAGCTTGCTATTTTCCACGACCTCAACTGCGTACGACAGCCAACGTTTCTCGTGAACCATTTAAACTATTCCCGCGTAATTATTCTTTATCTTTGAATGCCACATCATTTGGGTCATAAAAAGATGAAATGTATTCACGTCCCGCGGTAATGTTTCGCTGTGCTCTAATCTCTGGATTTTTCCAAGTCCAACATTCACCACCCAAATCTTGAAAGCAAACCCAAAGTAATTCATGTTCAATACCTTGATCAATTAAAGCATGGGCTAAACCTTTGCCTTTTGGGGTGAAAATTGGAATAGGTGGGTTTAGTTGGATGATCATTATTTTTCCTTAACAAAATCGAATGTATTAATCAAATCTTGTATTCCTTGAAATTCTTTTAGGTATTTTTCATTTAATCTAGGGATAAATGATTTTTTATTCTTTAGAAAAAGAATATTATATTCAGTAAGTCGATTAAGTTCTTCAAGAAATTCTAATAGAGTCTTACTTTCTTGAATCGTAAGCTCCTGTTTCTTTATTAAACATTCCATCCTGCGCATAAGGCCAATAAGAACCATCATCCATTAATTTTGGGTCAAATTTGTCATCACAATGCACAATATCGGGATACTCACTTCTTATTCTTTGATAGACTGCATTAAAGCTGCTAGGGGCATAGGTTGATCGCCTATCACAATAGCGTCGCGCCCAATGAAGGAGATTTATTAAATCATCTTTGTCTATTTCCATTTTATCATTCATATCAATTATCAAACCCTATAATCACTCTAATATTTCTTTCATCTTCTTTTGATAATGATCCACACCATGAACATAATCTGGGAATAATTTCCTCACAAAAAATCTTAAAATAACATTTATCCAAACCCACAAGTTCCCAAGGTGCTGCAAGGATTTCATTAAGATAAGCATGAGTGATAGAATGATCGGAGCAATCATAAAAATGCTGGTCAACAGAAGAATCTTCAGGAACTCTACGATCTTCAAATTGTGGTTTAATTAAACTATTTCCATAATTTCGAACGTTAGCCAAGAACGCAAATAATAAATAATTCCTGTCATCTGGCAATAATCTTTCATCTATCTCAATCTTTTGCCACTTCCCTTCTTTATTTTTTTGCTCAAAGTATAGATGAATGTCACACCCCATAACAATTAACCTTTTTTAGCTTGTTCATCATGAATCTTTTCCAATCGCTTATATAGATTTCCGAATCTTGCCTTAACAGTAGCTAGTTTACCCCCGCTAGTCTCAGCTAATTTAGATATCAGGTAAACTGTGCGAATCATTCGTATAGTTGAAACTTGATCTTTTCCAACATAATCTTCCACCCAATCAGCATTTTCCTCAATATCGTATAATTCGGTTAAAGGGATGGTGCATTCTAGGAATGTAATTAAAGTTCTAACATCGAATACTTCTAGGAATTCATTAATTTCTTGTTGTAAGTCTTTTTTAGCCATCTAACCCTTATTTTTATAGTCAGTTTCGTAGAATCCAGAGCCTTTGAAGTGAATGCCTGCTGGAGAACTTATCATTTTAGAAAGTGATTCTTTTTTATCTGTTCTAATCCAACAGAGTTGGCAATATAATTCATCAGGATTAGTATTTCCTAAAACTTCATGGATATTTCCACATTTTGTACATTTATAGTCATACATCGGCATTATTTTTATCCATTTCCAATATTGAAAAATTAAATATTCTATTTAAATATTCTGAAAATTCCGAATTTGTAAAAGATTTCCCATGAAGAAAAACATTAAGGACAATATCTTTTTTTAATCTATCAAGTAATCTTTCAGCTGTTTCTTGATTTAAATGAAAATCATTCCATCTTCTACTATAATCAAATAATTCTTCAGATGTATCAAACCATTTTCCTTGAAAATAAAAATTCTTTTCATTTTTTAAATTAATATCGTCATTCATAATAAGTTCCAGTTTGAGTAAACATACATTCGCAAAAAGCACAAAAGATAGTTTGACTAGGATAAATCAATTTATATTTATTTCCGCAGCGTGGGCATATGTAAAGATACATAGTTATATATGGTTATACTCAATTTTGGGTATAAGTTTATCATCAACCCATTCGCTCCCGAGTTTTTCTAAAATAGTATCACAAACACTATAATCATTTTCCTCAAAGGTAAGCATGTCAGAATTATTAGAAAATTGATAATGCAAAAACTCCCATTCTTCTTTAGTCAGGTTTATTTTCATTTTCCTCAATTTTTTTTAAAACAATTTTATAATTACAAAAATTAGGATGTTTTTCAAAAAACAAATTAATTTTATTTATATCATCTTCTATTTTTTGTAAAACTTTCAAGTCTTCTTTTGATAGATCTATTTTCATTTCAAATACTCTTTAGTCCATTTTTTAATGATATCTTTACCTTTTTTAGATCCCCACTCTTTTTCTAAAAATGGTTTTATTTTAATCCAATTCTCAGAGAGCATATCATGATGAGCATATTTTCCCCCCAATGGTTTCAATCCTTTATCATGTAATTCACATTTGCCCTCTTTCCAGAAGGAGCAACCTAAAGAAGAAGAAGTATTAAATGGTGCTTTACCTGATTCATATCCTTTTAATGCAGGATGAATATCAGCAACTTCACCAGGCCAATCATCTAAGCAAAGTCTATCCCCATAACCAGCGTCAATAATAGCTTTGATATCATCAGGAGTACCTGTACAAGGAGAATGACACATTGAACTACACTTAGGACAATCGCATTCTGAGAAAACAAACATTTCTATTTTCATTGACTCGCCAAATCCCGGTAAAACTGTGCCATTTCAGAATTTTCCTGAGCACTCTCTAGCATTTCTTTAATATCGTACCATTCGTCAATACAAGCACACCCATAGTCCAACATTATTCCCATCAAAATAGCTACTCCTTTTGAAATAGGTATATTTGGAGCAGCTATTACTAAAAATACACTCCAGGCAGTTTTAGTGCGTTCTCTATCAACTAGATTAGGCAATAGCCAACACTTATCTTTACAAGCAATGAATTCTTCATATGCTTTCTTTGCGTGCCAATCAGCATTTGCAATGTAAGTTGATCTTGTTTTAGGTGACAATCTTCGATCAGGATAATAATTATCCCAGAATTGTTCTATTTGAACTTGAGCACGTGGAGAATATTCATAGGCATGTACTTGCGGAGAGAAATACCATTCGCCCCAAATAACACCTATTAAAAGAAGGATATAACGCCAAATATAACGCTTTTGGAATCCTTTAGAATAGATTGAAGTTCCCATAATTATGGCATAAAGAATAGTTCCATGTACAATTTGTCTCATTTTAGCTCCTCCTTATAAATCTCATTCATTTGCTTCAATATCTCGATCAATTTTTCTTTAATTGAATCAGTTCTAAGAGAGAAATCAATTACTTCGCCTGTATTATTCTCAATAGACAATGAATTAATATTGACCAAAGCAATCATCATCATGTAATGAATTTCTACAGGGAAAGGAATCGGCAATGATTTTTCCAATCTAGCTAGAAATGTTGTCATTTGAACCGATATGCCCAACAATGTTTGAATAAATGTAACTTTTTCTTTATTCGTTAATCTATTTATGTTTTTAGATACTATTTCTAAATTCATTTCCCAACCTTTTTATTTAACTTTACCCATTTCAACCTACCTCCACGACGAAGCTTTTTATAATATGGCTTGTTCTTTGCCAAAATCTTCATAACTCGGAACGCTCTGCCCCATACGACATACTTTATTCCAATAGTACCTCTTGCCATTAAAGGAGTAGAGTAATATGGCCGTCTAACAATGATTTCTTTATATCTAATTTCACCAGCATCCAAAGCTTTTTTGGGAAGTTTTTCAATAGTTCTTTTGGCTAACTGAAACCAATCATTCGTCTCCAGATCGCCTTCAAATGCCATTTCATTTAAAAATATGTAATTTCCAAATTGCAATCCAAAATAAGGTTTTCCATCTATAATCTCTCGGTCTACTTTCTCATGTTTAATCATTTAACCCCAACGCTTCCCAAAATTCTTCCAAAGTCTCATGCTCGATCAATTCCACATCCTCGTCGACTTGTCTCAATGCTTCAAGTGTCTCATCATTCATATTAGCTAGCCTGCTTATTTGATTCTTCAACTTCAAATTCTTTAAGTTTTTCTTTAAATTTTTCTATTAGCAAGGGTGCTTCTTTTTGAAATTCTCGATAAGTTTCTTGTTTTTCTGTAGACCATGAATCAAATACTTTCTTTCTAAATTGATCATCAGGAATGTATTGCATTCCAATACCATCATAAAGAGTACGACCTTCAATTATACTTTCAAGATTACTAATTTGATCGTGCATCCTACAAATACAATAGCAAGCTCCTTGTTCTTTGATTTTGCATCCATTAACTAGACATCTTTTACTACAACAAGGTTTGTATTTCATAAATTTTCTTTAATCCTATTGTAACTCGGCTATCCTGATTATTTATTCTTTGGGTAATTCTGGCAATGGCATCCAATGTGTCACACCCTCTATCCTGGTCTCAGTAATGGAATACCAAGAATCCCATTCAAAATCACTATTAGAAGGTCTAAATCGATATCCCTTGTAAACTGAATCACCATCTGTAAATAAAATTTCTTCTAGTGATTCAGGTAATTTATCATAAACATCAATCCAATTCATATTAAATACTTTTGTTTGGTCTGATAATATATATTATGTTTAGTTTTTAAATTAATTGTGCCCTCTTAAATATACTTAAATCAGGCACTTTAAATTTGACATATTTAATCCCGAAAGATTATATAGTTTCAATCTTTTCAAATACATATTCATAAAATCCAGCATCCCTAAAAGTAAAACCACAATCATAAACAATCTTAGAATATCTTTTAAAAGCCGATATAGATTCTTTTTTTGAAATAATTCCAGCTATGCGCAATCTATGAAAAGACATTATCAATTCTTTTAATCTTTCTTTTTGTCTTTCTTCGTCCATTTTAATTTTACCATATTAATATTTGAAAGATTATATAGTTTTAATGGCATCTTATAGCTCTCAGAATGCTGTGAATACCAAAACATAAAAACATAAATGTAAATGGGTATTCATAAATTGATTCAAGAATATCTTTCATATTATTCCTTTGGAGGCGATGGCATCGGCATCCAATGAGTAGCTTTAATAGAATAGCCTTCGTCTGTTTCAAAATAACCTTTACAGAAAAAATATTCTCCAACGTGCTCGTTGTCAGAGGCTATGACTTTCTGATTTTCTTTTGGAGATCTGTCGCTGCACTTGATCCAATTCATTTCGCCCTCATATCAATCATCCAAGCCTCTTCAAATAATTCAGGTAATGTATTGACCCATTTATAATACCTTCTACGGCTTTTTAATATCCATTTTGGCGAGGTGAAACCTCTTCGTCTCATATTATTCTTATAACGAATGTAGTTAAGTTTTCGTGTTCGGCTATTCATTTCTTCATCCCAGCAGTCAAATGCTTCACTATTGCCAAGGCCAAATCATGCCCAATCTTCCACTTGCGTTGAAGATATGGGACAGAAAGTCTGCGATGGAGCGCGTAGTCTTGCTTAATCTGATTTAATAAATTGTGGTCTATTTTCATAATTTTCCTATTGAACGCGGCAGGAGTTGAACCTGCTCACCGCCCTACATATAAAAGGAGTCTTAATTCTTAAATTAATAGTGCTAAATGATTTCACCACAAACGCGTTCGTTATTCATAACCAAACACTGTCTTTATTTTATCTGCTAGGGATCTATTTTTATGTTTGTCCCGCTCTTGAATCAGTTCTTGCTTATTCTCTTTAAGCTGAGTATTTAAATCAGTGATTACTTTTTCAAGACCTCTTTGAATTCTCACTTGCGCATTATAACTATCTCTATCAAATGACCTGCCTATCGTTAAAATGTCTATCTCACTTCTTAATCGATGAACCAATCCATTCAATTCACTAATTTTCTGCTCATACACACTATCTAATGATAGATTAGAATGCCTAGTAAACTTCATATTGAAATTGTGCGCCTCGTATGACGGTTTCCAATCATCATATTGCTTCTTCAATTCAATCATTAATGACTCTTCCCCTCCCTTATCGGGATGAAAATGTTTGCATAATCTCTTGAATGTAGATTTAGCTTCTTCCTGGGTCTTGCAGTCATTAAAGAAATCCATAAATTATTCTATTTTCCGTTCTTCTTTTGTCTCTTTCACCTCCGGTTCATTACCCCAACGAATCATTCGAAGAGCAATCCAGCATGTTAAATTACCAATAAAAAAACCAATGAGCACAGCCATATAATCTCCATATGTTACGGATGATACGCGAGTTTAAAGAATTTTAAAATAAAAATGAATTTGTTTACATTTTTAGCGAATGAAATGGGTTTGATTAGGCATTGGCCTAGGTACTGAAGGTGGTTTATATACACCGGCTTGCATTTTGATTTTGTCGAGCTTGTCTTTAGTCATTGAGCCAGGACCGCGGCCATACTGGATGCGTGCATTTGCCATATAACGGCAACTGTCGGCACAATGGCTCGTCCAATCATGTAATGGTGTCTCGCTATAGCTTTGTGTCTTTTCGTTGAATTTCTTGTGGTAATTCTCAAGGCATTTGATTAGATGAAGGCATTTTGTTTGGTCGATGTAGGCAATGGAAAGCATGGATCGCACTGCATCGATACCTATGGAGATATCAATTTCTCTCTCAAGAACTGTGGTTTTAAGTCCCACGTCATATGCAACATCCTGCAATGTGCGCCCTGTCTGAATACTACCAGAACCGGCATCATGAGGCATATAATGAGTGCCATAGACGTAAGGTTTATTCTGAAGAATCTTAGCATAATGGGCTATTCCTTCCCCTTGGTTTTCATAGAAGTCGATGATTCGCAATTCGCCCCCAACTTCTTGCCAGAAAGTAATAGATGTGCTGTCCCCATAACCAATATCGAAAGCCGTATGTACAGGCGAACGCGTATCATAAGGAACATTGCAGATTCGGCCTTCATCTCTAGCTTTTTCAATAAGCCTACCATAATACGATCCTTCGACTCCCCTGTTAAAGCTGCAATAGAATTCTTGTTGGATATGTTCTTCCGATACGCCCTCATTTCGCATCGTCTGTATCTCTTCTTCACTCAATACCCCTGTTTCATTGATAGGCAATACTTCACAGAACCAGCTAGGCGAAGATTGAGCCATGTTCTTTAGATCGTAAAAATGATTCTTACCTCGGGGAGTGCTAATAAATATAGCGTAACCCTTATTAACATCAAGAATAGGACGTAAATAATCCCAGGCAGCAGGCGACTGAATAGCGTATTCCGAAAATATGATAATCTTTGGATTGCTGCCCACGAGGCTATCGATATTATCAGAGCCAATAAGCTGATAGAGAGATCCATTCGTTAACCTTATTTGCATTTGCTGGCCGTTCTTGCTCTCGACCACTTCTTTAGGAATGTAATCAAGTATACGCTTACCGTCATTTGTGGACGAGTCCCAAATAACTTTTTTTGCTTGCGAATATGTAGGTAAAATATGGAATGCCGTCCATCCGGGATTAAGCATCAATTGAAGAATAGCCCAATTGAACATGGTAACATCCTTGCCCCCACGTCTATGAACTACCCATACAGCACGCTTTGTGCCACTATTTAGAGCTTTGATTATCGGTATCTGATACGGACGAGGTTGAAACGTCAACTCCACTTGCAAGGCCATTTCCTTTTACCTCTACGATGATTTTTTGGGCATTATTCTGATTAGATAAAGAAGGATCGCTTTGTCTTAATCTACACTTTCCTAACCAAATTAAAAGAGTATTATCTCCAGCTAAAGCCTTACTAAATTGAACTTCTCTTAATATAGAATCGCCTTTTGCTTTCTTTTCTTGTGAATATTCTGAAAAAAGTATGCCATTATCAGTCCAGCATCTATCGTATAGATTTGCAGGCTTTATACCCAATCTAGCAGCAATTTCGGTTCCTGAGCAATCAGCCTGTAATAATTTATCAACGTATTGCCATGAAATGTCAGTAGCAGGTCTACCACGCTTTTCTTTTTCTGAAGTCATGTAAAATTCCCTTTATTCATTGTTTTCAAGTTATCCAAGAGTAAATATTAATGCAATAAATTACTTTAATAACTGTCAAGTTTGTTGTTTTGTTGGATGAAAGAAGGAATATTGGTATAATTCACGATCTAACAAGTAGGATTTTATGGATCACGCGACAAAAATATTATATTTAACTTTAATAATTAAGGCAATTTGTGAAGAAAATGAAATAAATAAAGATGTGGTTATTGAAGATTTTATTGATTTATTGAAGCAAGAAAATGCCTAAAGTAATACAGCTAGATTTCTTTCAAGATGATGAAATGTCGGCATTGAAGGCTGATTTCAAGGAAGTCAAGGATTCGTGCGATCGCGTGCGGAAAAAGCAATTCTCTGAAATTGGCAAACTAACAAAAGTTGTTAATGACTTGGTGGAGCGATTGGAAATTCTCGAACGAAACATTTGCAAAAATCAATAGAAATCCCTATATTCCATAGCGATCTTAAGCGATACGTTATCGGATCGGGGCACCACAGGGGTGCCTTTGATTTAAATTTTATTCCTATTGTTTTTATACATCCAACTTTCGTCATAGTTAAGTCGTTTCCATTCAGCGCGTCGATTAAGTTCATCGTAGGAAAGACCCTTCTTTTTAGGCTTATCTAAATCAATAAAACTTTTCTTTAATCTTTCCTGTGCTTTTTGATTTCTTAGATGTAGATCGTAACATTGCGTGTTGCAGAATTTATTTTTAGTTGGTTCGCCACAGTTTTTGCATTGTTTATCTGCTTTTGCTAAAGAAATATCTTTTACTTTTCTTTTTTGACAATATAATTTCTTGAATTTACATGTGTCTGTGCAGAAATTTTTATCCGCCTCAAAGGTAAGATATCTTTTTTCGCAACGTTCGCATATTTTGCTAAATGGTTGATTTACCAAATTGCGTCCCTCACCAACTTATTTCAATTTTAACATAATACTTTTTGAACTTAACTTGATCGTATTGAAAAGTAAAACCCTTATTCCCATCGGCCAAGCCTGGTCTTAGATCTCCAGTCAATTCCGCACAAGTCTGGTCGCAAATCCACTTGAAACTCATAGGCAAATTGTCATGAGCATCTAGAGTTTTTGGCGCATAGCGTGTAAAACGCAACGTGCATGGAAGTTTTATAATTTCCTTGCAATTCAGTAACGCTACGAAAATCGCTTTCTTTTGCCCTTTGTGACGCGCGTGACGTTTTCGCCAAGGCTCGGCATGGTTAGCCTCGTTTGCGGCCTTGATATCGAGGATAAGCGTAATTTGCCTATCCCCGATGAAGGTTCCGAATTCAACAGGAGGCTCAGAATCGATTATTTTAGATCGCCTGACTCTTTTTACGTTTGAATCTCGTTGAGCGATTGGCGACCCCAAAGAATTAGAAATAAGGCTATCGGCGATCGGATTTGCAATCTCAAAACGGCGTACATTGCGTATCTGCCACCTCGTCCATTGAGGTGGCAATCGGGGAAGTGTAGTGTTTTTCTTCGCATTTGTTTAAAAAGTTTTTAATTTGCATGTCCATGCTGCGACTTTCAGGCAGATAGCCTTCAACCTTCACATTTTTTCCATTTCTCAATTTCACAAAATGATCTGCTTGCGCCCACCATTCACGCCCTTCATATGTTTTTTTTGCATATGAAACCAAATGTTGATCATCAAGGCATATTGTGCAAATTGCCTTTACAGACTCGCTGTCATATTTTTCAAAACTAATTTCCTGAATATTGGTCATTTGAATTTCCTTTTAAAATTATTAAATCAATTTCATTAACTCGTTTCATAGCCAAGGAGATTAAGTTTCTATCGACATTTCCATTCATGGATTGATTAAAGACATAATCCCAATGGATGTCCGCTTCTTCTTTTTCGTTTTTTATCCAATCATCATTCGTCATCATCGTCATCGTTGGCGTAACGCTCTGCGTATCCTAAGCGTCGAACTTTGCTTTCTGGAACTACTTCCTTCAAATGCTCGTGAATCTCATTTAGTTCTTGATAGTTTTCGTTTTTAGTACTATCGCAATAAAACTCAATGGTCTTTCTTGTTCCCATGATTCTATTTTTATCGATAATTACTTCCATTATTCCAATTTTTTCCGTTTTATTATAATACTCTGGCCTGTGAAGCAGCAAACATGCATCCGAATCCTCTTCAATCGATCCTGATTCCTTGAAATCAATCATGCTTGGCCTGGTTTTCGTTGAACTTACCGCCTGCCGATTCAATTGCGCGAGTATGACAATTGGAATATCAAGACTTTTGGCCAACGCTTGCAACGATTTCGTTATCTCATCGATCTCCAAATGCTTACTAAAATATTTACCATTGCATTTGATTCGTGTCAAATAATCTATAAAAAGAATGTCGATTTTCTTTCCTTGCTTGAACCTTTTAGCGCGAGCTTCAAGCTTGCTGGTTGTTAGGCTGGCCTCGTCATCAATGAACAGCGGAAGCTTTGAAAAACGCTCTTCAATTAACGCAACGCGCCTTATATCGCTTGGCGAAACTTTGCCATCGTAAAAATCCCGATATCGAATTCCAGCTTCCATGCATGCTAGTTTCGCGTAAATGATTTGCGCCGACATTTCCAAGGAAAACACGCCGACGCGCTTGTTTTTAACAATATTTCTTATCAAGTTGAGCATGAATGTAGTCTTGCCCATGGATGTCCGGGCGCCAATGGTGTAAATATAGCCATTCTGGAAAGAACCAAGTATATCATCCAACATGTCAAACCCCGAGGATATACCTTCGTAAGTCTTTAATCCTAAACGATATTGATTACATCTCCATTCCAAGTCCTGCTTGAAGTCGCGGTTTTTATTGAAGCTGGCACTGATTTCCTCGGCCGACTGAATAGCTTTTTGAGCAATGCCTTGAGCCTTTAACATACAATCTTGATGCTCGCTTAAAATCTTTTCGGGATTGGCATCATCCTTGCATGAATCTTCGATCATCGTCTTTGACGAATGTACGATTTTCCTAAGCATCGATAATGTCTTTAATTCGCTGACATATTGCTCAAATGGCATACCAGACCAGTATGCAAAATGAAGATCGGTAATATATGCCTTGTCAACTTCGCCCTTTTTGTCATGCTTAGTCATTTCAACCAAGATCGATTGCAATGTGACATAGACCCCTTTATGAAACAGGGACTTTACGCAATTAAATATTATTTTATGCTTAAAGCTAAAGAAATCGTCTTCTTCACATCTCTCTACGATATCGCCAAGAGCATGATTGCTGTTAACGGCTGCGGTTAATACCAGAATTTCAAGTTTTTCATTGGTTGGCAAGTTTACATTCATTCTCTTTCATCTCTTCATGGTGGATTTTGGCAATCGAGGTCAAAAGACCGCGCGGATTGGTTTTGATTTTTACTTGTTCATATTCGTCCATAGCAATGGATATTGTCTTGATAGAAAAGCGGCGGATCAAAGAGCCGAGGAAGGCGGAATCCAAATCAACGGAATGCTTTTCGAGGATGTCATCAATCAAGGCTTGCTTTTTGGTCTTTTTGGAAGTTGAAGAAACAACGCACGCATTTGGTTGTTGTTGTATTTTTGTATTGTATTCTTCTTTTATGGCTCTATCTTGGCTCACAGTTGGCTCACTTGTTGGCTCACCTGTTTTTAATTTTACACCCCACAATATGGTGAAAATGCTTTTTGTGTGTCTCACTTCTTGGCTCAGAATTTCAACTTCAACAAAACGCGCAATCGCGCGTTGAACATCATTTCTAGATACATTTGCATATTCAGCAAGTTTTCTTTCTGTACACATAAATTGACCCGGTAAAAGATCAATCACAAAACCGTGATCGTCAAATTTACAGGGTAGATAAGTAGCTCGATCTAGGATCGTAATTAAAACCCAACGATATGCGGGAGGAGCAGAAATAACAGATTCATGTCTTAGTAGATCATGCAGAATTTGAACGAAACCAGAATTAGACATTACACCTCACAACGGTATTGCATTATATTCCGTGAGATGCTAAGATGGAGACAACCACGTTTCCATCTGCATCTTACGATGTTAAAAAAGCTCCGATTGCAAGTCGGGGCTTTTTGTTTTTCTATACTATACTTTTCATTTTTAAACTTCCATCTAAATATCTTAGCACCAACACAGGTACTTAGCCCCATCTTCCTCGACATATTTCTCAATGACATGCAGCTTGACAAGCGATTGCCATTGATGCAGCTCGCCTGTAAGGACGATGCCTTTAAGCTCAAGAAACTTGATGACTGGCATAAGGCATCGCTTAGTTTCCTTATCCGCATCATCAAAGAAGACAAGGTTTTGCTTGTTTTGGTTAACATAGACAAAGCAGAATAGATCGAATACTGGGCCACCATATGAGTTAATCCTTTGTCGGCATTTCTTGCAAATTTTGAGGTATTTATGAGAATTCGTATTCGTCATCGCTGTCATCCTCTAGTCTGTCAAAGGCAATCAGTTCGATGTAGTAAAAGACAGGGCTAGATTCAAAGGAAAGCAAGCCTTCCTCCATCAAATTAACCAATCGATTTCGGAAAACCGTCGGAGAAATGAGGAAATTAGTGAAGATGTCTGACTTGTTGATTGCGAGTGCGTAATTGGTGTTTTTGGAGCCCCAAAGTTTACAATAAAGCAATGCACATTCAGGGAAGTGGCGAAGTATTTGCATGAAATAAGGGCATGGCGGGAAGTCACTATAATCCATCATGAAGGTAAAATCCTATTGCAGTTTAATCCCCACTTCCGGATAATGGTTGCCACATTTAGCATTCATATCGAGAGCGGGACAAATAACGAGGTGTCGCTCTTGATATCATAAATTATAATTTTATTTCTTAATAAATAAATTTCTTTACAATAATTTTCCCTCTTCTTCAAAATCTTTTAAAGTTACTTTTCCATTGGTAATCAATTGGATATGTCTCACTAATGTCTTACTCGGGTGTCTAAAACCATTCGCAATTCCGCTCATGTGTATCCTAGAAATTCCTACAAGTTTCGCAAAATCAGTAATTGTTGTCTTTTCAAAATATAGATAATCTTTTAGTTTCATAATTCCCTTGTCATTTGTTCATATCACGGCAAGACCCTAACAAAAAACATATTTATGTTTCAAGTGTTACATTTCTCTTGTATCAAATGTTACTCTATGTTACATTTGTTTCATTAACGGGAGATTAAAAATGCCATATCATGATTGGGACGAGTTAGCAAAAGTTGGAATCTATGACTATACGGACATTTACACCGATGAGGAAATAGAGGAATTTCGTCGCCAAAAGTATGAGAAGGAATACGAGTCTCCTGTTTCAATGGAATCTTTAGGACTATCATGGAGGGATTTTTTTTAATGAGTAATATACAAAAAACGATCGATGCACTGAAAGAAGCTGAAAAGTATCTAGATAAAGAAGTATCTGACCCAAAGAAATACAATAATCCAATGTCACAGGCACTTGAAATTTTATCCTGGGAAATAAGCAGCAATATTTCGAGACTTCAAGAAGAATATTATTGGTTTGGAAGATAAAAAGAGAGAGGGAAGGTTATAACCCCCTCTCCAAAAGACTATTGGAGTCCCATGAAAAAACGAGGAAGGTATGCAAGTCCCTTCCCGTATTTTCATCATACAAAATTTATTATTTATTGAAAGGAAAATTATGACAAAAGAAGTGGAAATATCAAAAGAATATCAAAATAAAAGCATGGCTGTAATTGAAAATGTTATGGTTAAAGGGGATCTATCAAAACTATCTGATTTCGAGCGCGTCAATTATTACAAAATGGTTTGCGAATCCATGAACCTTAATCCATTGACCAAGCCATTCGATTACATCCTACTTAATGGCAAGTTGACCTTGTACGCTACAAAGAATTGCACAGAACAGCTTCGCAAGCTTAATGGCGTATCCATAGAATCACTTGATGATAAGGTCGTAGATGACCTTTATATCGTTAAGGCGATGGCTCGCGACAAACATGGTAGAACCGACACCTCTACAGGGGCCGTAAATATTGGCAACCTAAAGGGAGAAGCTAAGGCGAATGCCATCATGAAGGCCGAAACTAAAGCAAAGCGACGAGTAACTTTAAGTATTTCTGGCTTAGGATGGTGTGATGAAAGTGAAATTGAATCAATTCCCGGCGCTAAAACAGTTCCTGTAAACATGGAAACAGGAGAAATTTCGGTAGAATGTGAGAAAATCACACAAAAACAAGATCCTATCATTGAAACTTTAGAAATTGATTGTGGTAATTCACAACAATATGAGAAGATTTCGGCCCAACAACACCATGATATTGCAGTATTAGAATCTCGTGTAGATGCAGATTGTAAGAAAAATTTTAGAGCATACATATATAATACATATAAAATAAAAGAATTGAGCGATATTCCTGTGGAAGGATATGCATCCTGCATACGTGGTTTAAATAATAATATCCGTATGCATGAAAACAACAAGCAAGGTGAATAATGATAGTGATCCCAATTGCGCAAGGATCTGAAGAATGGCTAGAGTGGCGGAGTGAGAGAATAACTTCCAGCGATGCCGCCGTAATTCTTGGATTAAATAACTATTCCAATGCCAACAAGCTTTGGCATGAAAAGATGGGGTTAGTTCCTCGAAAGACGACCAATCACCACATGGAACGAGGAACTCGACTAGAGCCAATTGCTAGGCAATTATTTATTGAAACTACGGGTATTCATGTTGAACCATTAGTTGTTGAAAGTAGTGAATTCTTTTGGATGGGTGCTTCTCTTGATGGAATTGATAAATCTAGAAGGACAATTGTAGAGATAAAATGCCCGGCATGGTCACAGCATGAAAATGTGATAATGCCTATGTACAAAGCTCAAGTTCAACATCATCTTTATACAACCGGGGCAGAAATGTGTTTTTACGTAACCTACATCGAACATCTAGAGCAGAAAATAAATATTATTGAAGTAAGTAGGGACGAACAATTTATGCAAAACATGGTGGCTGCCGAACTTGCATTTTATAAGGAGTTCCTATGCAGTTTCAAACAACCACCACTTAGATGGAAATATAAAAATGCGGCCTAGAAATCGGGGGAAAATTCCTCGTGGACAAAATCTTCGAGGATTTCTTCAATTTCTTCCTTCAATGGAATTGAACAACTTACCAAGATAATAGATAATAAGAAAAAATAAAGATAACGCATGTATCTGCTCTATTTTAATATTCGTGAGCCTTTTTTGCTTTTTTCATTAGCATCTTAGAGGCACTCGCAGCTTCTTTTTCTTCTATTTTTTCATGCTTCTTTTTTACACCCTTTTCTTTTTTTGCTTTCTCATGATATTTAGAAGCATCTTTTTTGAGGGCTTTGGCACACTTCATTTCGATCTTTTTGTGCATTTTCTTTCCTTATATCTTTTATCATTTTTAATATATCAATTACCATTTGTTCGCCATCTTCTAAAGAAAAAGACTCAGAATGAATTTTCTTTTTACTAAAATAATCAGTAAAAGTAAAATCGATTTTATTGTCTTTTGTTTGTATGGATAACATGATTATTTTTCTTCTTCTATTTTGAAATATTCAAGACAAGCATCCATAATAGCTAAGAATTTATCTTCTTCATCATTTTCTAAATAATAATTCAATGAATTTTCAAGATATTCTTTCATAATCTTTCCTATTTTTTAGGTATTTTTGCACCTTGTTTACGCGCTTCTGATAAAGCAATAGCAACAGCCTGAGGCTTACTTGTAACTTTTGGACCGTGCTTTGATCCACTATGCAATTCACCTTCTTTGAACTCGTGAAGGACTTTCTTAATCTTAGGTTTCCCTTTACTCTTCCCTTTATCCATGCTATAACCCTTGTTAAATTTTAAATAGGATTTTACACATGAAAAAATTATTAGCTAGCGGAATGTTTGTTTTTTTGACACTTAGCGTTAGTTTGAAGTAATAAAATGTCTACCATTGACACAAGAAAAATTATCAATACTACCTTTAGAGTAAGATTAAGAAATAAATATATTCCAACTCTTTCTTTAACATTTTCTCTTAAAAAAGAAGCAGAAACTTGGGTTGAAGAACATGAAGAAAAATATTTAGAAAATCCTGAAATTTACCATAAATGGATTAAAGAAAATAGAAAATCAATTAAAAAAAATGGAATATTTCATATTCATATCCCATTAGAAAGATTTAATTAAATCTATTTATCGTGGATTAGTTAATATTTGTTGAAAATAAAATAAATCTATCAAAATTGTGCTTGACGCTATTGTACCAGCACTAAAAGCAAGTACAAAATTAGGAAAAATTGTTGTAGTAGGTAAAGTAGTTGCAATTACACCCAACGAAACCCCATCCATAAAAAATTCAGCAGAACTTCCTGCTGCATTTATAACAATTTTCGCATGATGCCATCCTACTGAAGCAGGAGTTGAGGTGTTAGTAGTTGTTGGAGAAGTATTATTATTTGTATTAAGAGTCCAATTACCGGAATTTACATTGTCTGAATATCCGAACCATATACCATTTGTCCAAGCTGCTGACGTGTTTGTATCTCCAATTCCTAAAGCTAAATTGTATCTATTGCCACTTGAAGCAATTGCAATATTAAAAACCCAATCTAATGTTATTATTCCTCCACCTAAAACAATTGTACCAGATCCTTGCGAAGGTAAAGTCATGGAAATGGATCTTGCGGTTGAAGTCATTGACGAATTACCAATTACTCCAGGATGATCACTTGTTGCATTTGCTAATGATAATAACCAAGCAGATACTGTATTAAATGACCAAGCAGATGTTCCTACCAAACCACTTGTTGAAGGGAATGAAGCAACAAAATCTTCATAAATATTAAATACTGAATTTGGTATGAATAATGTTGCAGAAGAAACGCTATTGAAATTTGTCCCATTAGAAGTTAGAATATTTCCACTAGTTCCAGCTGTTGCAGGATAAGTAGCCGTTGAATAAACTGGATCAGCAGAAGCACCACCAGATTGTAAAACTTGTCCAGAAGATCCAGGTCCTACTTTAGTAATTGTTGCAGTTCCTGCACCAACCAAAACGGTATGATTTGTCAAACCTGTAAGCTGTGTTGTAAGCGTAGAACTTGATCCATCTATTGTTATTGATCCAGTTCCTATTGTATTAAAATTATTAGAACCATCAGGATTGAGTTGTCCACCAGTATTTCCTGTTAAATGCTCAGTTGCTACACCTCCTCCAGTTAAAGAAATTACAGGACTACCTGATACACCATCGCCATTTGTTATAGCAATGCCTGTTCCGGCTGTTAGCGTTCTTCCTTTAAAAATACCATTAGTATTATCAAAAGACTGAAATCCTGATTCGCCTATATTTAAATCGTTTGCAGCACCAACCATATAAAAATCCTATTAAGCTAAAATAAAAGTTCCCGAAGAGGAAATACTATGCCACGTTAAGTCTGAAAGCCTGAAGACCAACGTTACAATATTTCCTTGAGCCGTGCTAGTCGCTGTGCCTGCTACAGATGATAAAGTCTGACTGATTTCAATTGATTGACCTGCGCCTGCTTGTAAAACAACAGCAGAGGCTATATCTACATAAATAATAACTGTTGATCCGGTTACAAGACTTGCAGTTGGCAAAGTTACTGTCAAAGCTGCCGTACAAAAGTATCCATTTTGTGACGAAGCTGCAAAACTAACTGCCTGATCTGACCAGGGAAAGCCATCATTAACAACGTTAATTTTTATTTGATTAGATGCGCCTAATGCAGTCAATGTTCCAGATCCAGAAGTAACAGCAATAACATTCGCTAAAGGAACTGCGCTATTTCCATCATCTAACAGAAAAGAAGTTGGAATAATCGGAGGAATAGGGCCGCTGGAAGTTAATGTCTTATATATTTGGCTCAAAGTTCACCTACTCTTTCAAATAGAAATAAGATACTGAGAAATTGCCTGTACCTGCGCCATCAGCGTAAATACTAATTCCTTTTGGCAATGTATAAAGATCGTCATCTATAATGATTGCTTCTGCTGCCGGGAATGTATGCCATCGAATCAAAGTTGTTCCACCATCTCGTGAAAAGTATAAAATAACCTCATCGTCCGACTGATTATCCAATACTAATTTCACAGGACTGAAAAGAAGACTCCCAAGCAACACAGGGGTTGGTCCTCCTGTCATGGCTTCAATTAATTCTTCAGCAGGCAACATCAATTGATTATTCCAATAATTTGACATTAATCCACCACTTCAGGGGGTTCATTAGATTCAGGTTTTTTCTCTTGGGCTTGTTTAGATTGTTGCATCTTTCCTAATAAAAATGCATTAAATTGATTGTTTGCATCTAATGCATCTTGTAAAGGCGAGTCAGGATCGCATGAAAATTGATAGTCTTTTCCGTTAATTTCGATAGTCATTACTGATTTGAGTTTTAGCATAATGCCTCATGGTTGATGTTTGATAAAAAACTCTTTATACATACATAAAGAGTTTTTTATCAATATTTTAATTTATCCTATCAACCACCAAGTAATAGTTACGTTGCCATTCAATGCCGCTGCACCATTATTCTTTGTATATACTTCAAATGATCCTGCAAGTCGTTTTACACGTTGAATAGTCATCTGAGCATCGTTTGCGCCTTCGTTTGCTATTGAAACAAAAAGCTGCGATGTTGCCGAAACTAAGCTATTAGTAATCGTGAATGTTTGAGTACCTGCGGAGGCAGTTGTAAATCCTGTGAAGGTTGCTGCACCAACGTTAAAGTTTTGCGTTGATGAAGCTGTGGGGCTTGCAACGGATGCAGCATTAGCGACCATTGTTACAGCTCCAGCCGAGCTAAGATCAATTGAACCACCACCTGTAGTAATATCAATACCACCCGCAGCATTAGAAGCAGTCAAGACAATCGCGTTTGCGACCGCTTCAGTTGCAGTGATGTTAATGCTTGATCCAGTTGCTATGATGTCTATATCTTCACCAGCTGCAGCACCAGAAGCTAGAATATCAATACCACCTGCGGTAGATTCAATTTTGATTGAATCTTGAGCTGATTCGGTAGCTGAAATTACAACAGAACCACCAGAAGATGAAAGTGTCAAGTCTATCGAAGCACCTGTTACGGTAAGATTAGAAGCTAATGAAGCATCTAAAGAAATAGCTCCAGTAGTTAGCACATCAAAGCCACCAGTGCTGGAATCAATATCGATACCACCTCCAGCAGTATTTGCTTCAAGATTGATAGCATTCGAAGTTCCAAGACCTCCGGCAATTGTAATGCCGCCTACATCCGAATGAATGTTTACAGAGGAAACCGCTGTACCTTGGTCAGCATGCAGATCAATTGTTTCAGTTATACCACCGTTAGCATGTAGATAGATCGCTAGGGCTGCGTTTTCTGTTGATGAAACTAGAACGCTACCCAAGACTGAACTTAATGTTAAATCAATTCCTGCTCCTGTAGTAGTAACATTAGAAGCGGCTGTTCCGTCAATGCTGAAGGCAACTGCATCTAAGGTAATCGCTGTTGCTAATGAGTTACCAATCGCGACAGTTCCCGTTGATGTCCCTGTATTAATATTTGTATTACTATTTTGAGATGCGTTTACGTTAGCAACGCCAAGCAAATTAAATGTCGTTCCACCATCGGCATTACCCAGGGTAGCTGTCTTTGTTCCTGTACCCGTCATTAGATTCAAGGCCATAGTTCCGGCAGCTCTATTTCCTGAAGCAATCGACGTAGTATGAGTACCGGAAGTCACCGCACCGGAAGCTATGTTCGTAAGAACTTGACCTAAAGTCACACCTCCAGTGTTTACATTAACGGTTTTTACTGAGTTGGCGTTAGTCGTTGCACCATCTGGACCAATATCAATAGTATCGGTCACGGCAGCCACTACGACAGTTCCGCCACCAATGGTAATAGTCCTAGAAGCAGCAGGAGCCACATCAACCAAGCTTGCTACTGTCAATCTAGGATTGCTACCCATTAACAATTGTGCTGTGCTTGTTGTTCCTGTTCCTGAAAGTATTCTAACTATGCTTGAGGCTCCAGAAGCACCATTAGCAATATCGATAACTTGGGCAGATGCATTAGCAGCACTTCCGATATCTATGTCTTGACCAGCGGTTGAAAGACCTAAAGTAATTAAACCAGTTTGGGCAACATCACCAATTGTTGTCGTGGCTGTCACCGCTCCATCAATTAAAACATCGCCTGTGCCTGCTTGTAAATGCAGAGAAGCTGCTCCAGTTTGAGATCCAATTACTATAATATTAGCTGCAGCATCATCGCCAATATGGATTTCATTTCCTCCACCATTAACTTGAAAGTCACCAGTCCCAACATCAATAGTGATTGCCCCAGCAGCAGCATTTCCAATAGTTGTGGTCCCTGCACCCACTGTATTAACTGTGACCGTTCCATTAACAGCTAATCCCGCAAGCGTAATAGTTCCATCGACAAGAAGATTCCCTACAACATGGGCATCCCCATTTACTAATAAATCATCTCCAATTGTGGCATCATCTACTACACTTAAATCAGTCCCAACAGTCATTGTAGTTGTGGAAGCAATAGAACCAGGAGCAATAAAAGTATTAGGAATAGAGAAAATAAGCTCATGAGTTGGTGCGCTAGCCGTGACGACAATTTGATTTGAATTAACGCCAACCAAGGCAATATTACCGCCTAATGGGGAAACTGTGGTTACTCCATTAGAAAGAGTATTTAAAACACCACCGCTATTTGAGACAAGTGTCCATGATGGGACGCCTGCTACATTACCACCTTGATAGTACATGTTTCCCGATCCGGTAGTCCCATCGGAATTTCTGATATCAAGACTGGATAGCCATAAATAACCGGCAGCATATTGTTTATCTGTTGTATTGCTTGGATTTCGTCCGGCAATAATCATCGGCATTAAGGCTCCGCCTTGAGGAGCATCATTATATGTAAAACTGGAAGGGAGAAAGGGAGATGACATAGTAAAACCTCTTGTTTAAGAAGCTTCACTATGTTTTAATGAAATTAAAATTTAAAGTATCTCATTTATACACGTTTGATCACGGTGAACATGGACCAAGAGTTTTATAGTATCAAGGAAGTGGCTGCAGTTTTTGCCGTGCATCAGATAACCATTAGGCGAGCAATCAAAAAAGGGTACCTTGTAGCTATTAGGATTGGCGGTGGAAAGCGCAGTCCATATAGGATTTCTAAGAGAGAGATTGAAGCTATTCACCACTCTATGATACAATCACTGGCTTCAAAGAAAGGATGATGTTATGGAGCAAAAAAACTGGTTTGTGCATGTAGAATGGGTTGTCGTATTGGTCACACTATTAGGTGGATTTTATCTTTTAGATGGCAAGATTGAAAGACAAGGGGCGCGAACCGATCGTCTATATGAAATGTATTGCGATGTTCAGAAGCAAATGAAGGATGAAATTCTTTGCATGAAGAAAGAGCAGTATGAATTTATGAATGAAAATAGGAAATAATCACTTCTTTTTCTTCTTAGCATCTTTCTTTTTACCATGCGCCTGAAGGAAAAGGAGTAAAGTACCTAGAGTGTCTTTTTTATCTTTCTTCATTTCTTTTTCTTCTTCTTTTTAGCTTGTACGGCTGGTTCATATGCGCTGTAGATTGGCTCATGAGTTTCTTCATACTCATTGCCTTTACCACCTCTTTCAGTTTGCAATTTACGAATAAGTTTTGACAGTGCTGCTCCAATTGGTGATTTTGAGCCCGCTTTCCATGCTCCAATGAAGTTTTCTCCAGAAGTTTTGCGTGTTGAAAGGATGTCCGTAAGCAATGCCGCATCTTCAGATGAGATATTACCGTATTTGTAAAGCTTACCTGTATGAGGCAAGAATTGCAGGGTGTTAGTTTCAGGATTGTAACCAGCCCATTGCACCATGCGCGAAACATCTTCGCCCGTCTCAGATTCTATTCCTTTAATAAGATCGTCATATAGTGCAGCTAAATCCTTCTCAGGAATTGGGGATGCTTCAAGTTCATCTTCATCAACTTGATGTTTCTTACCATCAACTTCTACAATAGCTTTGCCATTGCGTATTTCTTTAACCTCACCAACACCATGCGGAGTTGCTACGGTTTCGTTTTTGGTTATTGCTTTTTGTTCCTTTGATTTTTCATAAAAATCAGCAAATTTCTTAAGATCTTCAACAGATTTAATTTGACCAGCATCAAAAGCAGGTTTGGCAGCTTGTAATAAATTGTCTTTTACACCGGCAAATGTATCTTTACCCTCTTTTAATGCATCAAAAATACCTTTATAAAGGTTATCAGAAAGTGCACCCCCACCCATTGTCTTAAATGCTGCCTTGAATCCTAATTTATCATCTTCAATTTTTTCGGGCACGCCATGAGGAAGTTTTTGTTCGTCCTTCGGTTCTTTGGCATAAGCATCAATATTAGCTAACAATTCAGGATCAATTTCTCCACGAACTTTACCCGCCCCACCTTTCATACCTAAAACAGCGGCAGTTTGCTCTGGGCTATTCCCAAGCTTGAGTAGATCATCAACCTTATCTTTAATTCCCAATTTCTCTAAATATTCTCTAGGATTAATAATTCCTTCAGGTTGCGTAACTTGTTGAGGTTGTGTTACACTTGTAACATTACTTAAACCTGGGGGTTGTAATGTTTGCTGTAAGTTTGATTGGTTTTGCATTTGGGGTGCTTGTGTCATGGCTGGTGAAGGCATAACATGAACACTTGGAGATGTCGGTCCTGGGTGAGCTGCTGGATTAATTCCAGTTTGTGCCGCTGTTTGTGCTGCGCCTGGTATTGCTCCCCTTCCAAATATTTGCGGGGCAGCTCTTCCTAATGCACTTCCTGCACTTCCCAAAGCTGCACCTATTGCCGGACCGGCAGCGTATCCGGCTGCTGCCGCTGGAGCTGCCATTGCTGCGGATTCTAGGATTGATTTAATGTTCTTTTGAGTTTTTGGTTCTCTGTAAGCTATTCCTCTAGCTTTTTCTTCTTCAGTTCGACCGCGAAGCATCTTGTTTTTTTGACTATATGAAGCGGATTTTCCTTTTTCTAAATATTCTCCAATTTCATCTTCATTATATCCTTGTTTCAATGCTTCTTTAATCGATTTAGCCAAAGGGGTATTCATAGCAAGTATGGACTTGATTATTTTTGATATTGAGTATCCTTGTCCTAATGCTGTTGTTAGAGTTGCAAAAGTCATTTTTTACCCTTAAATAAATCAAAGACATTTCTTTTCCCACGCAAAACACTATTTAAATCCATTCTTTGAGGTATCGAAAGTTCCGGTCTTTCTTGTCTTTGAAAGTCACTTAAATATAAGCCATCTTTTATAGCCATATTTAAAGCTCTATTGAAAATCTCATCAGGATATCGATTTTGAATTGCATAGTCACGCGCTAATATTAATGAATCTTCAGGACCAAGATTTTTTAATCTTTCTGCTAATTTATTTGTTAATTCTTCTCTTATTTTATCTGGAACGGGTGATAATCCAATTTTAGGTCTATGAATTGAAGGCTCCGGATATTTAGGAATCGAATCCAATGATTTTTTTGTCTTATCGCTCAAATTTGATACAGCATAGGCGGCTTGTGCAACACCAAAATCCTTAGCCAACATTTCAGTTCTATATTTTTTACGGAGATAATTATTAACTTCTCCTTTCAATTCTTTAGGAAATTGTTCACTTGTAGGAGTATTTTCAATAGATTTTAAATGATCCTGTATCATACTTCTTGAATCAGAGACGGCATCGGCCACCGCTTCAGGTTTTAAAGCAGAAAAATAAGGCAATGAGGGCCCTGTATCTGTAAAAGCTGCTAAAGGTTGTTCAACCATTTGGTTATAACGTTGGTTAGTATCCCTAAATCTAGCTTCATCGCTACCAATATCCTCATTGGTTCTAGCAATACCTTTCCAAATATTTTCCTCTTCTGGTCCCATGCCAGGAAATGTTTCTTTCAATGCTGGATCTACAGCTTTGAAAAACCTGTCATCTTCTTTTGTTCGTGCTTCTTGATAATCTTTTAAATTCTCGAAACCTTCTTTGGCTGCTGCATATTGCTCTTTTTGATTTTGAATAAATTGATCGATATATTGATCTTGCAGTTTAGGATCTACAACACCATCTTTTCTAAGCTCTGAACGCATTTTATTTAGTTCGGTTGGCCCAATAGGTTTAGGTGGTCTAAGAGGTTTTTGAGGTCTTTTTGTTTCTGTAGAGAGAACATTTTCTGCTTTCTGAGCATACGGAAAATATTGCTCTCCCATTTTTTTTTCAATATTTCCACTAACTTGATCAAAAGTAGGTTGAGGAGTTTCTAATTGCTGACCTGCTACTTTATATTGTGGCTCTTGTTGTTTTTGACCAAATCCAGGCAATTCAATACTAGGATTTCTTTGATCAAGCATCGATTGAATACTTTCTAGAGCTTTTGTGGCCCCAGGAGCAGTTTGTTGATTAGATTGCATGATCTTTGCGATTTCAGGCATTATCGCTTCGGCATATTGCGCACCTTGTCGCGTTCCTGCTACCGATGAAAGCATATCAAGTAACGGCTTTAATTGCGGATTTGATTCGGATAATTGGCCTAATCCTTTCTGAATTTGACCTCTTTCCATCCCTCTTTCAACTGCACCTGGAAGATTTTGACTTATTTGCTGACCGATTTGCTGGTCTAAGACTTGCCAAGGAGATCTTGCAGCAGGTAATATAGTAGTCATTTTTTTAATCCTTTATTTCTAACTAAGCCAATTAGACATTTGATTTCCCATTGCATTTCCATAACCTTGAGATAATCCCCCAAACATGGAAGATGCAATATTTCCACCAAAGCCAGGTGCGGCAGGAGTATATTGATTTTGTGTAGGCTGAAAAGCTTGTTGCATTTGAGTCATCCAGTTTGAAACAGGCTGTTGAGCGTATCCGAGCATTTGTGGAATAGCCCCTTGCTGCATTTGTCCGCGCTGAGCAGCCAAGTTACTAGATAAATTTTGTCCTTCTCTAGCCATTACATTACGAAATCCAGTCGAACCCGTCGATCCAGATCCCATGCCAGCGAATCTGTTTCCTATATCGCCTTGCAATTCATCAAATTGTCGCATTGCTGGAGCTTCAAATTTATTGAAAAATTCCGGATCATTAAATAATGAATTAAAGAAGTCATTTCCTTGTTGAAAACCTTGCTGTTGGGTAATATCTTGCTGAGGTCCTCCCATACCGCCCTTAATGCTTTGAATAAGTTGATCAAGTCCCTGAAGTTGACCTTTATTATATGTAGAACCTTGTTTCGCCTTATCTCCTGTTAGTCCACTTATAAGAGCTAAAACAGAAGGAATAGCCATCATCATTGCAGGATTCATAGAAACCTCATAGTTTTTTCTTTAATGTATCATTTAATGAATTTCTATGGTATGATATATTGCCAAAACAAATAGGATGTGAATATGGATGAAAATATCTGGAAGGTTTGTGAGTTAATAATTTGTTTAGTTGGAATACAAACAACTGTAATTATTGCTGCGTTTGGCGGAATGTGGTGTGCTATAAGTAAACGTTTTGATGCGACAGAAAAACGATTAGACAAAATTGATGAAAATTTAACAGATGTAGACCGTCGAATATGCCGAATTGAAGGGGCTTTAAACAATAAAGAATGTTGTATGTTAAAGGATTCAAGATTGAAGGAAAAAATAGATTAAATTCCATTAGTTCCAGCTCTTATAAATTCACAAACAATGAAACAATAATATTGAGTAAGATCTACTGTAGTAGTTACCGTAAGCACCAAGTCGGTCATAGTAAAACTAATCCGCGAGTCGCCTTGATTAGAAAAGCTGAAAAAATCTGCATCACCTGCATTTAATGCACTTGGCGGTTTACTGCAAGTCCCCCATATATGCCACATAAGAAATTCAGGTTGTATATTATCAATCGGAAAGGCCGGATCGCTATTGGCATCAATAACTAGCACCCCTGCATTTGGTAAACCATTGATAAATACAAAACTTTGGTATCCATTACGAGTTTCCTTAGTATTTGCATACCAATGCTTATTACCATTTAATGTTGGTGTTTCCTCGATATAGACTCCAATCTTTTTATCATTAATCACATCAGCATATGATGCAAAAAGATCAACTAAGAACGTTTTTAAACGATCTTCCTCCTCTGGAAAGTTAACCGTAGTCGGCAAAAAAGGTGTAAATGTCTCTCTGGGATTTGAAGGTGTTGTCATACTAAACGGCCTCCAGGGCGCACATACATATTCATACTTAATAATTCAAAATCGCTCTGAGAAATACTGTCGACGGCCATTTGCTCATCTGTAAGATACAAACTTAATTGCAGCGTCTGCGCTTGAGCCTCGCAATAAAACCTATATATTGTCTCAGGACCTCCTCCTACTTGATAAGGATTTATGGTAGTCAATATGACATTAGACTGTGGATTATCACTTAACGGTGTATTTACTGGCACATCGCTAGAATCTGCCAATACGTCGCAAGTCAATTGACCAGCATTCGTGACATCCATGTAAAAGTCGATCTTATTTAATCTTGCGCGTTGAGCATTACCAAAGAAGTTAAAAAACTTAGTCTGAATCCCGATATTGCTAATTTTTGTTAACTCTCCACTATCAGGAGTATAAACCCCAGTCGTTGCAACAATGGCTAGTCCTTGATCGTCGGCATAGGAAACAACTCTAATTGCTACAGGCGAAGCAGCAATTGCAGGATTGAAATTAAGGATTATCGCCCCGGTTGTATAATTAATTTGACCTTGACCCAATGCGCTAGCTTCAAATAATGCGCCATCTAGATCAGTATCTTTAAATACAAGTGCGCCAACGTTAATTTGAACTGATCCTGGGATAATTGGCACATATCCAATTGAAGTTGTATAAGTCAATCCTGTAGCCAATCCACCGTCTATAACCTCAAATTCGCTAATAGTAAAATCATTATCCGTGGTCAAAACTTTCGATATCTTGAAATTCCTTCCATTGAGAGAAACACCATCATCGCTAGTTATTCCTATAATTCCAGATAGCTTTATCCAAGTTCCATCAGGTAAGTTATTATTTGTTACAGTGAATACGCCAGGATTTGCAGCAGTAATATTTGCAATTGTTAATGAAGGAACGTTAACGCCGCTAGTCTGTTCTAGTTTGAATACATAGCCTTGCTGATTCCCCGCAACAATAGTTTCAAAGCCACTAGCCGAAACACCACTATTCCAAGCTGTAGTCCCATATGATGACCAAGGCTGAGTCAATTCAGCCCATGTTTCACCGGAACTTGAAGGATAAAAATATCCGAAACAAGTAAAGCAATCATCAAAAAATGCCCAAGTTTTTGTTTCATAGTTGAAAACTAGCACTTTATCGGGGAAAGTGCCATCCGGGTTTTCTTTATCTGGAAATGTCCAATAATTTAATTTTGTTTCAAATGTTCTGATTCCTTGAACGCGTTGAAAACCAAAATTAGTAGCTCTTATTTGAAATATTTCATCAGGGATTTTTTCATCGAAACGCTGTGTATCATTGCCATCACTAATGACAATTCCACGGTTTCCAATAGCCATCAATCCTTTATCAAATGGAATCGCACTTCCTGTGCAGTCGCTGCCAAGCTCGACATTAACTCTCTCCCAAACAAAAGGATTCTGCGCATTATTAACAAAACGCAAACGCCAAGTAGAACGAGTGAAATAAACGACGAGTATATCACGAATAAAAGCAGCAGCCACAATAGCTTCATTAGTTGGAGCATCAGTAGCCCCGCCTCTTCCAAAAAGATCGTCACGCGCTGCATTAATATCAACTCCTTGAAGATTAGGAAAACTAGGTACAGGTTCAGAATAATACGGTGTACCAATTTGCGTCCATCTTGCTCTATTTGTATAAGGATCTGTACCCTGATCATTACCTTCAATTGTACTTAAGAAAACAAGATAGCCTCGATAAGGGAAAATTAGAAGCGCACCTGCAAGAACATTAGTAATATCCACAGGAGGATTATAATTAGCCCACCCAGTTCCATTAGTGAGGACTCCATAGTATCTTATCCCGTCTTGTCCGGTAATGTTTCTAGAAGCATCTAAAACCATACCTTTTGCAGAATCTCCATTTGTCCATGTAAATGTTGAAGATGCTTTTAATCCTGTTGCTCTCACTGTAAATGGATTTCCGGCAACGGTTACCACTGCTAATATAGCAGCATTATTTTGAACAGCAGCATCAAGATTAATGAAATAAACTTGATCTCCAACTTGAACGCCATTTCCGGCAGAAAGAACATTAACCGTGGCTAAATTCCCTACACCCGCAGAAGCCGTAAATGTTCCTGGGCTCGATAAATTCCATCCATGCAATCCTTCTTTTCCATTAGTTGCCCAAAAAGCATTAGCATAATTAGCAGTATAGAAAAAGTCGTGATCCGCTCCATTCCAAAGAGCAGTTGTAAGAGTTCCTGAAAAAACTAAAGGTATAAATGCTGTACCATTCCATTCATAGGAAGTTGTTAAATCAAAAGCTACCAAACTTTGGATATTGATACCAAACTGTTCTCTCGTTTTAAGCCCCATTACAGGCGTTCCATTATCGAGATTACCTAGCAGTGTATATCCAGGCCTCTTGACGATTCTACCGCGAAATTGATATGAATTAAGCAATTCTTCGAAGCTATCTTCCGGTGTTGCCCAAGGTCGCGTGTTCTTTGTGACACCATCCTTGATCGGTCCTATTAGAAATTGTTGTGTCGTCATATTATGCCCTAGATATTGCTAGCCAAGTAATTGAAAAAACACCCGTTGCATTTGAATTTATATTAAAAGTATTGCTTGCAGTAATTGCCGTTGAAATAGAAAAAGGTGTTGGTGTTCCACTTGTAGTCATATTATTGGGAATTGCAAGAGCTGTTAAAATTTGAGTTCCTCCAGGAACTAATGTAACTGCTCCTGTTGCCGTAACCGTCCCAAAATGCAATAAATACCCACCTGGTAAAAAACTTTGAAATTGATTGGGACCTACAGTGTCGACGGTACTTTGAGTTAACTGCATCCCAATATTTGGAGCATCCGTACCATCTGTTGAAGTCGGTAAAAACTTCATAATTTGAGCAAATAATTGCGGCTCTGTCCCGGAATTGGCAACTGCATCTTTGCAATATAAATTAACTTTATCTTGCAATACCCCGGGATCGCTTGCTTGCTTTTCAAGAACAACAGATTCGTGATCGCCCTGATTTTTTGTATTCAATGCACTATGATTTACAAGAAATTTTAATGCATATTGAGCAAAGTTAGTCTGAATTTGCGCTTGTGTGGCTGCCGGTGATGGCTGAGATTGTGGTGTAATTGGCGAATATGTCATATATTACCTATTACTAAATAAAAATAAGAAAACCCTGTTGCTATATTAAATAAATTAGCAGCTCCAATCTTACCGAAAGGATCTTTATTAAAAGTAACTGTTGGACTAACTGCAGGATTATTAGATTGAGCACAAAAATAACACGAAATTACATTCGACATTACATAAGGAGGAAAAAAGATAGTGTTTTTATTAGGAGATCTTGGTAAATCTCCCACTCCAAAATAAACTATTATATTGCCTGGTAAGAATGTAAAATAGGATATTTGCCAAGCTAAGTTTTGTGCGGGATAAATTTGATAAGTTGTTACTTGAACTTCTTTTCCTGATGCACTTCCACCTTGATATCTTAAAAATAATTGATTTGTTTGATCACTTACCATTTTAGAATATAAAGAAATTTCACCAACACTTGTTTCTGGTCCTTTGCCTTGTTGCATTAATTCAATATTAGTATGGTTTCCGGGAGTCAAAACCGTGTCATCTAAAGCCACATGATTTCTTGCGAAGGCATTATATAATTGCCCGAAATTGGCTAAAAAATCATCTTGAGAAACAGCAAGAAAATCATTTGGACCGGGAATTATTGGATCGTATTCATCTTTTGGTGTAATAGTCATCAATTGCCTATCGCTAAGTATTGGACGTCTCTAGTTTGTCCAGGATGAACCTCAAATCGTATAGTAAATGAAGTCCCAGCTATATTTGTAGGGATAGCCCATCCAATTAATAAATTTCCACCTGGCAAATTACTTACACCAGAAAAATTCCTTGAACAAAGTAATACGGTTCTTAATGTAGTTGCAGGACCTGTGATTGCTAAATTAATCACATCTCCATCCATTGGATTGCTGATAAGCCCTCCATAAACCACAAAAGGGCCTGCAACAAAACTATACTGCTGACTTAATGCTGAAGAAACATTAATACTTGGATAAGTCATCTGAATAGGCGTTTGATTATTATTAGGTCTATAGAAAAGATTGGGTATCGTTGCAACTAATTTATTATAAATTGCTGTTTGATTCGCTGTCGTTGCCGGATCAGCTCCTTGGGGACGAAGAATCAATATGTTATGTTTTCCCTGTGTATCCGGTGGACCGAGTTTTAAATGATTCTTAGCAAAAGCATTGTAAATAGCAGTAAAGTTTGCCTTGATTTGCTTTTGAGAAATGACGCGCTTTGATGCTGCTTGAGGAATTGAACTATTGTAGGACATAGATTAATTTCCTGAATATTGTGTGCCATAGAACCAACTAGCTAAAGGACGTCCAGGATGACTAAATATAGTTGCTGCTCTCTGGCTCCCCATTTGTCTCAAGGTGCGTCTCTGTGCCATTTGCAATTGATCTTGATAGATTGGCATCAAATAGGCCATACCTTCTGGATCAGGAAAATCTGTATAGATAAGTTTGGCAGCGATGGCGCAAATAAAAAGGTACCATTCATCTAATTCAGGCGCGTCACTATCAGCAATTAAATCAGTTGGTTGTTGGCTAATCTGAAATTCAACTTGATAAACCTGCTGAGGAACTGGTCTAAAAGTTATCTGTTGATTATAGAAAATTACATCCGTGGGTCGCGATGATTGGTAAGGAACCACAGCAGCAAAAATAGGAGTGTTAGCAGGGATAACCAAAGAAAAAGAATAGGCTCCAGTGACATAATTCACCAATCCTACAGGTAAATTGTTTGAATCAACTAATAAACCAGTATTAGAATTAATTTGTGGAATATCAGTTAAAGAAAAGCTAAATCCGGAATTATCATACCCTGAAATAATCACCGCTGCTTCTGTGACATTCCCAAAAATATCTTGTTGTGCTCTCAAAAATGGAGTCGATGGTATTGTTCCGGTATATACGGTTAAAGCACCGGTTCCGGTATCAATTTGCTGGTTAACAGATAGCTTAGGCCAACGATTATAAAATACAGATTTATCCTGACTATATCTTAAAATATATCCTTGACAATATACTGGGGGGCTTATGGTGATATTTCCTGGTGTTGAGCTTACGGATTGCCCTTGGTTATTAGCCGGATTATTTTCATATAAGAAGGCGTATGTATCAACATTTGGAATAGTAGTAAATACATAAGGCTTTGTTAGCTTTAAATTCTTAAATTGTTCTGGAAAATGCAGTGTGTAGGCTAAATTAATATATCGATCAATCTGGGTATCCGGCATTTGAGCAGGGCTATACCTGGCTGTCATCCTTCGTACTGTATTCCTCATTTCTAATAATTGTACCATTAGACTGCTCCTGCATTATACACTACACCCTCAAACGAATCCTGATTACCATATCCTAATGGTTTTGGGGGAAGATAAGGCCCCGAGCTATTAGGAATTACCGATGGGTTAGTAAAGGCCGATGGTAAAGGATTCGGATAAGAAAATATATTAAAATTACTTGAATCCAAATCTAAAGTTAAAGTATCAGATGTTACCGAAGTTACTTGTACGTTTATTTCGTTCAACTGAGTCATGCCAAATGCTATAGGAATCAAAAACCTAACCTTCATTCCTGCCACATACCCATGATCATTCACTGTCGTTACAACGCAAGGATTTGCATTTGTCACCGATTCAATCGTTTTACAACGCAAATTCTCTTGCACTTGAGTCTGCGAATAACCTGGATAATAAGTGACTACTGTCGCCATGTAAAACCGCTTTACATTGTTAAAATCAAAATGTCGTAGGAACAAACGCATAACTTTTATTCGACGTATCCACATGGTGAATATTTGTTGGATTGCTTGGGTCCAACTCGCCTTCTTTCTGGATAAACTTAGGTCTATGGTAATACTCATTAATCTGATCGGCAAACCCACGTGGAATCGTGTAGACTGCGCCATCGTTGAATGTGTACCACTTCACAGGGTCATCTGCATATTTCATATATGTCAGTTTTGCTGAATTACCGGGTGCGCGACGATTCATAAAACGGCCTGTTACCTTGACATTGTCATAGGCTTTCTGTGCTTCAATCTTGTTGCTTAATGCCTGTCCTTCAACTCTGACTGAAAGCAATTTCTCATTAGCTTTCTTCTCAATAGCATCCAATTCTCTTGGAACGCGAATTGATTCAGTGAGTTCTTGTTTCTTAGCTTGAAGCTCTTCAATCTCTAATTTTGTCTTCTGCAATTGAACCCTAACCAAATCCAATTCTTGATTTAGCACTTCAACTTCTGCTTCATTCGTCATTGGAACCTCTGATTTTGTTTCTATTTTTCTTTTTCTTTTTACCATATATCAAACTCAAATTTTAAATTGATAAAAATATGCAAAAAAAGGGAGGGGATTATTTTCCCCTCACCAATTATTAACTACTAAACGACTGTTCTACTGTCGTTGCTTCCCAATACCATGCTGAAACATCGCTACCGATGATCCCGCCTGTTGAAACTGAGTTTGTACCATCTCCAGCACCAATAAGCACACCGCGAGATCCTAAGTTTTGTCTTGCAAAACCTAAAATGTTCTGATTTGCGTAAGGTAATGGAGCAGGAACTATCCCAAAAGATGAAAAGTTGTTAATGTTTCCTTCGCCTTGTGGAATCATTACAGGTAAACTAAATGGATAATCAGCAGCCAAAGGCCACGCAAAAGCTGTAAATGCTGTAGAATCTACGGCAAGAGTTACAGTTTGTGTGCCTACAGCATTATTCACAGCAATAACTGTGAATTGCACTGGTAATCCATTTGATGTAGAATTAAGATCCTGCATTCCAAAAACGGTTGGAATGTCAAATCTAACAACATTTCCTATCTGGTAATTTTGTTGAACCAATGTAGTGACCACCATAGGGTTAGCTAAAGTGATTTTTGCAATTGCTCTATATTGTGGGTAATACAAAGAACAATCCATAACGGCAGCATTACCAACTTTATAAACAGATCCGACGCTTGTTAAAGAATTGGTAGAGTCTAATAAAGTAGTAAATTGATTAGTGCCGTTAGTAGCCGTAACAGTCATGATCAATCCGCCTAATTCCGGAGCGGTTGTCATACTCACGATTCTTACATTGTCGCCAACTTGAAAACCGTGGTTTGTTCCTGTTACAAATACTGTTGGTTGACCAGGTGTGAAACTGGACACTGCAATAGTTGGTCCTTTAGTACAAATTGAACTATCGTAAAGGCTAAAGCCATTGATAGTCATCGCACCATTTTCTAAAGGAGCAATCGTTCCCGCTACAGTACCATTCATTTTAATGATACCTGTGCCAGAAGCCATATAAGAAGGGAGAAAAAGTCCTTCCACGATCACATCCGATGTCAAAGATCCAGAAATTCCAAGAGCTGTTTGACCGGAAGCAGTCAAGTTCCACAATTGAAATTTGGAAATTTGATTCGGAATAGCTATATACTTTGGTGTAGATGCAACATTAACAAATGTTCCATTTACAATTTGTGTTGATCCAGCCATATTCAACCTCCTATATTGCTACGCCGAGCGTGCAACGTAAGTTGACGATCCAGCTTGTGTTAGTGATGTTGAATACTTGAGCCATCTTCCAACCAGCCGTTTGATATAATCTCAAACGTGGAGAAGCGATTTCAGGCGGTGCATAGATGAATTGAGCGGAATAACCGTCCAAGTCCACCATGTCATATGATTCTTGGCCTGGGATAAAGATGTTATAAACATCCTGACCATTGGCAGAAGCATTTGGAGAAATCGATCCTAAAGATGAAAGAAGGAATCGAATATTACGCATTACTCCCCATTCGCTCTGAAGCAAATTGGCTGTATTTGAGTACTGAGCAACGTTCTGGAAGCTCACCATTTGATCTAAGTCAGCACTTAAATTAGTGTGAGTTAAACCAAA
>Ga0184628_10000164_pt1 | contig 39008 bp, 35 predicted proteins | sample PLM4_5_b1_FD_133149 | JGI IMG/M metagenome (GOLD analysis project Ga0184628, IMG submission 133149) | Groundwater sediment microbial communities from an aquifer in East River, Colorado, USA - PLM4_5_b1 | ecosystem: Environmental > Terrestrial > Soil > Riparian zone | place: USA: East River...
AACGTTTGGGAAGCGTGGCGAAGGTGGAGTTCGTCCCGCCGCCGGGTAACGGAGCGGGAAGGTTCAGCGGCGGAGCAATTCGTCCGGAGGCTACACAACGCCGGATAGCTGTCTGGCTCGTTCCAGCGCTTCCTGGATATTGGCGCAGATATTTTCCTTACCGATGTGTTCTTCAAAATCCGCACGTCGCATCATTTGGGCGGGACGTTGTCGGAGTTGCCGGATGGCCGCTTGAGTTATCGATTGAAAACGCCATGGCGAAATTGAACGACGCACGTAATCTTCGAGCGGCTGGAATTCCTGGCACGGCTCGCTGCTTTGATTCCGGTTCCTCGCAGGAATCTCATACATTACTACGGGGTGCTCGGGCCTGCCGCAGAATGGCGTGCCTCGATTGTTCCGCCGAAGGCTGAAATCGATTCCACTCCGCGTTCTTGCGGGTGTGAGAAGGAAAGCGGCCCGAGAGAGAATCGTCCTCCCAACTATCTGTGGTCCCGTCTGATGGCTCGGGTTTCGAATTCGACGTCTTGAAATGCCCGGACTGTAACGGTCGTCTGAAAATTCTTGCGGCAATCCATCCGCCCGTTAATACTCGGAAAATCCTCGAATGCATGGGCCTGCCGACCCGCGCACCGCCGATTGCACGCGCAGTTTCTGAACCAGCTTTTGAAGAAGTTTGAGCACCCAATGGGGAATCGTCCGCCCTGAAACATCCCGAAACTTGATTGTGATTCTCAGAATCCGCGCCAACAAATCGAAATCCCTTCTCTTATCCGCTCCGTGGTCACGGGCGTCTCGGCCACGCTCCAACATATGACGGTTTTATACGAAAGCAACGAGCCCTTCCCACTCCCGAAGCTCTTTATGCCTCCTATCCTTACAGCTGCAGCCGCCAATCCGCGCGTGGGGGTAATTCAAATTCGCAGTAGTATCTTCGCGCGGCTTGCGGCTCAGCGGCAAGCCGTCAGCCCGCAGCGCAAACGGGCACGAAGGTGCGAGTGTCTATGAGTACAAACAAGCCAAAGGAGCGTTTTCCCAGGAACGTTGAGGGGCCTTTCTTCGTGGAGAACGGTTACTGCATGACATGCATGGCGCCGGAACACGAAGCTCCGGATTTGATGGGATTCGATCAAGAGGCAAATCATTGCTATTTCAAGAAGCAGCCTGCTACAGCCGAAGAGTTGGAACGTGCGACGCGCGCGGTATGGGCGTCATGTTGTGGTGCAGTTCAGTATTCGGGCAGCGATCCTAATGTTAATCGCAGGATCGCTCAACTGGATCTGGAACCTTGGGAACGAGTACGGCAGCAACGGAAGAAACCCTGGTGGAGATTCTGGTAAAGGGCCAGCGGAGAGCACACCAATCGTTTTTCAGACTCGCCGGTTGAATTCCCCCTGCGTCTGTTCCCTTCTTATCGTTTGAGACCGCGTTGACTCTTGTTGGTCTCGCCACCTGCGTGACACACTACTCCGAACAGCGTTCGGCGAAGAACGGGCGCGAGCCAGCGAATAGCGGCAGGATCATGAACTTTCTGATTGCGATGTTATTTCTGCAGACTCTTGCGTTGCACCCTGCAAACGTTGTGTCCGGGCGTGTCCTGAATGCCAACCGCACGCCCGCACCGAACCTCGGTATCCGGCTGATTCCGGCGGCGAAGAGTGATGCCACGGCTCGCCGACTTGCAGTCGCCGCTGCAGATGGTGCGTTTCAATTTACGAATGTCGTCCCCGGAGATTACACCCTGCAGGTCGAAGGACTCGACACCCCGAAGGTGGCCCTGCCAGTCACGGTCAACGACGCCGGCAGCTCTCCGGTTGAAGTTGTGCTTCCAGCCAAAACGGAAATTCGCGGACATCTCAGCCTTCAAGGTACGGCGCCGCTCCCGCACATTTCGATGTATTGGAGTTCCTCTCCGGTCTTTCGCATGCAGCCGATCCATATCGACGCGAAACCGGACGGTACGTTCAGCATTCCGCTGTACGAAGGCAGCTATGGCGAAGCGCACGTGATTCTGCCGCCTGCGTATTCTCTCCAATCGATTACCTACGGCCCGATCAACCTCTCCGTGCCTGCTCTGGTAAGGTTCTCGGAAAATCAATCACTGGATTTGAAGCTCCAGGTCACGGCGCGCGATTCGAAGCCGGTATCCGTAAGTGGGCGAGTGACGGGTCTGGATCTTGCGTTGCTCGCGTCAGGGAACCTTACCGCGTCCCTGCAAAGCTCGTCGTATGCAGCCTCGCTGAGCGTCCGAGTGAAAACGGATGGTCGCTACGATTTCCCGGAAGTTTTTGCGGGACATTATGCGCTGACACTCTCGGGTCCCACATTGCGGCCGAAGACTTGCATGCCCGTCGTTGTGGAGAACACAGCGAGGAACAATGTTGATTTCACCATTCCGCAATCGCGCGAGGCCGGCGACGATCTACGGATCATTTCTGCGATTTTCGGGGCCGCTGCCGGCGCTGCCGACGTGACGCCCATGGTTAAGAAATCGATTCGACCAGGCTTGAACGAATTGTATGCCGCACCTCGCTGGTTCGAAGTCGATCCGGTGATTGGCCAGACCAAGCAACTGGTCGTCTCCTATCTATACGAGTGCATGGAGCGCACCTTTTCGACGATAGAACCCACTCCCATCAGTTACGCCATTCTCGCCGAGCATGCGAATCCCAGCTTGCGAACATTCGTTCCAGAGAAGGATGAAATTCGGATTGAGGCGGCGTACTGGGGTCTTGGCAATCAATTCCAGGATGTGACGCCTCGCGTTTCGCGCCTGTTCGACGCTGGAGACTTTGAATTCAGTGACGAAATACTCAATCTCGTATCGAACAACGGAGACAAGGTCCTCATTGTGACCTACTCCTATCGGGAACACCGGTACACTTCCGTCGTTTTTAAAGGCACTTCGGTCAGTCGAGCCGGGTTGATCGCCGATGCCGACTCGCCTGCCTGGCGCAACGAAGGAATACCGGCGTGGTTAACCGATGTCCAGCCCATCCCTCCGCACGAGCCCGGAGATCCCGGACCCGGTTTCGGGCGGCAATCGAAGCGCGAACTGGCAATCGCAAACCTGATGTACGTTCTTGCGGAGCTTCAGGCGATTGCTCCTGAAGATAGAACTGCTGGTTTTGTCTCAATCACATCGATCACGCAGCAGGCATTGGCGGACGCGAAGCGGAATATCGCTTACCCGTATCCGCGTGTTTCGTCGGCTCCCATTGTGGGGACGGTGAGGCCCGCATTATCGACATCCGTTCGTCTGGCAAATGCCACGAGAGCGATGAAAGCTGCGCTGCAGCAGCTCACTACTGCCGGTGGCGGTCCCAACGAGGACTTTCTGCGGCGAGCTGTTGAAGAAGCTCAGCAGGCTCTTACAGCTCTCCAGAAAATCACGCCGAATAATTAAAACGCCCCCGATAAAGTACGACGGCTCGTTTCACGCTACACTTCCGGAGCTTGAGCAATCCAACCACAAAACGCTGGTCTGCGCTGCGTTGCATTTTCTTTCTCCTGTTCCCGTGGGCAGTGCTGACGGCTTGTGCGTCCAGTCCCATGCCGGACCGCGCGACATGGCATGGCGCGGTGCAGCTTCCGGAAATCCGAGTTCCCCTGACGATGGCGTTGGATCTTTCCGGCGCGAATCCTGAAGGGCACTTCATTGTCGGAACGGAGAAGACGCCGATTCCGGAAATCTCGAGAAGCGGGAACTCGCTCACTCTGAACTTCTCAGAATACGGCGCGGAAATTCACGCGACATGGTCCAGAGGGAAACTCACCGGCGAGTACCGGCGTCTCCGGTCGAACGGAACGAAATCATTTCCGTTCGAGGCCGCTCCCAGCGGCCCGAGCCCTCGACAGACCGCAAGTGCGCCAACGGGAAGTTTTCAAGTTGTCTTCGAAGGGGAGTCGGCGAAAGATGCGGCGACAGTGGCCAGCATTTGGAAAGAAGGGCAGGATTCTTACTACGGCACGTTTATCGCTCCAGACGGAGACTACGGTCTGCTCGAAGGCACACCGTCGGCAAACGGAATCCAACTCAGTCGATTCACCGGGTGGCAGGCCTTTGCCATCGAACTTCATCGAAATGGAGATGCGTGGGACGGAAAGTTTCACGCCGCGAGCAATGAGAAGCCCCGTGCTTTCCAATTGCAGCCGCCAAAGGATGTCGTTGCCGCGGGCAGGCAAACGACGATGAAGAATCCCAACGTGCCATTCGCTTTCGCCTGCACGTCGATCAACGGAGAAATAGTCCGCCACACCGACGCTCGATTCAAGGGGAAGGCTCTTGCCGTAGATATCATGGGCACGTGGTGTCATAACTGCATGGACGAGTCGCCGGTTCTGGAGAAACTTTATCGGGAGTATGCGAAAGACGGCCTCGAGATCGTCGGACTCTCTTTCGAAGTCCAGGACAATGCCGAACTCGGCAGGAAGAACCTGACACTTTTCCGCGATCGCTACGGTCTCACGTATCCGCTCCTGTACTGCGGCGACCTCAGCGAGTCGAATGTCGACAAACAGATCCACAGCCAGCTCGAGAATTTTTTCGCCTACCCCACGACGCTCTTTATCGACAGAGCCGGCAAAGTGAAAACGATCCACACCGGTTTCCAGGGACCGGGGGCCGGGGACCGATACCCCGCTCAGGTTCAGAAGCTGCACGACCTCGCGCAGAGCTCAATGCGCTAGCGCTGGACTTTGCAAATAGACCCTTCATCGGAAAGACAATCTGTTTCCTGTAGTGCGCAATAGTCGCGGAAAACCGGACAATATAATCGCTTTTGTCCCGGACTTTCCGCCGCCTCCAACACGCGTGTCCCTCGTTTCACAGGCCCGGGATGAGGTGATCTCGGTTGTACGGCGGTTCGCAGTGGTCCGGAAACGGACGATGCGGAAACCGGCGCCTGTAGGTGCGACGTTCATCCGCACTTGCGTCGTACTTCACGTACACGTCGATCCCTCTTTCGCCTTGGCCCGTGAAATCGAGATACCAGCCGCGACTGAAAAAATCCGGCGTGACGGGTTCTCCGCTCCTGACGGTGTGCCAAAGATGGGTATAGACCTGGCGGTCCGATAAATGGTCTGTGTTTGTCGGAATGATCTGAAAAGTCACCAGCGCCTGGATGGCATCCCACATTTGCTGCGTAACATCCTTGTCGGATAGTTCATCGGGATCGGCCAGAACCATTCCGGCATCTGCCAGGCGTTCTCGAAGCGGCCGGCGCGATTCCTGTTCGAACCGAAGCACGCGTTTGAGAAATGATTCTTCGACTTCCGGAGGACAAGCCGGCATGGAAAAGAAGATTGGCTCCTCGCCGACGACTTCTCGGATCTGCTGCTTCAGTCTTTCGATGCGAACTTTTCGTTCTGTGCTCATACGACCTGTCTTTTGCAATCCAGATGCCGTAATGATGCGTGTCGCCGTCAAATGCCCATCCGAACATTTTGAGGGAATGAGGGGACTGTCCCCTCATTCCCTCATTTCGAAATAAGAGCGGAATGCTCCGTCTGGCCCCTTTTTCTGGAATCCTGACGGCCTTGCCACAGGACCAGCAACGCACTCGCAACAAATATCGACGAGTATGTCCCCACGATAATTCCGGCAAACAACCCGAAGGCGATTCCGTTGAGCACCTCACCGCCCCAGAAGTACAATGCGAGACAAGCCAGGAGCGTGGGGCCTGCGGTCAGAATCGTACGGCTCAGCGTCTGTCCGATGGAGTCGTTTACCAACTGAAGGAATGAAGCCCCCCGCCGTCCAAGCCGCTGGTTTTCCCGCACGCGATCGAATACGACGATCTTGTCGTTCATCGAATAGCCAATCAGTGTCAGCAGCGCTGCAATAACGTTCAAGCTGATTTCGCGGTCCGTGAGCGCGAACAGACCCAGAGTGATCACGACATCATGAACTGTGGCGATCACTGCTGCGGCTCCTGATATCCATTGGAACCGGTAAGCGATGTACACCAGCATTCCGCCGAGTGCGCCCAAAGTCGCCATCAATGCCCTCTGACGCATATCGGCTCCTGCGCGCGGGCTGACCAGACCCGCGGATCGGACTTCAAACGACCCTATTCCGCTCAGCGTCTTTTCCACGATCTGCCGCGAGTGATCCAGGCTGTCTTCATCCGCCAGCGCGGTACCGACAATGAACTCGCCCGATGCACCGGCTTCCTGAACCACGAATTCCCCCGGGAGTTGCGAGGAGAGGGTTTGCCGGACTTTTTCAATGCCGGGATTGCCATCGAACTTGATATTCATTTGTGCGCCTCCGCGAAAATCAAGGCCGGGCTTCAATCCGTGCCCAATGATGCCGGTCAGGCTGATCGCGATCAGCAGTGCAGAAATACCCAGTGTCCATTTGCGCATGCTCATGAAGTCGAAGTTCAGGCGGCTGAACAGGTCCGGCCCTCCGCCGCCGATGCTCAGGCTGGAGAGCCGGGGATTACGCCATAGTTGTACGTCGAAGATTGCGCGAGAGACAAAAACTGCAGTGAAGAGATTGGCGGCAAGGCCAACGACGAGCGTGACTGCGAATCCGCGCACCAGCAGAGTGCCAAAGATAAACAGAAATGCGCTTGCCACGACAGTGGTGACGTGGGTATCGACGATTGTGCCCATCGCGCGATCGAATCCGGACGCAATTGCATTGGCCACTCGCTTTCCGGCCTGAATCTCCTCTTTGATGCGTTCGAAGATCAGAACGTTGGAATCCACTGCCATTCCGATCGACAGCACGAGCCCGGCGATTCCCGGCAAAGTCCATGCGGCGCCCATCGCGCTCAGCACGGCGACAGTGATTCCGGTATTCAGCAGCAGCGCGATAACGGCATTCAAACCAGCGCCGCGGTAGTAGGCGACCATCGATGCAATCACAAGTGCGACACCGATTATCCCTGCGGTAACGCCTTGCCGAATCGAATCTGCTCCCAGCGACGCTCCGACTCTGTGCTGTTCCATCACCTTCACACCTGCGGGCAGCGATCCGGAACGAAGGTTCAATGCAAGATCTGCGGCCTCCTTCGCATTCGCAGATCCGGTGATCCGGCCTTCACCGGCAATCGCTCCGTCGATTCGTGGTGCGCTTACCACAACGTTGTCCAGGACAATAGCGAGACGCTTGTTAATGTGTGTTCCGGTGAACTCCTCGAACCGACGGGCGGCATCCGAACTCAACGTGAAACCCGTATCCCAGCCCCCCGATCCACTGCTGCGTGCCTGCGCATCGCGCAGATCACGACCTGTGACCACCGGAGACGTCGACAGGAGCCACCATTCCATTTCTCGTCCCGGCGTCACTTTCGTGCTGTTCGAGAAATTGTTTTTGGCGCTGTGCGCCGTGTCCTGGGATGGGAAGGGCCCATCGATGACTTCAGAGAATTCAAGAAGGGCGGTCGTCTGCAATATCTTCTTCACACGCTCCGGCTCATCGACACCAGGCAATTGAACCAGGATTTCAGCGTCTCGATCACCGCCGCGCTGTTGAACAACAGTCTCGGCAATGCCGAATTCATCAACCCTTCTTTCGAGGGTTCGAATACTCTGGGTCATTGTTTCCTGGCGCAACCGGAGCGCTGCGTCTTTCTGCAGATTGAGCGTGTAGCCGTTGTCACCGTCCGGCGAGACTTTCCATTGCCCCTGCAACTCCGCTTCGGCGATTGAACTGAAGTTCCGGCCAGTGCGCGCGACTCCCCGCACATGGATCTCAATCGTGTCGGCGTCCTCCACTGAACTGGGGGTGTTCCGGTCCACTGCGAGGTAGCTGTTGTTTTCTTTTCCCAGCGTTCGTTTCAGCTGCTCAATGGCCCTGTCGGCCTCCACCTTGAAGGCATCCTGAACCTGTACCTCCAGAACCAGCTGCGTACCGCCTTTCAAGTCCAGGCCGAGACGTATATTTCGCTGCCAGTTTGCCGATAACTCCTTCTTCGATTTTGGGAATCCGATTGTGCTGAAAATGCAGCACAGCAAAACAATGAAAATGACAGCCCACTTCCAACGCATAGACATAGATGCTCCTTCGCTTATGAAATGTAAGAGGTTTTATTGAGACTTAAATTGCGAAGGCAGGGACGGGAGGAGCGCGAACCGATGAGAAACGGACGAACGCAAAATCGTGGCTCGACGAGAGGCGAATCTGGTGGGAGCGGGAGACACGGAGCACGGTTTTCTGAACCTGATGTCCGTTGAGAACTGCGACGGACCTGGAGCCCGGCTCCTTCGTTGGCTTTGTTACCCACAGAGACCGGCCGCCCGCCGTCGCGATGCTTGTGGTTTCGTTTGATTGTGCCGGTGTGCCAAGGCCATGGGCCACCTGACATAGAGGAGGCTCCAGCACCGTGCGGATGCCTATATCCGCACCGGCGGAAAACAGCAAGAGCAACAGCGTTGCCAGCGCCGGTATCCATGTCCTCGTTTTCTGACGTTCCCGCAATCGAGTTCTCCTGTCGGCCAATACTACAACACTGCCGCCGCAGTTGCTCCATCCGAGCATTGAGAAAAATGGAAGATTCTTTACGCGTCACCCGACTCTTCGGGTCACCTTCTCCCTTCAGGAAAGGGTTGTGCTGCGAAGACGGAGAGCATTGGCAATGACGGAAACAGAACTGAAAGTCATGGCGGCGCTGGCAATCATAGGGCTGAGAAGGATTCCGAAGAAGGGATACAGCACTCCCGCGGCAATCGGAATTCCGAGCGTGTTATAAACGAAAGCCAGAAACAGATTCTGGTCACCGGCGTCTCGGCCACGCTCCAACATATGACGGTCTTATGCGAAATAAAGTTTGGACCGAGCCGACCCCCTGCTTATGCTTCTTATGCTTTTCGATCCATGAGGACAAAAACACCTTTGCCGGGAATGAGGATCTCCACTCGCTTCCTGGTGTACGCCGGGAAGCCTGGCGTAATGGAATTCTGGAACCTCTTGGCGTAATAGGCGATCACTCCCGCGACGGCTAAGGCCAGAACACCGATCACGCCGAAGGCAGCAGGTTGGCCCGTGTCCGCAAATGCAATCCCAACGCTGCCGATTCCGGCAAGTACCATCAAAGCGCAACCAACAACTGCCAGCAGGGAGACGACACCCTCCCGGCTCCTTCTCTTTGTGCACTTTTCGCAGAGAGGCAAAGGGATCTCGTGCTGCACGCGTAGTATCAACAGCAGCAGAATTGCAGGGAACATACCCAGCAACAGGAAGAGCCAAACCCATCGCGGAGTACGAGTCCAGTTCACCACGGACACCCCCACTCCCTGGTTCGTTCCGCAAACAACGCAAACTCCTGGAAGTTCTGGTGGATTTATCCTCATCGCGCCTCCTCCTGGATCCGACTCGGCACGAGACCGGCATACGGATCAACCTATGGTCCCTCGAGGACATCGGCGATGTGAGCAATAACTTCGAACAATCCCCGGATTCATTCCGTTCCGAAGCAGAGAAAGCCCTGTCCAATGTGGTATCGAACGTGGATAATTATAGCTATTGGAGTACGCATCAATGGCAACGATACAAATGACTCTGGACGGACAACTGCTGAAGAAAATGGACAGCACTGTAAAGAAACTGAAAACTACGCGATCTGCTTTTATACGCGAGTCTGTCCAACAATATCTCAAGACGCTCGATGTCCGCCGGCTGGAAGCAAACCATCGCACAGGTTACGAAAAACATCCGGTTGTTCGCGGCGAATTCGATGTCTGGGAGTCCGAACAAAGTTGGGGTGATTAGTGCATCGGGGCGAGGTCCGTTGGTACAAGTTCAAGGGCCCTGACAAGCGGCGTCCAGTCGTCGTTATCACGCGCGAGCCGGCACTGACGTATCTCGGCGAAACGACTATTGCCCCGATAACGCGCACCATTCGGGACATTCCATCCGAAGTCATCCTGACGGTTGAAGATGGCATGTCGACGGAATGCGCAATCAATCTCGATCATGTCCAGACAATCAACAAAGCAAGGCTGGGTGGATTAATCACCACGCTTAATGAGGACAGGATGAAAAGCATTCGCCGCGCTTTGCTCTTCGCTTTGGGATATTAATGCCAGGCCAGGTTCCCGGACTCGGGGTTTCACAGAAGATTCATTACTCCATTACTTGAGAATTGCGACGATTAAATCACGGGCTACGTTGGGACTAGCTGTTGGCGTTAAGCACAGGCAGGATAAGCGGCATCTCTGAAGTACTCAAACTCAATGTCGCTGTGGCGTTTGTAGCCTTCGGCAGCGTGCCAACATATGACGGTTTTATACAAAATCGACGAGCCCTTCCCACTCCCGAAGCTCTTTATGCCTCATAATCCTTTGACCGCGCCTACAAGGGTCCCCTAAATCAGCGACAGCCCGTGAACGACGAATAGTCCGGCAATCACGACAGCCAGTACGCTGCAAACCACGGCCACAACGTGGAGATATTTGGTGAGCATGTTGACCTTTTGCCGGATCACGGCCTGTTCCAGTTCCACATGCGTTTCGGTAGAGGATAGTCCTAATAAGCGGCACTCTTGAAGCATCTCAAAATCGACGCCGCCAAAAGGACATTATCTTAGGAACGCTGCGACGGTCTCAAAGGGGAATGACACGTCTGGCCCCTTTTTCTCCCACGATCCTGATTCCACATTACAGTGGACCACGAAACAGGGCGACCTCAGTGGCTCGAGCTTCGTGCCGTTTTCGGAGGAGCTTTGAGTTCCTGTCCCACCGCTGGTTTTACATTGGGATCGCCTTCGTCGACCATGCGATCAGAGCCTTCCGCATCCTTCAATGTCGTTTTGAGTGCATGAGCATTGCGCCGCTCTCGCAACAGCTCTTCATTGGCAACTTTCGCAGAGCGCTGCTTCGTACTCGAAACAAGCTTCTTCGATTCCACAACAGTTTCGTTTTCCTTCGCATTTGCATAGCGTTTGATTTCTCGTCGGTCACCTGTGTTTGGCATGGGTCAACTATCGCTCACCTTGCATCGGCTGGATGTCCCGTATTGCACAGTCGTCGAGTTCGTTGTTCTCCAGACTCGCACCATTGCTTCAGGCCTTCATGGGCGGTGTGACGTGAAAACCAGGATCCGGCTTGTATAGATGGCGAGTCTGATTGATGCCGAATCGACAGCCGTGGTCAAAAGAGCACAGCGTGACGCGGCGGTATGCGAGATCCTCTCAAACAACCTTACGAATTATTTGCTCACGGTATTCACTCACAACCATTCACAGACCGCGAGGTCTCAATTGACGAAACTTACAACAGAAAGATAAACAGCCGATCTACACAATCACCATCAAAGTCGCGGATCGAACTACAACGGCGATCAACTATCGACATCGAAATGGAGCAACGAAGATCGATTTCCGTGTAACGCCAATGCTTCCTGCATCGCGCGGGGAAGCCAAAGTGGAAAGCAAGCAGGGCTACATTCGACTTCTATTTCATCGAGTGGATTTGGTGAGGGTCAGCCGGTGGCAACAAACGATACGGCGGCACGCCGGCGGGCGAACCCGCCGCTGCAGCCGGCCGCTGAAATGCGCAGCGGCTGAACGGCAAACCGTTGGACGGACACACATCGAGTAGCAGTCGCGATGTATCGAATGTACGAAAGCAAAAAGCTAATTGGAAATCTTGGATCAGAAGGCATGGCGGCCGTCATTGAACTGTATGGATGACGCTTTTCTGAATCCCTCATTTTTTCACGGCCCTATTAACAATTCATTACAGCTGCTCCGAATAGTCCAGAGATCGGACGACTGCTTCAGTCTCAACGAGGTGTATTCCGATGCGTTTAGCATTCAAGCTGATTCGGTACTTATCCGTTCCGATAACCGCGTGGATCCTAATGGCGTTTTCCTTTTCGGTTTACGCTCAGAGCGGCATCACGACGCTCCCCAACTTCAACGGCGATGGGAAGTCCGACCTTTTGTGGAATAACCCGGTAGATGGACAAACCGTGGCCTGGTTGATGGATGGTACCGCTGTTGTGACAAGTTCCGCGCTGCTGGCAGACCCCGCATGGAAAGTTGTCAAGACTGCCGACCTCAATGGCGCTGGCAACACGGATCTAATCGTTTACAACGAGTCGACCGGACAAACCTTAGCATGGATCATGAACGGAACGACCGTTACCGGTTGGACGATATTGTTGACTGCTCCCGATTGGACAGTCATCGAAACAGCGGACCTCAACGGCGACGGGAAAACAGATCTTCTCTGGTACAACGCGACGACGGGGCAAACCGCCGCGTGGCTCATGGATGGTGCTTCGGTTACGTCCCGGACGGAGCTGATTACCGACGCAGACTGGAAAGTCATCGCAACAGCCGACCTCAACGGAGATCACACCGCCGACCTGATCTGGTACAACGCTTCACTGCACCAGACTACAGCCTGGCTCATGAATAGTGCTGCCGTTACATCATGGTCCGTGCTGCTTACCAATGCAGACTGGAAAGTGATTTCAACGGGAGACTTCAACGGCGACGGCAAGGTGGATCTGCTGTGGTACAACTCTTCGACGGGTCGGACTGCAGCATGGCTGATGGACGGCACCAGCACTGTCATCTGGTCCCTGCTGCCGAACGATCCCAACTGGAAAGTCGCTGCGACTGCCGACCTCGATGGCGACGGGAAAACGGATATTGTTTTCAGCAACACGATAACGGGAGAGAAAATTGCCTGTCTGATGAATGGAATCAGCGTTTCGGGCAGCGGGTCGCTGCTCACCAGTCTCGATTGGAGTCTTGCCGCGGCAGCTGATCTCAACAACGACGGCAAAGCGGATTTGCTGTGGTACAACTCGTCGACAGGTCAGACTGCGGCATGGCTGATGTCGGGAACGAGCCCAACAGGCGGCGCAAATTTGTTTACCGACCCGAACTGGAGACTGAAATGCATCAAGGGCACTTCAGTCACAGCTGGAATCGCCTGCGACGATTCCGCTTTCAGCGCGGCCAACGGAACAGTACCAGTGAACCAGCCACCGATCGTCAATGCCGGCGCTGACCAGTCGATAATGCTGCCGTCCGTAACGAGCCTTGCCGGGAATGCCAGCGATGACGGTGCCCCCATTGCTCTCCTGATAACAACGTGGTCTCAGGTCAGCGGGCCGGGTACAGTTACATTTGGCAATGCATCATCTCTGGCGACAACAGCAAGCTATAGCGACGCCGGTACCTACACCTTGCGACTGACCGCAAACGACTCTTTGTTGTCTACGTCGGATGAGCTGATCGTAAATGTCGCTGGCCTCGCAAATCAGGCTCCCGTCGTCAATGCCGGTCCGGATCAGATCATTACACTGCCGGCTTCTGCGAATCTGGCCGGCACGGCCACGGATGATGGCATGCCCAACGGAAGCTCTCTTACGGTGAGCTGGAGTATGGTCAGCGGAGGAGGCATCGTCACATTTGGAAACATGTCATCGCTCAGCACAACCGCTGCGTTCTCGACGTCGGGTTCTTATACCTTGCGGCTTACTGCCAGCGACAGTCTGTTAACGGCAACCGACGATGTAATTGTCACTGTCGCTGGCCTCGCAAATCAGGCTCCTGTCGTCAATGCCGGTCCGGATCAGATCATCACGCTCCCGGCGGCAGCAACCATGGCCGGTACGGCCACCGATGATGGCCTGCCCAATGGCAGCACGTTGACGCGCACCTGGACCAAAGTCAGCGGTCCTGGCACCGTCATGTTTGGTAATGTGGCAGTTCTCAATTCCACCGCGACGTTTTCAGTGGCTGGCAGCTATACATTGAGACTTGCGGTCAGTGACAGCTCGCTGTCTTCCAGCGACGACGTCATCATTACGGTAGTTGCAACGCAGGCCTGCGGTAACACGGTTTCGGGAACTTTAACGCTGTCCGCAATCGCTTTCGATAATGTGGGAGTAGTTGGCGTGCAGCTCAAATCGGACGGTGCGAATCTGGGAGCAGAGCTGACTATAGCCCCATATTCGATTCAATGGAATACCACGACGGCATCGAATGGCTGTCATACGCTATCCGCAGTTGCGCGAGACGCGGCGGGAAACCAGGGGGTGGCGTCAATCCAGGTAATCGTCAGTAACTCCTTGACGCAACAGCAGGCCGTGTCGCTACGGAAATTGAAAAACACGGCTCATTCGAAATGATTCGTTCGCCGATTTTTATCGATTCAATCGCAGTTCAACCCTGACCAAACAGCAGAAATTGACCGGGGTGATTCGGGAGCTCCAGTCCAGAGGCAAACCTCCGTTGGCAAAAATCGAAGTCGATAGGAAGTTATTGGATGTGGTTCTGGCGCCTGCGCCACGAATGGAATTTCGTGGGCTGGAGGAAAACATGCTGAAGCCTGGGGTCACCGTGAGTGTGGTGGCGTATCCGAGCAAACAAATTAAAGACGAGTTTCGTGCAGAGACAATCACGGTCGGAACGCGAGTGACGGAATTGCGCGGAGGGGAGAAGGACAGTCTCAAATCGGAGCGATCGCCCCTCCTGGCCAGGAGGGGTGGCGCGAAGCGCCGGGGTGGTGGTTCAATCAATCTCTTTAAGGATCTTGATCCACCACCCCGTCCGCTCCATTAGAGGAAGCTTCGCAACATTTTCTTAAGGTCGCGTCCACCCCTCCTGGCCAGGAGGGGCGATCGCGAAAACCATACCCTTACTCTACTTTACGGAGCAGGGAGTGGGACTCCATCCCGCCGCGTCGGGAAGTTTCTTGAAATCCGTGGTCGTCAGGTAAGGATTACTGAAATAGGTGGGGTCGTCGATTTTGGTCGTTATCGTGATCCACTGGTCTCCGTTGGGGAGCCCGTGGAGATCGTAGTACTCGGTGACAACGGCATTCTTACTGTAGGGAGCTCCATTTCTGCGCACGTAACCTGGTCGCAGATTATTCGTCACCACTTTCAAGTTACCGCCGGCGCCAGGAACAACGGCCGGAGCAGGTGTCCCCGTCGCTCCCCTCGCACCACCGCGTGCTCCACCGGGCGCCATTTCCCAGGAGGCGGCAGAGTATCCCTGCCATGACGCTTCACCGACCTGCGCCGGCACGGGACCGAAATGAAGCAGTCGCGTCTGAGTTCCGGCATCGGTATCGATACGGAGCGTGGTGTCGTTTTCCCAGGTGATGTGCAATCGAGTCGGCATCCGCATGATGTTCCCGGCGCCGTATGCGCGGCACTGTTCTCCGGCGGCTTCGTCTTTGGCGGGATCCCAGGTATTTCCAACCCGGCGGCCTTCGGCATTCAGCGGCAGCGTATCGAAAATTCCCTTGTCGGGCGCGACCATACGGAACTCCCAGTCTTCGCTGAGCACCGACACCCAATATCCGGTGAGGTCGATCGCCGCGCCTTGCCTTCCGGCGGTCGCGCCACCGCCGCGGCCTCCACGCTGAGCGTGATTGAGAGCAGGGAGAACGAGCAAAAATACTGCGGCAGCGAGTGCAAGCAACCGTGTGTGACGCATCAACTAGTCGACCTTCTCGCCGGGTTTTGTGCCCCAGCTGAATCCGTCGAGCGGTCGCCTAAGGTTCACCATCAGTACCCGAAATTCTCCGGGAACGCGCGACGGACTTCCCATGATGACGATGTCATCCCCGACCTTCAGCGTGTCCTGCTTGATCCCTGCTCCAGCCAGCTGAGATACGCCGGCCCATTCCACGGCCCAGCGTTGCATGACTCCCTCTTTGTCCTTCGCCTTGATGGTCACGAACGCATGCGGATTGCGCAGTTCGAACTGCACGAGCTTCCCTTCGAGTTTGACTTCCTTCGTCGTGTCGTAGGTTGCTGCATAGGAGTGATGGGCGTACGCCGCAGTACTGATCAGCAGTGTTGCGGCAATTATGAGAAGAATATGTTTACGCATTATTTTTTCTCCTTGAGACTCTTATAAACCGCTTCGACAAACATCGCTGTCGTCCAGGAACCCGTGTTTGATCCGTAGCGTCCGTCGAAATCCATCGTCGGTTTGGAAGCTTTGACCTGATCCAGCGTCATGCCCTTCTTGATCGAGTCCTGAACGCGGTCTCGAATCATCACCAGCATGTTCCGATAGGATGCCACATCCGCGGTATCGGACAAGCGGCCATGGCTCGGGATAATCCACGTGCCTCCCTGGCCTCGGTATTCGGCAACCGCCAGATCGAGAATGTGATTCAGGCCTTTGATGACGCCCTGAATGCTTCCACCGTTTTCCATGTCAATCAGTGGGTAGCTGACCGTTGAGAAAATGTTTCCGGCAGCAATCACTTCCGAGTGACGAAAGTATACGATGCTGTCGCCATCGGTGTTGGCGTCCGGTTCGTAATACATCACGACGGCTTCGCCGTTGAAGTATTGCGGCAGCTTGTGGAATTCATCGAAGAACGTATCGGATGGCTGCGCCGATGCCGGTGCCGCCGGAGCCTTGCCGGCCGGCGCGCTCATGTGAAGCAATACGTTTTCATGCGCGATAATGGACGCCTGCCGCCCGACACTTTCGACCGCAGCGCCAAATCCGCCGCCGCGTGGAAAGAAACCCGCGGTGGCGAGCTTCTGATTCCCACCGACGTGTTCGGAGGCCGCGCTGGTGTCCATGATGAAGCGGATCGGTTTCGGGGGTGCCGGCGAACTGATTACTGAATTGATAAAGGGGCTCGAGTATCCCCACGTCCCCGGACAATTCGCGCCGAGGCAGCTATTCGGCATTGCCGGTGTTACCGCCGCGTTCGCCAGCTGGTTCACGGCTGCCAGGATTTTATCGGACATCGCAGCCGAACCTGTGTTCACCAGCGCGATCCCTTCCGGTCCCACCGACACCGTGATGTTGGTGCCGTCGGCAACCAGCATATAGATGTTGCCCTGCACGGGAAGTACATGGACTTCGCCATCGCGCGGACTTTGGGCGGCGATGCTCTTATCCACGGAGACGGCGGATTTGGATAGCGGAACCTTGAGATCAGCGACCTTGGCGGCACCTTTCAATGTGGATGCGTATTCCGGATACAGCGTTTTCACGCCGCCTCGCGTGGCCTCTTCGGGAATCCACTTCTCATTCTTCAGCCATTCGGTGAGCGCCGTGTTCTGGCCTGGAAGGAAATGAGGAACCCAATGACGGTCCGACCCGCCGTTTTCCGCGAAGGCTGAAGCGTTGCACGTTTCGGTGTTGGTGGTGGCGTTCACATCGATTGTGTACGTGGTGGATTGCACGTACGGCTCGTCCTGATAAATCGGATCGTCGATCACGGTGACGACGGTCAGGATATCTCCGTGCCGCGTGATGAAATCGGTCATCGAGTACAGGTCGCTGGTTTGCGGCCCGCCACGCCGGAGGTAGCCATCTTTAAGGTGAGTCGTGGTGACCTTGAGCGTGTTTCCCACCCATTCTCCCGTCGAGAATCCGGTCCAGCTGTGAGGAGCCCATGCCGGTGGATGCGGGCGCCCATCCATATATATGGGCCAGTCCAGCGACCGCATGAACTGCACGTGGTACACCTTGACGTCCCGCGACAGCGGATCCTGCTCCTTGAGAATGCGCGCGCCACCGAGTCCGCGCCATTGATGGGGGGCGGTGTGCGGCCGGCACGTATATTCCGGTGTTCCCCAGATGGATTCGGCGGAAGTGTCGGCTCTCATGCGGCCAGCGTCATTGAAGGGAATCCCGAGATAATCGCCCAGTGCGGGTTGTCCCGAGCCGCCAATCTGGCCGGGATCCTCATGGCTTTGCAGATTCCATTCCGCAGCGATATCGGGCGGAGTTGCCGGGCGGGCCGGTTGTGCAAATGCGGATACGCTGATCAGCATCGCGAGGCACACAAATAGAAGACGATAAGGCTTATCCATAGTTGCAATCCTCAATAGCACCGCCGCGTTCGTGAAGTCAATTATTCCCCTTCAACGCGCGGGCAGCAAATGATATGTCCTGTGGCTGTAGCAGGTGATCCAGATCGAAATTCCGGCGGTTATTCGCTTTCGAGTGGCCTCGGTGACGACATGACCTTGAGCAATTGTGCGAGGTTCGCACGGCAGGTTCGGACTTTTGGATGCTGTAAACCAATGGCTTTTTCCAGAATCGACAGGGCTCGGCGGTACATCTCTGCCGATTCCTCGTAGTGGCCCTGCGTTCTGCAGAGAATCGCCAGATTGTTCAACGTAAGGGCAAGATCCGGATGCTCCGGCCCAAGGAGCTTTTCCTTGATCTCAAGCGCACGACGGTAGAACCTCTCGGCCTGTTCCAGGTCCCCGCGAAGGTGCCGCACAGCGGCAAGGTTATTGAGGTTGACTGCAATCTCGTAGTGCCCCGGGCCGTACGCGCGCTCGAAGACAACCAGTGCATGGTGGTAAAACGCCTCGGATTCGTCGTACTTGCCTTGCCCATCCAGCAGGGCCGCCAGTGCGGCCATGTCTGCTGCCACTTCGACATGGTCCAAGCCGAGCAATTTTTGTCGAATCTCGACCGATCGTCGTGCCAGCGGTTCGCCGGCGGCAAAGCGGCCACGCGCATGTTCCAGGCCTCCGAGATTGTGATAGAGCGACGCAACTTCGAAATGCTCCGGTCCGAGGATCCGCTCGATGATATGGAGCGCTCGATAATAAAACCGCTCGGCGTCTTCGAAATTGGCCATGTATTTACACACGACACCGAGGTTGTTGCAGACGAAGGCCACTTCGATGGAATCGCATCCGTGGACTTCTTCCCCCAGCGACAACGCCATCCTGTATAGCGCTTCCGCCAGGGAATACTGACCTAGAGCCAGCCGCTCGCCCGCCCTTAGGCACAGTACCGGGATGGACTGACTTGCAGAAGGTCTGGGCTGGAGCCGGTGTGAGGTTTGCGATTCCATGTCGTTCTCCTTCCTGCTGCTTGAATTACCCTCACCCCCTAATGCGGGGGCGACGGACAAAACCTCGAAGCACACTTCTGGAAATTGTTTCGTGACGAAACTGCGGACCGTGGGAGAACTCTCAGAGTCGTATTACTTCGGCGCCGGAATGAGCTTCAGGTCCGCCGGTTCTTTTGAGGACTCCAGGATTCGGATCGGCTTGCCTTGCGCTTCATATTGAGCAAGAACTTCGCGATCGTACCAGGCATTGGCCTCGATGGCTTCCCAGGCATAGGCCCGGTAACCGCCGGGAGTAATTCCGCGCATCGTAAAGTGGCCGTTCTGATCGGTGGTGGCGGTTTTGTAAAGTTCGGGGCGATCGCGGTCCAGGTCCGGAATAAGGATGACCTGGCTGCCGCGAACCGGTTGTGACTGGGCATCCACGAGGTTTCCTTCGATCTGTCCGCCTTTGTTGCTGAAAACGATATTGAGAGTGCCCGACGTCTGATTCGTGATCTCCCATGGACGGTTCAGGACATCGGTGCGTTCGAAAGTCGCTTCTTTCAGGTACATATCCGGCGATGGTGCAGAGACCTGAATGCGGTATTCGCCGGGGGAAACGCTGCCCAGTACCGCGGTTCCTTCCGCATTGAACGAAACCGCCTGGTAGGCGTTTGAATAAGTGCTTCCTGCGTTGGCTGGTCTTAGATTCACGCGGATCCTGTCGAGCCCGGTAAACGAAGACAGTTCCTGTCCTTCGATCCGGAGGCGCATGGGGATGGAAAGTCCGGCCGTGAGCCTCAGCTCCACGCCCTCGATATCCGAGCCGGAGACCTCGATTGGAATCTGCGCGTACCGGCTGCTGTTCATCATCACGCTGTCGAGCAGCTCCATTGCGGTTCGGGCCGTTCCCGCAACATTGAGATTGATGGGCTCGTTCATATCCGTCGACGAGGAAGCGCGCAGCCAGTACGCTCCCGGAAGGACGTTACGGATTTCGAAGGTTCCGCTCGCATTGTTGTAATTCACGGTGGCGGATGTTGGTGCCGACACAATGAGGCTGCCCGCGGCCCCCGTTTCCTGCCGAGGTGAAATCGAAACGCCCGCACTCGTCGGCGGCTTCCCCGAGGCCGCATCGACAGCTTTTCCCCGGATGCGGTAGGTGGCAGGCTGTGACAGAACGATATCGACTGCGCTCAATTCCGCGCCCGGTTGCAGCTCAATCACCGTCGCGCGCGACGGATCGAGCGTCCCTGGATAGTACGTCAGCGGAAAAATCCGGTCGGCGAAGGTCGATGAGCCACCGGTCCTGATAATCTGAGTGATGCCGTCGCTACTGCTAATAAAGCCAGTCAAGCCTGAATTGCCGCCGACACTCAGGACGTAACGGCCGGCCGCCACCCAGAAGATCCGATACTCGCCGCGGTCATCTGTCGTCGCGTTCCCTACGTTGGAAAGACTTCGCTGACCATTCACGTTGTAAATACTCCGGAGCAGCGAAACCTGAAACCCGGGGACAGGTTCCCCGTTGGTATCTCGCACTCTGCCCGTGATTGTGGCCGCTGGAATCAGCCTGAACGCAATATCCTTCAGCTGCTGACCTTCCGTCAGATTGATCACCGTTCCGGCACTCGTTGCTGTGCGTTGCCCATACTGCTGCCCCGCATAGCCGTTGCGCTGTACGCTCAGGCGGTATTGCCCCGCATTGAGATCCTTGAAAATGAATTTGCCGTCTTTCTCTGTTTGGACGGGTGGAATCTGCGGCAAAGGCGTTATCGGCCCGCTGACCGGAGCAGTCTGCGGCGGTTGCAGCCTGGAAAGGGTCACGCGAGCTCGATCCAACGATTCTCCTGTCACCGATTGCAGCACTGCGCCTTCAATTGAACCTTTTGGAGGTGGCTGTGCAGGATTGATTGGTGCCTGTACGAGGAGAAACAGAAGGGCCGCCGCTGTTTTCAACATTTTCAATCTCCCGGAGTTTTAAAGGATGCTAGTCGCCTGGTGCCAAAGAATTCAATTCAATTGCAAACGGGACCCCATCCTGAGACGCAGTAGCTTTCGATTCGATAGATCGTCTGGCGTCACGACGCGGGTGTGGCAGGGCCCTGCCGCAATCGGCACTTTGAAGTGATGGTCTCCGTTCATCGGAACGACTCGTTCCAGGGTTCTTTTATGACGATACGGGGGTTCCATCGATGGCTTCGGAATTGCTTTGGCCTATCTGGGACTGAATTACTAGTGTCTCTGGTTATCAGCGCGGCCATTGCGGCGGTCGGGCCACGTATTTATGGCTGGCTGCCAGGTGGGGAGGCGGTGTCCCATATCATCGACAGTGGATTGTCTTTCGTAATCGTCACGGGAATCTTTGCCTTGATGTATCGGTTGCTTCCTGATTTAAAACTTCGGTGGAGTAACGTGTGGATCGGTGCCGCGGCCACCGCCGCATTGTTTACGATCGGAAAAATGTTAATCGGCCTGTATCTTGGGAAAGCGGCTGTGGGGGCCGAATACGGAGCTGCCGGAGCGGTAATCGTTCTGATTGTCTGGATCTATTATTCGGCACAGATCTTTTTCATGGGGGCGGAATTTATCAAGGTGTATGCACGCAGCGCCGGCGATTACAGGCCTCAAAAAGGGGTCTGACGGGTCTGACCCCTTTTTCAAACAGGAAACATGGAACCACAGTCCCCGCATACCGACGCTGAGTGGGCCAGCTATCGAGAGCTGCGCTGGCGCGTGCTGCGGGCTCCATGGAATCAACCGCCAGGTCCCGACGTTGGGGAGGATCAGGAAGATCAGGTCCACGCCATGATCGCGGGCCCCTCGGGTGCGGCTGTTGCCGTAGGGCGCATCATATTCAAGCCGAACGGCGAGGCTCAGGTTCGCTCAATGGCGACCGACGAGTTGCATCGCGGTCAGGGTCTGGGTCGCAGCATCCTTGAATATCTGGAACAAGAGGCTCGGCAGCGCGGCGTCACCGCCATTGTGCTCAACGCCCGAGAAGCTGCCGTTCCGTTTTATGCCAGGCTCGGATACAAGCCTGAAGGTGAGGGGCCTCTATTATTTGGCTGCATTCGTCATGTCGTAATGCGAAAGACTCTATGACGACGCGTACCTTCACTCGAGGGTTGTTGTCACGAGATTCACTTGTACGTCTGAGCCGGAGTTAACCTCAACTCGCTGGCCGCGCATCCGCACCCGCATTAATTTGCCAATCGTTGCCGGAGTCCGGTCGATCAAGAGAGTGCCGCTGTTTCCAAAGACCACACTCGGGGGCGGATCTTTCATCGCGAAGACGTCGTATTTGCCCGGCGGCAGACCTGTAGCTCGGTAAGAACCCATGTTGTCGGTGAATCCCGCAAACATCGTCGACGCAACTTCGCCTTCCGACTGTGCAGCGACAGGAATAAAGAGCACCGCGGCGCCGACAGCAGCCTGACTATTGGCGCCGATGACCTTTGCCGTGATTGAACCGGGATTGCTTCCGATCGTGATCCTCAATTTCTCGTCGCTGCCATCGGGCTGAAAAAGCTTGTTGAGTATGCTCACTCCACGATACGAAATGTCCCTGACGTAGGAGCGCGAATCGAGACCGGAAATCACGGGAATATAGGCGATGCCCGCCATTACATTAATTGTGCTCGGAACAACAGAACCTGCCGGTGGCGGCGCGAAATTTAGCGTCGGCGACGGATATGCTCGGATCGTGACCGGCGTCGCGGCCGACGATTGGATTGCCGGGTTGTCCCAAACAAACTCCGTCGCAACATTCGAGCGTGGCATTGCATTAATGATGAGATCGCGGACGTCGCTGTTGGAAATGACGATGTCTGTTGCGCTGAGGAATTCCTGGTCATTGCGACTGAGCTTCGCGGCGATGAGTTCGTATCGTCCCGGATATAAATCACACAGCCGTATTTTCCCATCACCTGAGGTGATGGAACTGCGTGGAAGATTTGTGGACGGTACGAGAGTTTTGTATGGCTCTTCTGTCGGGTGAATCACGAAGCTCATGCTCGTTGGGATTCCGCCTGCCGTCAGGGTTGCTTCAATGCAATACGATGGAGCGGCCACCATCTGGAAATCGATCTTGCGAACATCCTGGGAGTGCAGAACAATCGACAAGCCGGCATCGATGGAATTCGCATTCGGATAGTAGGTGGCGGCTGGAGTTTTTCTCCGCGATTGCGGGTCCAGGGGTGAGTCCGAGATTGGATTGGAGTACTGCCCTGGCTTTTCAGCGGCGATCCAATACTCCCGGCCTGCCTGAAGATTTTGAATGACATAACGCCCCTGGTCGTCGGTCAGAGCTGCTGCCGGCCTGGAGGACAGGCTCAGTTGGTTCGTTCGTGACTGGTTTCCGAACCCTCCGGTGTAGGTCAGGTACTCCTTGGACTTTGCCGACACCTGTATTCCTGAAAGGGGATTGCCATCGGCGTCGAGTACGCGTCCCCAGACCTGCGCGCGCATTCGCGCCTGAAAATCGACGTTCGAGGTATCGCTTCCTCCAACGATCGTCACATTCCTGGGAACGACGTCCGTGGTGCTCGTCGTCCCGTTCTCGATAAGGACGGCCACCTGGCCTGACGGAATTCTCTGAATCACATAACGTCCGTCCGCATCCGTGGGGGCAGAATTGAATGCGGTGGCAACGCCGGATCTCGGAGCGGGTCGTATCACGGCGCGCACTGTGACATCGGGAATCGGAATCTGTGTGTCGGCATCCACGACGCGGCCGCTTACGGATCCCGTGGTCGTCGGAGTTGTTGTTTGTGCAGGAAGGCCCGCAACCAGCATGAGAAGGAGCAGGAGGACGGGAAGAAGTTTCGTCATAACCCCTTCGATTCGCCGGGTAGGAGATTGACGATGGGATTGGGGCAGCCCGATTCCGGGGACCAGTGGGGAATTGTATCGGTCGCAGAATGTGTGGCGACGCAATACTGTCCCGGACTAAGACCGTCGAAGCGATACGGGTTGCCAGATCCTGAGAACATCGCCTGAGTCGACTCACGCCCCGGCGTCACGTCGCGGAGAACGACCACACTTCCGGCCGCTGCGTCTCCATGAATGTTGCCGAGCGGTTGAAACACGACGTTGATGCGTTCCGGTGTGATGTCGTTTCGCAGGTCCAAAACGGTTGTAGACACTCCGATGCAATTGCCTGTGGTACTTTGCGCGGTCATCGCGAATGGGCCGGGTGGAACGTTTTCAAAATGAGCAGGACTTACCGGCGAAATTGGGGACGTGAATTTCAGATCGCGGACTGGCGCCCAGGTTCCGATGGCCTGCAGCGTGAGCACGCCGTCGGATGAGCACGACGAATTGGGCGCGATGGCTTTTCCTGTGCTCACCGCCAGTTCGACAGGTCGTCCCGGTTTCAGAACGAGGTCGATGTTCTCGACCCTCTGCCCGTTGAGAACAAGTCGAACGTGCGCGAAGAACGATGGCGGCGGCGTGACGGGACCCGATGCATACAAGTCGTAGGTGCCTGGGAGGATGTTGTCGAAGTGGAATGTTCCATCCTCCGACGATGCTGTCAGTGCCGCCATCAGTCGCATCGACGGATGCTCCGATTCAATCAGATTCAGCACGAAGATTTGGGGCGATCCCGGGCCCGTCACCTTTCCGCTGATATAGGACATGCCTTCTAGGGGTCCGATGAATTCCAGCCCGCTATATTCCTCGCCTCCCGTAATGACGAACTCGCGCGGTTTTGCGTTGCTGGGATAGAACGCGATTCCGCGTGGGGGCGTCGGGAGAGTTGCGGCGGTCAGCGGAGCGGTGAGTTGATACCGTCCCGGTGCAATACCGAAGATTCGGAAATTTCCAGCGGCGTCGACGGTTCCGGAGTAACTGCGCGGGTTCTGTCCTGCAGGAACTACTTCAATAGCGGTGACGCTGCCTCCCGCGCGCTGCGATGTGAGGTGCCCGGACATGACGCCGAACTTGATCAGCCGAACGATGGGAAGCGACGCAGCGTCGGGTTGTGCGGCCATCCGCGCATTGACCGTGGAATAGTTTGCTTTCGTAATATTGACGAGGTATTCGCCGGCTGGTAGGTCGGGAAACCAGAATTTACCGGCGCGGTCGGTGTCCAGTTCCTTGAGTGTTGTGCCGGTGACCGTCTTGAGCTTGACTGCCGCTGTCGGGACAGGCGCGCCGGTGTGGTCTTCCAGGACTATGCCCTGCACGACCTCAGCGCACGCCGATCCTCCCGCACCAATCAGAGCGGCAAGGACGAGCCCGGCATTAAGAAAGTAACGGATTTGAGAACTCATGGAGATTTCTGGAACACTATAGACTGGCCGGCAGCTTTTGAGTTCGTTATTTTTATAACGGATGATGAAGGGAGCGTTAGGAGCTCCGGAGCACAGATTCGCCGCCGGTACCTCTTTGATACGGGGGCATGAATTTCCTCTTACCCTACTTCGAAAAGAAGTTCATTTTCGCTTGTTCGAATACGTCTGCGGAATTCTGGCTATTGCCAGTGTTGGAAGGATGCATCGAAGTCGATGCGATGGAAACATTCTTCGATTTGTCGAGGGCTTCGTCCCCGATGGAAGACACAAGATGCACTGGGTTCGCGTCCTGCGATGGATTGTTCATGGTCAGCCCTCCCTGGCTTTAGTCGGCGGATTCCAGAATCGCATTGCGGTGACTATTGTCGAATGGTACCAATAGCGCAAAGGCATGGCTCATTGGTGCCACGCGCACTTCCGATGCGATATGGCGAATGCAACTTTACGCCTGTATCAGGCCCAGCGGATCGCCCGGGGTGAATCCCGGAAAAACGGATGCGGGCTTTTGGCCGAGATGGCTTGAAACGAGTTCGCCGAGCACGTCGCGGAAATCGGTGGTGATGGCGAGATCCCGCTTCTCGTAAAGCTGCTCGGACTCGAGACCGGGCCAGCGGCCATAAACTTTCCCACCGCGCACCGGACCGCCGAGCACCATCATCACATTGCCATGGCCGTGATCCGTGCCGCCGTTTCCGTCTTCCTTTGCAGTACGGCCAAACTCGGACATGGTGACCAGGACGATATCCGACATTCGATCTCCCATATCCTTTGCGAAGGCGGAAAGGGAATTGCCGAATTGCTGAAGCAGCGGGGTTAGCTGGCCAGACTCATTGGTGTGATGGTCCCATCCACCGATATCCACGAATGCCGCTTCAACGCCAGCGTCTGCTTTGATCAGCTTGGCGATTTGCTGAAGACCGCGTCCGAATTCGACTCCCGGATACTGAGCGCCGTTTGCGGGAGTGTACGGCCGCTTGTTGATGGCTTCGATGAACCGTATGGCTTCGAAAGTTTCCTTACCGGACGCCATGAGTGCCGCATCCGGCGTTGAAGCGTACATGCTTTCGAGAATGCTGGCGGCATCCTGATTTCGCACCTGGAACTGGTCGAGATTGTTGACGGCGACAGCCGTCTGACTTCCGCGCAAGGTTCGAGGAAGCTGAGCGCCCATCGCAATGGCGCGAAGCGGAGAAGTGCCCGGCTTCGCAGGCGGCAATGCTCGATTCAGCCAGCCGCCTTCGCTGGCTTTTCCAGGCGTGCCCGACTCCATGTAGTCCTGGGCATCGAAATGCGAACGCGATGGATTTGGCGAGCCCGCAGCGTGAATGATGGCAAGTTGCCGGCTGTCCCAGAAGGGTTTCAATGCCTGCAGCGATGGATGGAAAGCAAATCGCCCATCCAGATCGATTCCGCCGTTGGGTTTACTGGGCAATGGCACCGCAATACTCGGACGCAGGTCGTAGTACGCTTTTTCGAAGAACGGCGCCACGATGTTCAGGCCGTCGGCCGCACCACGCTGGAAAATGGCGACCAGGATCTTTCGCCGGTTCTGGGACTGCGCCGCGGCCCGCACGAGCCACGACGGTGCCAGCCCGAATCCGGCCACCGCGATTGCAGACGAACGAAGAAAGATGCGTCGAGTGACCATGACTATCTCCTCTGAAAATCCGGCGAGCTCAAGACCAGCGTCGAGAGCAGCGATGGAGTTGCTTCCTTGTTCTGTATACCTTTTTCAATGGAGGCCAGGGTTTGAGGCGAAGGCGCCGTACCGAGAAGATCGCCGGCGACTGCCGCAGGATCCTTGAAATTGAAACGGCTCATGTCGACCTTCACACCGGGAAACGGTCCGCCAAGCAGCGCTGATGCGAAATTGATTCGGCCCAGAACACTGGCCGTATTCGTCCATGCTTCGCCGGTATTCGGGTATCCGGTCGGTTCGATCTTTCCATATAGCGGCTGACCGAGTTCGGCAATGCGCTGCGCCAGCGCGGTGGTGTCACTGACATCGGCATTGACGGCACGCACCGAGCTGACCACCATCTCCAGCGGTGATTTCATTTTCGCTTGCCACGCGCCTTCCGACATGAATTCCACGGAACTGAACATGGTCTGAAGTACGGCCCGGAGATCGCCGTCGGTTTTGGTGAATGTTGCAGCCATTCGATCAACCAGAGACTGAGGCGGATCATCGGCGACGAATCGTTGCGCCAGTTTCCTGGAGATGAATTTTGCAGTGGACGGGTGGTGCGCAAGAATATCGATCACATCCAGACCATCCTGTACGCCGCGGCCAGCGGGAAGCGTATGACCCAGGACAACCTTTGCCTTGCGGTCATGGCTCGCCGGGTTGAATTGAAATTCCGCGTACTTGGAGATGTCGTAAATACTCCAGCCGCTGAATGCACGAGCGACGGCGATGACGTCTTCCTGGGTATATCCCCCATCGACGCCCAGCGTGTGCAATTCCAGCAGTTCCCGTCCGTAGTTTTCATTCAGTCCGGGCCGCTGCACTCCAGGAAGAGGCGGAGCCTGGCCCTGCAGGTCGTCGCGGAGAACCTGAGACTGCCAGTTGTCCAGATAGAAGAGCATGGCCGGATGATGGGCTGTTGCGGACAGCATGTCTTTGAAGTGCCCGAGCACGAATGGCCGAATCGCATCGCGCTCGAAGCTGGTCAGGAAGATTCGATCCTGTCCTTTTCCGTTGTAGATGTTGAAATGATTGATCCAGAAATCGACGAGGACTTCCTCCAGCTGTCGGTTGGAGTAGATGGCGCGATACAACTTGTTCTCAATCAACTCGGAGTTGACCACCTGCTGCGGCTGAGTGATGAGCATGGCTTCGCGCCGCAATTGCGGAATATCCGCAAAGCGTGCGGGCCCGAGAGCACGCAGTATTTGCTGGCGCTTCGGCGATTCGAACGAATTGATCAGTGCGAGTTTTTCATCGCGGGTTCCTGAAAATGCGACGCGATTCTGTTCCGGAGTCAGGAGTTCGTTCAGTGGCGGCATTAGCCGTTGACGTTCCTTTTGAAGGTCCGCCTGCTCCGCCTGGCGCTCTTTCATCGCTTCCTGTTGGATGGTATCCGGCAAGCCTTCGAGCATCTGAGGCTGGGCCGCGGCCAGTACCCCCCGACGCGTGGTGGGATCCAGTCCGGCAAGCGTGTTCATGCGCTCATCGACGGAGCCATTACGCAATCGGGCCTGTGTTTGTTGAGGCAGGGAACTCATGATCATTTGCGATGGAGGGCGGGGCACCATGACCAGGGCCGGCGGCTGCCCATACTTTTCCATGATCTGCCACATCGGGAGATTGATACTTTCCAGCGGCTGAAGTCTTGTATCGAGGGCAGATGTTTCGGTGATGCGTTCCGGATGAAGCTGCTGATCGATCCATTTATCGACGCCAATCTGACGAACCTGCTGGATATCTCCGGGTCGCGGTCCAAACGTTAGCCGGTTCAGCACGTGAACAATTTGCTTGTCGAGCAGCAGTTTCTGATCAAAGCGTCCGGCAGCGTCCCCACTGGAGCCAAAAGCCGTCACAAACAGCGCCATGCTGAACAATTGTGCAATGCGTTTCATGGGCTTCCTTTCGAAGGGTTTCCCTAGTTATATACTCTCGCCCGGCCGGAATTTATCAGCGAAAAATAGGGGCGCTGCCCGCGCTGGAGTCTGCAAGAATTCCCCGCACACGCTCCAGGAACGCGAGTTCGATTCGTTTTGCTTCCGTGCGTGCTTCGTCTGCCTGCCGTTGATCGTTTCCTCCGTGCAGGTGTTGAACGGTCTGACTGAAAAATGGCTTTGGGCCGCCTCCGGAATGGATTTCCTCCTCCAGGGTTTTGACCCAGCGCGGAATTCGCGCCAGCAATGCCGGGGCGTCCGCGGGCTGGTAATCTTCGATCAGTCTCAGCAGATCCATCACGTCCTTCAGACTGTACCTTCCGTCTTCCAGGGACACGGTGAGCAGCCGGACGAGCATCCCGCTGCGGGCGGCAGTTTCCCAGATTGCGCGGCGCGCAATTGCCTTGAGCATGGGCTGGTCTTCAACGGGCGTGCGGGCGATCAACTCGAGCAGCGATTCTGAAATTGTTCCGTCAAGACGCAGGCGGTTCACATACCGTTCGATGGAGACTTCCCGCAATGCGACGTCATGCGAGAGTTTGTCACTGGTGATCAGGTGAGCGATTGTTGGACGATTCGCCAGGTCCCGGATAAAGGCGGGCCAGTCTTTCTTCGGGATGGACTTGCTTCCCAGCAATGCGGCGAAAACGGCCTGATCCGCGAGCTTGGGCGTGAAGAGCGGAGAAAGAATCAGATCGTGCTCGTCGTCTTCCAGTTTTGGAAGTCTGTCTTTCAGGAAAGGACCGATGGAATCGCGTTCAACGCTGTAGGCTCCATCGAGATGTTTGGTGACCTGGTTTGTGATTTCCCTGGGACGTTCGAGTTCTGCAGCAATGGCTTCTATTAATGATGGCACCCCATCAGTATCCGGGTTCAACCGCGCAAGGCCAAGGGGAATTCCGGGTTGCAGCAGTCGGTGATAATATGAGGCGCCATGAAGCCAATGGAACAGCATCTGGAAGAAAAAGGGATGAGCATTCCCCAGCTCGCTTCCGCGTCCGGCCTGGAAGTCCAGCTGGTGAAGGCCATAGCAAAAGGGAACTACACCGCCAGTCCCTCCGATCGCCGGCGGCTGTCCGAAGCACTCGAAGTGTCGATCGACGACATCGCCTGGGGCCATGTGGTTCCCGTCGAACACCTTCGCGGCAATGGACCTCAGTCCGGCCGGTCTACGTGAGTTTCAGCCGCGCTTCAATCCGTACTTGCGTTTTAAGGCCCCGAGCTATAATTCCACGAAGTTTATGGATACCATGACCAAACCCACTCATCAAAAGACAACGGATACCCTGCGACAGGCTTTGGCCACGCTGGCTGCATTGATGGATCGAACCATCAATGAGGTCAATGTGCTCGATGGCGAGATTCAGGAAGGGATCCGAAACGCCGTCCAGGAATCGCAGGATCAGCTGCAGAAGCAGTCCTACGAGCGACAGCAGGTTGCGATCGAGGAGGCCGTTCAGAAGACCCGGGCGCTGGTATCGGAAGAATTCTTCGAGGAAATGCAGCGGCTGACGGATGAGTGTGCACGGGCGAACGCCCAGGTTGAGAAGGCCAAAGAAGAGCACATTCAGGAATTGACGGATACCGAGGAGGCCGCTGCTGTCGCGCTGGAACGACAGGTGGCCAGGGCCGTGGAGCGGGTGAAACTTGAACTGACCGGCGAGATTGAATCGCTCAAGTCCGAACTCGAGCGGGCCAATCAGCTTCTTGCGGAAAGCAAAGCCGAATTCAAACGCGCGTCCACGGAAAAGGAAAGCGCATTGAAGGATGCCGCTGACAAGCTTCGCGGTGAGTTGGAGCTATCCATCACCAGCGGAGAAAAAACGAAACGGCTGCTTGCCGAATCGGAGCTGACCAACTCGCGGCTGGTTCTGGACGCGCAACAGGCCGCAGAGTCTGTTGCCGCAGCGCATAAGAGCGAACTGACCGAAGCGGTAGACCGGGTTCGTACGGAATTGACCGAGGAACGCGATCGCTTAAGCCGGCAATTGGATGAACTTCTTCATTCCGCTGCCAAGTGGGATTCTGAACGAGACCAGCTCAAGGAAGAAGTCCGCGTTGCGACTTCGGCGAAAGATAAGGCAATGTCGGAGGCCAAGGTTTCCGTCCAAAGCATGGCGCCGAATGAATCGCTTCAGGGCGAAGTCCACCGGGTGGAAGAATTGATCCGCTCCATTTCCGCCATCATCGATGCTCCGGAAACTGAACTGTCTCTGGTCATACGCAAGAATGTCGAACGCGCGGAGCTGGAAGCCTACCTCAAAGGGATTAAGTTCGCCGTTACGGGCAAGTAGTCCTTCAGGTTCCCTGAAATCAGCATTCTGCATTCGCCGATCACCAATTTGGAACATCCTTTTGCATTACGCCTTATCGATATATACGCGCCAGCTGGTCGGGTATGGGGACGCCTCACGACAACGCCATCGCTAACGCTCAATGCAAAAGGATGTTCCAAATTGGTGATCGGCGAATGCAGAGTGCTGATTTCAGGACCCTGCCAGTCGGTGCTTGCTAGCGTGATGTCAGGGGACCGATGACCAAAGGGATTTCCGTGTCCACGCAGCGGGCGCCGCTGGAATCCATCGCCGGTGAGAACTTCCAGCGATCGATTGCGTTTTTCACCGCAGTGTTGAATATGGGATTACCGCCTGGCGTTTCGGAACTGATGACATTTCCGAGCGCATCGATGCGAATCTTCACACGCACGGTTACAGAGTTGCTTTGAATATAGGGGCGGCCTTCCCGAGGAATTTCGGGTTCCACCCTCGTCTTCAGACGTGTCATGGCGACGCGGAAATCAATTTGAAGACACTGGTTGGTCGGATTCATCATGGGGACGGTTCTGGCATCGGGCTTTGTTTCCGGACGGACCTCTGCGATTGCCGGCGTGAGCGGATTGACCTGTCTGTTCGCTGTCGCATCGGCCCTCAATGTTTGCGGGTTGCAGGGTTTCATGGTGGCCCGAATGTCTTCACCAAACGAGGGCTCTGGCAGCAGTTCCGTTATCTGGGTGCGAATGTCATTCATCGCATCCATGTCGCCTGTCGCACAGGTTTGATTCCATGATTCAACCAGAGCTGTCAGCGCCTTGCGATACTGATCGGAAACCTGTCGAACTGCCTGAGAGGACTTGTTGTCGTTGAAGGATGAAATCAGCCGGAATTGGACCGCAGCTTCCTTCAACTTATGCGCATCGAAATCCTTCTGGAATTGAATCAGCGCACGTTCTTCGGCCACCTGAATCCTGCTCTGGGCAAGATCCACGTATTGTGCCGCCAGGTCGTGTTTCGGCGAGAATTTCAAAGCGGCCTGGAAATTTAGAAGTGCGTTGGAGTAGTCGGAGCTCTTGTATGCTTCCATTCCCGTTTTATAGAGAAGTTCCGCCGCCTCCGGTCCGATGGCGACCATATCGATACACTTGGCGTCCGGCGAACTGAGCAGCTTTCGGACTGCCGCGGCATTTCCGGCTCTCAGATTGTTTCGCGCGTCGTCGCCGATGGCCTGGCAGCGAATTCTGGTCATGGATGTCTTTGCATCGCCGGCAAGTGCGATGACTCTGGGGGAAATCTTTTGAGGATCCAGCGTTGCATTCGGATCCAGCGTATACATTTCAATGAAGTATGACTTTGCCTTCTCCGTGTCGTTCAAACCGATGTTGGCGAGAGCCAGCTGTAATTTCGTATTGACCTTGTCGGCGAGCCGGTCGGGTTTCGACTGCAATTCATCATTGACACGAAGCAGCAGCTGGATGGAATCGTTAAACTTCGCTTCGTAGTAGAGATCCTCGGCGCGATCCAGGTTTGCCTTGATATCGTCCTTTGAAGCGATCGGATTTCCAGATTGAACCAACATCAACAGCCCGACGACGTATGCGAACATCTGACACCTCTACGGAAAAACCATCTGGATCGCCTTATCGTCCGGGCCGATCTTATGGCTCTTCGATGGAAAATTTGGATTCTCAAAAACCAGGATGCTTCCAACTGGAAGTCGAACATCACTTAATGGCGTTGTGCCCAGCGAAACCCTTGGCGACCCTTCAATGGATACGTTTGCCCAGGGTCTTGCCTGTAGCTGAACGACTGCGTCAAATACCACCAGCGCCGTCGTTGTCTCTTTAGCTTTGATTACGTGCGTTACGACCGCTCGAAGGTCGCCGTGGCGATACTCGATGGTCTGATTTCCTGTGGGAAGCTGCAGCGTTGTCGGCGTCGACCCCACTTGTTTGCCTCCGATGTAAATCTCCGCGGCAATCGCGCTGCTGACGGCAAGTGATCCGGTTGCGGCGGCAGTCGCCGTATTCGTCTTGGAATTCCCGTTGGAGTTCGCCGAAGACGCATTCGTCGCTGGCGGTTCCGGTAGTGCCGGTGGCACATTCGCGGCCGTCTGCGTTGGCTTGGTCTGCGACGGAGTCGTATTTGCCGGGCTCGTTACGGTTGAGGCAGGCAATGCGGCGCTGAGGGGCGGCACATATGCATTCTGCTGCTTTGTGGACTGTTCCCTGAGTTTCGGAGCACTCTCCGATTCCGTAGATGCGGCCGCATTCGTTCCCAGTTTCTGTTTGGCCAGGAACAAGCCCGCTGCGATTACGGCGATCGCGACAACAACCATCGGCACCGCAACATTCGAACGGCTGCTTTTCTTGCCGGATTTCATATATCCGGGCTTCTCGATATAGGACGTTCCCACGGTGAATGGAATTGGTTCCGTTGAGGACAATTCCGGTGCCATCACATTGGAAGACATGATCGGCTCTATGCGCGGCGTTGGCGTATGAGATACCGTCGGCGGTTCGAAGGAAACCGGAGGCTCATATGCGATGGGTGTCTCGTGCACGACAGGGGGCGCAAACACAATGGGAGCTTCCCTGGTAACAGGTTCCTCGAAAACAACCGGAGGCTCGTGCGAAACCGGTGGTGCGAATACCACAGGAGGCGCAACGGGTGCTGCGGGTCTTGCCGGTGGTGCCGGAGCGGCCGGCGGGGCCGTTACGATTGGCGGCGCTGGTGCCGAAGCCGCCGGCGCGGGTGAATCCGATGCGGATCGAATGCTGGACAAAAGAGTTTTTGCCCCCTCACTGTCCGGATCCAGATACAGCGCCTTCAGCAATATGATTTCTGCGGCTTTCCGATATTTTTGAGCTTCCGGCTTGCTTCGGGACTCCTCGATCAGCGCGCGGGCATCGCTCAAATCCCGTTGCATATCAAAGCGGACGGCGGATTGTATTTCGAGTGCAGCTGTATTGTTGGGGTCGACCAGCAGGGCAGCCTTGGTCAGTGCCAGGCACTCCTTAATACGATTTTGCTGATATGCCGCTCGCGCCTGGGCGACCAGGCCCGGTATATCGGCAGGTGTCGACTGATCTCGTAACATATCCGTGTCCATTGGCGTCTTCCTTAACTCGTGATAACAAAATTAATAAGCACGAGGGATACCGTGTTTATCGGGCCAGAAAGTCAGGGACTTTAGGGGATTACGAGATTGTCGCTGGGAGATTCGGTTCCTTTTCAGGGTGGAAATCTCCCATTACACTCCTGCCCGCCAACATAGTTGATGGACTCTGGCCAATAGATAGATCGGCCGATTTCGCGAAAACTGTAGGGGCGAGACCTGGGTGGGCCTATTTCCCGACGAGGTGATTAACGTCGATATTGAACTCGTTGCAGACGTATTCGTGGATTTCCCACCACTTGAAGGTGTCCCAGGTCCGGGCGCCGGTAGCGTTCGGTCACATGCAGTTGATCGCTGTGGGGAACGCCCTGACTATTCAGCCACGTCTTGTCGTTGAGGCCGATGGTATCGACGACGAGCGTATCGCCATCCCACGTTGCAATGGAATCACCCATCCAGAGAGGGTCCATGTCTTTGGGATGACCACGTCCGTCGAGGAAGAATTGACGATAGCTGTGCACGTTGCCTTACACATACGCGTGTGGATTCACCCATGCAATTTTCGCCACAGTTTCTTTGACGGTGATGGTCTTGTTCGAATCGTATTCGGCGGCAAACGAATGATGCGCAGACACCGGCCATGCGCAGAACATCAGGCTGAATGTCGTTGCAACCCACACACTGCGTCGCGTCATTACCTCACCGCCGGAGACTGGACTATTTTGCATTCAGCGCCGCCAATGCGGCTTTCGCATTCGCGTTTGCGCGCTCGACGGCGGACTTCCGGTTGGACTCCGCTAGTTTCATTTCGGATTGCAAGCGGGCCTGTGCACCGGGATCGCCAGACTTTGCTTCGTGCTGTGCAGTCGTGACTGCGAGTCGATACATGGCATTGGCCGAATCGATGGCAGCCTTCTTGTTCGCCTGGATCTGCTGTCTGGCCTGCGCGACATCGTTGCTATTTCCACGACCACCACGGGCGCCGGCGTCGCCGCTGTTTTGTGGAGCGGCGCCGCCGCGAGGGGCCGCCCCGCGTCCAGCCTGTGCGAAAAACGGAGTTGTCGAAACGAACAGGCCAAGCAAGATGGCCAGACCGAATTGGATACGGAAGCGGATACTTGTTTGCATAGCGTGTGGATCATAATTCGAATGCAGGACAAATTCCAGTTTCCGGCGGAGAGGATAGTGTCTCAGTTTGAAATCTGGCTCGCGGGTTGGTTTTGCAATGTGCCAGCCGACTCCCCTCCTGGTACAGGAGGGGGGGCCGAAGGCCGGGGTGGTAGGTCAAGTACCAGACTAATTCTCTGTTTGACCTTGTCTACCTCCCCGGCTCGCCAGGCTCGCCGTCCCCTCCTGTTCCAGGAGGGGAGTCGTGAAAGGCCACCTATACTGTCTTTTGCCGGTCTTTCAACAGCAGAGCCGCCTTCAGCAGGCCCGCTACGGACATGGCATCGGTGATTTGCGCGCGCTCGACCATCTGAAGCGCATCGCGCAAGAGGATCCTGCGTACGGTCAGGACTTCGGTTTCGTCGGGATGGGAAGTGCCTTCCGTCAAACCTGTCGCCAGGAAAATGATCGCGCGTTCATCGCTGACAGAATTCGAGAGGTGCATTTCCAGTATCTGTTCCCATTGAGATGCCTCGAGTCCTGTTTCTTCCTTCAGCTCCCGCTTCGCCGTTTCCAGAGCCGGGTCTGTGAGGCTCCCTCCACCTTCGGGAATTTCCCAGGAATAGGCATTCAGCGGATAGCGGTATTGACCGACGAGCCAGGTGAACCCGTCTTTATCGACAGGAACGACGCCAACGGCAAGATTCTTGAAATGAACGGTGCCATAAATTCCACGCGATTGGGCCGGCGTGAGAACCTGGTGTTCAGTGACAGTGATCCAGTTATTGTCGTACCGGGTTTCGGACGACAGCGTCGTCCACGGATTCGGGTCCGTGTCCTCGGAATCGGCGTTCTTCATGTTCAATGTGTCATCGCATAGATGATGAAGTTCAGGCCCAGCCTGTAGGACTGACCGGAATATTTTTCGGGATAGCAGGCAAGATCCTCATATTCCCAGGCGTCCCCGAGGTCGGAGTTGTACGTCGCCACAACCATCAGCCTTCCCTTGTCGTCCGATATTCCCAGAACGCGAGGTTCTCTGTCGTCGTTTCTTTCGTACGTAGGACCGCCATAGCAACCTGCATTCTGTCCCGGGATCTGCATGACCTCGGTGATATCGAAGAACGTGTGAAACACGGGGTGATTCAATGGGAGGGCTACCAGCGGATATTCCGGGAAGACTCTTTGCATCTGGTAGGCGAAGTTTTCCAATTCATATCCACCCCAGAAATCGTCGGCGTGAAGAAAGCCTCCCCGATTGAAGTATTCCCTCAGCCGTTCGATTTCCGGCTCCGTGAGGTCGAGACCGCCGGGCTCCACCATGTAGGCGTACGGATAACGGAATAGGCTTTCATCCATGATGTCGATCACATTGGGGTTTGCTGTGACGCGAAGATTTGTCAGTCGATGAATGCCGCCGAGGAATTTGCAGTCCGCACCCGGATAGTCCATTCCCCATCCCGTGCTTTGAGTCGGAAAGAAATTGCCGCCCCCGAATTCCGGACAGACGAAGCCCGGAGCCACGCGCCGTCCGTAACCGCGATCTCCATTTTCGCTGTATGCCAATCGCGTGAAAAAATATTCGGGAGAATCATCCGGCCTGCCCTGCACCGCCAGCAACAGAGTGGAACCTGCGGCCGCCGCAGCGATCAACATGACGAGGAGCGCAATTCTTTTCATTGGCAATTCGATTCAGGGGGAATCTGATCAATGTTCAATTCCCAATTCTCATCCGATCGGATGGGAATTGAACATTGATCAGATTCCCCTATTCCCGTTACTTGGTGACGTCTCTCGCCCGATCCGACAATCCGTCTTCCCAGGAACTCCAGCCGGAGTTCATTCCATAAGGTGGCTCTGTGAGGATGGCTTCGATTCTGCGAATCTTGCCCTTCTCGATTTTGAACAATTCCGCGATTTCCCAGGTCCACGGCCGATTGGGGCCGGCGGTGACGGTGCGGCCGTCGGGTACCTGATACGTTCTGGATTTGCCCGCCATGTGATCAAAGAACGCGAAGCTGTATACAAGTCCCCGTTCCTGATCGACTGCCACGTATCGACGATCGCGTATCCGCGAGACGAAGTGAATCAGCCCCGATTCGAACTGTTCCTTGCACGTCCACGACGCATCGTAAATGGTTGCCGTTTTGGGATCGGGTTTGGGCCGACCGTTGTTGGTTGTCTTGCCGGCGTTTTCAAATCGGTCACAGTCATCCGCAAATGGATATTCGCCTTTCCCATCGTTTTGCTGCATGCCGGTGAAATACATGTTGGCAACCTTGATGAGATCTTCGCGGGACATGCGTTCGGCAGCGGGCACAGCGGTTAAATACAGCGGATCGGGTTTTCCCATCTGATCCAGCAGATTCGCTCCTGTGGGCGCAGGCGGCGCCGCTGGTGCAGGCGGAGCTGCCGGCGTACCGGCGCGCGGAGGCGCAGCTCCTCCTCGTCCCCCTGCAGGTGCGGCGGCCGGCCGCACGATAATGGTTTCGATTTCGGAGATCTGCCGATTGACGACCTTCAGACGCAGCGCCATCATGACGTTTCCGGCTTCTTCCTTCACAGTTCCTATAAACGCCACATTTCCGAACTGAGGGTCTGTCACGAACAATCTGTAAATGCCTTTCGCAGTTGCGGCGTTCCAGAAGCCATCTCCCAGTGGGAGTCTTTGACCGTTTTCAGTGAACCTGACGTTTGCGGTAAGAGGCAGCCGTTTCGGATCGCGGGCGGCAAGCGCGTCGAGATACTGGTCGACGAATCCTTCAAGGCATGCACGATCGCATGGTCCGGCTGCGGCGCCGCCGCGGGCAGGAGTTTGTCCGGCGAAAATACTGATGGCGCAGGCGCAGGCCAGCAGCACACCGATCGCTACTATTGATGTGATTTTTTGCATGATGGTTTCACCTTTTGAATTCAATTGCTCCTGCCATACGTCGTCACGAAGTAGTCGTAGGCATACCGGGTGATATCCGCAATGACGCGTTCGCGGTCGGCGGTACTCGCCTTTGCATCCTTCATCAGCACCGTTACTGCAAGATGCCCGGCATTATACGGCAGGAAGACTATCCCGGTGTCATTAACGGATCCCCCGATGGTGCCGGACTTGTGCGCAACGACAGTATCTGCGGGCAGCAGTCCGGGAATGCGAGCCGTGCCGGTCTGGCACTCCTTAAGGATCTCGATAATCTCATCGGACGACGCCCGGTCGACGATTTCTCCGGCGTAGAGCTTCTCCAGGATGCGGTTCATGTCCGAGGGCCTGGAGACATCTTTATCTGTCCTGTTGAACTGGTCATTGGCGCGCGCCGCCGTGCTGGCATCCACGGCGTCGAGCATCTTGCGTACTTCGCGAACCGGCAGCGCTCCGTACTTTGCGTAGTCGAGACCGGACTGATTCAAGATCAGTTCCTGAGTCGTTCGATCCACGCGAATGGAATTGAGCCCAAGCGACTTCATGCGTGCGTTGACATTCGGGATGCCGGCGCGATTCAGAAGGATGTCGGCAGCGGAATTGTCGGAAATGCGCATCATGAGGTTGATGAGATTCTTGATGTTCAGCTGTACGCCTGGCGGATCGAATTGCGCGATCATGACTCCACTGCCAATGTGGATATCGCCGGGCATCACTTCGACGCGATCTTCCAGAGACAGTTTTCCGGCAGCCTTCTCGTAATACAACTCCACCAGGAGGGGCAGTTTGAACGTGCTGGCCATCGGATAGGACTTGTCGGCATTGACAAGGATTTCGGTGCCCGACTCGAGGTGCCTGATCGCCACGCCGACTTCTCCCCGGGCGCGAGGTACGGTGGCTTCGATTTGCGATTTCAGCGTGGAGAGCTC
>Ga0184628_10000165_pt1 | contig 38962 bp, 38 predicted proteins | sample PLM4_5_b1_FD_133149 | JGI IMG/M metagenome (GOLD analysis project Ga0184628, IMG submission 133149) | Groundwater sediment microbial communities from an aquifer in East River, Colorado, USA - PLM4_5_b1 | ecosystem: Environmental > Terrestrial > Soil > Riparian zone | place: USA: East River...
GCGAAGCGCCGGGGTGGTAGCCACGTCGTAGAAAAATTTCCCTTGCCTGCAGCTACCACCCCTCGCGGGATCCGCTTCGCGATCCCGCTGCCCTCCTATCCTAGGAGGGCAGTCTTTTCGCCTTTCAAACTAGACCACTACCGATGGCCGGCTCCCATTCAAACAATGGTTCCATCCGGAAGTACTCCATTCTTGGGAACGATGACGATGCCGTCGCGGATGTAGTAGCCGGGGCCGTCCTGATGTTGAATACCGGATTCGTTGAGGATTCGAACGCCCGAGCCGATATGCGCGTTCTTGTCGACGATGGTATTTCGAAGGATTGAACCCTTGCCGATGCCGATACCCGGGATTTTCATCTGCTGGTTGTAGGCCGTATCGTCGTCGTTTTCGTAAAAGTCGGCTCCCATGATCAGCGTTCTCTCCAGGACGACGTCTTCATCCACCACGCTGCGAATACCGACGATGGAATTGGCAATCCTTGCGCCTTTCAGTACGGATCCTTCGGCGATGATCGCCTGCTGGATATCGCATCGTTCTATGCGGGAAGCGGCCAGGAATCTCGGGTTTGTGTAAATCGGTGCGGTCATGTCGTAAAAATCAAAATGAGGCGCGCTGCTGGTCAGGTCGATGTTGGCTCGGAAAAAAGCTTCCACGGTGCCGAGGTCTTCCCAGTAGCCGTCGAAGAGATGGCCGCAGGCATGGAAGTTTTCGATCGCCGCGGGAATCACCTGATGTCCAAAATCGATCATGGTCGGGTCGGACAACAGATCGATGAGGACGCTTCTCTTGAACAGGTAAATTCCCATCGATGCCAGATACGGCCTGGCCTTCGCATCGTCCGGAGCGAGCCCAAACATGCTGGTGTCGGTGCGCATCTCTTTCAGAGCCGCGCCTTCCGGCTTTTCCCGAAACTGTTCAATCTTTCCATTGGACGCCATTTTCAGCAGGCCGAGTGAACCGGCAAGGTCTTCGCTTTTCGGAATCACACACACGCTGACATCGGCGCCGCTGCGCCAGTGGCTTTCAAGCAGACTCTGGTAGTTCATGCGGTAGAGCTGATCTCCGGCGAGAATCAACTGATAGTCGTCGTCGCGTCCGGTGAACCGGTGAAGATGCTGGCGAACGGCGTCGGCCGTGCCTTGAAACCATCCGGTGCTCTGCATCGTCTGTTCGGCAGCGAGCACTTCAATGTGCCCGCCGTTAAATGGATCAAAGCGATAGCTGTTGGTGACGTGCCGGTTCAAGGACGCGGAATTGAACTGCGTCAGAACGAACATTCGCTTCAGCCCGGAGTTGAGGCAGTTGCTGATCGGAATATCGATCAGGCGATACTTGCCTCCCAGTGGCACCGCAGGTTTGGAGCGGTCCTGCGTGAGTGGGAACAGCCGCTTGCCTGCACCGCCGGCAAGAATAATGGAGATCACATGTGACGAATCTTCGTGATGTTTCCGGACCATGGCCACGCTCCCAAAAAGATTCAACATGATACACTAGCCATCTTTTATGCTTCAGTCCCTTCTGGATATGCTTCAGTCCCTTCAGGAACGATTGACGAATCCCGAAAACCTTCTCGAACTTCTCAAGACGTTCATCCATATCGTCGCCATTCTTGGTGCGGGGCTTGTGGCACTGCGGCTGGTGGATTCCGGGCTGAAGCGCTGGGCGATCAGACACTCCCATTCATCGCGCGGCGAGACTCGCACGGAGACCCTGCGTCATATCGTGGGAAGCTTCGGAAAGATCATCATCTGGAGCATCGCCGCTCTCATGATCATTGATGAGTTCAAGATCAGCACCGGACCGCTTCTTACTAGCGTCGGAATTCTTGGCCTCGCTGTCGGATTTGGCGCGCAGAGTCTTGTGAAAGATGTCATTTCCGGATTTTTCATTCTGCTGGAAGACCAGTACGGCGTTGGCGACTCCGTAAAAATCGGTGATCTCGAAGGTGTCGTGGAGCACATGACGCTCCGGATCACAATTCTTCGAAACTTTGAAGGCCACGTCCACGTGATACCAAACGGCATCGTTACGACCCTGACGGTCACGACCAGGGACTGGGCGAGAGCCGTCGTCGATATCACGGTTCCACATTCGGTGGAAATTGGAAACCTGTACGGTGTTCTGGAGGCTACCGGAGCGCGCCTTCTAAGCGATCTCAAGGACGATGTGCTGGATAAACCTCAGATACTCGGTATCGAAAAATTATCGGAAGAGGGGACGACCATTCGTCTGGCGGTGAAGACTCTTCCTTCGAAGAAGGCGGTCGTTTCCCGGGAGTGGCGGCGAGTTATTCGGGAGGCTCTGGATCGAGAGGGAATCGAGCTTTCAAGTAAGAAGGGGATCTGATCAATTCTCAATTCTCAATTCCCATCCGACTCGGATGAGAATTGGGAATTGAGAATTGATCAGATCCCCTTCTTTCTGCCTAGTCTTATCGTCCTGCGGGTCGACCGCCGGTTGTCGCACCGGTAGCCGGAGTGGTAGCGCCTCTTGCCGCTCCAACAGCCGGAGGACCCGGTGGTGTCAGCGCCGCAAGCTCGGCCTTCTTGGCTGCGATAAACGGATCGAGGCCATCCAGTGAATTGTTCTTCTGTTTGTACAGCGGCTCGATGATCGTCCGTGCCGTTGCCGCGAAAGGTCCGCCAATGGCAAGAGCCTTCGCCATGGCATCGATTGTGATGTCGCGCTGAGTCTCGAATTCCTTGTTGCGTGCGTTGATCCGTTCGATGTAGGGGTCCAGGTCGCGACCGGCAGCCTGCGCCAGTTTGGCATCATCGGTCAGCGCCTTCAGATTTGCCAGAGTGGATTGCAGCTGCGTGTAAACTACCGCGCCATAGCGATACTGATTGATTCCGTCGTTCGGATTCGTTCGCAGGTACTCGGAAAGTTCGGCTTCCGCTTCGGGCCATTTGGCCTGGTTGAAATAAATCATTCCAAGAATGCCGTGCAGTCTGCCCTGAATGCCCTGCCATTCGACGTCGGTTGTCTTTTCAGGTTTGGGGACCTTTTTGGCCTTCTCGGCATATCCGAGGGCCTTATCCATTGCCGCAGTCTTGGCAGCGGGATCCACGGGAGGATTTTCCGCAAGGCCGCGAGACATGGTCATCAGCACACTCATGTTGTTTGGATCCGCAGTCAGCGCCCTGTCCGCATATTCCGTGACCTTGTTGCCGTTGCCCAGCTGCCGGGCGCCTTCCATGGCAAGCGTGAACAGGGTGGACTTGGATTTCGCATCGGCGGTGCCCTGGGTCTGCACAAAGCTGTCGGCATGCCTCACCATCAGCGCCCATTCCTTGTTCCCGTAATAGATGGTCATCAGCTGAAGGTCGAATTCCGGTCGATGTGCGGAATTGGGATACGACTTGATGAAAGACTCGAGCAGGTCGCGTAGCTTCCGCTGGTCCCTCTCATCCTGAATGGTCTGGAAATCCTTGTTCTCCCCGCTCTGAGCAAATGCCGGCATTGCAACGGCCAAACTCATCAGGGCGGCAAGCCCGAAGGAAACTAGTCTTTTCGAATACACACGTACCTCCGCTTATGCTTTGTTGAGTTCGTCTCTTCTTGCCTTAATCAGGTCGTCCAGCCCGGCATTGGAATTGTCATGCAACGGGTTGTAGAGAGACTCCAGAGTGACCCGTGCAGCCTTGGTGATATTGGGATCGGGTAATGCTACGGCGGAGATCAGAATCGTAATGGCTTTGTCTCGCTTCTCGCCAAAATCCTTCTCGATTGCATCACGTTTCGCAACAGCTGCGTCGCGTTCCGGACCCAGAGTCGTATTCTTGTTGACCTCATCGTAGGCCGGGCCAATTAGTGCCTGAGCCGCAATGGTTATTTTAGTTGCCGCTAATCCGTAGCGGTACCATGCCAGCTGATCCTTGGGGTTGATCTTTACCGTCTGATCGAACTCGGCTTCGGCCTCCACATACTGGGCCTTTTGCAAATAGAAAAAACCAATGACGCCGTGTGCCGGTCCCAGGACCGCGGTCTGCCATGTCTTTTCTTCGATGCCGGTCGGCCTTGTCATCTCCACCAGCTTCTTGGCATATTCCATGGCCTTGGTAAGTGCCTTGTCCATTGCAGCCGGGTCCGTTGGAAGGTTCAGCGGAATCGTTGTTGCGACAATCAGAAGCGCGTTGATGTTGGCTGGATCGGCGGCAAGCAATTTGTCACCAAATTCCAACACCTTAGCCGCGTCACCGCCCTGGGCGGCAGCAGACATCCCGGAGTTGAGCGAATACTTCTTGTTATCTATTGGAACTCCGGGCATTTCCTTTTCATATCGGGATTCCAGTTCCATGACGCCCTTCCAGTTCTTTGCTGTCGTCAGGGCTGTTCGCATGACGGTAAAGGCATCGTTTCGATACTTGGAGTCCTTGCACGTGGCGTCGTTCACGAAATCGTCAAATAGCTTCATATCGGACTGAGCGGCGTAGTACTTCCCGTACTTTGCGTTGCACGCCGTTTCCGCTGGGGAAGGTGTCTGACCCACAACAGGCAAGGCAAATGCCATGCACAGTGCTGCTGAAAGGCCGGCGTATCCTAATTTCTTCATGTGAAACTGTCCTCCTGAGAAATCCGATGATTCCGCGATCGAATCGTTAGCAAATGGACCCGATGGCCGGGATTTTAATTGAACCCTGAGTTTCATGCAATTCAATCGTAATACTCCATGCCAAGGTGCGTAATCAGGTCCTCGCCCTGCAGGTAACGCAGGGTGTTTTTGAGTTTCATCAACTGAATGAACAGGTCGTGCTCCGGATACAGGCCCGGGGCGTGCATCGGGCTCTTGAAATAGAAGCTCAGCCACTCCTGAATACCCTTCATGCCACAGCGCTTGGCCAGATCCAGGAACAGCACCAGGTCCAGAACAAGGGGGGCAGCCAGGATACTGTCGCGGCAGAGAAAATTGATCTTGATCTGCATCGGGTACCCCAGCCATCCGAAGATGTCGATGTTGTCCCAACCTTCTTTATTGTCGCCACGCGGCGGATAGTAGTGAATCCGGACCTTATGGTGAAAGTCTCCATAGAGATCCGGGTACAGTTCGGGCTGGAAGATCTGGTCAAGCACGGAAAGCTTGCTCTCTTCCTTAGTCTTAAAGGACTCCGGATCGTCCAGGACTTCTCCGTCGCGGTTACCCAGAATGTTGGTGGAAAACCATCCGCTCAATCCCAGCATTCTCGACTTGAGGCCGGGAGCCAGAATGGTTTTCATCAACGTCTGGCCAGTCTTAAAATCCTTGCCGCAAATCGGCGCGCCGTTATCGACCGCAAGCTTCGAAAGTGCAGGCACGTCGATTGTGAGATTCGGCGCTCCGTTTGCGAACGGAATCCCTTTCTTCAATGCGGCGTAGGCATACACCATGCTTGGGGCGATGGACGGATCGTTATCCCGCATGGCCTTCTCAAACGACTCGAGTGTGGCGTGCGTTGCTTCCACCTTCATGTAGATTTCAGTGCTTCCGCACCACACCATGACCATGCGGGTCAGGTTGTGCTGTGCCTTGAACTTGTCGATGTCGTCCATCAACTGTTCGGCCAGTTCCATCTTGTTCTTGCCTTGTTTGACGTTGGGACCGCTCAGACGCTTCACATAATCCTGGCTGAAGACGGCTTTCATCGGTTTCACTTTTTCAATCTCGGGGCGAACCGCGTCCAGCAGAGTCTTTTCGAGCACGCCGGCTTTGACGGCACTTTCGTAGCAGTTGTCGTTATAGATATCCCATCCGCCGAACACGAGGTCTTCGATACCCGCCAGCGGTATGAAATCCTTGATCAGGGGGGTGCGCTTTTCCGTGCGCTTCCCCAGACGAATGGTTCCCAGCTGAGTTAAGGAACCGGTTGGTTTTGCGATGCCTTTCTTGACTGCCTCGACGCCGGCCATGAACGTCGTGCTGACGGCGCCCATTCCCGGAATAAGAACTCCAAGCTTGCCCGTTGGCGCTTCGATCTTCACACCCTTCTGAATCACATGTCCTCCTAAATACCGTCCTCGCGGGCTGCTTCACCGCGGGAAGTCCAACTGGCGCGAAGATAATCCCGGTTCATTCGAGCGATTACTTCCAATTTAATTTCCTTCGGGCACACTGCTTCGCACTCTCCAATATTGGTACAGCTGCCGAACATCTCTTCCTTCACCTGTGCCACCATGTTCAAAGCGCGCTGCTCGCGCTCCGGCTGGCCCTGGGGCAGGAGTCCCAGATGACTGATCTTTGCGCCGGTAAAAAGCGCGGCTGCCGCGTTAGGGCAGGCGGCCACACAGGCGCCACAACCGATACATGCCGCCGCATCCATGGACAGGTCGGCATTGGTTTTGGGAACTGGAATGGCATTTCCGTCCGGACCGCTTCCTGTCGGAGCCGTGATGTAGCCACCACTTGCAATAATGCGATCGAACGCGCTCCGGTCCACAATGAGGTCCCGCACCACAGGAAATGCCTTTGCGCGCCAAGGTTCCAGATACAGAACATCGCCGTCCTTGAATTTCCTCATGTGCAGCTGGCACACGGTTGTTCCGCGCTGAGGACCGTGAGCGATGCCATTGATCATGAATCCACACGAACCGCAGATTCCTTCGCGGCAGTCGTGGTCGAATGCCACAGGCTCTTCGCCTTTCGCGGTCAACTCTTCGTTGAGAACATCGAGCATTTCCAGAAACGACATGTGCTCCGATGCCGTCACGGAGTACACCGCCATGTGTCCAGACTGGCTCGCGTTTTTCTGCCGCCAGATGTGCAGAGTGAGTTTCATCTATTTGTAGCTCCGTTGGCTGGGATGAACGTAATCGAATGTCAGCGGTTCCTTGTTCAGAATGGGAGCCTTGTCCGGCCCGGCAAATTCCCATGCGGCCGCGTAGCTGTACGCCTCATCGTTGCGAAGCGCTTCGCCTTCCGGGGTCTGGTACTCTTCGCGGAAATGCCCGCCGCAGGACTCATTGCGATTCAGCGCATCCAGGCACATGAGTTCACCGAACTCCAGGTAGTCTGCGACCCGGCCGGCATTTTCCAGAGCCTGGTTCAATTCTTCACCGCCGCCAAGCACGTTGACGTTCTTCCAGAATTCTTCGCGCAATTCCGGAATTCGTTTGATGGCGCGCTTCAGGCCGGCTTCGTTTCGCGCCATTCCGCATTCGTCCCAAACCAGCTTGCCCAGTTCGCGATGAAATGATGTGACGGTCCGCTTTCCCTTCGTGTCCAGAAGCTGCTTCGTGCGTTTTGCGACTCCTGCTTCGGCGTCTCGAACCGCCGGATGATCCGTGCCAACCTTCTCCAGCTTCGTCGTGGCCAGATAATCACCAATGGTGTAAGGAAGTACGAAATAGCCATCTGCCAATCCCTGCATCAGCGCGCTGGCGCCGAGCCGATTGGCTCCGTGATCGGAAAAGTTCGCCTCGCCGATGGAGTAGAGTCCCGGCACTGTGGTCATCAGGTTGTAATCCACCCACAGTCCACCCATGGTGTAGTGGATTGCCGGATAGATACGCATCGGAACCGAATACGGATCTTCTCCGGTGATGCGTTCATACATCTCAAAAAGGTTGCTGTAGCGTTCCTTGACGCCATTCTTTCCCAGACGGCTAACGGCGTCGGCAAAATCCAGATAGACGCCCAGTCCGGACCCGACTCCTCGCCCTTCATCGCACACCGCTTTGGCCGCACGCGATGCGACGTCTCGCGGCACCAGGTTTCCAAAGCTGGGATACCGCCGTTCCAGGTAGTAGTCGCGCTCGCTCTCGGGAATGTCGCTGGGCGGACGCTTGTCTCCTTTTTTCAGAGGCACCCAGATACGGCCATCGTTGCGCAGCGACTCGCTCATCAATGTCAGTTTGGATTGATAGTCGCCGCTGACAGGAATGCAGGTGGGATGAATCTGAGTGAAGCAGGGGTTTGCCATGGCGGCGCCCCGTTTATAGGCCCGCCAGATGGCGGTGCAATTGGAGCCCTTGGCATTGGTCGAAAGATAGAAGACGTTGCCATATCCTCCAGTTCCGAGCACCACCGCGTCGGCAACATGGGATTCGATCTTGCCGGTAACCAGGTTTCGCACGACGATGCCGCGCGCCTTGCCGTCAATGACAATCACGTCGAGCATTTCAGTCCGCGGATACATCTTCACTTTGCCAAGACCGATCTGCCGTTCGAGGGCCTGGTACGCGCCGATCAATAGCTGTTGGCCGGTCTGTCCTCGGGCATAAAACGTTCGTGAAACCTGGGCGCCGCCAAAGGACCGGTTCGCCAGCGTTCCTCCGTACTCACGCGCGAAAGGCACGCCCTGCGCGACGCATTGATCGATGATGTTGACGCTGATCTGTGCGAGGCGGTACACGTTCGATTCGCGGGCCCGGAAGTCTCCACCCTTTACCGTGTCGTAGAACAGACGAAAAATGCTGTCGCCGTCATTCTGGTAGTTCTTGGCTGCGTTGATGCCACCCTGGGCTGCAATGCTGTGTGCGCGGCGGGGCGAATCCTGAAAGCAGAAGCATTTGACGTTGTATCCCAGTTCAGCCATGGACGCGGCTGCCGATCCACCGGCGAGTCCGGAGCCCACCATAATGACGTTGAACTTGCGCTTGTTGGCCGGGTTCACCAGCTTCAGGTCAAATTGATATTTTTCCCAGCGCGTTTCGATCGGTCCTGTCGGGCACTTCGACTTCAATTCCATCTCAAACTCCTCGCACTACTTCACAATGCCGGTAAGGACGGCGATTGGAACCGATATGAATCCGGCAATCAGGAGCCAGGAAAACACGGCGGCAAATTTCTTGATCTTGGGTGTGTATCGCGGATGGCTGAATCCCAGCGATTGAAAGAGGCTCCATATTCCATGGCTCAGATGCAGGCCCACAAGAATCATCGCAATGATGTACAGGCCGGAAGCAATCGGGTTACTGAACCCGTTGACGACGTTTTCGTAGGCATGCAGTTCGACGAACTGCGGATGAATCGTGCCCGTTGTCAGGTGGAGCAGATGTCCGACGACAAATGCGCCGATCACCGGACCGCTCAGCATCATCGTTTTCGATGCCCTCGTTGCCTGGACGTTTCCTGCTTTGACGTAGCCGATCGGGCGCGCGGCGCTCTTGGCGGACGTCAATTGAATGGAAGCCCAGATATGAAGAAGGACGGAAACGAGAAGCACGATACGGGCGGGCCACAGCACCTCCGGTGTGCCATGCAGTGTTTCCGCATAGTGGTTCATTACCGCCTGGCCGAGAAATACCTGCAGGTTTCCAGCCATGTGGGCGACGAGGAATCCGAAGAGGATCAACCCCGTGACCGCCATGACGGCTTTTTTGCCGATTGTCGAGTCGTAGAAACGCGTTACAGCTACGGTGCTCACCGCTTGCCCCCTTCCCGTGAAATCCAAACTCTTTATTGTAACCAGAACCCGGCCATTAAAAAACGGCCTATTATAATGTCCCGAATTCGGGAAGGGAGTCCAAATGATGCGTCGAACGAAGATCGTCTGTACGATCGGGCCTGCGTCCGATTCCGAAAAGATGATCGAGAAGCTGATCATGGCGGGGATGAACGTGGCTCGCCTCAATTTTTCCCACGGAACGCACGAGTACCTCCACACGCTCGTGCAACGCATCAAACGGGTTCGAAGAAGGCTGAAGAAACCGGTTGCGATCCTGCAGGATCTGCAGGGCCCCAAGATCCGAATCGGCAGTATTAAAGATGGAGCAGTGACGCTCAAGCCGGGTCAGAAATTCATTTTGACGTCGGACTCCATTCCGGGAGACGCGAATCGCGCTTCCGTTTCTTTGAAAACGCTTCCGCATGAAGTCACCAGCGGACATCCCATTCTTCTCGCCGACGGAAATATCGAACTGATTGTCGAGAAGGTCTCACCTCCGGACATCCAATGCCGCGTGGTCGTCGGTGGAATGCTGAGTTCTCACAAGGGGATCAATCTTCCAGGATCGGAAGTTCGCGTCGATTCGCTGACGACGAAAGATCGCAAGGATATTCACGTCGGTCTGGAATGGGGTGTCGACGCGATTGCGCTGAGCTTTGTTCGGAAGGCGTCCGACGTTCTTTCGATGCGAAAGCTGATTGCATCCAAGGGCGGTCATGTTCCGATTATTGCGAAGATCGAAAAGCACGAAGCCGTGACAAACATCGACAGCATTGTTGCCGTCTCGGACGCCATCATGGTTGCGCGAGGAGATCTGGGTGTGGAAATCGACCTTGAACGCGTACCGCTGGTGCAGAAACAGATCATCCAGAAATGCAACGAAGTCGGCAAACCGGTGATCACGGCCACACAGATGCTAATGCGCATGGTCGATAATCCGCGGCCGACGCGCGCCGAAGCAAACGATGTGGCCAACGCGGTACTGGATGGGACCGATGCTGTCATGCTTTCCGAGGAAACTGCAGCAGGGAAGTATCCCGTGGAGGCTGTGATGATGATGGATCGCATTGTTCGATCCGCCGAAACCAGTCTGGATGTGGACAAGTTTGAGCATCTGCCCGAGCTCTCAAGCACACGCGATTCGATCAGCCGGTCCACGTACTACATCGCCAAGGAAATCGGCGCCGGAGCGATCATCACTCCAACCTGGTCTGGCACCACCGCAAGCCTGGTGTCGCGATTTCGGCCCAAGCAGCCGATTCTTGCGACAACGCCCAACGAACAGGCGCTTGATTTCATGTCGCTGGCGTGGGGAGTCATCCCTATGCTCATTCCACAGTCCGATACCATCGACGATCTGATTCGATTTTCCATTCGAGCCGCACGCAAGGCCGGGCATTTGCACGCCGGTCAGCACGTCGTAATTACCGGCGGCGTTCCGCTTCACGTTGCCGGAAATACAAATTTCATCAAGGTGGAGAAAGCGGAGTAGCATATGGCGGAAATTCATGGCAACTGAAAATCTCCCTCCGTTTCATCTGGCAATTCCGGTTCATAACCTGGCGGATGCGCGCGCGTTCTATGGAGACCTTCTGGGTTGTCCGGAAGGACGCAGTTCCGAGTCCTGGGTCGATTTCAATTTTTTCGGCCACCAGCTGGTGTGCCATCTTCACCGGGATTCTTCGAGACCGTCATTGGGGCGAACTACCAATCTCGTCGATGACCACGATGTGCCTGTGCCTCACTTTGGCGCCGTTCTGGAACTCGATGCATGGGACCGACTTTCAGGAAAACTGAAAGCTGCCAATATTCACTTTGTCGTCGAGCCGCACATTCGTTTCAAGGGACAGTCTGGAGAGCAGGCGACGATGTTTCTGCTGGATCCGAGCGGCAATGCGATTGAGTTCAAGGCATTTCAGGACATTGCCGGCCAGTTGTTCAAGAGGTAATCGCTCATGTATCTATTCTTCGATACGGAAACAACAGGTCTTGCGCGGAACTGGAAAGCTCCGGTTACAGATGTTGCCAACTGGCCGCGCATCGTCCAACTGGCATGGGTGGAGTGCGATGATGCCGGCGTTATCGTCAAGGAGGCGGAGTGGATCATCAAACCCAATGGCTACGTCATTCCACCCGAGGCTTCCCGCATACACGGCATCACAATGGAAAAGGCCGTGGCATTCGGTGTCGCAATGGAGGAGGCTCTGGCTGCTTTTGCCGCCGCTGCAGAGACACACGCGGTGGGTGTTGCCCACAATTTGAAATTTGACGAGAACGTTCTCGGAGCCGAGTTCATCCGCGCGGGTCGGGACAATCCTCTTCCGAAATTGAAACGCATTTGCACCATGCAGGTATCGACGGCATATTGCCGGATTGAAGGCCAGTATGGTTACAAGTGGCCAACCCTGGAAGAGCTTCACCGGCATTTGTTTGACGAAGCGCCCTCAGCGGCTCACTCCGCGTCCGGAGATGCCCGGTCCTGTGCTCGCTGCTTCTTTGAGTTGAAGCAGCGGAAGGTCATTCCCTGAACATTCGCCGCGAAACACTTTCTGACGAAAACTTAATGAGGCTGGCCTCGAAGTTGTAGCTATATAATCCGTTGCCGGTATCGCCTTCGATCAGGTTCGCTCATTGCAGAAAGGGATTATCATGCGAAAGTATCTTCTTCTTCCCGCCGTCGTTTTGTTTTTTCTTGCCGGTTGCAAGTCTTCAGAGCCTGCCGCGACAACCCCGGCCGCGTCGACCGACGCCGTACCGTATCGTCCGACATCGACGATTAAGGACCTCATGGATTCTGCAGTGGATCCCAGCGCGGACTACATCTGGGATGCAGTCGCAACCGTTATTACTGAAAAGGGAGTTGAAGAGAAGTTTCCCAGGACGGCAAAGGAATGGGCAGAGATAAGGAGAAAGGCCATCATTCTCGTTGAAGCAACCAACCTTTTGATCATGCCGGGTCGAATGGTGGCACACCCTGGAGAGAAGTCCGAGAATCCCGGAATTGAGCTGGCTCCTGAAGAGATCAATGCCATTCTCGAAAAGGATCGTGGAACTTTTGTGAAGCACGCTCTGGCGCTAAACGATGCAGCCATGGAGATCCTGAAGGCAATCGATGCCAAGGACAAAGAGAAGATACTCGACGGTGGCGCGGCAATCGATGAGGCGTGCGAATCCTGCCATAAAGTCTACTGGTACCCCAACGAGGGTAAAGGGATAACACCTCCAAGCGTGAAGAAGTAGTAAGTTGTCGATGCCGAGGTAAGACAACATCCTTCCGCTGCTTCCTTACAGGCGCGATCGGACCGCGCGCACTCCTGAAATAGACATTCTGCGCCGTCACAGACCGCGTCTACAATGGTGTGAAAAGTCCGAGTGAAGAGGAGGTACTGTGAAGCAAACGATTCTGACATTCCTTCTATCCGCCATTGTGATCGCCTCGCCGGTGTCCGCCGCAATGGCGCCGCCCTCCGCGGAGAGTCTCGTTGCAACCGCCGTTAAAACGGCAAAGACGCAGGACAAGGTGGTGCTGGTTCATTTCGGCGCTTCCTGGTGCAGTTGGTGCAAGAAGCTCGATGAGATGCTCCTGGGGCAGGATCTGGGAAAGCTGTTCAGCGATCATTTCGTCATCGTTCATCTCACCGTTCAGGAAAGCGACGATAAGAAACAACTCGAGAATCCTGGAGCAGAAGCCCTGATGAACGCGGAGGGTGCTGGCAAATCCGGAGTTCCCGTATTCATGTTCTTCGACAAGGAAGGAAAGAAGATCGCAGACTCGCTGGCATTGCCGAATCGGACCAACATCGGTTATCCCGCAACACCGGAAGAAATTGCGGCCTTCGCAGGCATCCTCGACAAGACGACACCTCGAATGTCGGTCGCCCAGCGCGCGTCCATCGTCGATTATCTGAAGAAGCATGCGCCTCCGCCGGAACCCAGCGCCGGAGCCCGTTAGTTTGAGTGACGCGAAATTTGTACTGGGTGTGGATCTGGATGGCGTCGTTGCCGATTTCTATACCGGGCTGCGCGTCATTGCTGCGGAGTGGCTGGATGTACCGATCGAAATGCTTTCCACGAATGTTTCATTCGGCCTGACAGAGTGGCAGGTGGACCGGGCTCCGGGCGGATATGAAGCGTTACATCGATTCGCCGTGACTCAGCGTCAGCTTTTCAAGCAACTCAAGCCGATGCCTGGCGCACCGGCAAGCCTGCGTCGCCTCTCTGCCAACAACGTGCGCATTCGCATCATTACGCATCGGCTGTTCACCAAATACTTTCATCAGCAGGCGGTCCGGCAGACCATCGAATGGCTCGATCACCACGATATTCCGTATTGGGATCTGTGCTTCATGAAAGACAAGGCGGCGGTGGGAGCCGACCTTTATATAGAAGATACGCCCGCCAATGTGGAACAACTGCGCGCGGACGGTCATCACACGATCATATTTACGAATTCAACAAACGCTCACCTGCCTCCGCCTCGTGCCGATAACTGGGCGGAAATGGAATCCATGGTGTTGGAAGCTCAGTCCGAATGGATTCGAAAAAGCCGTAAGTAGATTCACCACCCTTATGAAGCTGTCGCGAGCCCTGATCATTCTCTTCATATTGGCAATATCCGCGTCGAACCTGATGGCAGAGGGCCCGGTGGGCGTGTTCGCCATGGTCCAGAAGGTTTTAATGGAACCCAGCGACGCGGCTCCAGCGACGATCCAGGTCTGGGGGGTGTTCGTTTGGGTCGATGGCGGATTGAAGACGCCGGGCCCCATCAATTTACCTCAGCGCGGATACATGTTTTTCAAACTTCCGCCCGGCGCCACCGAAGCAGCAGCCGCGAAAAAGCAGTGGGCGGAAATCAAGGCAGTGGCCGGCACCAGCCAGGTCATCGCCTTTGGTGACTGGAACTATACGGGTCCGTTTGAAGATCTGTTTATTCCTTCGAAGGGCGGTCTGGAAGACGTGCGGGTCCGCAAGCAGACCGAAGCGCCGGCGAAGCCGATTGTCTATCCGATCCGCAAGGGGTTGGAGAAGATCGCCAACGATGCCGCTCACGAGTCGCTGTACACACTGATGAAGGCGTTCCTTCATAGATAGGGAAGTACATCTGATCAATGTTCAATTCCCAATTCTCATCCGAGCGTAACTAAGTTCCCGTCCGTTCGGATGAGAATTGACCATTGGGAATTGAACATTGATCCGATCTTCTCTTCGTTTCCCAGCCGATTGATACCGTAACCCTCATTGACAGCTTCTCGGGCCAGCCTGTAAATTAGCCTGTTTGCATTTTTGCGTTTGTTGCCACTGAGGACGAAATGAAGATACACGAACACCAGGGAAAGCAGATTCTTGCGCGCTACGGCGTGCGCATACCGCGCGGCGAAGTTGCCCACACCAAAGAGGAAGCTCGGGCCATTGCGGAAAAGCTGGGAGGCCTGGTCGTTGTAAAAGCCCAGATCCATGCCGGAGGACGAGGAAAAGGCGGCGGGGTGAAAGTTGCAAAAACTCCGGCGGATGCCGAGAGAATTGCCGGTGAAATTCTGGGAATGACTCTCGTCACGGTGCAAACCGGACCCGAAGGCCGGAAAGTTCAGAAAGTTCTCATCGAAGAAGGACTCGATATCCGGCGTGAACTGTATCTGGGAATTGTCGTCGACCGGCAGACCGGCCGGGCCGTCTTCATGGCATCTCAGGCCGGCGGCATGGAAATCGAGGAAGTCGCTGCAAAGAATCCCGATGCCATCCTCAAGGAATACATTCAGCCCGGAATGGGACTGCAGGCGTTTCAGGCTCGAAAACTCGCATTCGGTCTGGGCATAGCGCCAGAACTGATCAACGACGCTGTACAGTTCATGATTGCGCTGTACCGCGCTTTCGAAGACACCGATGCCACACTTGCCGAGATCAATCCCTTCCTTATTACAGGCGACAACAAAGTCTATGCGCTCGATGCAAAGATGACGTTCGACGACAACGCCCTCTATCGACACAAGGACATCAAAGAACTCCGCGACCTCAACGAAGAAGAACCTCTGGAAATTGAAGCCAGCAAGTTCGGCTTGAACTACATCAAACTGGACGGCACCGTCGCGTGCATGGTCAACGGCGCGGGCCTCGCCATGGCGACGATGGACATCATCAAGCTCGCCGGTGCAAGTCCCGCGAATTTCCTGGATGTCGGCGGAGGCGCATCCGCCCAGCAGGTGGAGAACGCGTTTCGAATCCTCCTCTCGGATCCGAGCGTGAAGGCGGTATTGATCAACATTTTTGGCGGCATCATGCGATGCGACGTGGTCGCATCCGGCGTTGTCCAGGCCGCAAAGAATATCGGTGTGAAGGTTCCCATCGTGGTGCGTCTGGAAGGCACGAATGTGGAGCAAGGTCAGGAAATACTTCGGACGTCGGGGCTCAATTTCATTGTGGCAGACGGTATGAAGGACGCAGCCGAAAAGGTCGTCGCGGCGACTGGAAAGAAGTAAGGAACGAACATGAGCGTACTGGTCGACAAGAACACGCGGCTGCTGGTTCAGGGGTTCACCGGAAAAGAGGGAACCTTTCACGCCGTACAGGCAATGAATTATGGAACGAAGGTTGTTGCAGGCGTTACGCCTGGAAAAGGCGGCATGAAACATGAAGGCGTCGATGTCTTCAACACCGTCAGTGAAGCCCGCCGGAAAACCGGAGCAAATGCGTCCGTTATCTTCGTGCCGCCACCGTTTGCTGCAGACGCCATTATGGAAGCGGCCGATGCCGGAATCGAACTCGTGGTGTGCATCACCGAAGGCGTTCCCACGTTCGACATGATCCGAGCCATGACGTTCCTGAAAGGACGCGCGACGCGCCTGATCGGACCGAACTGTCCCGGCATCATTTCTCCCGGTAAATGCAAAATCGGAATCATGCCGGGGCACATTCATCTTGAAGGCAATGTCGGTGTGGTTTCCCGAAGTGGAACTCTGACCTATGAGGCCGTGGGACAGTTGACGCGCCGCAAGCTGGGGCAGTCCACGTGCATTGGCATTGGTGGAGATCCCATTATCGGCACCAACTTCATCGATTCGATTCGACTGTTCAATGAAGACCCCGACACCCACGGCATCATCATGATCGGTGAAATCGGCGGCACGGCCGAGGAAGAAGCAGCAGCCTACATCAAGGCAAACGTGAAGAAGCCGGTGGTCGGTTTCATTTGCGGTCAGACCGCGCCTCCGGGCCGCCGCATGGGACATGCCGGCGCGATCGTGGCTGGAGGGAAGGGTACCGCGAAGGAAAAGATGGCTGCGATGGAAGCCGCGGGCATTCGAGTCGTGCGCAGTCCCGCAGATATGGGCGAGGCCATGCAGGCCGCGCTGAAATAAAATCACAAGAGGTAACATGCAACGTACTTTTACAATTTTGAAACCCGATACCGTCAAGGCGGGCAACGCAGGTCTCGTTATCGATCGTTTGATCAAGGAAGGTTTCCGGATTCGCGCCATGAAGATGCTTCATCTGACGAAGGCTCAGGCTGAGGGCTTTTACTACGTTCACAAGGAGCGGCCATTCTTTAATGACCTCGTGCGGTTTATGACGGAAGGTCCCATCGTCCTGATGATTCTTGAAGCGGAAGGCGCCATAGAGAAGCTGCGCAAGCTCATGGGCGCAACGGATCCGGGAAAGGCCGAAGCCGGCACGATTCGAAAACAGTTTGGGTCGAACATCGAGCGCAACGCAATCCACGGTTCCGACGGTCCGGAGACGTTCGCATACGAGATGTCGTATTTCTTCAGCCAGCTCGAAATCGTTTAATGGGAAATGGAACAGTTCGGTCGAACACTCCTTATTACTGGTGGAATCCTTGTTCTGGCCGGACTGTTTCTGACCTTCGGGCCGAAACTGGCTTTCCGCATCGGCAGGCTGCCTCTGGACTTTCGATATGAAAGCGACAATTTTGGCTTCTATTTTCCGCTCGGAACTTCGATTGTCATCAGCATCATTTTGACGATCATTGTGAGACTATTAACGAAACGTTGAGCAGGAGGACTTCATGATCGGTGACATTCAAAAGATTCTGGGCGCTGACGCAGACGGGCTGCTTTCTCATCAGTGCAAGACTGTGGCAAAAGAAAATCTCCATTTGCCCGGACCAGATTTCATCGATCGAGTTTTTGCTTCCACCGACCGTCCCACGCGCGTGCTCATGAGTCTGCAGCAACTTTATGGCTCAGGCCGCCTGGCGAAGACGGGTTACGTTTCGATTCTTCCCGTCGACCAGGGAATAGAGCACTCCGCAGGCGCATCTTTCGCTCCGAACCCCATGTACTTCGATCCCGAGAATATCGTGAAGCTCGCCATCGAGGGCGGATGCAATGCCGTTGCTTCGACTCTCGGAGTGCTCGGCGCCGTCGCGCGAAAGTATGCGCACAAGATTCCGTTTCTAATGAAGTTCAATCACAACGAATTCCTGACCTATCCGAACACGTATGACCAGATCATGTTTGCCAGCATCAAGCAGGCGTTCGACATGGGATGCTCGGGCGTGGGTGCGACGATCTATTTTGGCTCAGAAGAAGCAAAGCGTCAGATTCAGGAAGTCACCGAAATGTTCAGTCAGGCGCACGATCTGGGGATGTATACCGTGTTGTGGTGCTACCTGCGGAATCCGGGCTTCAAGACGAAGGAAGCGGACTATCACAGCTCCGCAGACCTGACCAGCCAGGCCAATCATCTCGGCGTCACCATTCAGGCCGATATCATCAAGCAGAAGCTGCCCGTCAACAACGGCGGGTACACCGCACTGAACTTCGGCAAGACAAGTAAGAAGGTGTACTCGGATTTGACGACGGACCATCCCATCGATCTGACGCGGTACCAGGTGATCAATTGCTACATGGGCCGCTCGGGCTTGATCAACTCCGGCGGAGAGTCCACCGGCGAAAGCGATCTGAAGGATGCAGTGAGAACGGCCGTGATCAACAAGCGTGCCGGCGGCATGGGTTTGATTTCAGGTCGCAAAGCGTTCCAGCGCCCCATGAAGGAAGGCGTGGGGCTGCTGAACGCGATTCAGGACGTTTACCTCACCAAAGAAGTTACCGTCGCCTGACAGGGAGTTAGGGAGTTATGGGGACAGACCCCTCAATCCCCTAATTCTCGCGCCCATCGGGCGCGAGCATTAGGGGATTGAGGGGTCTGTCCCCATAACTCCCTAACTCCTAAAAAATCTGCCAGATTGTTTGAATCGCGTAGAGGATCGCGCCGAAAGCGATTCCCTGAGTCAGCAGCATCGAGATGATCGGAGGTCTTCGGCCTCCTTCTCTCCGCTGAACTTCGCGATACCAGGGGAGCAAGCGTCCCGCAATCATCATGACCGGCAACGCTGCAACGAACGCCACCCATGTGGGCTGGCCCAGGCCGATCACCAGTCTCAACGCAACAAATCCAATTGCAATCGAAACCCAGAATCCCGTGGTGCGCAGTCGATAAAGCTCTTTGTCTTCTGCTGAAAGTTCCGCCATGGCAGGTTTGAATTATACTCTCGCGCGTGAAGCCCCTGGATTTTCAACGCAAAATTTATTCCGTGTCCGAACTCAGCGCCGAAGTTCGCGAGATGCTCGAACGGCGGTTCACCGACATTTGGATTGAAGGGGAAATCTCCAACTTCAAGAGTTCAGCGGCCGGTCATCTCTATTTCACGCTCAAAGACGATCGTGCGCAACTGCCCGCCGTCTGCTTCCGAAACGCAGCGAGGTTTCTTCGGTTCAAACCTGAAAATGGGAAATCGTTTCGAGCCCGGGGACGAATCACGGCGTACGAAGGCCGGGGTGAATATCAGCTGATTGTCGAAGTTCTCGAGCCCGCCGGACTGGGAGCCCTTCAACTCGCCTTCGAACAGCTAAAGGAAAAGCTTGAGAAGGAAGGACTGTTTCGTGCGGAACGAAAGCGGCCGCTGCCTCCTATGCCTCGCCGGATTGGTATCGTTACGTCTCCGACCAGCGCTGCGCTTCGTGATGTGCTGATCGTCCTCAAGCGCCGGCACAATGCTCTGGATGTGCTGATCTATCCTTCCGAAGTGCAGGGCGCCAGCGCGGCCACACAAATCGCAGACGGTATCGATTACCTGAGCACCCAAACGGACGTCGATGTGATTCTCATCACGCGCGGCGGAGGTTCGATGGAAGATCTCTGGCCGTTCAACGAAGAGCGTGTGGCGCGAGCCATAGTTCGTTCTCAGAAACCCGTGATTTCCGCTGTGGGTCACGAAGTGGACTTCACCATCGCGGACTTTGTTTCCGATCTTCGCGCACCCACTCCCAGTGCCGCTGCGGAAATCGTGATCCTGTCCAAGGAGGTCCTGTCTCAGCGTGTGGTTCAACTCGAGAACCGTCTTCATGGCAGCATCCGGTATCGCCTGAGCACGCTTCGTCATTTCCTCGCATCGAAAGTGGGCAGCCGCGGATTCGCCGTTGCGGAAGCGCAGGTTCGCCGTCTTGCCCAGAGAGTGGACGACCTGGGTTTTCGGCTTCTCCAGTTTGGCCGGCCAGGCACGCTGACGCAGTCGCGGGAGCATCGTGTGGAGTTGTCCGAGAGACGGCTGATCCACGTGATGGAGCAAACCATCCGGAAGTCTCAGCAATCCTTCTCTCGTGTTGCCGGAACTTTGGATGCACTGAGTCCGTTGGCGGTTCTTGATCGGGGATACTCGGTCTGCCAGACACCCGATGGGCGAGTTGTTCGGACTTCCGAAATGGTCGAAGTGGATTCGGCAGTGCGAATACGGCTAAGTCGTGGAAGCCTGACCGCCATCGTTACTACGAAGCAGTAGCGGCAGGCGAACGAAGAAAGTCGACCCCTGCCCCAGTTCGCTTTCTACGGACAGTGTTCCCCCGTGCCTTTCTGTAATTCCTTTTGCGATGGCGAGACCAAGCCCGGTGCCTCCTTCGTCGCGGGAGCGCACCTTATCGGCGCGCCAGAATCGATCGAACACCCGTGGAAGATCTTCCCTGGAAATGCCGAGGCCGGTATCCCGGATTCGAATGACGGCGTCCTTGCCTTCTGTGTCGATACTTATCCATACCTTGCCGTCTTCCGCAGTGTATTTTACGGCGTTGTCGACGAGGGCCATGAACAGACGTCGAATGGAGAGTTCGTCGCCGGAAATAACCGTCGACTGAGCCTTAATTTGAGACACGATTTCGATGTGTTTTCCCTGCGCAAGTGTTCTGGCCTGCATCGCGATATCGGCCAGCAGTGATGACAGTTCGATGGGATTGCGTTCAAAGGCCGCGGGATCGGAATCGGATCGGGCGATCAACAGGAGATCGTCCACCAGCGCTGTCGTGCGTTTGGACTCACGGAGAATTCTTTCCATCCCTTCGTGGAGTTCTTCTCTGGTGCGGTCCCGGCGCAATGAGAAATCTGCCGCTGCGTGAATCAGAGTCATCGGCGCCCGCAGTTCGTGAGACGCGTCGGCTGTGAATTGCCGGATGCTTTTGAATGACGTTTCGATCCGGTCGAGCATCTGATTCAGAGTTTCTGACAGTCTTCGAAGTTCATCGACTGCCTTTGGAACGGCAAGGCGGCCCGACAAATTGTTTGCGGTAATTGAACGCGCGTCCATCGTAATCCGGTCCACTGGAGCCAGCGCGCGACGTGCGATCCAGAAGGCGCCAAAGGTTCCGAGTCCCAGGAGGATTGGTACTCCAATCAGCAGAAATCTTTCGAAGTAGAGCAGGGCGAGATCGACGCCGTTCAAGGGCTCGACAACCTCAATGACGATTCCGGTACCTCGAACGCTGATCCTCTTGCTGGCCGTCCGAAGAGAATGAATCAGCGCATTCTGGTTGGCGATATAAGAGCCTTCCTTGAGAAATCGAATACGATCGCTTGGGTTCTCCGGAGGTACGTTCAGGTTGTATTCGCCGACCTGCGGCGAGCGATAGAGTTCGTTTCCCAGATCATCGAAGACCATGTAGAAGCTCGTACCCATGCCCAGGCTCGATCGAATACCCAGTTCCTTTCGCACTCCCTCATGGGACAAATCGCTTTGAGCCTGCAGAAACTTTTCGACGTCCAGAAGGCGGTTTGCGAGATCTTCATCGATGGCCCGGTACAGGCTGACGCGCATCGCGAACCAGCCGCTGACTCCCATGATGACCAGGGTCGTAGACAGCATGAATGCGGCCCAGGCCGTGAGCCGGAATCGAGTGGACCGGTACTCTAGCATTCCTGTTCCTGGATGGAATACCCCACTCCGCGTTCGGTGTGAATCAGTTTGGGAAGTTTCGACTGGTCGACTTTAGCCCTGAGAAACGAAATGAAGACGTCGACATTGTTGCCGCCCACTTCGCGATCTCCCCAGACCGCGTCCATCAGGCGATCCCGTGTGACAATTCGACCGGCGGAGCGCAGCAGGCATTCGAGAATTGCAAATTCCGTGCGTGTCAGTTTCAGCAGCACCTTTCCGCGGCGCACTTCGCGGGTTTCCAGATCCATGGACAGGTCTGCGAACCGAAGCGCTCCGGAAGGGCCATCCGACGACATTCGTGTTCGTGCACGAATTCTTGCGACGAGGACGTCCAGCGAGAACGGCTTTGTCACGTAGTCATCCGCACCGGCGCTAAGGCCTCGGACGATGTCTTCCGGCGCGTCCCGCGCGGTCAGAAGCAGTATCGGCGTTCGAATCTTGTCGGCCCGAATCCGGCGGGTAACTTCAAACCCATCCATGACAGGCATCATCACGTCGAGCACAATGGCATCGTGACTTTCCTTGCGGGCTTCGGCAAGCCCGGCAGCACCATCGAAACACACGGTCACCGTATTGTGTTCTTCCTCGAGGCTGCGACGTACATAGTCGGCCAGCTTTCGATCGTCTTCCACGAGTAGAATTCGCATCCTGGATCGAATGATATGACGCCCGCGTCAATGCCGAATTATTTTTTGCGCCTTTAAGGTGAGTTTAAGAAACAATGCCTAAGATGTGAAAAGTCGAAGTAGTGGATCAGCTCATATCAGGAGGGAATATCATGAAATTAAGGTCATTGACGGCAGGACTGGTGCTCGCGGGGACGATCGCGGTTGCCGCACCGGTATTTGCTCATCATTCTTTTGAAGCAGAGTTCGACCGGTCCAAGACGGTCAATTTGACCGGCACCGTAACGAAAGTGGAATGGATGAACCCCCATACCTATTTCTATATCGACGTCAAAGACCCCAGTACCGGCAAGGTTCAAAACTGGGCCTGTGAAATGGGAAGTCCGAATGGACTGACCAGCCGCGGCTGGACTCGCAATACACTTCGCGTTGGTCTGGTGGTGACGGTTCCCGGCTCCCGTGCGAAGGATGGAAGCTTCAAGATCAATGCCGGTTCCGTGAAATTGCCGGATGGACGGGATCTCAGCGCCGCATCGAGCGGTGAGCAGGGCTACAACGGTCAGTAAATTTCACGCTCTCCTGGAATGATCACAAACGGCCGCAAGCTTTCAGGGTTTGCGGCCGTTTCCTATTCACTTTTCAGCTATAGTCTTTTTCATGAATGTGGAGCAAAAAGTTCTGGATCTTGTCGGCCGCGCCATGGGCCGATTCTCCATGCTGGCGCGAGGTGACCGCATTGCCGTGGGCGTTTCCGGAGGCAAGGACAGCCTGTCGCTGCTCCACGCCCTTGTCGCCTACAGGAAGCGAGCGCCTTTCCCGTACGAACTGATTGCCGTTACCGTCGAACAGGGGAAATTCAAACTTCCAATCCAGGCTCTGGAAAGTGCCATTCGAAACCTCGGTGTCGAGTGGGTCCTGCGTGAAGACACTGAGACGCTGGACTTGATTGCCCGCGATGTGCCTCATGGCTGCGATGTTTGCAGCCGTCATCGCCGCCGTCATCTGTATAAGATTGCCTCGGAGCTGGGGTGCACGGTTCTTGCTCTCGGGCACACCGCCGATGACTGCGCCGAATCGCTCATGCGAAATATTCTTTTCAACGGCCGGATTGCGTCACTGCCGCCAGTCGCGCAGTCCCGCAAGGGAAATCTTCGTCTGATTCGTCCGTTGGCGTTTGTTACCGAAGACTTGTCCACAGAGTACGCCCGCGTTCAGGGCTTTCTCCCCATCAGCTGCGTTTGTGGAGAGAAGGAAAGTGTGCGGCGGGAAATCCGAGAGTTTCTCGACGTGATGAAGTCTCGTCACCTGGGTATTTCGGAATCGATCACGGCGTCGCTGGGTAACGTGAATCCGTACACTCTGTTCTCAACGCCGGACCTTGTCGGTGTTGGCACCGAAGACGAACTGGAGTTCTAGAAGAGCGAGTGTGCCCATCGCCCCTCCTGGCCAGGAGGGGTGGCTGCGCCGAAGGCGCAGACGGGGTGGTTGTTCCAGTTCGACACCTGGAATCCTTCGATCCAGATCCACCACCCCGGCGCTTCGCGCCACCCCTCCTGGCCAGGAGGGGCGATTGGCCCTACTCCAGTTCCTTCCAGATCCGCACGCTGTGAGTCTCCTTCAACAGCAGCGAACCCACGACAAACGTGATGCTGGCGACGACAATGGGATAGTACAACCCGGCATAAATATTCCCGGTTTGCGCGATGACGGACAGGCCGATCAGCGGCAGCAATCCGCCGAACACGCCATTCCCAATGTGATAGGGAAGCGAAAGCGCGGTGTATCGGATTTTCGCAGGGAAGGCTTCAACCAGGTACGCCGCAATCGGGCCATAAACCATCGTCACAAAAATCACCTGAATGAACAGCAGTGCAATGAGCTTCCATGCGACGCTGCTGGTGATGAATGCTCCAAAGTCCGTATAGATGAGCACCTCTTTCGATGGCTGGAGCTTTCCATCGATATCCGAAAGTGGAGTCAACGCGATGGCTCCCGTCACCGCATTCTTCTGCGACTGCGCGGTGACCACGTTCGAGCCCGCGGCCTCCTGCATCGCATGGTAAATGGGCAGGTAGGAAATCGCAGCCAGAAGGCATCCGGCCATCATGATTTTCTTTCGTCCGATGCGATCGGACAGTCCACCGAACAGCACGAAGAACGGCATACCCAGCAACAGAGACGTGGCGACAATGTAGTACGCCGATGTAATGTTCACCCTCAATATGGTTTGCAGATAAAAGAGCGCATAGAACTGTCCCGTGTACCACACCACGCCTTGTCCGGCTGTCGCTCCGAAGAGTGATATCAGCACCAGCTTCAGATTCGCCCATTGCGTGAACGCCTCCTTGAGCGGTTTCGCCGATGTCATGCCCGTCGCCTTGATGTGCTGGAAGATCGGAGATTCCTTCATGCGAAGACGGATATAGAGAGACACTCCAACCAGAAGAATCGAGATCAGAAACGGAATGCGCCAGCCCCATCCGCTGAAGCTTTCCCTCGTCATCGCGTTCTGGACGACAAGAATCACAAAGAGCGAAACAAACAGTCCCAGTGTTGCCGTGATTTGAATGAAGCTGGTGTAGAAGCCTCGCTTTTCATCCGGCACATGCTCGGCAACGTAGACGGCAGCGCCGCCGTACTCGCCACCAAGCGCCAAACCCTGCAGGATTCGTATGAGAAGCAGAAGTATGGGGGCGGCGATGCCAATCGTCGCGTAGGTAGGAAGCAATCCGATCACAGCGGTTGCTCCACCCATGATGATCAGCGTGATGAGAAAGGCATATTTCCTTCCCACCAGATCCCCGATGCGACCAAAGAACAGCGCTCCGAATGGCCGCACCACGAAACCCACTGCAAAGGTCGACAGGTACGCGATGATGGCGAACGTGTCATTGCCTCTGGGATAGAAGAGCGGGGAAATCACAGTGGCCAGAGTTCCGAAAATATAGAAGTCGTACCACTCGATCATCGTACCGACCGACGATGCGGCAATGACCTGCCAGATTTTGTAATCGTCGCGACGATTATTCATTCATTCTCCATGTTCCCGGATTTCGGAATGCGAGAGCTTACCAAACTATTGCCGACCTTCGATAGCAAGGGATACCACCATGTCGCTGAGCACATTCACGACGGATCGGCCCCGGGCAATGATCCAGTCGACGGTCAGGAGCAGGGGAAGCGTTTCAATGGGGAGTCCAACGGTGGACAGTACGACGGCCAGGGAAATGAAGCCGGCTTCGGGAACGCCTGCAATGCCCATCGCTGCCACCATGCTCAGAAACGCGATGGTGAGTTGCGAAGAAATGCTCAGGTGATAGCCCAGAGCCTGAGCCACCATCAGCGCAGCCATGGCCTCATAGAGCAAAATTCCGTCATTGTTGAAATTCGTGCCCACGCACGCACCCAATGTTGACGAAGCTCGTGAGACTTTCAGGCGATCCAGAGCTTTCAATGTCAGCGGAAGCGTGGCGAGACTGCTGTTGGCGCCCATCGCATAGACGACCGGTTCGCGCGCGGCTCTCCAGAACTCACGAATTGGACGCCGCAGATAAATGAGCCACGCGTGATGTGTAATCAGGATATGGAGTCCAAGACCCAGCAATCCCATGCCGACGTAGTAGCTGAGATTGTGCAACGCCTCCAGGCCCGACTTTCCCACGGTCTGCACGACCACGGAAAACACCGCAAGCGGAATGAGCTTGATGATCCACTCCAGGATGACCTCGGTGACGCGGAGCCCCACCTTTATGGCTCCTTCTGCGCCAGATATGAGCGGCGCCATTTCCGGATCGCGTTTGAGTTTCCTCATGCCGAACCCGAGCAGTAAGGACATGAGGATCACGGTGACTGCGATGTTTTCAACAAACGGCTGCAGGATGCTGGTGGGGACGAAATTCGACAGGAATCGTCCGAATTCGATTTTGGGAGTTTCAGTTGCCGCGGCGGCGGTTTTCGAAGCAGACGCAAACAGAGGAGCCAGTCGTTCGCCCACTTTCAGGATGTTCGACACCGTCAATCCGATAGCGAGCGCAATCGTGGCATTGAGAGTTGCCACCAGAAACATGCGTCCCGCATGCCTGCCTTCGATCCGCGTCGCGGTCACGCCGTGGAGAATGGAGAAGAACAGCAGCGGTGTAGCGAACACTTTGACGGCTTGAATAATAAGCCTGCCAATTTCGCCGATGGGAGCGGCCGATGCGCCGAAGATCAGCCCCACGACGCATCCCAGGGCCATTCCAATGAGAATTTGCCAGGTTAAAGAGATCCGCGTCCGAAGGGAAGCCGTGGGGTGCGACACTTCGCTCGTTACGGCTTCGTGTTTCATGCTTTGTCGTTGCTTCAGAACGCAGGGGCCGAAACAGGAATATCTCCCGAAGTACCCCATTGCTGCGTGGTCGAGGCGCCATTGGAACTCTGTATGACGTACCAGGTTCCATCGCTTTCGCGCCAGACGGCGAAATCGGATTTACCATCGCCGTCAAAGTCGCCGGGAACTGGTTTGTCGCCGGGCACTCCCAATGACCGCGTGATTCCAGTGCCAGTGGAACTCGGCACGATGTACCAGGTTCCATTGCTTTCGCGCCACACGGCAAGATCCAGTTTACCGTCGCCGTCAAAGTCGCCGCGAACAGGAGTATCGCCGGGGATTCCCCAGTACTGCCTGGTTCGAGCTCCGCTTGTACTCGGAATCACGTACCACGCATTCTCGCTTTCGCGCCAGACGGCCAGGTCCGATTTGCCGTCGCCGTCGTAGTCGCCGGGAACCGGTATATCACCAGGCGTTCCCCACTGCACCGAGGTCATGGATCCATTGGAACTCTGAATCACAAACCAGATGCCGGAAGTCCTGCGCCAAACGGCAAAATCGGTCTTGCCGTCGCCATCGTAGTCGCCGGGCACTGGAATATCCCCTGCCGCACCCCATTGGCGCGAGATAGAAACTCCGCTTTGACTTTGAATCACATACCAGACACCTTCGCTCATGCGCCAGATGGCGAAGTCGGCTTTGCCGTCGCCGTCGTAATCGCCCGGGGCTGGAGTGTCTCCTGGTCCTCCCCACTGTTGCGTATTTGAAGTGCCGTTGCTGCTTTGCCGCGAAAGCCAGACACCATTCCTCTTTTGAAATACGGTGAAATCGGTTTTGTGGTCGCCGTCAAAGTCGGTTCCATCCGCCACGGGAACTTTGTGCACGGGTGGACCGCCAATGCCGCCGCCCGCGAAGCTCACGCGCCAGACTTGTCCGCCGTTTCCGATCTGAAGATAGTACAGGGCACCATCTGGTCCCACTTGCAGATCGACAGGTGTCTGGACGCCCGTCGCGAAATCGCTGACAACGCGGCTGTCGGGGTCCAGCATTCGAATGAAGCCGGCGCACAGGTCGGCAAAGAAAAATTTGCCCACATAAGTGTTCGGGAAATTTGCCGTCGACGGATTATAGAAGGCCGCGCCGGTTATCGCGCAGCCATTGGTGGCCGCATGCGTATAGCTGTAGATCGGATTTCTGAAAGCAGGCATCGGCGTCAGACAGTCTCCTTCGCAAGTAGGCCAGCCATAATTTGAGCCGGCAATGCCTTCGTCGATTTCCTCCGTTGTGACCTGGCCAACATCGTTGATCAACATGCGACCTGTGCCCGGCTGAAAAGCGAACGTAAATGGATTGCGTAGTCCCAGAGCCCAGATGGCGCGGTTTTTACCAGCAGCCTGGTTGAAGAATGGATTGTCGACGGGAATCGACCCGTCGCTGTTGATACGAAGCATTTTGCCAAGGACATTCGTCAGTACTTGCGCGTTTGCGGAATTGGCATTTTCTCCGACGCCGGCATACAGCTTTCCGTCACTTCCAAAGTGGATGGCGCCGCCGTTGTGATTGGTGGCCGAGGAAAGAGGGTCCAATTCAAAGATCACCACTTCGCTGCCTGTGACTGCCAGGTCGCCGTTGGCGGTGAACCGGCTGATACGGTTGTGTAACGACGGAAACTTCGCGGTGTAATAAACGTAAACAAATTGATTGCTGGAAAAGGCAGGGTCGAAAGCCACGCCAAGCAGTCCCCGTTCTCCCTGGGAATCCACGTCAATGGCAACGAATGGAGCGGATAACAGCGCGCCCTGCTTGATGACTCGAAGCTGTCCGGTTTGCTGGCAAACAAACAGGCGTCCATCCGGAGCAAACGCCATTGCGGTCGGGTTCGGTATATTGGCGGCAGTCCCACCGAACTGCGTTTCGGTGAACCCGCTGGGTAGCGTCGATGCCTGCAGCGTGCTGCAACCGATAAAAATTAGAAGGAAGAGCAGAAGAAGGGAAATGTTCTGACTGATTTCTTTTCTGTTACTGGCCGGCTTCAAGTCGTGTTTTCGCAAGTTGAAGGCTCTTTTCTGCGCCGTCACGAACATGTCCGGAAATGAACATACGCGTGATGCCACTGAAAAATCCACGCAGAGTATCGCTGCGTGAACGATTGAGATACAGCAGATACGATCCGTCGCCACCTTCGCGCTGTATCATCATAGTAAAAGCCAGCGAAGATTCAAAATAGTGTGTTGCATAAAGCTGCTTGGACGCTATCAGGACTTCGTTCGCGTTGGCATGCCTGCGGGGGTAAATCGTGACATGCGTCATGCTCAGTACCGGCTGAATTCCAAATTTTTCCTTGGACCAGTATACGAACTCGTCGGATCCAGGCAGCGGTGCGTTCGGATATTTGTCGATGTAGTTCGCGAGTTCCGGCGCGTATTCGGTGACGTAGTTGGATTCCTTCAGCAGTGCACTGAAATCTTCCGGCAACTTTAAGGTCTGTTTTTGATCCGCGTAACTTATCAGGTAGCGGTTGCCGCCCGTCTTGTACGTACCCACATATTCGACCAGCATTTCCTTGAACAGATTTTCTGCCTGACCCTGGTAGTTTGCCGCCGTCCAGTTCGTGCCTTTGACGAGTCGTTCCATGGAAGCAGCAGATAGCTTGATGTCGCAGGAGCCCGGCTTGCACTTCTTCATGAGCTTGATGTCGTCGGGCTCGATGGTCAGTCCCGAAAGGTCGGCGATCACAGGCTTGTCGCTGAACTTTCCAATTTCCGGAACACTGTCGCCTTTTTTCCATCGGACGATGTCGCGGAACTGCGTGGCGAGTTGCTCGGGGCGGGCGTTGACCCGGACTGCGGCGAATGCTGCGACTTCCCGCTGGTCGGGAACCTTGGGGAGTTTTGTAATGAGCTCCCCTTTATCCAGGTTCGCGATATCCGCCTCGGAAAAGCCAAGATACTTACGGAGAAAATCCTTTGCGTTTTGCGGCTGAGACTGAGCGGACGCCAACGCGGCGATACAAATTGCGATCGCAGCAAAGCGACCATAAATGGGGCGCATGTGTTCTTCACTTGTACCACGAACAGTCCGCTTACGCGTGAAGCATATTGGCAGGGGCGGCTCCACAATGTCCGTATAATCCGGTTTATGTCGAATTTTCTTATGGGATTGCCCCTGCCGCTGATTCTCGTGTTTGGTTTGTATCATCTGATGACGTGGTTCAACATTCTTCGGATCAATGACGTGGTCTATTGGAAGCGAGTGGCCGTGGCGTCGTCGATAGCTCATGTTCTGCTGGTCACGGGCTTTTTCATATTCACGTACTTCGACTTTCAGGCGAATCGCGACCTGGCGAGCTACGATCTGGGCTTCGGTACATTCATGTTCGAGCGTTCGCAGTACTGGCCGCTAATGACAATCTTCGACACGTTGCCGATGGCAGTATTGGCGGGATTTTTTCTGCTGCTTCAGTGGATCGGACTGGCATTGCCAGGGCTTCTGGCAATCGCAATCGTCGTGACCTATGTTGTCGGCACCGTGGAATGGTACTTCGTCGGAGGGGGAGTCGGAGCGCTGCTGTCGAGATTCTGGTCGGGGCTGAAGACGGAAGACGAGGACTGGGGTTAGGGAGGGGATGGGTATTGTCTCCGTTTGAAATCTGATTGCGGGGTACTTTGAAATAGAGCCTTTCACGACTCCCCTCCTGGAACAGGAGGGGACGGCGAGCGTAGCGAGCCGGGGAGGTAGACAAGTTCAAGCAGAGAATTAGTTTGGAACTTGGCCTACCACCCCGGCCTTCGGCCACCCCTCCTGTGCCAGGAGGGGAATCGACTTGCACATTTTCAATCGGGCTTTCTTACCCGCCCGAAATCGCCGGCACAATGGCGACTTCCACTCCATCCCGAGTCGGTGTCTTGAGGTTCTCCAGGAACCGCACATCTTCGCCGTCGACGTAGATATTAATAAAGCGTCGCAGGCTTCCGGAATCGTCGCAGACGCTGGCTCGAATTCCCGGGAATCGCGATTCCAGTTTGTCGATGACGTCCTGAACTGTGCTGGCATCGATCTCAACGATCTCCGCACCCGCCGTGTGTTTGCGCAGTGGAGCGGGAATGACAACCTTAAGCGACATGAGCGACTCCTTTCACGAGTTCCTCGAAAGCGTCGATCTTCGCGTCGATGACTTGAGGTTTCTGGAGGTTGACGGCCTCCGGCGTTTTCAGTCCGTTTCCGGTAATCGCGATCACGGTAATGCCTTTGCGATCGATCTTTCCCGAATCCACCAGCTTCTTTGTGACGCCGACCGCGACGCCGCCCGCGGTTTCGGTGAAAATTCCTTCCGTCTCGGCGAGCAATTGAATGCCGTCGCGGATTTCCTGATCTGTCACATCATCGGCCGCGCCACCAGTTTTCATGATGAAACCGGCGGCGTAGTAACCGTCGGCTGGATTTCCGATAGCGAGAGATTTGGCAATAGTGTTCGGCTTGACCGGGCGGATGTCGATGCTTCCGCGTTTCACAGCTTCGACGATGGGATTACAACCCGCCGCCTGCGCTCCGTAGAGACGCGTGGACACCTTGCCATCGAGCAGGCCGATTCGTTCCAGCTCCGTCAGCCCTTTGAAGATTTTCGAAATCAGTGCGCCGCCCGCCATCGGAACAATGATGGAGTCCGGCGCCTTCCAGCCGAGTTGTTCGGCGATTTCATATCCGAATGTCTTGGAACCTTCTGCGTAGTACGGCCGAAGATTCACGTTCACGAAGCCCCAGGGATGCCGTTCCGCAATCTGAGCGCAAAGGCGATTCACGTCGTCGTAGTTTCCGCGGACGGCGATCAGGTTCGCTCCGTAGATGGACGTCGCGATGATTTTGTTCTGTTCCAGCGTGTCGGGAATCAGGATGAATGCCGGCAATCCTGCGGCTGCGGCATTGGCCGCGACCGAGTTTGCAAGGTTACCGGTGGATGCGCAGCCCACGGCTTCGAGTTTGAATTCGATGGCTTTGTTGACAGCCATGGATGTCACGCGATCCTTGAAGGAAAGCGTGGGGAACGAGACGCTGTCGTTCTTTAAATAAAGGTTGTCGAGTCCGAGCTTGCGGCCCAGGCGATCGGCCCGGACCAGAGGCGTTCCTCCAGTACTCATGCCCACGACGGGATCGGATTCAACGGGAAGCAGTTCGCGATATCTCCAGATGGAATTGGGCCGGTTGATGAAGCTTGCGCGTGTGAGAACCTTGGCGATCTCATCGTAGTGATAGTCCACCTCGAGGGGAGCAAAGCAGTCTTCGCATCCCGCCTGTAATTGAGCGGGGTATTCGCGCCCGCATTCGCGGCACCGGAGTCCCTTGATAAAGCTCATTTCGTCATTCTCCCTGGATTACTGGAAACTAAAAAAGCCTCGCGCCAAACGGCACGAGGCTTTTGAATAGCTTCCAAAATCCCAACGGTCTGTTTAGCAGTTTTTTACGTGGAGCAAGTTGCCTTAAATCGCCACGTATCGTTTCGAAATCCAGCCATGAAGGTAACTCGGGCCATGACCGAGCGTCAAGTGCAAGTTCAGCCGGTTAGCTCTGGGAAACGGTTCCGTTCCAGTCCCGGATCTGGGGCTTTTCCGGCGAAGAAAAAGTCGGCTCGGACGTGCTGGAACAATCGTGATGTTCCCATCGGTTGGTGGAATCAATGAAATAGACGTCATCGAACGCCATGGTGCACAGCCGCAGTATGAGAAGTTTCTTGGGATTCCGGATGCACAGGGCCGGGAAGTACCCATCGGCTTCGAGGAATTTCCATTGCGCCCGATCCGCGTCGCTGAGATTGGTCATGTTTTCGGAAAGGACGTCCCGGATAAACCGGAATTTGTATCCTTCGTGTGTGGCATTGGTAGCCACGACCATCTCGTCGCCCTTATGAATCAGAATGACACTGCTGCGACGGGGCAGTCCGTAGAGCTGAAAAATGGAAAGGCCCGTTGCGAACAGGCCGGCAATTATCAAAACCAGAAAAACGGCACGCATGGCATCGGAACCTTGCGAGTAGTTCAAAAATGCGGTGATCAACACGGCAATCGACAGGATAATAGTCAGAATATAAAGCAGTCGATTGCGCCGAACATCGGTTCGTGTCTGTACAACCATGAAACCTCCAATCGGAACATTATAGGTGCGGTTGCTGCTGATTACGATATTCTTCGCCCAGAGGTAGACAATCATGTCTGAGCTTGCCGAAAAACAATGCGTTCCCTGCAAAGGAGGAGTTCCGCCATTACGAGCCAGCGAAATTCATCCTCTGCACGAACAGGTGAAGGACTGGACCCTGTACACCACGCATCATCTGGAACGGGAGTTCGATTTTCCGGATTTCAAAACTGCTCTTGAATTCGTGAATAAGGTTGGAGCTATCGCGGAAGAGCAGGGTCACCATCCCGATATCGGGTTGGCATGGGGGAAGGTGGAGATCCTGATCTATACCCACAAAGTAAACGGTCTTACCGAAAGCGATTTCATTCTCGCGGCGAAGATCGATCGAATCGAGAGATCGTTATGAAGATTTTCGGAAAATCCCTGTCCGACTATTTTGCTTTTGCCCGCCTGTTCCTGATTCTCACTCCATTAGCTGGATTGCTTCGGCTGGGACTATCGCTCCAGGGAGTACCGGACAAGACGGTTCACTTGCTCAGCATGAGTGCCGTCGCATTCATTGGCGTCATCTATTTTGCGGTTCGCATGCACACCACGGGATTTGGCAGCTACAAGCAGTTGCTGGTGGTGGTTGTGATGCAGAACTGGGCGTCGCAGATCGTCAGCATTACGGGGATATTGCTGGCCATTGGCACGGGCGCCAGCAACGTCTATAGCAATGATTTCTTTCCAGGCTACGACGGCAAGTCGATGCTTCACGTTGGAGCGCATCTGGTGATTGGAACTACCGTCGGCTCTCTGGTGCCCTGGCTTATTGGCAGCTTGATTCTGGCGATAACCCGCAAGTTGTCGTCTTCCCCTCTCCCGACGGGAGAGGGTGGCCCGCGTCAGCGGGCCGGGTGAGGGGTACAAAAATTCGTTTCACGTGTTCATCAGATCTTCTATCGCATCTCTGACCGCAGCAGTCGCATCTTCAATTCTCGTATCGGCGGAAAATCGCATTGGTTTTCCAATCGACACACGTACCGGTCCTGTCTTCGGCCAGGAGTCGTCTCTCGAATAGATTTCGTACATTCCGCCGATATATATCGGCACCACCGGAATACGAAGCCGAACCGCCATCATTCCGATTCCTGGCCGAAAGATCTGAAGATTGCCGTCCCGGGTGCGTCGGCCTTCTGGAAAAACCAGCGGACAGTAGCCTCGCCGGATCAGTTCCGCGGCGTATTCGAAGGTGCGTCGGGTACCGGCCATTTCCTGGGGCAGCGGGAACGCGTTGTACAGAGTTCGCGCCAGCACAAACTGAAGCCGGAATTTCCACGACGAACCGAAATAGTCGGCCCGTATCGCGGGAGCAATCCGCTTTCGCCAGATCGACGGAAGTGCGGTCAATATAGCCGGAGTATCGAGGTCGCTCGCGTGGTTGGCTGCGAACAGAACGGGCGGATCGATTCCGTTTAAGTTTTCAATTCCAGTAACGGTAAGCGGCAACCGATTGCGGAATAGTGGAATTGCAATGCATCGTTGAAATGCCTCTCGCAGCGTACGTATCGGAAATGAAAGCGGCCACGCCGGAAGCGGAGGCATCGTGCGCGCCCGCATCGGCTGGTCCATGAACTGTTTCAGACTTGCCGCTGTCGTGGCCCGGCTGAATGCCTCCTCGTCGATTTCGACTCCGTGCCGTTCTTCCAGGCTGGTGAGCAACTCGACGCGCTCCAGTGACGACATCGCCGACGGATCCGGTAGCGTCGCTTGCTTCATCGGTCCTTCGGCAAGTTGCGCGGCGACTGCGTTTCGTTTCACCTTCATCGTCGACGCCGTCCGGGGAAAGTCTGCGAGCGGCCAAATCGACCAGTGCCGGATGCGCTGATGCGCTTCGAGCCGTTCATTGGCGAGACGTATGAAATCTTCGACTTCCTCGCCAGGTGTATTGAGATTGCGAAGTATTAGCACGGCGTGGACCTGTTCGTTGAGGCTGACTACAGCGCAGTCCTTTATGCCTGGATTCCGGCGGAGCACTTCCTCAACATCGTCCGGAGATACGTTGAGACCCTCCGGTGTGACGATCACGTCCTTTTTTCGTCCGTGGAAATAGAGTCTTCCCTCGGAGTCCATTTTGCCGAGATCTCCCGTGTGCAGCCATCCGTCGGCATCAACGGCGCCTGCAATGCTTTCTCCGCGTACCAGGATTTCTCCGTCTGGCGCGATGCGGACTTCCTGTCCGGGTACGGGTTTTCCCAGCGATCCTCGCCTCGATGAAAACGGATGATTCACAGCGACGACCGGACTCGCCTCGGTCAGTCCGTAGCCTTGAATGACGCCGAAACCCAGCTCTCCCCAGAACTCTTCCAGATCCGGATCCACGCGAGCTCCGCCCGCGACAAATGCCCAAAACTTCCATCCAAATCGGGAATGCACCTTGCGGTACTTCCACCAGCGTTCGGCGACACCGGGCAGGCCGCGAAAACCCAGGACCGCTGTATTTTCGACAGAAATGTGACGCCGCACTTCGATTCGAAGCGATTCGAGGTTCCTGGGAACCGCAACCAGTACCGAGATTCGGTTGTCGTGAACGATATGGATAAGAGCAGACGGACGTATTTCACTGGTGAATGTGACGGAGCCTTCCAGCAGCAGCGGCACATACAGGCCCATCGATTGCCCAAACATGTGGCTCAAGGGAAGCAGTTCCAGAATGCGGATCGGCTGAAATAGCGATGTCCAGCGCCGATACTTTGCGATCTCACTCTGAAAGGGATCCAGGTTTGCGCAAATATTGCGATGCCGGTGCACGATTCCGTGCGGGTCTCCCGTGGTGCCGGACGTGTAGATGATTTCCACAATGTCGTCCGGAGACGCCGGTGTGATTGAGAAGCCCCGATTCGGTTCACGGCTGGAGCGGATCCGCAGTTCTTCAAGCAGGGAAGCGTCTGCGGTGAGCCTGGCTCCGCAGTCGATTCGAATGTGGGAAGCAAGTTCCGGAGTGAAGTTGAAATCGATGGGCACGACGTGAACGCCTCGAGCCACGCATGCCCAAAAAAGCGCCACCCACTCGGGGGAGTTCTCGGCCTGAATCATGACCCGGTCTCCAGGACAGAGACTCTGTTCATCCAGATATGAAACGCACGTGCCGACCAGTCCGGAGAGTTCTTCCCAGGTCACGACTCTCGATGCGTACGTCGTCGAATGGCGAATCGCTTCTTTTTTGCCCAGAGATCGGAATCGTGGGATGAGTTCGGACAGAGTTTGCATCGTCTCTGGATTCTAGCCCCGCGCGGAAATTTGGGTTATGACGAATAAGATCCGCTGGAATATTATCGTGCCGCATGTTCATCACAAAAAAGCACATACCGCGGAGAACGTTCCTGCGAGGGGCCGGTGTCACTCTTTCACTGCCGCTGCTGGACGCCATGATTCCGGCGCGAACGGCTTTGGCACAAACGGCCGCGGCCGGATCGCCGCCACGATTTGTTGGAATCTACTATCCGCATGGTATGGCGCCGGGATATTGGACTCCGCGATCGGTTGGTCCACTGCCTTTGGTGTTTCCGGACACCGCGGCGGATCATTCCATGACGATTCTCAAGTCTCTCGAGCCGGTGCGCGACAGGCTCGTGGTGCTCAGCGGATTGTGGTCGAAGGCATCCGAACCGCCCGAGGATGCTTCGGGTTCCGATTACTTCGTTGCGGCGGCATTTCTCACCGCCAATAAGCCGAAGAAAACATCCGGCTCCGACCGCAGTGTTGGAAGCGCATCGATTGACCAGACCATCGCGAATGCGATTGGGAAAAACTCCATTGTCCCCTCGTTGCAGCTCGCTATTGAGGATCCAAACCAGTCCGCGTCCAGTTGCGGACAGGGATACAGCTGCTGGTACACGAACACCATTTCCTGGAGCGATGCCTCAACGCCAATGCCAATGGAACTGAGTCCTCAGACGGTGTTCGAAAAACTCTTCGGGCCTGGCGCCACGGCGGCAGAGAGAGCCGCGCGACGTCAGCAGAATCGAAGCATACTTGATGACGTGAGGACGGAACTGGTGAGTCTCAAAGGAGGACTTGGACCCGCAGACCGCAGGTTGATTGACGGATTTACCGAAGACGTCCGAGACGTTGAACGTCGCATCCAGATTGCGGCTGAAACGTATGCAAAGGTTCCTCCCCTGGATCAGCCCATCGGGATTCCCCCGTCTTACGACGAACACATCCGACTTCACTATGACTTGGTGAGTCTGGCGTTCCAGGCCGACATCACACGGGTTGTCACGATGATGGGCGCACGCGATTACACCGGCGTGTCGTACCCGCTTCCCAAGAGTGACCTGTTCCCCGATGGCGGAACTTCTCCTTCATATCACGGGTCGTCACGGCATCAGGACAATCCTACGAACATCGCCAACTTTGCCAAAGTAAATCGATACCATGTGTCGACAATGTCGTATCTCGCAAAGAAACTCCGTGCAATTCCGGAAGGCGATGGCAACGTGCTCGACCACTCATTGATCATGTACGGCACGGATCTGGGGAATTCGACCCAGGCCCAGCACTACGACGTTGGACATTTTCTTGTCGGCGGAATCAATGGCCAACTGCAGGGCGGCCGCCACCTGGCGTTTCCCATGCGAACCGTGACAACCGGGAACGTCCTGCTGAGCATTCTCGATATGTATGGAGTGCATCAGGAACGTCAGGGCGACAGCACTGGCCGCCTCAATGGGTTGTGAGTCCGGTTGGGTAGTGTCTCAGTTTGAAATCTTATTGGGGGGTACTTTGAAATAGAGCCTTTCACGACTCCCCTCCTGGAACAGGAGGGGACGGCGAGCGTAGCGAGCCGGGGAGGTAGACAAGTTCAAGCAGAGAATTCGTTTGGGACTTGACCTACCACCCCGGCCTTCGGCCACCCCTCCTGTGCCAGGAGGGGAATCGGCTTGCACATTTTCAAATTGATCCGCGCTCCAGGATTCAAACTGAGACACTACCCCCGGTTGTCATTTTGGGGAAAAAGGCGCCACGTCGAACGGTGTGAGAGAATAGCGGTGTCAGGAGGAAAACGATGACTAAGGGTTCAAAGATCGCACTGGGTGTTGTCGGGGCTCTGTTGCTGCTTGTGCTCATTGTGGGAGGCTGGGTATCCGGTTCCTACAACACTCTGGTCCGTCTGGATCAGGCAACGCAGGCGCAGTGGGGGCAGGTGGAGAACACGTATCAGCGGCGGGCGGATCTGATTCCAAATCTGGTTGCCACCGTGAAAGGTGCTGCGAAGTTCGAACAGGATACGCTGACCGCCGTCGTAGAAGCGCGGTCTAAAGTCGGGCAGGTCAGTGGAGCTGCACTCGGTAATATCGCAAACGACCCTGCCGCGTTCGCAAAGTTTCAGCAGGCGCAGGATGGTCTGTCTTCCGCGCTTTCACGCCTCATGGTCGTGGTTGAGAAGTACCCGGAGCTGAAGGCAACCGAAGGATTCCGCGATCTTCAGGCACAGCTTGAGGGAACTGAGAATCGAATCTCACAGGAGCGTATGAGGTTCAATATCACGGCTCAGGAATTCAATGCCACACGCTCGAGCTTTCCCACGGTGATGATTGCCAATCTATTCGGTGCCAAGTTCCAGGAGAAGGCCTTCTTCAAGGCTTCGACTGGTGCGGAAAAGCCGCCCCCTGTATCGTTTCAATGAACGTTCGATTTGCAATTTGTGGAGCTCTCCTCGCAGCGGTGACACTATCCGCTGCGGGGGCTCCCATTCCTCCAGCTCCAGTCCGCTGGGTCACCGACACAGTTGGTTTCATGCCTCCAGCCGCCGCAGATCAACTGAACGCCCGGCTGGAGGCCTACGAGCAGCAGACCCATCATCAATTGATCGTCTGGATTGGAAAATCCACGGACGGTGATGCGATTGAGGACTGGTCGGCGAAGGCTGTCAAAGCCTGGGGAATCGGCCGCAAGGACGTTAATGACGGGATCGCCCTGATTGTCATGGCCGGCGATCGCAAACTGCGATTCGAAGTGGGATACGGTCTGGAAGGTCCGGTTCCCGATATCACGGCGTCCCGAATTATTCGGGAAGTCATGACTCCTCAGCTTCAAGCGAACAATCCCGGTGGCGCCATTACGGCAGGGATGGAGGCGATCGCCGCGGCGATCGGTGAAGGCCCGCTTCCAGGAAGCAGCTTCCGCGAGGACCCGCGCGATTACCGCGAACGCCGTCCTATGTCGATTTTCCAGATTATCTTTTTTCTCATTTTTGGAATTCTTGCACTGGGGTTCTTCATCACGCATCCCTCGCTCGTGCTGATGCTGCTGGCCGGCTGCGCCCCGA